>Ga0082335_1000324_pt1 | contig 124099 bp, 107 predicted proteins | sample Subgrocontami58m_FD_72375 | JGI IMG/M metagenome (GOLD analysis project Ga0082335, IMG submission 72375) | Subsurface groundwater microbial communities from S. Glens Falls, New York, USA - GMW37 contaminated, 5.8 m (SPADES assembly) (version 2) ... | reverse complement strand
GGAAGAATTGGGCTCGCCGCTGTTCGAGCGCAGCGGCAAAAAGCTGGTGGCGTTGACGCCTTTAGGGCAGCGGGTGATGACGGAAGTGGCGTCGATCTGCCAGGCCAAGCTGAACATCCAAACCCTTGCCGCTGATTTCCTCGACAGCAACCAAGGCACTATCCATATCGCCACCACGCACACCCAAGCAAAGTATTTCCTGCCCAAACCCATCCAACGCTTCCGCCTCAAATATCCCGGGGTGCGGATTTACATGGTGCAGGCCTCACCTGAACAACTGATCCACCAACTGCATGTGCATAAGGCCGACATCGCCATCTGCACCGAAAAAGTGGATGCCGATTTTGATTTGGTCACCATGCAATGTTACCAATGGCACCATAGCGTGGTCATGCCCAAAGGCCACCCTTTATGCGACGGCGAGCTCAGCTGTGAACGGCTGGCGGCTTATCCGATATTGACTTACAGCTTTGGCTTTACCGGACGTTCCAATATTGAAACCGCCTTTAAACAAGCGGGCTGCAAATTGGATATTATCCTCGCCGCCGCGGATACCGACGTGATCAAAACCTATGTCCGCTTAGGCATGGGGATTGGCCTGATTGCGGGCATGGCTTATGACCCCGAAATTGACCAGGATTTAATGGCCCGTGACTTGTCGCACCTGATCCCGTTATCGACCACAAAGATCGCTTATATAAAGCAAAACTACCTGCCTTTATACAGCCAGCATTTCATTGAAGAATTGATGTTGGCGGGTCAAGACCACTGATGGCCAGGCCGGCAAAGCCCCTTGGGGATGGCGCACTAGACCTCAACGGATAGGCCATATAACCGCCATGGCGCAGGCCCAAAACCCAATGCCGTTAAGATAACAAATAAAATCAATTTGTTATGGAATTATGTGGTTTGGGTCGCTTAATGCGCCCACTGTGGGTGCCCTACCGCCTTTTTGCCCTAGGGACGGCCACCGCCCCCCCTGCCTAAGCCTCACTGCCATTAAGTTAGGCTATGTCACCGTTAGTTGTTGAAAAAATTTTATGTTCGGCGCAAAGCCTTATTTAATGCGGATTGCGGCTTTCACTCAAAGCCGCGTCATTTAAGGCTTCCACAATTAACGGTGACATAGCCTTAAGTTAAGGGATAAATATTAATATTCATGCGGTTACGGTTGTATTTTTGCGGTGCATATCAATCGTAGGTCGGGTTAGCGTCAGCGTAACCCGACATTTGGGTGCTGATGCGTCGGGTTACGCTATCGCTAACCAGACCTACAAATTTGTTCGTAACTAATTGTTTTATTTTTATTAAAACCATTAACTTAATGGCAGTGATGGATAGCCTGTATAAGCTGCCGATTTATATAATTTGTTGATTTCCAAACTGCTACGGTAATTATCGTGACCATCAAAAACGCCATGACAGTCGATGTGGAGGATTATTTCCAGGTTTCCGCATTTGAACCTTATATCGCCAAGGCACAATGGGATGTGTTGCCCCATCGGGTGGCCAGGAATACCCATCATATCCTCGATTTGTTTGCTGGATACGGTGTCAACGCGACGTTTTTTACCCTCGGTTGGGTCGCCGAACGTTATCCGGAGTTGGTCAGACGTATTATTGCGGAAGGCCATGAACTGGCCTGCCATGGTTATGAACATATCCGCGTTACCGAACAAACACCTGGACAATTTCGTGCCGATGTCGCCAAAAGCAAGCAATTATTGGAAGATTTAAGCGGGGTGGCCGTCAAAGGCTACCGTGCCGCCAGTTATTCCATTAACGCCAGCAATTTATGGGCGTTGGAGGTGTTGCAGGAAGAAGGCTTCGGGTACAGTTCCAGCATTTATCCGGTCAAGCATGACATTTATGGGATGCCCGATGCGCCGCGTTTTCTGTATGCGCCTTTAGCAGGTCATTTGGATTTTAAGGAAATACCCATCACCACTTTGCGCCTAGGCTCAAAAAACTTGCCTTGCGGCGGCGGCGGTTTTTTCAGGTTTTACCCGTATCCCGTATCCAAATGGGCGTTTAAACGGGTCAATACGCTTGAACAGCAAGCCGGCATTTTTTATTTCCATCCTTGGGAAATTGATCCTGGGCAACCTAGGCAACCGGGGTTAAATCTAAAAACCCGTACCCGCCATTACCTTAACCTCGGCCGTATGGAAAACCGGATCAGGAAACTTTTGGAAGATTTTGAATGGGATACGATGGAAAAGGTGTTCTTATGAAAAAGGCAAGTTCAATGATAAAAACTTTGCATCAGGCGGATTTTGGCCGTTGGGACGAATTTGTCAACAACCATCCCAATGGCACTTTCTTCCATCTTTCAGGGTGGAAAACGGTTATTGAAACGGCGTTCGGGCATAAGGCCCATTTCCTTTATACCGAACATGACGGGGCAATCACGGCGATTTTGCCCTTGGTGCATGTGAATAGCTTGCTCTTTGGCAACAATCTCGTGTCAACCGCATTTTGTGTATACGGTGGCATCATCGCCAATAATGAAGCCAGCTATGATTTGCTTGATGCCGAAGCCTGCCGCTTGGCAAAGGAATTGGGGGTGGATGCCTTGGAAATGCGCAATCGCGAACGCAAGCACCCTGAACGGCCATATAAAGAATTATATGTGACTTTCCGCAAACAACTGGAAGCGGATGCCGAAAAAAACATGCTCGCGATCCCCAGGAAGCAACGGGCAATGGTCAGGAAAGGCATAGAAGCCGGATTGGCCAGCACGATAGATGATGACGTCGGGCGCTTGCATCTGGCTTATTCGGAAAGTGTCAGGAATTTAGGGACGCCGGTTTTTTCGAAAAAATATTTTCGGACGCTGAAGCAGGTGTTTGGTGAGCAATGCGAAGTGTTGAGCATTGAACACAATGGCAAGCTAATCGCCAGCGTCATGAATTTTTATTTCCGTGATGAAGTGTTGCCCTATTACGGCGGAGGCACGGAATTGGCCAGGGAATTGAAAGGCAATGATTTTATGTATTGGGAAGTCATGCGCCGTGCGGTGGAGAAGGGCGTAAAAATTTTCGATTATGGGCGCAGCAAAATCGGCACGGGTTCGTACAGTTTTAAAAAAAACTGGGGCTTCACGCCAGAGCCACTCTTTTATGAATATTATTTGGTGAAAGCGTCCGAAGTGCCGGACATCAACCCGCTCAACCCTAAATATCAGTTTTTTATCGCCGCTTGGAAACGTTTGCCGTTAGCGGTCAGCCAGGCGGTAGGCCCCTGGTTGTCGAGAGATTTAGGGTAGGGTGATGGATAACCTGTTGTTCCTGGCCCATCGTATACCCTTCCCGCCCAATAAAGGCGACAAGATCCGTTCTTATCATTTTTTAAAATATCTCCAAACGGAATTTAATGTTTATTTGGGGACGTTTATTGATGACCCGCATGATTGGCAATATACCCCGCAGGTTGACGCATTGTGCGCGGACACCTGCTACCTGGGGTTAAAACCTTTGCCTGCCAAAATCAAAAGCTTGAAAGGCTTGCTGGCCGACAAAGCCCTAAGCCTGCCGTATTATCAGAACCCGGCCATGCAAAGATGGGTGGATGCGGCCATTAACACCCACGCCATCCGCAAAGTCCTGGTGTTTTCCTCGGTGATGGCGCAGTTTGTCCAATTCCGCCCGGATATTGAAATGGTGGTGGATTTTGTCGATGTCGATTCCGATAAATGGCGGCAATATGCGGAAAAAAAACAGGGTGTTGCCCGCTGGGTTTACCGGCGCGAAGCCAAGTATCTGCTGGCGTATGAACGGGAGATAGCCAGTTTGTCTAAAACCAGTGTGTTTGTTTCCGAACAGGAAGCGGCTTTGTTCAAAACCCTTGCGCCTGAATCTGGCGATAAGGCCACGTTTGTCAATAACGGCGTGGATACCGGATATTTTTCGCCCTACCAAGAGCTTGCCTCGCCTTACCGGGCTGATGAAGAGGTCTTGGTGTTCACCGGGGCGATGGATTATTGGGCAAACATTGATGCGGTCATCTGGTTTGCCACGGAGGTGTTTCCCCTGGTGCAAGCGCGTTATCCGCAAGTGAAGTTTTATATCGTCGGCAGTAACCCTAGCAAAGCCGTGCTTGAGCTGGCCGTTAACCCGGCTATTACTGTTACGGGTCGAGTTGATGATGTCAGGCCTTATGTCGCCTCTGCACGGCTTGCGGTCGCGCCTTTACGCATTGCGCGGGGCATCCAGAACAAAGTGCTGGAAGCCATGGCGATGGCCAAAGCTGTGGTCGCCACTTCGGCCGCGATGGAAGGCATCCCATATCTCGAATGGCCTGAACCGCTGGCGGTTACGGTCAGTGATGAAGCTGTGGCTATGGCCGGGCAACTCTGTGACCACTTGCACGGCCCGATACCGGAAGTTACCGCCCATGCCAACCGTGAGTTTGTGGCCGCCCGCTTCAGTTGGCAGCAAAATGTCCACCAGCTTGCCAGGTTATTGCAGGAGTAAGACATGCACCAACCCCCCTTGGTTGTCCATATCATTTATCGTTTGGGTGTGGGCGGTTTGGAAAACGGCTTGGTTAACCTGATCAACACTATGCCGCCTGAAGCCTACCGCCACGCCATTATCTGCCTTAAGGACAGCACGGATTTTAAGGGCCGCCTTCGCCGTGATGATGTGGCCGTTTTTGAGCTGCACAAAAAGGACGGGCAGGATTGGGGCTCATTTGTGGCGATGTACCGCTTGCTGAGGGAACTTCGGCCCGCCATCGTGCATACCCGCAATCTGGCGGCGATTGAATATCAGATCCCTGCATTTTGTGCCGGAGTCCGTGGTCGCGTCCACGGCGAACACGGCTGGGATGTGTTTGACCCTGACGGCACTAAGGTCAAATACCAATGGGTGAGGCGGGTGTTGGATTGCTTTATCCAGCGTTTCATCCCGCTATCCCGGCATTTGGAGAGCTATTTGCTGGATAAGGTCCATGTCTCCCCTGGCAAAATAACCCGCATCACCAACGGCGTTGACACGCGCATTTTTTACCCGCGTTCAGGCCAGAAACAGCCACTGGGCGGTTGCCCGTTCCCTTTTATGGATACGGATTGGGTGATTGGTACGATTGGGCGCATGCACGGCGTCAAGGATCAAATCACGTTGGTGAAGGCGTTTATTTTGGCCTGCCAGCACGAACCGGAATTGGGCCGCCGCTTCAAGTTGGTGATTATTGGTGATGGCCCGCTCAGGGCACAAGCGTTGGCATTGTTGGAGGCTGCGGGCTTGTCCGCCCAAGCGTGGTTGCCAGGGGCGCGTGACGATGTCGCGGAGATTCAGCGCCGTCTGGATATTTTTGTGCTGCCCTCGCAAGCCGAAGGCATTTCCAACACCATCTTGGAAGCGATGGCTAGCGGCCTGCCCGTGATCGCCACCGAGGTGGGCGGTAATCCCGAATTGGTTATTGACGGCGTCACTGGGCGCCTGACGCCTGCGAACGATGCCGGGTCGATGGCCAAGCATATCCTCGCCTACATCCATGACGGCGGGACTTTGCGGCGGCACGGCCAGCAAGGGTACCAGCGGGTTCTGCAAAACTTTTCGTTGACGGCGATGGTGGCTAATTACCAAGCGGTCTACGACTCATTTTTTTAAAAGGAATAACATTATGTGCGGAATTGTCGGCATTTTTGACTTGCAAGCCAAGCGCGAAATCAACCGGGATTTGCTGTCGCGGATGAATGAAAGCCAGTTTCATCGCGGCCCCAATGAAGGCGGCATCCACATTGAAGCGGGGCTGGGTTTTGGGCATAGGCGCTTGTCCATCATCGACCTAAGCAGCGGCCAACAGCCGATGGTTAGCCGTGACAACAATGTCGTGCTGACGTTCAACGGCGAAATTTACAACTTTATGGACTTGCGCAAAGAGCTGGAAGGCTTGGGCTACCGTTTCCAAACCCATTGCGACACCGAAGTGATTTTATACGCTTGGCAAGCGTGGGGCGAAGCCTGTGTTGACCGCTTCCGTGGCATGTTTGCGTTTGCCATCTGGGACAGGCCTCAGCAAACCTTATTTCTGGCGCGTGACCGCTTGGGGGTTAAGCCGCTGTATTACGCACAACTGGGCAATGGCCAGTTTATTTTCAGTTCGGAATTAAAAGCCCTGAAAGAACATCCTGGTTTGCCTAGGGAACTCGACCCTAGCGCCATCGAAGACTATTTTGGTTTTGGTTACGTGCCCGACCCCAAAACCATTTACAAAAATGTTTATAAGCTGGAACCTGGTTTTTGCCTGACCTTAAAACATGGCCAAAACCAATATCAGCCGCGCCAATATTGGAATGTCAAATTCTCCGTGGGGGCGCCGCGCAGCGAACAAGAAATCGGCGAAGAACTGATCGGACGTTTCCGTGAAGCGGTAAAAATCCGCATGGTTGCCGATGTGCCCTTGGGAGCTTTCCTGTCCGGCGGTGTCGATTCTAGCGCGGTTGTTGCCATGATGGCGGGCTTGTCGCCTGATCCCGTCAATACCTGCTCCATTTCTTTTGGCGACCCCGCTTACAACGAATCAAAATTCGCCGCGCAAATCGCCGGACGTTACCATACCGCGCACCGCGTCGAGCAAGTTGACCCTGATGATTTTAGCCTGATAGACCAATTGGCCGGGCTATACGATGAACCTTATGCCGATAGCTCGGCGCTGCCGACTTACCGCGTCTGTGAATTGGCCAAAAAACAAGTCACGGTAGTATTGTCCGGCGATGGCGGCGATGAAAACCTCGCGGGCTACCGCCGCCACCGTTGGCATACTTACGAAGAACACATGCGCTCTTGGTTGCCGGATAGCATCAGGAAGCCCGTGTTCGGCACTTTAGGCCGCGCCTATCCGAAAGCCGATTGGGCGCCGAAAATCTTCCGTGCCAAATCCACCTTGGAATCCATAGGCCGCGATTCAGTGGAAGGTTATTTCCATAGCGTTTCGGTCATGTCCAATGAATTGCGCGGCAAATTGTTCAGTGCGCAGTTCAAACGCGATTTGCAAGGCTATCAGGCCGTGGAGGTGTTTAGGCAGCATTTACGCAATGCGCCCACCGACAACCCTTTGTCACAAGTCCAATACCTGGACATCAAAACCTATTTGCCGGGGGATATATTGACCAAGGTGGATCGGGCCAGTATGGCCCATGCGCTGGAAGTGCGGGTTCCGTTGCTGGACCATCAGCTGGTGGAGTGGTTGGCTGGCATACCACCGGAGTTAAAGCTCAAAGGCCGCGAAGGCAAATATATTTTCAAAAAAGCGTTAGAAGATTACCTGCCTGACGATATTTTATACCGCCCGAAAATGGGTTTTGGCGTACCGCTGAACGCGTGGTTTAAAGGCCCGCTAAAAGATAAGGTGCGTGATGCGTTGTTGGGCGCAAACATGAACCAAGGCGGCTGGTTTGAACCCGCCGTTTTGGAACAGATCGTCGTCCAGCACCAAAATGGCTTGCGGGATTACAGCGCGCCGATTTGGTCATTATTGATGTTTGAGGCATTTTTACGGGCTAATGGCTGAGGCTTGTTAATGGTGATGCTGCGGAAAGGGGCCGTTCTGTAACGCTTGGCGTAATGCTTAGCTAAATCCAGCCGCTTAATCGGATGGGGCAAAACTTGATGGTGCCTGTTGCTTGCAAAGGCACCCTTCCCAACGCCGGCACTCAAGCAACTTATGTTAAGGGTTGGACTATATGAAGATTTTTTATGCAGGGCGGATAGGCAGTTGCTTAATCGCTTCGGTCTTGGCTTCTTGCTCAATCGGGCGGCAGGGCAATGCCTTGGCCTACCAAGACCCCGTCGGGGACTTCGTTTTTAATTGTTACTCCATCAACCATGCCTGGGGCCATCAGTTTTCCGGTTTTTTTATAAGCCATGACGGAAATGTCTACCGTTACGCCCGCAGGGGGCTTGCCAGTAAAACCGACCCGATTAAGCAGGCGTATTATCAGGCGGATGAACTGCTTGATCAATTTAAGGACAAGGCATTAATCGCCCTCATTGACCCGTCTACGATGGCGGCAAAAACCGCGTTGATTGACAGGGCCGCTTCGGGCACGGTCACCCACCTTAACCAGCGTGTGGCGGATGCAGGCCAGAACGGTTGTGTTGCATACCGCTTCATTGCCGACAAAAACCTTTACCAACCCGTCGAATTGGGCTCATACGGCGTTACGCAAATTAAAACCATCAATAGCTCCGCTGCTGCACAAGCCTTGTTGCAATGGTTACTGTCCATCAGACCGGCGAATTAATCTTTACCATAAATTTCGCCGTTCCATTGAGAGGCCAGTTGCTGCGTTTCGAGATGGGCAGGCGGCTTAAACGGGGGGCTAGCCTGCTAGCCCCTTTATTCCAATAGGCTTTATACCGCCTTGATAGATATAGGATCTTTACGAGTGAAAACCTTTTCAAGAAAGAGTTGCCCCGTCCTCATAAGCGCAATCAGTTTTTTTGCGTTTTCGTCCGGGTTGTTTGCGGCGTCAGCCCCTTTGCCATTAAACCCTACCGTGTCCGCGTTAAGGGACGCTGCCGGCGGGGACATTGGCTATTCGCTTGCCGAACACACCGGCCAGGTAAACTATGTTGCCACTGCCAAATCCCGTCCGATCCCGCTGCTTTCCAGGCCGGATGCCAGTGCGGAAACCCGTGCGTTGGAATTTGTCGCTAGCTATGGGAAGGCTTTTGGCATTGGCGCACCCAAACAACTAAAAACCGTTAAAGTAGGCGGTAAAGACGAAGTCGGTATGGAGCATGTGCGTTTGCAGCAATTGCACAAGGGCATCCCGGTGACTGGCGGGGAAATGACCGTACACCTGCGTGGCAACAGTGTGGTGTCGGTATTGGCAAAAACCTTACCTGGACTTGACGCCCTCGATGTGACACCGAAAATCACTTCTGCCGACGCTGAGGATATCGTGCGTGAATTGCTGAAAAAACGCGGTATCGGCAACGCCCTCCTCAGTACACCCAAGCTGGAAGTGTTCAATAAAGGCCTATTGCAAGGCAATAAACAAGCCACGCATCTCGCTTGGTTCATCGAAGCCAAAAGGTTGGGTGTACGCGAATATATCTGGGTTGATGCGGAAAATAGTGCGGTTTTATTGGCTTTCAGCCAGTTGCCAGATGCCCGCAGCCGTAAAATTTACGATGCCAATAGTTCTGATAGCTTATCGGGGGCTTTAGTCCAGAGCGAAGGCCAAACGCCCACAGGCGATCCTGATGCCGATGCCGCTTACCTGTTTTCAGGCCATACCTACGATTATTTCAAAAATAAGCACGGGCGTGACAGTTTTGATGGCTTTGGCGCCCCTATTATTTCAACGGTGCACTATTGCCCAAGCTTAGCCGAATGTCCCTATGGAAATGCTTTTTGGGATGGTACGCAAATGGTGTACGGGGATGGTTTTTCCGCCGCAGATGATGTGGATGCGCACGAACTGACCCACGCCGTAACCGAGAACTCGGCAGGCCTTTATTACTATTCACAGTCCGGTGCGTTGAACGAATCATTTTCCGATATTTTCGGCGAAACTGTCGATCAGGGTAACAAAGCCGGGACGGATACGGCGGCCGTGCGCTGGCTGATAGGAGAGGACGTGCCAGGATTAGGCGCAATCCGTAATATGAAAACCCCCGCCGCTTTTAGTGATCCGGCCAAAGTCAAGGATAGCAATTTCAAATGTGATATTGGTGATGGTGACCAAGGGGGCGTGCACAGTAACAGCGGGGTGCCTAACCATGCCTATCAATTAATGGTGGACGGTGGTTCGTATAATGGCCAAACCATCACAGGCATAGGCTTAACCAAAGCGGGGAAAATCCAGTATCGGGCATTGACCCAATATTTGACTTCCGGGTCGAATTTTCTTGACGACTTTAACGCGCTGCAAAGTGCCTGTACCGATTTGATCGGCACCGTAGGCATTACCGCCGCTAACTGTACCCAGGTCAAAAAGGCCGTCACCGCCGTACAAATGGACAGCCCGATCTGCGCCAAACCCGCTGCACCGGCATTGTGCCCAAGCGGAACCAGTGCCAGCAGCCTATTTTTTGATGGCTTGGAAGCGAGCGGCAGTAATTTTGCCACGAATGATTTCACCATCTGGGGCATCGTGCAGGGCTTTGCCAAAACGGGTTCATTGTCCATATTTGGTAAATCACAGGGCAATCCCAGTGACTCTTACTATAAAATGACCAAGAGTGTCACCTTACCTGCGGGCGCCAGAATGCAATTTGACCATGCCTTTGAATTTGAGAGTGATTCAGCGGGCCGTTATGACGGCGGTGTCGTTGAATACAGCACCAATAACGGCGTAACGTGGGCTGACGCAGGCAAGTTGATGGCGGCCGGTTACAAATATAATGGGGCCATCATTTCCGGAACCGGCAATCCTTTAGCAGGAAGAAGCGCCTTTACGGCCGACAGCTTCGGTTATGGCGCAACGCAAATGAACCTGGGTGTTTTGGCGGGCAAGAATGTGCGTTTCCGCTTCCGGATGGCTTCTGATGACTTGGGGGCATCTTTAGGTTGGTTTATTGACAACATCCGGATTTATCAATGCAAATAATCGGGGTTCAGTGTTTGCCTGGATCCTTATAGCCAAAGCAAATGGTATCTTGATCAGTTGGGTCACCAGAAAGGGTGGCCCAACTGTTTGCTGGTGAAGGTTCCCGTTCCTAACGGAAATAAAATACCCAATTTGAGTTAGCCAACAGGTGGATGCCTATTCCCGGCCCGCAATGCCATCTAACCTGAGCACACGTCCTGTTTCCGCCGATTGCAGGGCCGCGACGATGGTTTTGCAGTTGCTTTCGGCATCATCCAATGACAATGCGGGTGCGGTTCCTGACAACACGCATTGGCTAAAATGTTCAACTTCCAGACGGAAATGGTTTGCCGTAGGCAAGCGTTCTTCCGCTTGGCGTCCGTCATCCGTCCACCACGTCAACACCGGCACATCACCGGGTAGTTGCCAAACCACATGGCATTTCAAGCCGCCTTTAGTGCCGATGATTTCATATTCACAACGGCGGGCGTAGGCAAAACTGAAATCGAATTGTGCATATTTGCCCTCACCAAAATCTAACACGCCGCTGGCGGCAATGTCGGCGCCGCTGGCAATAGTTTGGGACATGGCGGTGACGGCGATGGGGTCTTGCTGGAAAAACATCCGCAGGGTGTGGATGGCATAACAGCCAATGTCCCACATCGCCCCGCCGCCACGGCTGATAGGCTCTTCCAGGCGGTACATGCGCTCAGGGCGCATCATAAACGAAAAATTGGAGCGTACCGAGCGGATCTCGCCGAACAGCCCTGATTGGATCAGCTCCAGCACCCGTGCATGTTGGGGGTGGAAACGGTACATAAAGCCTTCCATGACGGTGACCTTGTAGCGGCGGGCGGCGGTTTGGATGGCGAGGATGTCATCGACAGCCAAGGCCATGGGTTTTTCGCACAAGACGTGTTTGCCGTGGGCTATGGCGCGTAATGTCCATTCGGCATGTTCATGGTTGGCCAGCGGGATGTACACGGCCTGGATATCGGCGTCATTGAGCAAGTCATCGGGCGAGCCATAGGTTTTAACCCCTTGATGGCCAGGCGCATAGCGGGCCAAGGTACCAGCCGCCGCGCCGGGGCGGCGGCTGGCAATGGCGGCCAGTTCGGCATTGGGGGCTTCGATAATTGCAGGCAGCATGCGTTCGTTGATACGGGCGGCGCCTAGTATGCCCCAACGGAGTTTGACTGGTTGTTTGTTCATGGTGTTTTAGGTAGGTTAGATTGTTTTAATTATTATGATGTGGTGATCTGAGATGGCGAACGCTTGCTCTTAACTTATAAGAGCAAGCGTTCGCTGATGTCGCGGAGCTATTCTAGTTCAAAACTACAGATTGCTGAATTGGATGTGATTTAGCATCCCGAAGAAATTTTCAGGGCGTTGATTTTGTCAGTGAGTCCGCTTCCCGCATTGCCTGTAACCAAACCGTTGAGATCGGGCGCGTTGTTAGGGGCTATGCTTTTGAGAAGGATATTAATTTGAAAACAGGCTTTATTTTTCAAGTTATTGTCTAAAAAACTGCCCGTGGTGACCAGTTGGTTCCGGAATGAGCTAAGGCGGATAACTTGGATTGTTTTGCTCTTACCAACTCCTGATAACTCATTATTTTGTAACGAGGCATCAAAAAAATCGAGTATGGGTTTGACTGGAGCGTTTACTGAGGTGATGTATTCAACGGCACCCAAGTCGCAGTGCATTCCATCGGGCCGTGGAACTCCCCGTTGGTCAGTAGGTGTGCAACGATAATCTCCTCCCCTATTTATAACAATGCTGTCGGGAGACGGTGCGTGAGTGGGTGTGGAACCGCCGTTATACGTCAATGGCATGAGCTTAGGGTCGCCACTAAGCCCCCTGGGCGGGGTTATATTGCAACTGCCATCTTCAATCAAGTTGACCCCTTGAAAAATAATGGTGCCGACACAGTCAGCACCTTTCCTGCTATTGGCGATCACGCTGTTGGTCAGGGTCGTTTTTCCGGTTGTGGTATTGAAGATTCCGCCGCCAATACCTATCCCGCCGTTCTCAGCTCCGATATAGCAATAGCAATAGTCATTAATGCAAGTTTTCGAATCTTGTGCCATATTGTTACTAACAGTGCTGTTTCTTAAATTAAGGATGCCTCTGTTGAAAATTCCCCCCCCTCTACCAGGTTCGTAACTATTATTTATAAGGTCTGAAAAAAAGCAGGAGGCAATGGCGGTATTACCGCTTATCGTTGAGTTTAATAGCGTGACTTTACCACCCGCCGAGTTGAATATGGCTCCACCTAAACCTGAATGGCTACCCGAATAAGTGTAAAGATTCCACGGAGCAGTATTTTTGGTCAATGTACTGTTTTTTAAGGTCAATACGCCAGCATTTAAAATGCCACCGCCGACATTATTGTATTTATCCGCCCATCCGTTTTTTAGCACGGTATCATTTAGGGTCAGGTTACCTGAAGGTTTGATTTGGATTAAACGGAACGCAGATGTGCTTTCACGTCTGATTTCCGCCCGTTTACCCACTCCATCTGGGTCACCATTTATCGTAATGACACTGGAAATTAAGGGTAGCGCAGTATAGTCGCCTCGGTGGGGATCGTGGTCATCTTGTGTGAAGATAGGCGAAGTAAATACATATTGGTTGAGGGTAAGCTGTAAAATATCCGCACCGTTACCGGCGGGGCAGCCACCCGTGGCCGTATCAGTATTAGCGGCGGTGACGGCATCGGTCAAGCTACAACTGTGGTTAACTTTGATGGTGGCGGCTTCTGAAGCGCCCATCATAAAAGCCAAGACGATTGCATTCAGTCTAAAAGGTAATTTAGAGTTGTTCATGTTTTAAACCTCGATTGACGAATTATCCAAATGCAAAGGAAAACAAAACCTTTGCCGTTCAAGCCCAACTGTCAACTGATGGTTTCAGTGGCGGCTCCTGGCTCGCTTGATACACGACCAAACCTGGATCGGATGCTTTGGATGCCACCGATAATTATTAAACCAAAGTCCATAGCCCATTCGGGATGCTCCGGCAGGATTGTAGGCTTTGTATAAATCCGTCAAATGAGGTTGTTAAGGAAGGTATTGCAATGACGGATATATTAATTCCGGGCTTGATGCTCTAGCGTCCCTAATGGTGTGCAATTGCTACTATTATCTAAATACTTAAAAAAATCCAGGTTTATTTACAATTAAAAAGGTGTTGAAAGGAGAGGTTGGACTGAAAGTTCGTGAACTGATTAGGCAAACGGGTGAGGCCGGGTTCAAAGGCGATGATAACTTTAGGACAGAAGTATGAACGGGTCTTATGGCCCGTATCCGAACCTTAGTCCATTATACGTCAGTTTCAACAGGCTTCTTTTTTGTCATGTACAGAGAGGCATCTCACATTGGCGGGTTTGCCTAAAGGATGCAGCGGCATCGCCGAAGAAATGGATGGTGCGATACGGCAAGCGGCACAGCCAATCCGGCACTGCATTAAACAGCCTCATGTGTTTTTGTTAGGGTAAATGCCGATTTGGCTTCTATTGGGCCAATGTCCATAAGATTGACAAGCCCGGTTATAGGCCTATAATCCCAACAGCTAAAAAATCTGATTGCGCTTGGTTTACCACCTCTATGTTTCCTCTGTAATCCCTCGTACTGTTATTCAGTTAGTCATTTCAAATTTGCCAGCCTTTAATGAAGCCAGCCAACTCTTGTCGGTGGTTTTAACACATCCTATCCAATTTCAATAAATTAAAGAGTCGAATGCCGCCATCTGCCAATTACAGTGCTTACTTTCAAGCGCAACTTCAAGTTATTCCCCCCAAAATAGTCCAGCCTGTCAAAGAAAAGTCTAAGGTGGTTATCCGCTACAAACGCAGTTGGACAAAAGAGCAATGACATAGCGTAATCCCGGCAAATAGGTGTTGTAAAAGTGCTGGGGTTCCTTACATCATCCCACACTTGGCCAAGCACATCGGGGCCATCATCTGGTATTTTGTCCACCACTACAATTTGTATGGGCTTGATTTTTAAAAAATCATTCCGATTAGGGCTGCCGCATTTTTTAATGGAGTCCGGCCTTTTTATCTCGCTTGGCAATTGAATGCTGCCTTCTCAATTTGTGTGCATTGGGCAGTTGGACAATTCAAGGCCTCATATAAACCTAGCGGGCCGTTGTAGATGGATAGGCGGCTATTGGCTGGCGTGGCGTCGGTTGTTGGCCTATAGGGCGTTGAAGCCATAGGCGTATGCCGCGCCGCTGGCTTTTTTGACACGAAACAATTAAATAATAACTTTCAATAACTTCTATTTAATCTGGATTTACACTTTCGTGATTTTCGTGGGCATAAAATAATTCTTTCACTGTCTCGATCGCTTATTGCACCCTACGGAATGCATCTTACGAGTTGTCTTTGTCCGTTCATTCAGTGAAGGTCAAGAAAAAAACTTGCTCACATTCAATGCCGTCTTATAAATCCCCCAAGACAAGGGGATGATGACGATGGCCCAAGCCAGCACGGCGAGCAGCAGGCTTCCGGCTTTGTGCTTTGATGGTAAGCTTTCTGGGGCCACCGCCGGATTTTTTTTGTCGCCAGGCGTTTGTTCCGCCAACAATTCCTCTTCCTTCATAAACCATTTGTCCGCAACCGGGCGCACCAGCAGGTTGCAGAGCAAGCCAAGCATCAGCATCCCGGCTAAAATCATCATGGTTTGGTTGTAGATTTGCTCGCGCGGCAAGCCTAGGCTGAGTTGGTATTCACGCATGTAATTGACGATGACCGGGCCTAAAATGCCGGCGGTGGCCCAGGCGGTCAATAGGCGTCCATGGATCGCCCCGACGTTTAAGGTGCCGAACAAATCGGCGAGATACGCGGGGATGGTGGCGAAACCGCCGCCGTACATGCTTAAGATCAGGCAAAATGCACCGACAAACAACAGTTTGTTACCGGAAGCCGCGCTTTCGGGGATGCTCAGGTACAGCATGCCGCCGATGACAAAAAATACGATGAAGGTCAGTTTGCGGCCTAGTTTGTCGGATAAGCTCGCCCAGAAGAACCGTCCGCCAATATTGAACAAACTCAACAAAGCGGTGAAGCCTGCCGCAATGCTGGCAATGGCGGCGAGTTGGGTCTTGTCGAGTTCGCCGTAAGTTTTGCTGATGCCGATCAATTGCCCGCCGAACACTTCCTGCAGCATCGGCGAAGACATGCCGATCACGCCAATCCCCGCACTGACGTTCATGCACAACACGCCCCATAATAGCCAGAACTGTTTAATCTTAAAGACATTTTTGACGTGGACGTGGTGCTCGGTGATCATGCGCTTGGTCTTGGGGTTGCTAGGCGGAGTCCAGCCAGCGGGTTGCCAGTTTTCTGGCGGAATACGGTAACTAAGCGCGCCCGTCATCATAAACACCAAGTAAATGGCCGCCATGACGATGAACGTGGCCATCACGCCGACATCGTTAGGGCTGGCAAAAAACTTCATCAATTCGGTGGCCAGCGGCGAGCCGATCATCGCGCCACCGCCGAAACCCATGATCGCCATGCCCGTCGCCATGCCGCGCCGGTCTGGAAACCATTTGATCAGGGTCGAAACGGGCGAGATGTAACCCAAGCCCAAACCCATGCCGCCTATGACGCCGGAACCTAGCAGCATGATCCAAAATTGGTGCAGGTAAATGCCCAACGCGGACAGCAGCATCCCGCCGCACCAGCAGAACGCGCTGACCACGCCCGCCTTACGCGGGCCGACATGCTCCAACCACCCTCCCCAAACCGCCGCCGATGAGCCCAGGAACACGAAAAACAAGGTGTACATCCAGCCCAATGTGGAGATTTTCCAATCGCAGGTGGTGACAAACAATTCCTGGAAAAAGCCAATGTCGGCAGGGCAGGGGATGCTTTCCTTGATGCCAATGGCTTTTGATAGCGGTAGCCAAAACACCGAAAAACCGTACGCCATGCCGATACATAAATGGATGGCCAAGGCGGCGGGAGGGACTAACCAACGGTTAAAACCCGGGGTGGCAATAATGCGTTTTTTGTCTAAAAAGGGGAAGGGTGTATTCGTCATAGTTTGAAGGCCTTGATTAAACGTAAAATCTAGGGGGATAGTTTATGCCAATCAGCCTATTATCGGAAAATCCCTGCGTGTAGCCAGGTGGTCATGATTAGTTATGCCTAGCCCGTGGCTGTAGGGCCGCGCATTTGTTTGGGGAATTGCGGATACAAAACGGCGGGCAAAAAAAAAGCGCATTAGACCGACGACAGGAGTAATGCGCAGTGCTTTATGGAAAGCAAGGTTTATCACGAGGAGGTAGAACACGCCGATGATTGCGTACAATAATTTAAGCATTTATGATGCCAATATTAAAATTTATCATTATTTTAAATAACATATTGATAGTTATAGGTTTGTTTTTTAGTTACGGGCTTGTAGAATAGTTTTTGTTTTTTTGCCGTTGCACCGAAGCTATGCAAATAATTAAACAATTGGCCAATATCGGGCAAAATAAGTAAAGGATATGCATACAATCGTTGTTTGACGCCCATTGCACCATAAGTGGGCAGCTAATAGGCGTTGCCAATGCTTTGGCAAAGGCATTTACAGGGCGTAGGGTTAATGCCCTGGGCTTTTGGATGGGTTATCACCTTAATCTAACAAAAAGAAACCTTAATAGGCGTGGATAAAGTTTATTATTGCAAGGGTTCTGGTATAACGTTTGCTTAAGGATTATATATTAAGTGGCTAAATGGCTTTGGGGCGGGATTTGGGGAAGCCGTTACAAATTTTGAGGAAGTTGTGGAGATGGCGGTTTAAGCAGCGATACCGCAAAACAAAGCCCATTTTACTGTATTTTGCAATGAACATTTGATTACCACCCAACATAGGCAATAGGAAAAATCACCATGACAATTCGAGTGGCCATCAGTCACAAAACCAAATACAGCTTTGACCGGGCGGTATCATTGTCACCGCATGTGTTTCGCTTGCGCCCCGCAGTGCATAGCCGTACGCCGATTAAAGGCTATAGCTTGAATATCGAGCCGAAAGACCATTTTATTAATTGGCAACAAGATCCGTTCGGCAATATCTTGGCGCGGGTCGTGTTCCCCGAAAAAACCCGGCATCTCAGTGTTGAGGTGGAAGTCATCGCCGATATGACGGTCATCAACCCCTTCGACTTTTTTGTTGAAGAGTACGCGGAAAAATTCCCCTTTAAATACGAAGAACAATTGCTTAAAGAGCTGCAACCGTATTTGGAAGTGACTGAAGACGGGCCTTTACTGACGCAATGGGTGGAAGATTTTGATTTGGCCCAACGCAATATCAACGACTTTCTGGTTGACATCAACCGTAAGGTGTTCGCTGACATTGGTTACAATATCCGCATGGAAGTGGGTATCCAAAGTTGTGAAGAATCACTGACGCTCCGTAGCGGCTCATGCCGCGATTCGGCGTGGTTGTTGGTGCAAATCCTGCGGCATTTGGGTTTGGCGGCGCGCTTTGTTTCCGGTTATTTGGTGCAGCTCACCGCCGACATCAAATCGCTGGACGGCCCGTCCGGGCCCGAACAGGACTTTACCGATTTACATGCGTGGACAGAAGTGTACATTCCTGGTGCAGGTTGGATAGGCCTAGATCCGACTTCGGGCTTGTTGGCGGGTGAAGGCCATATCCCGTTGGCGTGTACGCCTAATCCGGCCAGTGCCGCGCCTGTGACGGGCGGTACGGACAAATGCGAGGTGGAGTTTGAGTTCAGCAACACCGTGGAGCGCCTGCACGAAGACCCGCGTGTCACCAAGCCTTACACCGATGAGCAATGGCATTATATCAACGCGCTGGGTCAGCAAGTCGACCGGCAATTCAGTGATGACGATGTGCGCTTGACGATGGGCGGCGAACCGACGTTTGTCTCTGTCGATGATATGGAAGGGGCGGAATGGAATACGCACGCGGATGGTGCGCATAAACGTGAACGCGCACAAGAGTTGACCAAGCGTTTGCGTGATGTGTTTGCCAAAGGCGCGTTGCTGCATTACGGGCAAGGCAAATGGTATCCGGGCGAACCGATACCGCGTTGGCAATATGGCATTTTTTGGCGTAAAGACAACGTGCCCATGTGGCGTAACCCTGAATTGCTGGCCGACATTAACAAAGATTATAAGCATACCGTCAAAGACGCGGAGCAATTCGTCCAGGAAATGTCCCGGCATTTGGGGGTTAAAAGCCGGTACATCACCGCCGCCTTCGAAGACAATTTTTACTATCTTTGGCAGGAAGGTAACTTGCCGACCAATGTCAACCCGCTCAAATACGACCTGAAAGACTCGATTGAGCGTAAGACCATCACTAAGGTGTTGGACGCGGATTTGGCCGTCCCTGTTGGTTTTGCCTTGCCGCTAAAATGGAATTGGTACGGCCAATCTTGGCAAAGCGGCCCATGGGATTTCCGGCGCGGCAATATGTTCCTGATTCCGGGCAATTCGCCTATGGGTATGCGGATGCCGCTCAATAGTTTGCCCTGGGTTGCACCGGACAAACGCGACACGCAAGAGCCGCAAAGCCTGTTTGGCGATTTGCCGGAACTAGGCGATTATTTTGGCGAAGTGGCGCGGCGTTACAGCCATTTTGAGGAAAAGGTCAACGAACATCCTGAAATTGTCGAGCAAGAATCCGGCGACGAACCCACCGTCCACGTTGAAGTGCCGCATACCGCCATCTGTATCCAGCCGCGTGATGGCCGTTTGCATATTTTTATGCCACCATTGTCGTTGTTGGAACATTATCTGGATTTGGTCGCCGCGATTGAGGCGACGGCGGAAAAATTAGCGTTGCCAGTGGTGATCGAGGGCTATGAGCCGCCGCGTGATTACCGCATCGAACGCTTGATGGTCACGCCTGATCCTGGGGTCATTGAAGTCAATATCCATCCATCAAAAAGTTGGGAAGAGCTGGTTGAAAAAACCACTATTTTGTATGAGCAAGCCTTCCAAGTGCGTTTGGGAACGGAAAAATTCATGATTGATGGCCGCCATACCGGTACGGGCGGCGGCAACCATATCACGATGGGCGCGGAAACGCCCACCGATAGCCCGTTGTTGCGCCGCCCTGATTTGTTGCGGAGTCTGGTGACGTATTGGCAGCACCATCCGGGCTTGTCGTATTTGTTTTCCGGCATGTTTATCGGCCCGACTAGCCAAGCCCCGCGTGTGGACGAGGGCAGGGATGAAAAGTTGTATGAACTGGAAATCGCTTTCCAGCAAATGCCCGAAGGTGAAGTGCCGGCACCGTGGTTGGTGGACCGCCTGCTGCGGCATTTATTGACCGACATCACCGGCAACACGCACCGCTCCGAGTTCTGTATCGACAAACTTTATTCGCCCGACAGTTCGACGGGCCGCTTGGGAATTTTGGAATTGCGCGCCTTTGAAATGCCGCCCCATGCGCGCATGTCGCTGGTGCAAATGGTGTTGTTGCGTTCGTTGATCGCTTGGTTCTGGCGTAACCCATACAAACATGAGCTGGTGCGTTGGGGGACTGAGCTGCATGACCGTTTCATGCTGCCGCATTATGTCCGCGAAGATATGAAACATATCGTCAAAGACCTGCAACGGGCGGGTTATCCCTTTGAACTGGAATGGCTAGACCCGTTCTTTGAGTTCCGCTTCCCGCGTTATGGCACGACCATGATCGATGATATGGAGCTGGAGCTGCGTTTTGCCATCGAACCTTGGCATGTGCTGGGCGAAGAGGTCAGCAGCACGGGGACGGCGCGTTATGTCGATTCCTCGGTGGAACGGTTGCAAGTGAAAGTCACTGGCTTTACCGAAGGCCGGTATATCCTGGCCTGTAACGGACGGCGTTTGCCGATGCGCAATACCGGGCGTAAAGGCGAATACACGGCGGGTGTCCGTTACCGCGCTTGGCAGCCGCCATCAGCCTTGCACCCAACGATTACCCCGCATGTGCCGCTAGTGATTGATGTGATAGACACCTGGAACGGCCATGCGATAGGCGGCTGCACTTACCATGTCGCGCATCCTGGCGGGCGTAGCTACGATGCCTTCCCGGTCAACAGCTTTGAAGCCGAATCACGCCGCATCACCCGTTTCTGGGATTACGGGCACACGCCTGGGGTGGTCATCAGGCCGCCGTTGTCCGGCTCGTTTGATAAAGCCTCTGAAAAGCCGTTTATGGAGAGTTTCAGTGTCAGCGACAAACCGCCACGGCCTATGGCCCCGCCACCGGAAGAGTTGAACGGGGAATATCCGTTTACCCTGGATTTGCGGTTGCGGAACCGGTAGGCCAGCCGTGGACAATTGATTAAAATGGGGTGCATATACCAAATGATGGCGGGAATAGTTGAATGACGGTATTGGTTTTAGGCACGATGCGTTTTCCTCCTGATAATCTGGAGGCGGTCAGGCCGCATTTGCAGGCATTGGTTAGGGCCACCTATGAGAATGACGGTTGTCTCGCTTATGATGTTGCAGAAGACATTTTCGACCGGGGGTTGTTGCGGTTTTCCGAGATATGGCCTGACGCCGATACCCTTGCCCGGCATCTACAAGCCCCCCATATCGCCCCTTGGCGTGAGCAAGCCGCCGCGTTCGGTGTGCATGGGCGCCAGTTTAGCGCCTATGATGCAGGCCATTCCTGGCCAGTGTGAATAGGCTATGAGAGTGGCAACATAAGCCAAAAGACAGTTTTTTTGGCTCCCTAACACGTTGGCATGGACTGGAAAGCCATGCCACGGGTCAACCATTACCCAAAGGCCCAATGAGTGCGTAACCCCACGGATTTAGCCCACGACATCGGTGTGCAGTATTACGAAACCCGCCTAGGTGTCTATGACGAAATGGTGGCTACTGAACATAAGGTTTTGCCGTATTGGCAAAATTTTATCAAGGCATTGGAAACCATGGGCAGCGAAGAGATCGAACGCCGCCGCCGCGAGGCCCAACGTCTGTTGCGGGAAAATGGGGTCACCTACAATGTTTATGGTGATTCCCATAAATTGACCCGTCCTTGGCGCTTAGACCCTATCCCGTTGTTGATCAGCAATGAGGAATGGACGGTCATTGAAGCCGGGCTTAAACAACGCGCCGGTTTGTTGGACCTGATCCTTAAGGATATTTACGGCGGGCAGACACTATTGAAAAAAGGCCTGCTACCGGTTGAGTTGGTCTTTTCCCATCAGGGGTTCCTGCATCCGTGTATTGGCACTTTGCAAAACCAACCCAGGCAGCTGACGATTTATTCCGCCAACCTGGTGCGGGGTTCCAAAGGCCGTTTCTGGGTGCTTGATGACCGTACCCAAGCGCCTTCCGGTTCCGGTTATGCGTTGGAAAACCGTACCGTGATGACCCGCGTGTTGCCGGATATTCTGCGGGACACCCAAGTGCACCGTTTGTCGGGTTTCTTCAAGGGCTTCAGCAAAGGCTTGGCCAGTAGCGCCTTGCATAATAAAGAAAACCCGCGCATTGTGGTGTTGACCCCGGGGCCGTTCAATGAAACTTATTTTGAACATGCCTACCTGGCTTCGTATCTTGGCTACACCTTGGTGCAAGGCGATGACCTGACGGTGCGTGACGGGCATGTTTGGCTGAAGTCATTGGAAGGTTTGCAGCATGTTGACGTGATCTTACGGCGGGTTGATGATTCGTTCTGTGACCCCTTGGAATTGCGCATCGACTCGCGGTTGGGTGTGGCCGGGCTGCTCGAAGCCGTACGCCGTGGCAATGTGGCGATTGCCAACCCCTTAGGCAGTAGTGTGTTGGAAAATCCTGCGTTGCTGGCGTTTTTGCCCAAGCTGGCGCGGTATTTTCTGGATGAAGAGCTGATCTTGCCCTCCGTGGCGACATGGTGGTGTGGGCAGCAGCGGGAGCGGGACTTTGTCCTGCAAAATCTTGAACATCTGGTCATTAAGCAGGTTAACCGGGGCCAGGATAACAGTTACCTGGTCGGCAACACCTTAAGCACGGAACAAAAATCCGCCCTGCGGGCCGCGATATTGGAAAAACCGCATTTGTATGTCGGCCAGGAACAGGTGAGCTTGGCAACTGTCCCGGCCTTCATCGACCATCGCGTTGAGCCGCGCACGGCGGTCCTACGTAATTTTGTCGTTGCCAATGGTGAGGATTATCTGGTCATGCCGGGCGGTTTGACCCGGGTCGCCCACGGTAAGGATGATTTCGCCGTCTCCAACCAAACGGGCGGCATCAGCAAAGACACCTGGATATTGGCTTCCGAACCGTCCAAGCCGCAAGCGATATGGGTACGGCCAAACCGTGTGCAACTGCTGGACGCCGTCACCGAACCGCTGACCAGCCGCGCCGCCGACCATCTGTTTTGGGTGGGCCGTTATCTCGAACGTACGGAAGCCGTGGCGCGGTTAATGCGCACCGTGTTGCTGAAGCACCAGGATATGCTGGAGTTTAAGGATGCCGTTGATAGCGCCGTCCTGGCCGGGTTGTTGCGGAGCCTGACGCATGTGACCATGACCTATCCGGGTTTCGTCAACTGCCATGCCGATTGCCTTGAACATCCGCAAAAGGAATTGTTGTCACTAGCCCAGGATAAGCACCGGCCTGGTTCGTTGGCGACAAACATCCATAACTTGGTGCAATCCGCCTACAACATCCGTGACTTGTGGTCACAAGACACTTGGCGCAGTGTCGATAATATCCAATACCGTTGGCAATTACGGGTGGTCAACAGCGATATAACCATTGGGCACCTGCAAAGTTGCCTGGATGACCTAATCACCGGGGTCGTGGCTTTTTCCGGTTTGACCGGTGAAAGCATGACGCGTGAGGCGGGGTGGTTGATGTTTGGCAGTGGCCGGCGTTTGGAACGGGCCTTGTCGCTGATTTCGTTGCTGCGGGCGACCTTGGTGTCCCGCCACGAACCCGCCATGCAAAACCAGATACTGGAGGCCGTGCTGTTTTCGACGGACAGTTTGACCATTTATCAGCGGCGTTACCGTTCGTTTATCGAATTGTCGGCCGTGTTGCAGTTGCTGTTGCTCGACGAAACGCATCCCCGCTCAGTCGCTTTCCAGTTGCGTTTGTTGTCCGAACACATCAGCGCCCTACCAAGGGACCGCGGTAAACGGCAGTTAAGCGAAGAAGAGCGTTTAATCATCAAAGCGTACACCGATCTGCGCTTAAGCAATTTGGTCGAGTTGCTCAAGATCAGCGATGATGAAAACATTTATAGCGGCCTGGAGGAATTGCTGGCGGCCCTCACGGAGTTGTTGTGGCGGATTGGCGATACGATAGCCCGTGCCTATTTCAGCCATTCGCAAACCTCGCAATTAATGACCCCCAATGCGCCTCCCGAGGAGGAGCCGTGAAATATCGCATTACCCATAAGACGGTTTACAATTACAGCCAAGCGGTCGGGTTATGCCAGAACGAGGCGCGTTTGCAGCCGCGTGATTTTTGGCGGCAACATTGCGAAACCAGTTATTTTGAAATCACCCCGACACCGATGGATTACCGCGAATTGGTGGATTTCTTTGGCAATCGGCTGGCTTATTTTGCTATCCAGCAACCGCACAAACAGCTGGTGGTCACCGCCATCAGTGAAGTCAGCCTGTATCCTGAGCCTCCGAACAGCGGCCATTTGATGGGCTTGAGTTGGCAGGCGGTGCGCGATTTGTTTAAGAACATTTACAGCCAAGACCTGACCCGCCAGCAGATGCAAGCTTTGCTGGATGCCAAGCAGTATGTGTTGGATTCGCCGATGGTCGTCACGACGGCGGAATTGGCGGAATATGCGGCACCTTCATTCCAGCCTGACCGGCCGCTTGTGGACGTGGTGACTGACCTGATGCAACGCATTTACCATGATTATATTTACGACCCGACGTTTACCACGATTGCGACGCCATTGTCAGAAGTGCTTACTCACCGGCGTGGTGTCTGCCAGGATTTTGCACATCTGGCGATAGGTTGCTTGCGTAGTTTCGGCATTCCTGCCCGCTACATCAGCGGTTATATGGAAACCGTGCCGGCTCCCGGCAAACCCCGTTTGGTCGGTGCGGACGCCTCACATGCTTGGTTTGCGGTTTATGTCCCTGATGTTGGCTGGCTCGATTTCGACCCTACCAACAATAAGATACCGCATGACCAACATATCACCTTAGCTTGGGGGCGCGATTATGCGGATGTCACACCGTTAAAGGGCATTGCTTTTGGTGGCGGGCAGCACACCCTCTCTGTGTCCGTGGATGTGATGCGGATTTGAACAAGGGAAAAGGGTTTCAGGTTACCCGTCCCCCAATATAAGGCCGTGGTGGTTAGGCATATCAGGCTAGCGGCCCGGCGGCGCCATCCGGCACAACATTACATCTTAAATTAATCAAGAGGAATTATGGCTACTATACATTTGATTGGCGGCGAAAAAGGCGGTGTTGGCAAGTCAGTGCTTGCCCGGGTCTTGGCTCAATACATGATCGACAGCAATATCCCGTTCATCGGGTTTGACACGGACCGCTCGCATGGCGCATTGCTGCGTTTTTACGCCGACTATGCGTCACCCACCGTCATTGACGATTACCAAAGCCTGGATGTCATCATGGAAACGGCGGTCGCCAAACCTGAGCAACGGATTTTGGTTGACCTTGCCGCGCAAACCCATCATTCCTTGGCAACTTGGATAGATGATGCCGGGGTATTGGAATTGGCGGAGGAGTTGGGCGTCACTTTGGTTTATTGGAATGTTATGGATTCTGGTAAGGACAGCGTGGAATTGTTAAGCAAATTGCTCGACCATTACGGCGTGAAAATGAATTACGTCCTCGTCCAAAACCAATTGCGCGATGAAGATTTTACTTTGTTGGAATTCTCAGGCGTTAAAGACCGCGCCTTGGATATGGGCGCAAAAGTGATGGCCTTGAGACGCCTGTACACGCCGATCATGACCAAAATCGATGGCAACAACTCCAGTTTCTGGGCCGCCCGTAACCGTGACCTCGACAACCTCAACGCGCTCGGGTTATTGGACAGGCAACGGGTGAAAATGTGGCTGAACCATGCTTATAGCCAGCTTGACGTGCTTGGTGTTTAAGCGCGGTGTGGCGATGGCTCCCCTAATGTGCCGGTGAACAGCCCAAGGCGGCGGACAAAATGGCCATGAAGCTTTTAGTCAATTGTAACCTTTGCTTCCAGATAGATGACGCGGTCGCTTTGATCCTGATGCTGCGCCCGTTCCGCGGCATACAGCAATGGATTATCCGTGAAACCTATATCATCAAACCTGGCGTGGCGGTTACCGAAAGCACGGATAGCTATGGCAATTCCTGCCAACGATTGGTGGCCCCGCAAGGGGTTTTCCTCATCTACACCTCCGCCGAGGTGATCGTTGCTGATAGCATAGACACGGCGCCAGGCGCATATTTTGTTGAAATCCAAAATTTGCCTAACGATGCCTTGCCGTATCTCCTGCCTAGCCGCTATTGCGAATCTGACCGTTTTGGCGAACTGGCGGGCGAACTGACGGCGGGCGCCCAACCGGGGTATGACCAAGTCAGCCGTATTGCCGACTGGGTGCGCCAAAATGTGCAGTATTTGCCCGGCTCCAGTGATTTCCCCTTATCCGCCACCGAAATCCATCAGCGTGGTTACGGTGTTTGCCGTGACCTGGCGCATCTGGGCATAGCCTTATGCCGGAGCATCAGCATCCCTGCGCGTATTGTTGTCGGGTATTTGCATAACCTGCAACCAATGGACTTGCACGCTTGGTTTGAGGCGTATGTGGGCGGGCGCTGGTACGCGTTTGACTCGACCCAGCACACCTTGTTTGGAGGCCGCGTCATTATCGCTTTTGGGCGGGATGCCGCTGATGTTTCGGTCTTCCACCAGTTCGGTTCAGGGGCGATCCTGACCAGCATGGCCGTGCGCGTCGAAAATCTGGGTAATACCATGAATTGATGGCGCATTTCTGGCTGAAAAAGATTAAAATGTCGGCCATTTTGAATGTTCCATAAAAAATAATAATTATGACTTATTGTATTGCAGCTTCAATCAACGAAGGACTTATCCTGGTATCCGATTCAAGGACCAATGCCGGCATTGATAACGTGAGTACGCACGGAAAAATGCATGCATTCAATACCCTTCCAGATCGAAAAATTGTCTTGCTTTCAGCCGGCAACCTCGCCACCACCCAGGCCGTTTTGGAGCAATTGCATCGCGATAAGATTAAGGACGCCAAAGTGAATGTCAACACCGTTGAGTGCTTGTCTGAAGCGGCTGATTACTTGGGGCATATCAGCGTCGAAAAACAAAAGCAACATCTCAATACCCAAGGCCAATCCGCCTTTAATCCGTCCGCCACCTTTATTTTGGCGGGACAAATTGGCGATGAACCGCATGGCGCGTACATGATTTACGCCGAAGGCAACAGCATCACCTCGTCGGCCAACACGCCATTTTTACAAATAGGCGAAAGCAAATACGGCAAACCGATACTTGACCGTTTTCTCAAGCTGGACACCTCCATAGACGAAGCCGCCCGTTGTTGCCTGGTGTCTATGGACTCGACGATCCGCAGTAACGCCAGTGTCGGTGCGCCAGTGGAAATGTTGATTTACCGGGCCGGTAGCTTCAAATTGCAGGAGTATTACTGCTTTGATGATGGTGACGATTACATGCTACAACTGCGCCGTAGTTGGGAAACCAAGCTTCGGGAAGCCATAGCCGCCTTACCGTCATTAAGCAAAGACGCCATCAAACCGATGCGGGTTGAGCTTTAACCCTTCCGCTTGCCTATCTCCACCTACTGGCGGCGGACTGTGCCAAAACTAAGCCGGCACAAATTTCCTAAGCACCTGTAACCCGTATCCGCGGCGTTGGATACGGGTTATCAGGACAACTCAAAACTGTCCCGCCATTTCCTTTTCACGTTTACCTTCAGCTTCCGTTCATCCGTAGTGTCCCATCCTGTGCATCAGGACAAAGAACCTGCTTTTTTTATCAAAGAAAGCGACTGATAACGGCAAAGAAAAGGTAAGCACAATGACTCTGCAAAATCCTGCTAATACAGACACTAATATCATCGAATCCATGGATCAGGCGTTTGGCAACCACGGGTTTTATGGGCTGGAATATGTATTGGATGAATGGCTTGAAAAAACGCCACCCCCAAGCTACCAAAACAAAATGGATTCCTTCGGTTTTTGGGATTTCCGTGATTGATTGGGTGTGCTACGGCCACGCAGGTCAGTTGGGTGTGAACAGTGGTTTGGTTTTAGGATATAATCGGCGTCTTTTTTCAAATTCTTAGGATGAACCGCCTGCCGTTACTTTCCGTAACTGACGGGGCTGTCAGGATAAAAAACACACCATGCAAGAAATAAATCCGATCAAAAACCAAATTGCCGACCTCAAAAGCCGTGGTAACGCGCTGAGGGGGTATCTTTGACTTCGATAACAAATCTGAACGCCTAGTCGAAGTCTTACGCGAACTGGAAAACCCAAAAATCTGGGACAACCCTGAACAAGCCCAAGCCCTAGGCAAAGAGCGCGGGCAATTGGAGTTGGTGGTCAACACCATCACCGAGCTGGAACGTGGCCTTGCCGATGCCGAAGAACTGCTGCTGATGGCGGTTGAAGAAGACGACGAAGACACGGTCGAGACCGTCATCCACGATTTGGACGGTTTTGAAAAACGTGTCGCCGATTTGGAATTTAGGCGCATGTTCTCCGGTGAAATGGATGCCAACAACGCCTTTTTGGATATTCAAGCCGGCTCCGGTGGCACGGAAGCACAAGATTGGGCTTCCATGATCGAGCGTATGTTCCTGCGTTGGGGCGAGCGCAAAGGTTTCAAAACCGAGCTGATCGAAGAATCCGATGGCGATGTTGCGGGCATCAAAAGTGCCACGATACGCTTTGAAGGCGAATACGCTTTTGGTTGGTTGCGCACCGAAACGGGTGTCCACCGCCTAGTCAGAAAATCCCCCTTCGATTCCGGCAACCGCCGCCACACCTCCTTTGCGTCCGTGTTCGTCTCGCCCGAAATCGACGATGACATCGACATCGACATCAACCCTGCCGATATACGCGTGGATGTTTACCGCGCCAGCGGTGCAGGCGGCCAGCATATCAACAAAACCGAATCTGCGGTGCGCATGACCCATAATCCCACCGGCATTGTCGTGCAATGCCAAAGCGACCGCTCGCAACATAAAAACCGCGACACCGCGATGAAGCAATTGAAAGCCAAGTTGTACGAGCTGGAAATGCGTAAACGCAGCGAAACCGCCCAAGCTTTGGAAGACACCAAATCCGACATCGGCTGGGGCAGCCAAATCCGCTCTTATGTGCTGGACCAATCGCGGATCAAAGACTTGCGCACCGGCGTGGAAGTCGGCAACACCCAAGCCGTGTTAGACGGGGATTTGGATCAGTTTATTGAGGCGAGTTTGAAGAGTGGGTTGTGAATTTCGTGCCACCGCTAACGATCACGGACAACAATTTGTGCCTGTTTGTGCGGCGTAAAGTCTGACCGTAAGGGTCGGGGCTACTTTGCCATATATTTGGTTTATAAATGCCAACATACCAAACCAGTCTTTTCCTATTCCGCCGCGACTTACGTCTGGCTGACAACACCGCCCTGAACGCCACTTTACGGTACAGCGCACAAGTGATCGCCGGATTTGTATTTGATGACAGGCAAATCCAGCCGCATCCCTATCAAAGCCAACCTGCACTGCAATTTATGCGCGAATCACTCGCAGATTTGGCTGCACAATGTAAGGCAATCAACGCGGAATTGAATGTGTTCCAAGGCTTGCCTAGCCAAGTGATCGAGGATTTACATAAACAACATGCTATCCAAGCCGTATTTTTCAACCGCGATTACAGCCCGTTTAGCCGCCAACGTGATTATGAAATTGGCACAGTTTGCCAACAGCTAGGCATAGCCTTGCACATCTTGCCGGATGCTTTGCTGACCGAACCCGAACAAGCGGTAAAACACGATGGCAGTGCCTATAAAGTGTTCACGGCTTTTTATAACAATGCCAAACAACTCCCTGTGGTTTTGCCAGAGGCATTGGTAGCAGGACGGTTTTTAACGGTTCAAACGAACGCCACGCTAGAAACATTAGGTGGGGCAGAAAAAGCTGTTGTGCCAGGTGGGCGCACAGCAGGTTTGGCTAGATTAGCGCAATTGGCTAATTGCACTGATTATGCCGTCCAACGCGATTTTCCGGCTCTGTCCGCCACCAGCCAATTATCGGCGCATTTGAAATTTGGTACGGTGTCGGTGCGCGAGGCTTATCATGCGATCAAGCGGCAATTGGGTGAAGGGCATCCCTTATTGCGGCAATTGTACTGGCGGGATTTTCTCACCCATATCGCTTACCACTTCCCCAAAGTGTTTGGTCACGCATTTATTGATAAATTTGATACGTTGGTTTGGGATAATGACCGTGACAAGTTCCAAGCCTGGGCAGACGGCAGAACAGGCTTTCCGATTGTCGATGCCGGGATGCGTGAGCTGAACGCTACGGGCTTTATGCACAACCGGGTGCGCATGATCACCGCGTCATTTTTGGTGAAGGATTTGCGCATCAGTTGGCGGTGGGGCGAGCGGTATTTTGCCCAACACTTGGTCGATTACGACCCGTGTGTTAACAACGGCAATTGGCAATGGGCGGCTTCGACAGGCTGCGATGCCCAACCGTATTTCCGTATTTTTAACCCCTGGCTACAACAACAAAAATTTGACCCGCAAGGCGATTACCTTTATCAATGGCTACCCGAATTGCGCAAAGTGCCGGTTAAAACCATCCATCAATGGGAACAAAAACATTACGGTGATTTTTATCCGGCACCGATTGTGAAACATAGCGAAGCCGTAGCGGTTACTAAGGCGCGTTATAAAGCCGCCGAATAAATTCAACATCACATTTTCATTTTTACTTTAACACTAAAACCATGTCCGAAATCCAACAAGACGAACAAGAACAAATCCGCCAACGCCGTAGCAAATTAAACGAGTTGCGCGAACACAGTATTGCTTTTCCAACCGACTTCCGCCGCAACGTGATTGCTGGCGAAGTTTTAGCTGAATACGCCAGCAAAACCAAAGAAGAACTCGAAGCCGAACCGCTGCGAGTCAAAATTGCCGGACGGATGATGACCCGCCGTGTCATGGGCAAGGCGAGTTTCTGCCATATCCAGGATATGTCCGGCAAAATCCAGTTGTATGTGACCCGTGACGCCTTGCCCGAAGGCCTGTATAACGAGCAGTTCAAAAAATGGGACATTGGCGACATCATTGGCGCGGAAGGCGTGTTGTTCAAGACCCAAACCGATGAACTGAGCATCAAAGTCGATAGCATCCGCTTGTTGACGAAAGCCCTGCGCCCGTTGCCGGAAAAATTCCACGGCATTGCCGATCAGGAAATCAAATACCGCCAACGGTATTTGGATTTGATCATGAGCGAGGAATCGCGAAACACCTTTTTCATCCGTTCGAAAATCGTCGCCTACATCCGCCAATTTTTGATTGACCGCCAGTTTTTGGAAGTCGAAACGCCGATGATGCAAGTCATCCCTGGCGGCGCGACGGCGCGTCCGTTCACCACCCACCACAACGCACTGGATATGGATATGTTCCTGCGTATCGCGCCGGAATTGTATCTGAAACGTTTGGTGGTCGGCGGTTTCGAGCGCGTGTTTGAAATCAACCGCAATTTCCGCAACGAAGGCTTATCGACGCGTCACAACCCTGAATTCACGATGCTGGAGTTTTACCAAGCCTACGCCGAATACCAGGATTTGATGGACTTGACTGAAGCCATGTTGCGCGGCATTGCCGAGGAAGTGGTCGGGCACACCGTCATCAATTACCAAGGCGAGGAATACGATTTTGGTAAACCGTTCCAACGCATGACGGTGGTGGAGTCCATCCTGCATTTCAATCCTAACTTGACCGCCGATGATTTGGCGACCCGTGAAGCCGCAGTAAAAGTGGCGGAAAACCTGCATATCCCCGTTAAGGAGGGGTACGGCTTAGGTAAAATCCAGATTGAAATCTTTGAAAAAACTGTCGAAAGCCGTTTGATGCAACCGACGTTTATCACCGCCTATCCGGTGGAAGTGTCACCGTTGGCGCGGCGCAATGACAACGACCCGCATGTCACCGACCGCTTCGAGTTTTTTGTCGGTGGCCGCGAAATCGCCAACGGCTTCACCGAGCTGAACGATGCCGAAGACCAAGCCGCGCGTTTCCAAAAACAAGTGGAAGAAAAAGAAGCGGGTGATGATGAGGCGATGCACTTTGATGCCGATTACATTGTGGCGCTGGAGCACGGGATGCCGCCGACGGCAGGTGAGGGGATTGGTATCGACCGTTTGGTGATGCTGTTCACCGATTCGCCTTCGATCCGTGATGTGCTGTTGTTCCCGCACATGCGGCCCAAGCTTTAAGTCGCCGAAACTGTAGGGTATAAATTTTACTAACTGACGTTACGCAGTAACGTGTTTTTGCTCCCGTTTGCCGCGCCGAGCACCGCAGGTTTTGTCGGGATCAGCCCGAATACCCGCAGGGCATAAAGGGCAGGAAGCCCCTTCTACCGACCCCCGACAAAACCGAGGAGCGCAGGATGAAGCGGCAACCGGGCCGCCTTTTCTTTGGACACTTTCTTTTCGACTGCATGGATGCCACCACTAAAGGGTGGTCTATGGACAGAGGTAGGGCAACGCAGGAGCAGTTGCCGAGGCGGCGCAAAAGAAAGTGTCTCGCCGTCGGGTGCGAGAACCCGATTAAATAATCGTCGCGATAGCGACTCACTATTTTTTATTTTCAATTTGCAGAAAATGTCTGCGTAACATCTAAATGTGGAATTCAAGTAGAGTCTACAGCTGGAACGGGTTTGTACCAACCGTAGGCGCATTAAGCGACCCGTTCCGTAACCTTTACAGTGCCTATAGGTATTTTGAAACGTTGAAGGGATAACGCCATCCCCTACTTTTTATCAATTGGGAACTTCGTTAACAGTTCCGCAATCTAGTATCCAGCTATTTAACAGTAACCTTTAAAACAGTGCTGCTGCCCCAATAGCCTGACAATTACGTCAAAAAAGATTTAGCGTAGCATCTGACATCCATCGTTTTTTTCCAGCCAGTTTCCCAAACCGTCAACGGTTTCCTTTTCTAGCCCGACTAAAAGCTGTATCTCTAGTCTTTTATTTTCTAATCACTTCAGCGTGACAAACCATCAATATGATGGTTGCTGTGGTGCCCCGCAAAAGCGTAATCATCCCCCGAAAATTTTTTATGAGTTAAACCTATGCCACAACCTGTTACCTTTTGCGAAATGCCGTTAACTGGCGATTGCGCAAATCCCCAACCCAACCGGCAAGCCTTGATCCAAGCCGTTGCAAAATATGCCCAAGCGGATTATCTGAAAGCGACTTGGCAAATATCGAACACCCTCATTCCGTACCTAGGTTTATGGGCATTGATGATTTACTTCATCGTGCAAGGTTATTCCTACTGGTTAGTTTTGTTGTTGGCTATCCCGGCATCCGCCCTGTTGGTGCGCATCTTTATCTTTTTCCACGACTGCTGCCATAGCGCATTTTTCCCCTCCCGCATTGCCAACCGGATTTTCGGTTATATCACCGGGATTATGCTGTTCACGCCGTTTGAAAATTGGCAATATACCCACGTCGTCCATCATGCCACTTCCGGCGATCTCGACCTGCGTGGTACAGGCGATATTTGGACGATGACCGTGGAAGAATATTTGGCATCATCCAAATTAAAACGTTTAGGCTACCGGCTGTTCCGTAGCCCTTTGGTGTTGTTTGGCATCATCCCCATCACCCTGTTTCTGGTTGTCCAGCGCTTTGCCAATACAGGGGCCGGAAAACGTGAGCGCCGTAGTGTCCTGCTGACCAATGCCGCCATTGCCGCAATCATCGCGGTGATGGGGTTTACCTTGGGTTTGCAGAATTATTTGCTGATCCAATTGCCCATCATTTTGTTGGCGGCGAGTGCCGGCATGTGGCTGTTCTATGTCCAGCACCAGTACGAAGATGCTTATTGGGTACGCCATGCCAATTGGGATTTGACCAAGTCGGGCTTGGAAGGCAGTTCGTATTACAAATTGCCTAAAGTGCTGCAATGGCTGGTCGGCAATATTGGTTTGCATCATATCCACCATGTCAAAGCCAATATCCCCAATTATAATTTGCAACGTTGCTTAGACGAAGTGCCCGCTTTGCAAACCGTGGCTCCGCTGACCATCCGCAAGAGCCTGAAATCGCTTTGGCTGAATTTATGGGATGAACAAAAGCAAAAACTGGTGAGTTTCCGCTCGGTTAAGAGGGGCCGTGGGGTAAGGGCGCTCCCTTGGCAGGATAGCTAGATTGGGATAGCCAGATAGGGCGTAACCCGACACCACCTGAGCGGCATTTGTCGGGTTATGCTCTATCGAGCTAACCCGACTTACGCAACTTGAAATTAAACAGATAAAAAGTTATGAATAACAAAATCTTAGCCAACCGCGACCTCGCCGTGTTATGGCATCCTTGCACCCAAATGAAAGATCATGAAAACCTGCCGATGATCCCGATCAAATCGGGGCAGGGCGTGTGGCTGGAAGACTTTGACGGCAAGCGATATTTGGATGCGGTCAGTTCGTGGTGGGTGAATTTGTTCGGCCATGCCAACCCGATTATCAATGCCGCACTGAAAGAGCAGCTTGACACCTTGGAGCATGTCATTTTTGCCGGATTCACGCATGAAACGGGGATTAAGCTTGCCGAAAAGTTGGTGGACATCACCCCCGCTGGCCTGAACCGCTGTTTTTATGCCGATAATGGTTCGGCGGCGGTGGAAGTCGCGCTAAAAATGAGTTTCCATTACTGGCGCAACGGTGGGCAAACGCAAAAAACCCAGTTCATCACCTTGGAAAACAGTTACCATGGAGAAACCTTGGGCGCGTTGGCGGTGGGCAATGTCGCGCTGTACAAGGAGACTTACGCGCCTTTGTTGATGGACGTCATCACCGTGCCCGGGTCGGATTGTTATTTCCGGGAAGTGGGCGAGACATGGGCGGAGTATTCCACACGCCGTTTCACATTGATGGAACAAGCCTTACAGCAACACGCCGGCACCGTCTGCGCAGTGATCATCGAGCCGCTGGTGCAATGCGCTGGCAGTATGCGCATGTATGATCCGGTGTATTTAAAGTTGCTGCGCCAAGCGTGTGATAAATACGGCGTGCACCTGATCGCCGATGAAATCGCCGTGGGATTTGGGCGCACGGGGACACTGTTCGCCTGTGAACAGGCTGCAATCAGCCCCGATTTCCTGTGTTTGTCCAAGGGCTTGACGGGCGGTTATCTGCCCTTGTCGGCGGTGCTGACGACCGACAATATTTATCAGGCGTTTTACGCGGATTACACCCAGTTGACCGCGTTCCTGCATTCACACAGCTACACAGGCAATGCGCTAGCATGTCGGGCGGCGTTGGCTACGATAGGGATTTTCCAGCAAGACAATGTCATCAACAAAAACCAGCGGCTGATTGCCAAACTGGCGGAGGTGGCGGTGCGCTTCCATGACCATCCCAATGTTGCCGAAGTGCGGCAGACGGGGATGATTTTGGCGATAGAGCTGGTCAAAAACAAAGCCACCCGCGAACCGTTTGCGTGGCAAGAACGGCGCGGGCTGAAGGTTTACCAATATGCTTTGGCCCAAGGCGTGTTGCTGCGGCCTTTGGGCAATGTCATTTATTTCATGCCGCCGTATGTGATTACCGAAGCGGAATTGGAATTGCTCGCGGAAGTGGCGTGGCACGGCATACAATATGCACTTAAAGGGTGAGCGCTTGGCCCGCGTCCGAACTTTTCCGGTGCCATGCCGTTTTACGATAACATAAGGGCTTATGTGGCCCATTCCGATACCAATAAAATGAAGCTTTCGAAATTAACCCTATTTTTACTGTTAAACTTAGTGCTTGCCGCTTGCGGTCAACCGGGGCCGCTTTATCTGCCGGATAAAACGCCGCCCGCCCCAATAGAAACCCCAAAAAAATAACAACCATGGACTATTTTAATTATCGGGATAATGAACTGTTTGCCGAAGATGTGGCGGTGCAGGACATTGTGTATAAATTCGGCAGCCCTTGCTATATCTATTCGCGCGCCACCTTGGAACGGCACTGGAAGGCGTTTGATGGGGCGTTTGGCAATACGCCGCACTTGGTTTGCTATGCGGTCAAGGCCAATCCCAATCTGGGTTTGCTGAATGTGCTGGCGCGTTTGGGCTCGGGTTTTGATATTGTCTCGCTAGGGGAAATGGAGCGGGTGCTGGCGGCGGGCGGCGATGCCAAGAAAATTGTGTTCTCAGGTGTCGGTAAACGCGAAGATGAAATCCTCGCGGCCTTAAAAACGGGCATACGTTGTTTTAATATCGAAGTCAGTGGCGAATTGGATCGGATCAATACGCTTGCCGGACAGCTAGGCGTGGCCGCACCCGTGTCGTTCCGCGTCAATCCTGATGTCGATGCCAAAACCCATCCGTATATCTCCACGGGCCTGAAAGAAAATAAATTCGGCATTGATATTGATACGGCTATCGCCGAATACCGCCGCGCCGCCGCGATGCCGAATATTAACGTGGTCGGCATCGACTGCCATATCGGCTCGCAATTGACAGAAACCCGCCCGTTTTTGGATGCTTTGGATAAACTGTTGGAGTTGGTTGCCAATTTGCAGAAAGAAGGCATCCGTCTGCATCATTTGGATTTGGGCGGTGGTTTGGGCATTTGTTATAAAGACGAACACCCCCCCGAACCTTCAGAATACATCCAAGCGGTGCTGGCGCGTTTAGGCCAGCATGATTATGAAATTTTATTGGAACCAGGCAGGGCAATCGTCGGCAATGCGGGGATTTTGGTCACGCAAGTGGAGTACCTTAAGCCCACCGCCAACAAAAATTTTGCCATTGTCGATGCGGCGATGAACGATCTGCTGCGCCCTTCTTTGTACAGCGCGTGGCAAAATATCATTCCGGTCAGCCCGCATGATGACGCCCCGGAAATACAGTGGGACATTGTCGGCCCGGTGTGCGAAACAGGCGATTTTTTGGGTAAGGGCCGTGTCTTGAAATTGGTGCAAGGTGATTTGCTGGCGATACGTTCGGCGGGGGCTTATGGTTTTAGCATGAGTTCCAATTACAACTCCAGGCCGCGTGTCGCCGAGGTGATGGTTGATGGCGGCCAGTGCCATTTGGTCAGGGCGCGGGAAACCTTGGCGCAGCTTTGGGCGGGTGAGCGTTTGTTGCCTTAAAATGTCTCTGTTTTCTTAAGGGCTTTATGAAATTTCTCGACATCAGAACTGATTTTGCGTTTAAAAAAGTCTTTGGTAGCGAAGGCTCCAAGGACATTTTGTTGAGTTTCCTTAATGCCGTGATCGATTTCAATGGCCGCAGCGTCTGTGATTTGACCATTGTTGACCCGTATAACATCCCGATGCTCAAGGGCATGAAAGACACCTTTGTCGATGTCAAAGCCCAGCTTAGTGATGGTAGCCGCGTGATTATCGAAATGCAGGTGTTGAACCATGAAGGCTTTGAGCAACGGGTTTTGTACAATCAGGAACAAGGGCTAAAGCAGGGTATGGAAAAAGGCATGGAGGAAGGTATGGAGAAAGGTATGGAGAAAGGTATGGAAAAGGGTGTCGAACAAAACCGCCGCGACACTATCATCAACACCCACCGTGCCGGAGTGCCCCCCGCCACTATCGCACAGATTGTGCAACTGGATGTGGCCGAGGTTTGCGCAGTGCTGGCGCAGCTTGGCCAGCAATAGCACATTATTTTTGCCCGGAATAATGCGTGGATTCTGATACGCCAGCCCCAGTGTTCGACAGCACCACTTTCTTAAAAAACCTCACCACCTTGCCGGGCATTTACAAAATGTACAATGCCCAGGATGAGATCATTTACGTCGGTAAGGCGAAGAACCTCAAAAACCGCGTTTCCAGTTATTATAAAAACCAATCGGCGTCACCCAAACAACAGGTGATGATGGCCAAAGTCGCCCGCATCGAGGTGACGGTCACGCATACCGAAGGCGAGGCCTTGTTGCTGGAATGCCAGCAAATCAAACGCCACAAGCCGCGCTATAACATCTGTCTGCGTGATGATAAATCCTTTCCTTATATATACCTCAGCGATCATGAATTTCCGCAGATTGCCTTGCATCGTGGCGCGAAGAAAAAATCCGGCAAATATTTCGGGCCTTACCCCAGTTCCACCGCCGCCAAGGAAAGCCTGAAGCTGCTGCAAAAACTGTTTCCGGTCCGGCAGTGTGAAGACACGGTTTATAACACCCGTACCCGGCCTTGTTTGCAACACCAGATAGGCCGTTGCACCGCACCCTGCGTGGGGCTGGTCGATAAAGCCGTGTATGCGCAAGATGTCGCGCATACCGTGATGTTCCTGGACGGGCGTGGCGGGGCACTGATCGGCCAATTGATTACGCAAATGGAACAGGCCTCGGCGGCGTTGGAATTTGAACAGGCCGCGGCCTTCCGTGACCAAATCGGGCGTTTGCGCACGGTGTTGGAAAAAAATTATGTGCAAGGCGAAAAAGGCAATGTCGATATTATCGCTTGCGCCAGCCAACAGAACCTAGCCTGTGTGCAGGTGTTTTTTATCCGCAACGGCCAGCAACTGGGCAATAAGGCGTATTTTCCGAGCATGTTGGACGAGCACGACCCCGGCGCGGTGTTGCAGGCGTTCATCGCGCAATATTATCTGGATAGGCCGGCACCGCAAGAGCTGATCGTCAGCCATGAACTGGAAGAAATTGAGCTATTGGCCGAAGTGCTGGGCAACCAAGCCAAACATGCGGTGACAATCTCGCCGCGTGTGCGCGGTGAACGGGCAAAATGGCTACAAATGGCGATGACCAATGCCGGACTGTCCTTAGCCGCGAAACTCGCCGACAAACAAAGCCTGCACGGGCGTTTCCTGAGTTTGCAACAGCAATTGCGTTGCCCGGATATTCCTAAGCGTCTGGAATGTTTCGATATTAGCCACACCCAAGGCGACCAGACGGTGGCGTCCTGTGTGGTGTTTGACCAAAATGGCCCGGTCAAATCGGCGTACCGGCGTTTCAATATTGAGGGCATTACGGGCGGTGATGATTATGCGGCGATCAACCAGGCGGTGGCACGACGGTATAAACGCTTGCAACAAGGCGAGCATCCCGCGCCGGACATCTTGTTTATTGACGGCGGCAAAGGCCAGGTGCAAGCCGCACAAAAGGCACTAGCGGAATTAGCGATAAACAATGTTATGATAGTCGGCGTTGCCAAAGGGCCAGACCGGAAACCCGGCATGGAAAAGCTGATTTTGGTGGATCAGGAGCAGCCACTGGACATTACGGCGGGTGCGGGCGGTTTGTTGTTAATCCAGCACATCCGCGATGAAGCGCACCGGTTTGCGGTCACCGGGCATAGGCAACGCCGTGGTAAAACAAAAAAACAATCGAGCTTAGAAAGCATTGCAGGATTAGGGCCAAAACGGCGCCAACAATTATTGAAGCAGTTTGGCGGCTTGCAGGGAATCGCCCAAGCCGGGACCGATGCGCTTTGCAGTATAGATGGCATAAGTCGACAATTGGCACAACGAATTTACGAGCATTTTCATCATCAAGATGGCAATTGAATTTAATTTACCTACCAATATCACCCTGTTACGGATCGCCTTGATCCCGTTATTGACGGTGGTTTTCTACTTGCCGTGGCAATATTCCAATATTGCCTGTACGATCATTTTTATCATAGCCGGGTTTACTGATTGGTTGGATGGTTATCTGGCTAGAAAAATGCAGATGGAAACACCATTCGGTGCGTTTTTAGATCCGGTTGCCGATAAGCTGATGGTGGCGATGGTGTTGGTCATTTTAGTTCAACAACAAGCCTCGCCTTATTTGGCGGTTCCGGCCGCCGTCATTATCGGGCGGGAAATCACCATCGCTTCGTTGCGCGAATGGATGGCGGAAATTGGCCAACGGGCAAAAGTTAAAGTGTCTTTGTTGGCAAAATGGAAAACCGCCTCGCAAATGATTTCAATCGGTTTGTTATTGTATCGGGAGGATTTGTTGGGTATTCCCGTCAATAGCATGGGTTATGTCTTGTTGTACATTGCCGCTATCCTGACCCTTTGGTCTATGGTCAATTATTTGAAAGCCGCTTTGATAGCCATATCAAAAGAATAAACTATTTCGAATCAAAGGCTTTCACTTTGATTTCACTCAAATTATAAGATGCAGCCTATTGAATTGGCTGTGAAAGAAGAAAATGGAACTGGAACTTAATACTACTCAGACAAAATCTGAAATACAGAATGAAATACTTATTGCGGCATTGAAACTGTTTGCTGAAAAAGGTTATTTCAACACGTCATTAACCGATATTGCCGAAGCGTCAGGTGTAACGGCCGTCAGTGCAATTTATCAACATTTTAATAACAAACAAAGCATCGCCAATAAGCTCTACGAGAACATCCTCGACAGCCTCAATGTTTCCATTGATGACATCCGGCGCAGGACGCAAAAATCCTCAGAGCAGCTGCGCGGCGTTGTCGATTTGTTTTTTAAACTTACCGATGACGCACCATCCATTATGCAGTTCCTGTTGGTTCTGCCCGTCAATGAATTTCTCCCCGAACAAAAACCCCTTTTCGAAACCTCCGCGTTTATCAAAATCCTCAAAATCATCCAATCTGGTATCCGCGCCGGGGAGATCCGCAACATCGACCCCTTGCTGGCAAATGCCTATTTTTTCGGCATTATCAATAGCACCTTGCGTATGGTTTTATCTGGGGAATTAAATAAAAAAGCCGATGCCTACCGTCCGCAAACGTGGTTGGCGGCTTGGAATGTGATTGCTAAAAAATCCGCTTTGTTTTAGCGGCGCGGCTTTAACATTTTTCGGGGAGGCCTCCGGAACCGTATGAGATCCAGAGGCCTTGGGTGACCAACCGGCCAAGGGCGGGCACTAACAGCAGGCGTTTAAAGCACCGCTGTCCCGCCCGCCATTTCCGGTTATTGATGCTGTTTTTGCATATTTCGGACGGGCACAAAAACCTGTGCCCGTCTTACGGTTTCTTCAACTAAAAATTGATATTGCCCTGTATCCAGATTTTCTGGGTGTCCGTGCTTTTAAAACTCGGGTCGGCATTATCACCCGCGTGGTAATAAGCATATTTCGCCAGCAGCGAATAATGCTTGCCAAATTTTTTCACCGCCTGGAAATTCCATTCGTCGCCGTAATTGAAGCGCCCGGTGTCATCGCTATATTCATGGTAAATGCCGCTAAGCACCAAATCCCCGCGCTGGAACGGCACCATGACCGTACCAAAAACATCACGGATACCATTGTTGGGTGTGACCAAAAACAGGTCAGCCCAGCCTTGGAACGCGTGGTTGGTGCCTAAGGGCGTGTCAAAGTGTTTGTTCAAACCGGAACCGTCAAGTTGTTCCATGGCGCCTTGGAACATGATGTTGTAGGCGCTCAAGCCCCCCATGAAGTTATAACGGTCGGCGTCATACGGGGTGGGGCCATGCCCATAATCGCTTTGATGCCCCCATTCCGCCGTGTACACCACACCAAAATTGTCGCTAATTTTGTAAGAATCCAATGGTTTTACGCAGCAAGTGGCCCGCAACCCGTAAGTTTGGCTGGATTTTTCATAATTTTCGGCTTCGGAGTAATCCAATAAATAACCGTAACCGATCAGGTTGCCGTAATCCCCCGCTTTATAATTCAGGTTAATAATCGGGGCTTGGATGTTTTCGGTGGTGCCAAAAAACGTTTGGACATTGGCGATATAACCGACGTTGGCGACTAGGCCGAACAGGGTTTGGTTGTTGTGCGTGATCAGTATGGAATCATACGTTTGTTCCATTTGCCGCCAACCCACGTTACCGATAAAGCGGTCATCGTCCAGTTTGATGCGTTGCCGCCCGATTTTAAAGATATTGTCGGCTATCCCCGTGTAAGCTAACCAAAATTGGTTCAATTCACTCTTGTCGGGATCGACCACCCTGGAAAAAGCCGGGTTGTTGCCGACAAAGGGTGGTGGCAAGTCATTATAATCGTCCTGCATCGCCAAGTTGCCTTCGTATTCGGCGTAGCCTTGGAAGCCATAGAAGACGGGTGAAAGGAAGCCTAAGCGCAAACGTGCGGTGTTGGCGTTGGCGGTGGCAGGTTGTTTTGCTGTAGGCAGAACCGTCCCGGTGGCGCCAAAGCGGTTGTCTTCGTTGACGTTTTCATAACGGTAATTCAAGTCAAACTTGATCGCGCCGTTATGTCCGTAATGGTAAAAATTAAGTGCGTCTTCGACTTGTTGCGTCAACCCGGCAGACACCGGAAGGCTGATAGCGGACAGTGATAATAACGCGGCTGATAGCGGACCGGATAGGTTCCTTCGTTGTTGCTTAGGCATAGAGCCCCCTTTGTTTTCAATGAAAAAGATGGATAGGTGTTGGATGGGTGGAATGTTGCCTTCCGGTTTCTTATCCCGTGCGCCCTTCAGGGAATAAAGGGCGCAATTCACCGGAAGGACTGTTTGCGTTTGTTAATGCGTATGGTCGCATTCGGTCAGAAACGTCAGGATGCTTTCGCGGTACCGGTAATAATCATCATGCGCCAACAAGGCCTTGCGGCTGCGTGGGCGCGGCAGGTCAATTTCTTGGATCTTGCCGATTTTGGCGTGCGGGCCGTTGGTCATCATCACCACGCGGTCTGCCAATAAAATGGCCTCATCGACATCATGGGTGACGACAATCGCCGTGACATGCGTGCGTTCCCAAACTTCCATCAGCACCTCCTGCAATTCCCAGCGCGTCAAAGAATCCAGCATCCCGAACGGTTCATCCAGCAGTAACAATTTGGGTGACAAGGCAAACGCCCGCGCAATGCCAACCCGCTGGCGCATCCCGTTGGACATGTCGCCCGCTTTTTTGCGTAAGGCATCGCCCAAACCGACACGGGTCAAGTAATACTCGACAATGTCTTCGCGCTCGGATTTACTGGCGTGGGGATAGACTTTATCGACACCGAGCATGACATTTTCAAACGCGGTCAACCACGGGAACAGGCTAGGGGCTTGGAACACCACGCCTTTGTCGGGGCCTGCGCTATCGACTTCGCGGTTGTCGAGGATGATGCCGCCTTCAGAAATGGAAGTGAGCCCCGCCGCCATCGACAACACCGTTGATTTGCCGCAACCGGAATGCCCGATGATGGAAATGAACTCGCCTTTTTTCATTTTCAAATCAAAGCCATCAACGACTTTTACCGTGCCGTTGCCGCTGGGTTTGGGATAAATTTTCGACAATTGCGAAAATTCCAAATAACGCGCCTTGCCCAAATTGTCCTGTTCCGGCTTTAAGGCCGAAGAGTCATTTTTCCAATCATTGCTGGTGTTCGGGCGGACATTAGGCAGGACGACCTTATCGCCCAGCGTGTCCTGGGCTTTTTCCATACCGATGGCCATCAGATATTGGGTGATTTCAGCCCGCAAACGTTTGAATTCTTCGTTATGGTTCAATGCGGTGCGGTCACGCGGACGCGGTATCGTCACCGGAAAGTCAGGCCCGAAGGTGGCGTCGGGGCCAGGGTTGAGCGGGATGACGCGGTCCGCCATATAAATGGCTTCATCAACATCATTGGTGATTAAAATCACGGTTTTCTTTTCCTGCTCCCAGATCGACAAAATCTCGTCTTGCAGGTTGCCACGGGTCAAAGCGTCTAACGCGCTGAGTGGTTCGTCCAGCAATAAAATGTCCGGGTTCGCCGCCAAGGCCCGTGCCACATTCACCCGTTGGCGCATCCCGCCGGACAGTTCGGCGGGTTTTTTATCCATCGCCGCGCCCAGGTTCACCATGCGCACATATTTTTCGGTATGGGCGCGGCGTTTGTGGGCAGGCCAGTCTTTGAAAATTTCATCCACCGCCAACGCGACGTTTTCAAAAACAGTCAACCACGGCATCAGCGAATAGTTTTGGAACACCACGCCACGGTCAGGGCCGGGTGCGGTGATCGGCTTGCCTTGTTTCAGGACGGCGCCGCTATCGGCTTGGATCAGGCCAGCAAGCGTCGAAATCAACGTCGTTTTGCCGCTGCCGGAAAAGCCGACAATTGCAATAAACTCGCCGTCCTTAATCGACAAGTTGATGTTTTTTAAAATCGAGGCTTTATTTTTCCCTTCACCATACGATTTGCAGACATTAACCAGCTCCACCAAGGGCTGTTCTGGATCATTGGAAGGGGACTTGGGCTGTTCGGTCATGGCTGGATGGACAAGTTTAAGTTTGGTGGCTGCGGTCATGGCTAGCTCCTAATTACAGTGCGCGTCCGAAAGAGAAGACTTTTTGGAAAGACTGCATGATGCGGTCAAGGATAAAGCCAATGATGCCGATGGTGAACACAGCCACCATAATGCGGCCTAGCGAGTTGGAACTGCCGTTTTGGAATTCATCCCAGACGAACTTGCCCAGCCCTGGGTTTTGCGCCAGCATTTCGGCGGCGATCAGTACCATCCAGCCCACGCCCAGTGACAATCTCATACCCGTGAAAATATAGGGCAGGGCGGAGGGTAAAATGATTTTCTGGATCTGTGTGGCATAGTTCAAACGTAAGACTTTGCCGACATTGACCAAATCTTTGTCGATGGACGACACGCCTACGGCGGTGTTGATCAGGGTAGGCCATAGCGAACACAGCGTCACGGTGATGGCTGAAGTCAGGAAGGATTTTTCAAACCACGAATCGTCGGTGGTCACATACACGGAACTGACAATCAACGTGACGATGGGCAACCAAGCCAGCGGCGACACCGGTTTAAAAATTTGGATCATCGGGTTGAGCGCGGTGTTGATAGTGCTGCTCATACCGCACAGGATCCCCAGCGGCACAGCCACCAAGGTCGCAATGACAAAGCCTGCAAACACGGTGTAAAGGCTGGTGAGGATTTGGTCAAGGTAAGTCGGTTTACCTGTGTAAGGGCGATGCTTGACTTCGGCGTTGGGGTTTTCCGCCAGCATTTTGTCGTCACGCACTTGTTGGCGTTGGTAAAACTCCACTTCTTTCTGGCGTTCGGCGTAATGCGCTTCCACTAAGCCGTGGGCTTCTTCCCAAACCGCTGATGGGCCGGGGATCGCCCCCAAGCTGGTGTTGACCTTGGATGCCGAGAAGCTCCAAAGCCCCAAAAACAGCATGAAGGCGATGATTGGTATGCCCATAATCAGCCACAACTCGCGCAATTGTTGGCTAGGGTTTTCACCTGTCGCCAGTTTTACCAGCGGGACGAACCACGTCAGCCCGGTGATGTTTAAGAATTTGATCAGTTGATGGCTCATATTGGCCTCCTAGCGTGGTGCGTCCGCACCGATTAAAAATGTATTTCGTAAAAAAAGCGCGTCCATGCACCAAAACGACAGCCTTATCTAACCAGGAACACTCACTTACGAGTTTGATGAAAATATTTTGTGGGGTGGGCAACGCCGCGTTGCCCACCCTACGGATCAAGCTTAATCAACCACCTTGCCGCCGACCACTTTTTGCTGGCCTTTCAGGCCAATCGGGAATTGCTCCAGATACGCATTGGGTTTGGTGGCGTCAAACGTGACCTTGTCGATAAAGAAGTTTTGTGAGGGTTTGATGCTGGTGTCAGCCGGAAAATCAGCGGCTTTGGCTTTGCCGTCAGCGACCAATTCTTTTGCCGCTTCCAGATAAATGTCAGGGCGATAGACTTTTTTTGCGGTTTCCATATACCAGCCATCCGGTTTGGCTTCAGTGACCATGCCCCAGCGGCGCAGTTGCGTCAGGTACCAGACCGCGCTGCTGTAAGACGGATAGCTCGCACCGCCACGGAAGAAGGTGTTGAAGTCCGGCAGTTTGCGGACATCACCTTTTTCATATTCATAAGTGCCATTCATGCTGTTCGCCAACACCTCATAGTCCGCGCCGACATATTGTTTTTGTGACAACATTTCGATGGCTTCCTTACGGTTTTTGTTGTTTTCTTCATCCAACCAGATCGCGGCGCGGATCAAGGCCTTGATGACCGCTTTGTGGGTGTTGGGGTTTTTGTCCGCCCACGCCTTAGTCACACCAAACACTTTTTCAGGGGTGTCGCGCCATAATTCGTCATCGGTGACGACTGGAATGCCGATGCCTTTAAACACGGCCTGTTGGTTCCACGGTTCGCCCACGCAATAGCCGTGGATGGTGCCGGATTCCAAGGTGGCTGGCATTTGTGGCGGTGGCGTGACCGAGAGCAGGGCGTCAGCGTCCAATTGCCCGGACGTGTCTTGTGGCGGTGCATAAAACCCTGGTTTGATGCCGCCTGCCGCCAACCAATAACGCAGTTTCAAGTTGTGGCTACCGATGGGGAAAGTCATCGCCATATTGAACGGCTTGCCTTCGCTTTTGAATTTGTCCACGACAGGTTTCAGCGCGTCGGCTTTGATGGGATGGGCAGGTTTGCCGCCTTCCATCGGCACATTCGGTTTCATTTGTTTCCAAACCTCATTGGAAACAGTGATCGCGTTGCCGTTAAACCCCATACTGAACGCGGTGACGATGTCGGCTTGGGCACCAAAACCGATGCTCATGCCTAGGGGGGCGGGGGCGAGCATGTGCGAGCCGTCCAATTCGCCGCTGACCACGCGGTCCATGACCACCTTCCAATTGGCTTGCGCTTCCAATTGCACATACAACCCTTCGTCTTCAAAAAAACCTTTTTCAAACGCGACCGCCAACGGGGCCATGTCGGTCAGTTTAATGAAGCCGAATTTGAGGTTTTCCTTTTCAAGATTGGCAACCGCGCCCGCAGTCGTGGCAAAAGTCAAGGATGTTATGGTGGCGACGGCGGAGATTGCCGTCACCCATTTTTTAAGTGTCATTCCGGTTTGTTTCATGGTGGCTGTTCCTGTATGGAATTTAGGGCAAAAAAAAAGGCGTCTCGAAACCGAAGGTCAGAATGACCATTCGGTTTGTCGACGCCTTTGTCAAATACTCAACAGTGAGCTTAAGGTTTTGGTTCCGTCTTTAGAACCACTGTGGAACTTAAAGCAGAAGTTGTGCCAGTATTTAGACTGTTTATTTGTTACTTGCTGGATATTAATTAAAACAAGGTGTTACAGATAGTTATCGGATGGATATTAGGGTTGGCAAAATTGCCGGTAGTGATGGGAATGTGACATTAATGCTTCACTTACGTGCGGTTGCCACAATTTTTTGCACCAAATCTGAACTATTTGTTTCGGCAATCCAGCATACGGCAATGGCTAAGGCCATTGGGTTTTAGGGAAGATGTTTTAAATCTTTGCCTGGTTGTGCTTAACCTTCAAAATCCTTCGCTGCCAACAGTAGCTCTTCAATAAAATGTTGGCTGTACAAGGGCAGGTAATTTTTCTTCAGGTACGCGATTTTAGTGCTTGAACGGGGGATCAAGTGCGATAAGTCACGCGCAACCAAGTCTTGGTCTATCACCGGGTCATAGGCCATGCCCGCAATCAGGCCGACTCCCAAGCCCATACGGACATAGGTTTTGATCACGTCGGTGTCTGCGGCGGCGAGGATAATATCCAATTCACAGCCTGATTGGTTAAAAGCCGTTTCAATGTTTGAACGGCCAGTAAAACCAAAATTGTAGGTGAGTATCGGGTAAGCCGCCAGCCGTTCATAGCTGAGTTCGCCGTCACACAAGGGGTGGCCTTTGGGCATGACCACGCTGTGATGCCATTCGTAGCATTGCATGGTGACCAGGTCAAAGTCGGCGTCCACTTTTTCGGTGCAGATGGCGATGTCGGCTTTTTGCACATGTAGCTGATGGATCAGCTGTTCAGGCGAGGCCTGCACCATGTAAATCCGCACCCCGGGATATTTGAGCCGGAAGCGTTGGATGGGTTTGGGCAGGAAATATTTCGCCTGGGTGTGCGTGGTGGCGATGTGGATCGTGCCTTGGTTGCTGTCGAGGAAATCGGCGGCAATGGATTGGATGTTCAGCTTGGCCTGGCAGATCGACGCCACTTCCGTCATCACCCGCTGCCCTAAAGGCGTCAACGCCACCAGCTTTTTGCCGCTGCGCTCGAACAGCGGCGAGCCCAATTCTTCCTCGAACAGTTGCAATTGGCGGCTGACCGCCGATTGCACGACATGCATTTTCTCGGCGGCTTTGGACAGGTTCAGTTGGGTTTCCTGCAAAACCCGCAGCAGTTCAATTTGGCTTAAATTCATAATGCGTTTGTTTACCCTCTTTTCTGTGTAGTGGGGCGCCCAAATGTAAATATCAGTTATTTGGATAATTAAATCTAATAATATCGCTTTATTAAAAATAATAACAGATTTAGGATGCACCGATAAGGACAAAATATTTCAATGATGTGGCCTTTGGAAGGCGGGATGGTTTTTTACGAAAAAACTAGAGGATAAACATGTCTTTACAGCACTTAGTGGAATACTTCAATGAGCGGTTCGAGCAAGAAGCTTCGGGCAGCCGGCTCGCTTCCCAAAATAATGGTTTCGTCACCGGAAGTTTGGGCGGGGTAAACGTTGGCAGCCTGATTACACCAGTGCGGCAAACCTTCAATTACCATACGATACCTGCTTATATTGCCCAAATAGCGCTGATGGATCCCCAATTTATGCCCATCCAGGCCGTAGAAACCGGGCAGTTGCTAGCTGATGCCGCCCGGCATAATGCCGAAGCTGCCTCCATCGTCAATCTCGACCGGTTATGCCGTATTGTGCATATCCTGAATTATTTAACGGCCACCCCAAGCAATCGCGTGTTGTTCCTAGACGTTGACCCCCGCCATATCCTTGGGGTTGACCGTAATCACGGGGTTTATTTTGAGGAAGCCATTTTAAAATGCGGGTTGGCGGTTAACAATATAGCCATTGCCATGGTCGTCAACGATTTTTATGCGCCCTACCATAACCAGATCATCCACGGTTTACGCAATTACCGCCAGCGCGGTTATCAGCTTGCTTTGAATATAGGCCTGCGTTATGGCACGAAAAACCTGCCGCAACTGATCACCGAATTGGCTCCTGATTATTTATGCATTAACGCCCCGGACGAACGTTACGCCGATAACATCATCGGTTTGAATTTGTTGAAAAACCTGGCCGAGATGGTAAATGGGAAGGCTTTTTTGCAACATATCGGGCGGCAGGCGCAGTTTGAATGGGCTGAAAAATTGGGCTTTGAGCTGGTGCATGGTGAATACTGCGAGCAGTTGGCGGCGGATGCTTTGCGTTGCGCATGATGTTTGGTTTGGCTGGGCTGGGCAACAATTGAAAGTTTTCTAAAATAAACCCCATCCTACATTCGTTGATGGGTTCCCCCGTTACTTTCCAGACAATTTGTGCAAGTGGTGGATCCGGCAGCTGGAACCAGTTTGTACCAACAGTAGGCGCATTAAGCGACCCGTTCCGTAATGTTTGCAGTGCCTATAGGTATTTTGAAACGTTAAGGCCGGGGTTTCAAACCCCGGCCTGCCCTGGGTTAACCCTAAACCGGCAATAAAGTATGCTGTACGTCCAATGAATTGGGGCTATCAAGATGGACGGACATTTTTAACCGAAATTGAAATAAATCAGTCCAGATACTTTTTCGGTTTTAAAATAGTGGGGACTAACGTTGTCAACACAAGAATTACAGCAATTACTGGCATTTGAATGCGTATCGAATTCCTCATCATAGGCCAAGGCCTAGCCGGCAGCTTATTGGCGTGGGAACTAAGCCAACGTGGCGCGTCCATCCTGATCATCGACAACGGCACGGAAAACGCCTCGCAAATCGCGGCGGGATTGGTTAACCCCATCACCGGAATGCGTTGGGTCAAATCATCCGACGTGGATATTCTGCTGCCCGCCGCCAAACGCTGTTACCAGCAACTCGCCGCTGTTTTCGGGCAAGAGTTTTACCTTGAAAAACCGATGTTGCGGGCCATGCGTAGCGATGCGGAATTCCGCCAGGCGCAGAAACGGCGGCACGATGTGGCGTACCAGGCTTATCTGGATGAACCACATTTGCCTGGGACAAATCCTTATGAATTCCCTATGCCTTACGGTTCGGTGCTGCAACAACAAACGGGCTATTTGCTGACGCGGGCCTTGCTCAAGCACCTGAAAGATTTTTTTATCGCCCGAAACAGCTACCTATTGGCGGATTTCCACCCAGAAGACATAGCATTGGGTCCGTTATTACGCTGGCAGGATGTCACGCCCAAACGGATTATCTTTTGCGAAGGCTATCGGGCGATGCACAACCCGTGGTTTTCCTGGCTGCCGTTCCAGGCCGCGAAAGGCGAAATCCTGACCTTGTCACATCAACAGACTTTGCCTGACGTACTCTTGAATTACGGCAACTGGCTGATTCCGTTGGCCCGGCAACAAAGCCGCATCGGTGCAACCTTCAGCCATGACCCGCTCGACACCGTCCCCACCGCTGCCGCGCGTACCCAATTGCTAAGCGGACTGGCGGCATTCTCTCCCGACTTAGCACAAGCCGATGTGACCGCCCACCACGCCAACGTCCGCCCTTGCACCTTGGATAAACAACCGTTCTTGGGTTTCCATCCAACCCATCCGCCATTGGCGATTTTTAATGGTTTTGGGGCAAAAGGCAGTTTACAAATCCCGTGGTATAGCCAACGCTTCGCCGATACCTTATTGCACAACTCACCACCACCCGCTACTATCCAACGCCACTATGCCACGCATTTCCCTACCTAAGTTAGCCCACGAACGGTTAAGCGCGTATTTAAAAAAAGGTGACGTCGCCATTGACGCCACCGTCGGCAATGGTCACGACACCGCATTTTTACTGGCAAAAGTAGGTAAAAAAGGCCATGTCTACGGTTTTGACATCCAAGCCTCGGCTATCGAATCAACGCGCCAACACTGCGCCAACGCCGAAAACCTTACTTTAATACCCGATAGCCACGCCAAACTCGCCGACTACATCCCTGCCCAACAGATCGGTAAAATCAAAGCCTGCCTGTTTAATCTGGGCTATTTGCCAGGCGGCGACAAAGCCATCATCACCCAAACCAAATCGACTTTGCAGGCTTTGGATGCGGCGTGTGAAGTATTGATGGTCGGCGGCATTTTAACGGTGCTGGCTTATCCTGGCCATCCCGATGGCGACCAAGAAACCGCACAAGTTGCTAAATGGTGCACGGGGCTGCCGCAAGAACAATTTAATTGCCGAGTGTTTGACAGCGATACGAAAAATCCAGCAGCTCCACGCTTGTGGTTGGTTGACAAGATTTGCGCTTAATAAGAGGTGGCTGGGGCGCAAAACACATAAGCCCCAACAAACCCCGCTAAAATTGACCTACCCTCACTTTGGTATTACTATTTTTACAATAGTAATACCAAGGAGACAGCCCATGCACAAAATAACCAGCAAAAGGCAAGTGACATTGCCGCAAGCTGTTTGTCAGGCGATAAACCTACAACCTGGCGATTATGTCGAAGTTTTTGCGCGTGACGGGGTGGCGCATATTGTCAAAATGAAAACAGACAATCTTGCGGGCAAATTCAGCTATCTGCTCAAGGGCAACGATTTCCCGTCAGACGAAGACATCAGCACCGCCATCAAAAAACGCACCGCCAACAAATTCCTCAGCCATGATTGCAGTTGACACCAAGGTCTTGCTGCGCTTTTTGTTCCAGCCCATCGACACTAAAAATCCAGAGTGGCAAGTGGCGCAAGCCCAAGCCATCATCAATCAAGCTGATAAGGTGTTTGTTTCTGCTATTGTCATTGCCGAAATGGAATGGGTATTGGAAAGCGTGTTTGGCTGCACCCGCCAAGAAATCCATGCCGTGTTGCACGAACTGGCAAGCAACACCCAATTCCAATTTGAAGATTGGTCTGTGCTTAATTGTGCATTGTTGGATTATCAGGAATTTGCCGCAGTTGACCTGTCCGATTGCCTGATTGCAAGGGCAGCGCAAAAAGCAGGCGCGACAACTTTGTTTACCTTTGAAAGCGAAAAAAAGTTGGGAGCTTTGCCGATTGTTACAAGTATTAAAAAGCCGTAGTAGGATTTGCTCTTGTAGCGATAGTGCAATGCCCCTTGGTTATTGCGCCTTTGTGTCTTGACAATACTTATAAAAAACTTATATTTTATGGCAAACACACTCACTTGGCAGCCTAAAGCCTTAAAACAGCTTGAAAAAATTAAAGATGCGGTCAAGCGCAAACGGATTTATAGCGAAGCCCAATCTTTAGCTGATTTCCCGAATTGCCCAAACGTTAAAAAACTGGTCAATCACGACTACAGCTACCGTTTGCGGATTGGCGATTACCGTGTGTTTTTTGAATTTAATGGCGAAGTCCACATTGTCAGCATTGAAGAGGTAAAAAAACGAGATGAACGCACTTACTAATTACCAAACCATCTTAGGCAGCGACGGCAAACCCGCCTTTGTCGTATTGCCCTATGCCGATTTTATCAAACTACCTGGTGCGGTAGCATCGGGCACGATTCCTAACGCTGTAGTTGGCAGGCGTATCATGGATGAAGTCAGTATGCTACAAGCATGGCGCGAACACCTGATGCTGACGCAAACCGAAATGGCGGAACGTATGGGCATCAGCCAAGCCGGATACGCCCAAATAGAAGCCGCCAAACGCCCACGGAAAGCGACATTGCAAAAAGCTGCCGATGCGCTGGGGATTTCGTTGGAGCAGTTGGGGTATTGATATGGATTTGATGATAGCCATGCTAGCTAATACCAGCATGTGTGGAGTGCATTAGCGATAGCGTAATGCGCCGGATGTACGGTGCAAAAACAGTTAGTTGTTGCGGCTTACAGCTTTGTCAAGACTCGCGCCTTACCCAACAACCAACGTGCTAAAATTAACAAAAATCAGATAATTGCAGTATTTTTAAGTTTAAGCGGAGCCAACCATGCGGCTAGTGCGTGTACAAATCCCTGAATTCAGGGCGTTAAAAGATGTGGATATTAGCTTTGAGCCGGAGTTTAACCCGCAAGTGTTTCCGTTGGGGAGTTTGAACGGCGGCGGCAAGAGTACCTTGTTGCAGTTGATTTTTGTGTTATTGCATTGCTCGGCGCATGAAGAACGGCATCAATTTATTGCCAATATGTTGGAACGTGTATCCATTGCTGACGGAGAAACCAGTAAATTATTGGCTAGATTTGAATTATTGGGAGCGGGGGAGAAAATCGACTTGGAGTTTATTCTTTGCAACGACGATTATTTACGACAACTAAATATTGATCCTGAATTTGATAAGAAAGTAATGTCTTTTAGTCTTTTTAAGGATCAAGAACTCATGGCTAGCCTTGAAAAAACAAAAGCTGAATTCGAGAATGAGTTTTTAAGCAATGGCTACAGTTCATTACTTGGTGATTCAGATTTGTCTACTGATGAACAGAGAGATCGAGAAGAATACATTTATTCTGGATTAGAGCATGCATTGAAGGAAAGGGAAGTCTTTGGAGTTCTAACAAAGCATTTTGCAAAATGCCTTGCGGATAAAAATCAATTTTATATAACAGCGTTTCAATCAACTGATGGATATAAAGGCTTAATTTGCACCATTTCTGGTTCCAACAAAATCGTTAAAGGTACAGAAATTCTAAATTCAATTTCAAAACGAATATTTCTTTCAGCTCCTCCGACACAAATTTATCTTTTTCTTGATAAATGGGATAAAGCTAGACTTTTTGAAAAAACAGATGAAAACTCATTGCCAAATAATTACCAATCAATATTAGATAATACAAAAAATAAGTTACCTAATTTTTTGACTCACGATATTTTTTCTACTGATGTGCTTATTTCATTAATTGAACAGGCTCGCAATCAGGATTTCAAGACACTGATAGATTCAGGAATAAATGGTACGAGTTACCAAAAAATGATTGCCGAATTTGATATGCTGACACAAAACAAAAGGGTATATCCCAAACTAGACGACAATGCAGTTATCACAGGTATCATTTTTAAAAATAATGAAGGTATTGAAATTTATCCAGAAGATTTAAGCCATGGTGAATTAAAGCGTTTAAGTATTTATGCTTGGTTAAAAACATTCACCAAAGGCGAAAATGTCGTTTTGATGGATGAAATAGAAAACGGATTCCACCCAGATTGGCAATACCAAATCGTCCGTGATTTAGTCGAATGGGGCGAAAATAACCAATATATTCTCGCGACCCATTCTTACGAGCTTTGTAATGCGCTGACACCTGCACACGTCAAAGAACTTGATCCTAAACTCGTCAAAAATTAACGATGAGCCTTTCAGCAGACGCTTTGCAAGAACATTGCAGAATCATAATTAACTCATCACGCGCCCAAAACAAAATGGTAATTTTGTGCGAAGGCAATATCCTTGAAGTTCAAGATCGCGCTTCGCCTTCGTCTTATCGGCAATTGCAAAAACTGCCGGATGCCAATTTTTATAAAGCCTGTATCCCTGTTTGGTGGCAACAAAAACGTCCTGAATTTTTCGTCTGTGGCGATAGGCAAGACGTGGTCAATACTTATTTTGAATTGCAACGGTTGGATTGCACGGGCACGCGTTTTGATAAAACCAAGTTGTTTGCGATTATTGATTTAGATTTACCGCTTTGTAAATTCGCTGATGACCATTCTGTACCAGATAGCGAAACCTTGTTTCATAGGCTCTATCAACAAGGCAAAATCAATCGCCAAGTCCTTGCCGAACAGTCGATTTTTGTCACGGGTTTGATTTACAAAGAAGCGTATCTCCTAATCCCTGATTTACAGGCTGTTTTTGATGCGTATGCCACGCCTGTGCATTACAAAAACGGCTTAGTGAATTTACAAGCGATCTATCAGGAAATGTTGGGTAATTTATCTGAGGATAAAAATATCCAAGAGCCAACGCATTTTCCCCGTGCTTGCGAAAGGATAAAGCATTGTGTGGATTCGGATTTTGGTAACATCAGCGAGTTACAATACAGTTGGTCACGGGCGTTTGCTTCGGCTACCGAATCAACTCTACAAGAATTATTTCTCGCGCTCTTGAGCATCCATCAGGTAAAAAGCTATTGGCAAGCCCTTGCTCCACCACAGAACAGCGGTATTCCTCAAGAGCGATTTGAAGAACAGTTAACCTTGGCAATCGCCCATTTTTATTCTCAACAAGCCCGCGATAGTCATCATCATATTCCTTGCTTTTTTGATTCGCTATTAAAACGGGCTGAATAACTTAACTCATCTGCTATGTTCGTTCCAAAACTAACCAAAAATCCATTTCTTTAGTCAAATAAAACACACTAAACAACAGGAAACTATTATGATTTTACAAAAACAATTGTTAGAAGAAATCGAATTGATCCCTGTTGAAAAATACCCAGAACTTTATGATATTCTTCATGATTTTCGATTAAATTTAACGCCAGAAAAAATCAAAGCCGAACCTAAAGCCGATAGCGTTTTCAACATACTCAGCCAATTATCCGATGATTTTATGAGCGAAGGGAGGAATCAATTACCCTTGCAAATTCGGGAAGACTTTTAATGTACATGCTCGACACCAATATTTGCATTTATATTAAAAACAACAAACCACCGTACGTATTGGAAAAACTACAATCACTGAATGCCGATCAAGTTTGTATATCATCTATTACTTATGCAGAACTGTTTTACGGCGCAATGAAAAGTCAACAGCCCATTAAAAATATCGAACAAATTATTGCCTTGAAAAATGCTATCCCTGTTTTAAATTTTGATGAGCCTGCTGCAGAAAAATATGGCGAAATTCGGGCTGATTTAGAAAAGCAAGGTTTGGTCATTGGCTCCAATGATTTTTTAATTGCCGCTCACGCACTCAGTGAAAAGTGTATTTTGATTTCAAATAATCTACGCGAATTTAATCGAGTAAAAAATTTGCAGACTGAAAATTGGGTTTAATTTTTAATTATTGCGACACCGTAAATCTGAATCGAAACCTAATTTAGAAGAATAATGAGCATACTAACCCCCACACAAAACCAATCCGCCGCCCAACAATTAGGCATTGCTGAAACCTATACGGCTTTTACCGTAGCCACGTCTTTAGATTTACTCGATGAAGGCTATCGGCAAGATTTAAACCAACTGGAAGATGATGGCGATTTTTCAGCGGATGATGTGATCCATATTGTCGAAATGCACACCAGAACCGTGGCTTTGCCAGCTGGGTTTATGTATGTCGGTATGGAAAGTGAGAACCAAAAACATCAGATTTTTGGGATTGTTGACTTGAATTGACCGGATGGGCTTACGCTGGTTACCAAGCTCCAGCTTGGTAACCCAAGTCTCATAAGCTCTAGCTTCGAGAACGACTGGAAGCAGGAGCTTCCGATACTGCATTCCCATTTATGCCCTGTGGGTAAGCCGCAGCTTGGGAACGAGCGGACGAACGGCAACTCAGCAAAACTTTGCTAAATGTAACATCCCCGCTTGCGACCTTTTCCCAATTTCTCCGTCTTATCTACATCTCCTTGAGATAATCCCTTTTCTTACCTACAGGAACACCCCATGAAACGTTTCCATGTCCACATTACCGTTAATAACATCCAAGAAAGTGTCGATTTTTACAGCAAACTGTTCGGTCAGCCGCCTAGTAAGCAACAGGACGATTATGCCAAATGGATGCTGGAAGACCCGAAAGTGAATTTTGCCATTTCCGCCAGAGGCCACGCGCTGGGGCTAAACCATTTGGGTTTTCAGGTGGAAACCACCGAAGAATTGGCGGAACTGAAACAACACGCACAAACTGCATCGGCGGGTAATCTGCTGGATGAAGGCGAAACTGCGTGTTGTTACGCCAATAGCGAAAAGCATTGGACGATAGACCCACAAGGGCTGGCTTGGGAACATTTCCTGACCTTATCCGACGCGCCCACCTTTGGCGAAGACAATATCCCCGTACCTGAAGCCACAACCGCGTGTTGCGTGCCTTTGCATATCCCCATCACCAGCATCGGCAAAAGCAAATCGGCCTGCTGCGTTCCTAATCCTGAAGCCAGCGATCCAGATGCCTGTTGCAACTAAGTACCCATCCGCCGATGCCGAGCTATTAGGTGCGGCATTCGTCAGCTTGCGGCAGGGCTTGGTGGGGTATTTGCGTAAACAAGTCGTAGGGTGGGCAACGCGGTTCTGCCCACCAGGCTAATCCTTGGGAATACAGCCGATTGGACGCAGGTTAATCTGTGCTATCCCAATCCATATATTTCTTAACCGTCCGCCTATCCACACCCGCCACCCTAGCCACCGCCTCAAACCCGCCTAATTCCCCATACAAAAACTGGCAATAGTTTTGCATGAGCTGTTGTGACGAAAGGTAGCCACCATTTTCTGCGCGGTACAAGGCAAAATCATCTTGAACCACAACCGCCAAGGGTTTGGCCTGATAGCTTCCGGTCAGGCAGATGCGGCGGATACATTGCTCCAATTCGCGCACGTTGCCGGGCCAGTGGTAGTCGGGCGGTACGGTGGTGCGGATTTTGGTCTCGATGCGGCTTAGCAAATCCTCGTCGGGCGTTGGGATGACGCGGTGCAGCAGGCGGGCGATTAGGCTATGCAATTCGTTAGGGTTTTCGCGGATACGTTGCCGTAGGCTGGGCAGGGTGATGACATCGGAGCATAGGCGGTAATACAAATCGGCGCGGAACAAGCCTTGTTCGAGCAATTGCGCAATCGGGCGGTTGGTGGCGCTGATGACGCGGCCTTCGAAGCGGTGTTTTTCGTGGCCGCCGACGGGGCTGTAAACGCGGTCTTGGATGACGTTGAGCAATTTCACTTGGATCGGCGCGTCGACATCGCCGATTTCATCAATAAACACCGAGCCGTGGCGGCTGCATTTGGCGAACAAACCCGGATGGTTGTCTATCGCACCGGTAAACGCGCCTTTTTTATGCCCGAACAATTCCGATTCCAGCAAGCTGGTGGAATATTCGGACAGGTTAATCGCCCGGAACGAGGCGGTGAAGCTTTCGACAAATCGCCGCGTACTGAGATCAAACGGGATGTAGCCGGAACAGCCCACCGCTTTGGCGACCAAACTTTTGCCCGTTCCGGTTTCGCCCAACAGCAACAAGGAAAAGTCTTCCATGCGCTCAAACAAATGGTTGAGATACCAGGCCGGATTGAAGGTAAAAATATTGTTCCACAGCCGCATCCGCAGTTCGTAAATCGCCGGGCAATCGCCGGAAACGGCTTCGTCGATAAACGAAAACGCCCGCTGCACTTGGAACAACAGCGCAATATAGTGTGCGGTTTCGGGCGGCGTGAATCCGGCTTGTTCAAACTGGCTGATGAGGGCGCGGGCAAAGGCTAGTTCCACGGTTTTGTCGCCTGCTTGTTGTTGCGCCTTGATGTGCTCGTTAAACGGCTGGCGATAGCGGTGGAAGATATAAAATAGCCACGCCAAGCGCATATTGTCTTGGTTTTTGCCTGGGTAATCGCGGATGTTAAAACCGCGTTGCCGCTCCAGCTCTTGGAAAATGTTTTCCAATTTGGCTTCGATTAATGCCAGCCTGTCGGCAAAGTCCATCGCCTCAGGTGCCAAATCCAGCGCCTGCCAGTCGGCTTGTTCCCTCTCCACGCTGAATGGGTTGAGAAAGGCCAAATCGGCAATTTGGGCGAAGAAACGGTTTTGTTCAGCAGTGAGTGTGTACATAGTTTAGGCGGTATAGGCGAGTGGGTGGTTGTAGGGTGGGCACGCTGTTTTGCCCACCTTAACAAGATCATAGGTTTAACTCGGCTGACAATATTAAATGGTGGGCAAAACAGCGTGCCCACCCTACCATGTGTGCGTTTTTTGTTTTTTATGTCGGCAATTTTTGCACATAAATTATAGATATTACAAAAAATAATGGCCAACTATTTGTTTTTAAAGAATTCGTAAGCTGGCATCTGTTTTGCCCTAGTCAATAGGACTTTAACCAAACAGGAGCAGGACATGCACAGCTTAAAACGCTTGTTTATCACCGTAAAAACCCAATTGGACGGCATCGTCGATGATTTTGAAAACCACGAAGCCGTCGCGGGCGTGGCGATTAAGGATTTGGAAACTTGGCGCAGCAATACCCGCATCCACCAACACCGCCTGCAAAAAATGATGGGGCAATTTGAAAGCCAACTGGCGGAATTGGCGGACGAGGCGGCAACGTGGTCGGCGCGTGCCGTGAAAGTCAGGGAGGCCGACGAGCAAAAGGCCTTGGAATGTGTCAAACGTATGGTGCGGGCGCAGCAGCAAAGCAAGTTGGTCGCCACGCAATTGCAAGCCACGCAACAACAATACGCGAAGATGGAATCCGATCTGGCCAATATCCAAAACCAGTTGCACACCTTAAGCACCCAAAAAGCGGTGTTTGCGGCGCGGCAAAACCGTATCCAATTGCAATCTGGCTTAAAGGGCGGGCGCGACAATCCCGTGGAGCAAGCGCAGAAAATATTCAGCCGTTGGGAAGAAGCCATTGCCGGGGCGGAATTGGCCAGCCCCGAACCCATCAATACCGACCCGTTTGCCGACAGTTTCACCCAAGAAGAAGATGCGTTGGCGTTGAAAATACTGTTGGATGAATTGACGGCTAAGGCCAGTCCGGCAAAAAACGTCGCCGTTAAAACTGATCCTGAACAGGAGAATTGATATGTCCGCTTATAAATTTGATAGCCAGCCAACCGCTTGGCAACCCGAATCCGACGCTCCAAAAGACGCATCCCCATCTGCCGCCCGGCAAATCATCCGTTATCTGCGTTGGGCAGGTACGGCCTTGATCGTCATTTCCGCCATCGGCTTTATGCTGCAAGGCCATGCCGATTTGCTGCCTGCCTACCGCTATTGGGTAGGATTGGCCTTTACCTTGGTGCTGTGTGCCGGTGGCATGATTTGCGCCTACGGGCTTAAGGAGGCCACGGGGGCGAGGATTTTCTTTGCCTTGGGCGTGGCATTTCTGCCCGTGCAAGTGTCCCAAGTCAGCGCGATGATTTACGCATACGTCCATGGCGGGCTAGCATTGCAACTGCCCTACAGCTGGTTGCAATTTGGCCATGTCAGCCCGTCGTTAATCGCCGTGGACTTTGCCATTACCGCCGTTCTATTGGTTTTGGTCAGCTACACCGGCTTTGCCATGCTGGCAAGGCGGCAGGTAAGGCCGCTGATGCAGGCGATGTTGCTGGGCAATAGCTTATTGCTGCTGCCGGTCCGGGATGCTTATTGGATACCCTGGGTCATTGCCTTGTTGTTCTTTGCGCTGAGGGCAACGGAACAGCGGCTTAGGCAGGACAGTTCCATGCATTTGCCCGAAGGCTTTTCGGCGAGGGTTTTAATCAGCCTGCCGTTCTTGATTTTGTTGGGCAGGAGCCTGCTGCATCCGGCGTCGCTGCCGTTAGTTGTGGTTATGGCAAGCATTGTTGCGGTCGCAGGTGTCATTGACATCAAACATTACACAAAGTCGGCTTTAATCATTTATATCGGGCAGTGCATAGGCACATTGGCGGCCCTGCTGGCTTGGGTCGTGGTCGCCGATAGCCTGGCCAATAGCGGGCATTTGCATTATGGGCTGCTGTTGCCGCTAGCCGTGTTGCTGTTCATGCTGTCCGCTTATGTGGATTACTATGCCGGAGCCTACCGTTTCCTAGGCTCGCTTTTGGCGTTGGGCATCATTTCCGGTGCCTTATTGGACGGGCAGGCCTTGGCACCGCTAATGGCCCTGGTTACAGGTATAGCCTTAAGCTTGGCGGGCTTACGTCACCGTGAAAAAACACCGTTTTTCTCTGGGCATTTGTGTTTTTTAAGCGGGATCTTGTTTTATTGCGGCTATGCCATCGACGCTTATAACCACGCGCCTTGGTTAAGCTCAATTGGTTTGGGATTGCTCGTGTTGCTGGCGGCTTCTTACCTGGAAAAAAGGCAGCAAGTGATTCTCAGCAAAGTGGATGCTTATTTGAATGAGTTGAGAAGTTGGGGATAAAGCTGGATAACGTCGGGATACTGCCGCTTTATATCCGGTGGTCCCCACACGCACCTTATGTTGCACCACAAGAGTAAAATTTATGAATAATGATAATTGGACCGTAGATGAAATGGCTTTAGCGGCTGAAAGGCAAGCAGAAATAAACGCAACAACCGGACGAAACGAAGTGCTTCTCGAACTGAAAAAAAGTGAAAAACCCCGGCTGGCCTATATTTTCATTCGGCTTTTGATTGGTCTCATTCCGCCGTTTGTCATGCTTTCTTCTTGGCATGTCTCTTCTGGCCTTGAGGTAATAGGGGAGTACATTCAGTTATTGGGACTACTGTTATTGTCATCCTGTTTTTATTTTTGTTACCTATTCCTTTGGGTGTGCAAGGTGAATTTAGTGCCCTCACTTTTTTACTCAGCCTGTATTGTCGGCGGGGTTTTTTTGCTCCTTGTAATGACCCAACCGTAAATGGGTTGATTGAATAATCTGCTGTTATACTTCAAACGGTCAAGTTTTCGGTTTTAGGATTAACCGTTCGTCCTGAGCCTGTCGAAGGGTGGACGGTTAATCCGCTCATGGTTCGACAAGGCTCTCCTGATGTATCGAAGGGCTCACCACGAACGGCTTAACCTAAAAAAACCGAAAATTTGACCATTCAGAGTATATATCCGCTATCAGCGAAAAACCGTCCGTTTTTTTATGGCCTGTAGTGAAAGCTGAAGCGGTCAGGTAAGCAATCACTCGCCCTAAAGCCAACGACAATTAAACATTTGCTGAATACAATATCTAATTGCTAACAGGCAGGTCAGTTCACAGCGCAATCAAGCGATGTGCACACCGCTGGAACTGGCCTCAATACCCTGCGCCCACAAACGGCGATGGTGTCCCTGGTGGCACTAAGGGGTCATTGCCCCATTCGGGATAATCATCCGTCAAGGTTCCCATAAACGCGACCACGGCTTTTTCCTGCGCCGTGGTCAGCCTTAGGTTGCCCAGCTCATCGTGATTGACGTTTTTGTCCACTTCCGGTTTTGGCCAGCCGGAAATGCCAAAGTTGGGGCTGAGGTTGTTGCTGACTTCGCCTAAGGTGTCGCGGGTGTTGTAGAAATGGGTGATTTGTTCGAGCGATGCAAACACGCCATTGTGGCCGTAAGGCGGGGTGATGGCGATATTCCTGAGCGTCATGACTTTATGTTTGCCCCATAAGGTTTTGTCAGGATCTAGTTTTCTAAGGTCGCTGCGTTCGCCTAGGCCTAAATTCGGTTTGGGGTTGCCAGGAATCTTAAGGTTACGCGGCAGGCCGATATTGTCGTAGGTAAAATCGGTGAACAGTGCCGGCACTTTGTTGCCTTGTCCGTCAACGCCAGGTTGGCTGATGTGGCAAGCGGAGCAACCGGCTTTGCCGTTAAACAATTTCAGGCCTTGCGCTTCCAATTCAGTGAACTGGGTTTTTCCCGCCGTGACAAAATCAAATTTGGAATTGAATTTACTGAATACCGGTGATTTTTCAAATTCGGCAATGGCTTGCGCCATTTTATGGTAAATCCCCTCCACCGTTTTAGGTGTCGATTGCTGGAATTGTGCGTCTTTAATATGCGGCACGGCATCCAAGTCCAGTTGGTAGAGCTGGTAAAACGCTTTGACGTAAGCGGTGTTTTCTTTCAGTCGGCTGACCACCGCCCATTGGCTGGGCATTGCCATTTCCACCGGGTTCAACAACGGTTTTTCGGCCTGTCCGGCTAGATCACTGGCGCGCCCGTTCCAGAATTGCCCGCCGATATAAAGCCCTTCTTGTCCATCCCAATGGAATTTTGGGCTAAATGCCGCATAAGCGGCACTGGGTGCGTTCAATGTGCCTGTGGCGAATTCGATCGAGCCGAGGGAAACCGGTGTGCCATGTTTGGCATTGGCGGGGTCGACGAAAGCGGCGGCTTTACCGGCTATGGTTTTTAGGCTGTGGCATGATGCACAGGATTGGTTACGGTTCGCGGACAAGTTGTTATCGTTATATAAACGTTTGCCCAAATTTTGCTCTTCGGTCAGTTCCAATTGGGCATGGGCGACAAAGCTAAGCGTTAATAAGGCGAAGGGAAGTAGTGGTTTTAGGCGCATGTCGGCAAGTCCAGAAAAATTATAGCAATTTAAACAAAAGGATAATGGTTAAATGAGAATAATTATTATTTAATACTTAAGGGCTGTCAACCCAAACCCAAAATTTTTGTGCAAGCACGCCAAAATTTAAGGCGTTAATCTGATATGATCTGCCGATTTTTTATTCACTTTATTGCCTAGGAAAAGCCATGTCAGAATTTAATAACATCACCGTCGTCAAAAAAGCCAATGTCTATTTTGGTGGCAATGTTAGCAGCCGCACCCTCCGCTTTGCTGACGGCTCCAGCAAAACCTTGGGCTTTATGCTCCCTGGCGAATACACGTTCAATACGGCGGCAGCGGAAGTGATGGAAATCCTTGATGGCGACCTGGAAGTGTTATTGCCTGGTGCAGAATGGCAAACGGTCAAGGGCGGCGAAGCGTTCAATGTGCCTGCCAATGCACAATTTACGGTCAAAATCCGCACCGCCACCGATTACTGCTGCTCTTTCCTTAGCTAAGCCATGGAAAAAGTTGCCATTTTTGTTGATGTGCAGAACATCTATTACACGACCCGGCAACGTTACCAGCGGCATTTCAACTACCATGCGTTTTGGGCGCAAGCGACGGCAAACCGGACGGTGGTCGCCGCGTTTGCCTACGCCATTGATAAGGGCGACAGCAAGCAATTGGGGTTCCAACAGATACTGAAAACTATCGGTTTTGAGGTGAAGCTGAAACCTTTTATCCAACGTAGCGACGGGTCGGCAAAAGGCGATTGGGATGTGGGCATAACGCTGGATGTCATTGATTATGCGCCACAGGTTGATGTGGTTATTTTGTTGTCCGGCGACGGTGATTTTGACCTGTTGCTCAATAAAGCCCGTGCGGCCTATGGGGTTGTGACCGAGGTCTATGGGGTAAGCCCATTGACTGCGCCATCGCTGATCCAGGCCAGCAACCGCTTTATCGCGATTGATGGCCCGCTTTTGCTATGACATGGACAGGTCGGTTACTTTTTGAACAGGCCTTTCAGCAAAGGCCAACCCCGCTCTAGCCATTGTTGAGTTGCCCAGGCCGCCGCAGGCCCGGCTTTTTGGAATAACGATTTCATCCCTGATAACAGGTGGTCCACCGCCGAGGCTTCTTTGCTGTCACGCAATTGCAAATACCGTGAACCTATCCCGTCAATAAACACAGGTTTGAACAACCACATTTCCAGGATTGACGTGGCCCACATGAACATGAATGAAACCGCCATGCCCATACCGGCAAAAATGACCAGCCATGCGAACATCGGGTGGATTTTAGTCAGCCACCAGGACAATATGTCGGCGATCAGGAAGGTATAAGGCATGCCGATCGCGATACATTTGTACTGCACCGTCGTTGTTTCCGCAAAGCTAAAAATCAATCCGACAAACATAAAAATGAAGCTGATGCCGAACAGATGGATATGGGAAACCCGCGTCAATGATGCAAAGGTCGCGCCTTGGTCCTCTGCCGTTAAGGCTTTCAATTGCTTAAATTCTTTGAAATTAGGTATCCCTGAGGCCGCTTCGTTGTGGCATATCACACAACGTTCCCCGATAATTTTTTCGATGCCGTCAGCTTTATAGTCGGCTTCATCAGCCCCATTCCTGACCCATTCAATCATGTCAAAACGTTCTTGCGCCGAAGCGTTGGCCTTCATCGCCCCGTTCAATTGGTTTTCCAACACCGTACCTGAGCGGTTGCCATAATAGCTGTAAACAATGTCATCAATGGATAAACCAAATTTGCCGTCCGCCATGCCGTGGGTGAACAATATCTGCATCAAGGCAAACATATAACCTATTCCGACGGTACAAAGATAACCCGTAAACAACACTTTAATGGGCGTGTCGTGATCTTTAAGGGGCGTGTATTTCGCTGTCATAATGCTACCTGTATTTTTGGATTAAAAGTTGGATTGAAATCGCAGTTCAATTGTTAGCATACCTGATTGGATTATAATTTTTGCGCTTTATTAACATCACTTTATTATTCATAGTGTTGCCAATTCATGGCCCTTTCCATACCCCTTGATATTAAGCAGTTTTTGTACCGCTGTCATTTGGGCGTCAAATAGCTTGGGCGTTAACCCGATGGCTAGGCAAGGGTGGCCGTAACGTAAACCCGAAGCTCTAAATAAGTGCAACAATGCATCTTTTGCCCCAAATACAGACAAGTATGTGTGCCCATACCGGTGCCAAACAATGGAAGGGGCTATAGATTATTGATGGTACGATACCTGCTTGTTTTTATGGTAAGATTCTGGATGTTCTGCCGTTGGTGCACCAACGTTTTTATTCCCCACCCCGAAGCACTTAAAACGCTTACCGAAACACACCGTCATTTATGTTAAATGTGTTATTGATGGACAGTGATGCCGATAACGCATTGCTGGAAACCTGCCTGTGCCAACAGGGTTTTAACTGCCTGAGAATCCAATACGGCGCGGCATTTTTAACCTTGGTCAAGGACATAAAACCGGATGTGGTCATTTTCAATCTGCACACGCCTTCGGAAAGTTTGTTGGGTGACTTGCGTAGCCTCAGCCAACAATTGCCTTTACCCGTGGTCATCTTCTCTAAAGACGCGCATATTGACACAATTAACCAGGCTATCCAGTCAGAAATCAGCGCCTATATCGTCGATGGTTTTGCCTGCCATCGCCTGGCCAGTATCATCCATGTCGCCCTAGCCCGGTTCCGCCAGCAGCAGGCGCTTAAAAACGCCTTGGAAGAATCGCGGGCGCAGCTTGAAGACCGCAAACTTATTGACCGGGCCAAAGCCATTTTAATCAAGACCCAAAACTTCACCGAAAACGAGGCGTACCATACGCTTAGAAAACTGGCAATGGACCGCAATATTACTTTGGGTGAAATGGCGAAAAATGTCATCGCCATGGCGGCATTGCTTAAGTGAACATTTCCTGCACAACACCATTATGAAAACGTTTATCAAGGTTACAGAGATCTGGATTCCAGACCGCCAACGCACGCAACTGGAATTTGGTTCCGGCTTGTACGGTGCATTGGCTGAATTTAAAGCCGCCAGCGAACAACAACATTTTGCTTACGACGAAGGTTTGCCCGGCAAAGCCTGGGCGCAAGGGCATCCGGTCATGCTCACCGCGTTTGAGCATTCCTACTTCAAACGCACCGCCGCCGCCAAAAAAGCCGGGTTGACCTGCGGCATCGCCATTCCGATTTTTTCCGGCGACTTCCTGCTTGCCGTCGTCATGTTCCTTTGCGGTGATGACGAAGACCACGCGGGGGCCATCGAAGTCTGGAGCAACCACAATGACGCCGGACAGCTCAGCGTCATGGACGGTTATTATGGCACGCTGCACCATTTTGAACGGCTATCCAGGCAAATCACCATGCCCAAAGGCCAGGGCATTCCGGGGCAAGTCTGGGCGTCAGGCATGCCCATTTTGATCGAAAATATCGGCCAACCGGACATTTTCGTGCGTGGCGTTGAAGCGCAAAAAGCCGGGATCTCCACTTGCCTAGGCATCCCGATAACGGACAATGGGGAACAAGTTTATATCATGACCTTCCTGTCCGCGAAAGCCACGCCACTGGCCAAACGTATCCAAATTTGGATACCCGACGCCCAAAACAAAAGCTTGAGTTGCCAGCAAGGTTACAGCAAGGACAACAACGAACTGGCGCAAATCTTTGAAACCCTCACCATCAAAAAAGGTGAGGGCGCCTTAGGCCGTGTCTGGCTAACAGGCATGCCGGTCATTACCGGGGACCACGATGCCGAATATAATCCGGAATTGGATAATTTAAGCACCATGCTGGCGATCCCGGTCATTGAAGGCGGGCGGATGAAGGCGATCGTGACGTTTTTGTTCTGAATGTGGTGAAGGCGGGATGATCTGTTGTCGGCTGGGCGCACCGCTAATGGCCAGGCAAATTCTGGCCAAGATTTTTTAATGCCTTCCCTAAAGCCACGACTAACCGTCAGCCGATCAGTTGCATTAAAAACAGTTTTCAGCCCGGAATAGGATTTTCTGGCCGCAGTTTTCACCTGTTCGCGGCTTTGTGGCCGCACGGTTGAGGCATTTGTCCTTAGATGCCGTTTTGGGTGGTGGCGCCTATCCCATTGCAACATCCAGGGCCGCCCCTGTTAATGGGCTTCATCCCAATTGTCCCCGATCCCCACATCGACCACCAACGGCACTTTCAGGTCGGCGGCGGCGCACATCAGGTTTTTGATTTCGGCGGTGCAGGCATCCAGCTGGTTTTCCGCGACTTCAAACACCAATTCATCATGCACTTGCATAATCATTTTGGCATCGGCCAGCCCTTCATTTAGCCAAGTGTCCGTGGCGGTCATCGCCCGTTTGATGATGTCGGCCGCCGTGCCTTGCATGGGCGCGTTGATCGCCGTGCGTTCGGCGTATTGGCGGATATTGGCGTTGCGTGCTTTGATGTCCGGCAAATACAAACGCCGCCCAAAAAGCGTTTCGACAAAACCTTGCTCCCGCGCCTGTTCGCGGATGCTATCCATGTAGTTTTTCACGCCCGGATAGCGGGCAAAATACAAATCAATATAGGCTTGCGCTTGGTTACGCCCCAAACCCAATTGCTGTGCCAAACCAAAGGATGACATCCCGTAAATCAGGCCAAAATTGATGGCTTTGGCGGAGCGGCGCAAATCGTGGGTGACTTGCTCCAGCGGCACGCCAAACACTTCGGCGGCGGTGGCTTTGTGGATGTCCTCGCCGAGCCGGAACGCTTCCAATAAACCCTCGTCCGCCGACAAATGCGCCATGATGCGCAGTTCAATTTGCGAATAGTCGGCGGCAACGATTTTATAGCCGGACGGGGCAATAAAGGCTTGGCGGATTTTGCGGCCTTCCGCGCTACGTATCGGGATATTTTGCAGGTTGGGGTCGGATGATGACAAGCGCCCGGTGGCGGCTACGGCCTGATGGTAAGAGGTGTGGATGCGCCCCGTTTGGCTGTCCACCTGTTGCGGCAGTTTGTCGGTGTATGTGGATTTGAGTTTGCTTAAGCCGCGGTATTCCAAAATCACTTTGGGCAAGGGATAGTCCACCGCCAATTCCTGCAACACTGATTCGTCCGTGGAAGGTTGGCCTTTCGGGGTTTTTTTCAAGACAGGCAGTTTGAGCTGGTCGTATAAAATGTCCTGGATTTGTTTTGGCGAACCCAGGTTAAAGGCGCGCCCCGCCAGATCATGGGCGTGTTGCTCCAGGGTGATGATATGGCTGGACAGTTCCAAACTTTGCTGGGCGAGCATGGCGGTGTCGATCAGCACGCCGTTGCGCTCAATCCGCGCCAATACCGGAACCAGCGGCATTTCCAGGTCTTGGTAGAGCTGGTGGAGGGTAGGGTGCTGTTGCAATTTCGGCAACAAAGCCTGATGCAAACGCAAGGTGATGTCGGCATCTTCGGCGGCATAGGGCGTGGCCTGGTCGATGGCGATGTCGGCAAAACCCAGTTGTTTCGCGCCTTTGCCCGCGACGTCTTCGTAATGGATGGTGTCTAGGCCCAAATATTTTTTCGCCAGGTCATCCATATTATGGCGGCTGGCGGTGCTGTTCAGGACATATGATTCCAGCATCGTGTCATGGGCAATGCCGCGCAGGCTGATGCCGTGGTTGGCCAGTACGTGCATGTCGTATTTCAGGTTTTGCCCGACTTTGGCCTTGGCGGGGTTTTCCAGCAAGGGGCGTAGTTTTTCCAACGTTTCGGTACGGTCTAGCTGTTGGGGCGCATCAGGATAGGTGTGCGCCAAGGGCAGGTAGGCGGCGTGCCCCGCTTCCACGGCAAACGACACGCCGACGATGTGCGCTTGGCTGTAATCCAAACTGGTGGTTTCAGTGTCGAAGGCGAACAGTTCGGCGGCTTCCAGGCGTTTGAGCCAAGCAGAAAACTGGGCTTCAGTTAGGATGGTTTCGTAAGTTTTTTGGACGTTTTCGTTTGGGTTTGCCTGGTCTTCAAAACCTGGAAGGCCTTCTGTTGTTGGCGCAGGTTTGGTTGGTGCGGGGGGATTGGCAACCCCGTTATCCAATGTTTTCAACCATGAAGAAAACCCCAATTCCGTCAATAGGGCCTTCAGGGTGGCCTTGTCCATCGCTTGCTGGTGCAAGTCTTCAATACCAAACGGCAATGCCAAATCGCAACTGATGGTTGTCAATTGTTTGGCGAGCGGTAGCTGCGCCAAGGCTTCGCGCAAATTGTCGCCAATCTTGCCCTTAATTTCATGGGCATGTGCCATCAGGTTTTCTAACGTTTCATAGTGCTCCAGCCATTTCGCGGCGGTTTTGGGGCCAACTTTGGGGACGCCAGGGATGTTGTCGACCGCGTCGCCCATCAGGGCCAGATAATCGACGATCTGCTCCGGCCTTACGCCAAATTTGTCAATCACGCCCTGGATGTCCATGCGGGTGTTCGACATGGTGTTTTCAAGGATGACCTGCCCGTTGACCAATTGCGCCATGTCCTTGTCGCCAGTGACGAGAATGACGTGATAGCCGGATGCCACGCCACGATAGGCCAGCGTCCCCATGACATCGTCCGCTTCCACGCCTGGTTCCATCACTAATGGCAGGCCCATTGCCCTGACCAATTGATGCAGCGGCCCGATTTGGACACGCAAATCATCGGGCATCGGTGGGCGGTGGGCTTTGTATTGGTCGTAAAGGTCGTTACGGAAAGTTTTGCCTGGCGCGTCAAAAATGACCGAGATATGGTCGTCCACATAGTCGGCCATGAGCTTGCGCAACATATTGCTGACCCCGTAAATGGCGTTGGTGGGTTTCCCGTCGGGGCTGGTTAACGGCGGCACGGCGTGGTAAGCCCGGAAGAGGAAGGATGAGCCATCGACAAGGACGAGATGTTTTGGGGCAGGTTGCGTCATAGTTTCAATAGGGTAAATGGTAAAAATGCATTTTGAGGTTCGTCAAAAAGCAAATACTTTACAGCACCCACTATGACACAACCAAGTGTTTAAGGACAACATCGGCTCTTGTATTACCGGATCGGCCATCCGTTTCAAAGCCAAAATGCAAGCTTTGCATATGAATCATCCGCCATTTCGGTTTTTTGACAAAACAAAATTAAAAATAGGGTTATCCCAAAGCGGCGCGTACAATCCAAGATAATTATTTAATTCTAAAAAGGAAAATGATTGTGAAAAAATTAACTTGGGCGGCGGCGGTATTGGCTTTAGGTGTTTTGGCAAGCACGGCATACGCGGATATTACGCTAACATCCAAAGACGACATGCACGGCAAATGGAAATTGCAATACACCAAAAACTCGCTGACCGCCAAAGAAACCGTACAACGGGAAGATTCGTGGGAGTTTTCCGGCGGCAAAGTCACCATCACCAACATCGCCCGCGAAGGTGGGCATTACGACCAAGTCCCGCTGAATTACGACATCGAAAATGGCAAATTAAAAGTGCCTTTTGTGGGCAGGTCAGGGTTTGACGTGTTTACTTTAGAAGAACGCAACGCCGACACCATGACGCTGAAAGGGAAGTTTGGTGAGCTTTATTATTTTGTTAAGAAATAAACGGGATTTACAAAGTAGGCGGATTTGCTGACAGGCAATCCGCCTTAGCTTTATGTTTTTTATAGTTTTCAATAAATCCCCCCAAAGCGGTTACCCATCGCGCCAAAGAATGGTTTTCATCGGCGCCACCCAAATCCAACAAGTGATTTAATGCGCTGATGGCGATTTTATAATCGCTTTCGTAATTTAGGATGATGAAGCGATAATCTTACTTTGCTGACTTATTTTCTGGGCTAGTACAAAATCATTTTAAGGATTTGGGGGGCGGTCTGCAAAAAGCCTCTGTGGAACTACTGGGGCTTTTTTTGGGGTTTAAGTGGAATGGATTTGACTCTCGTATCCTGCTTCTTTATTGCCTTGTCAATTTTCCAACGTGAATTGGTAGTGATTAGACTCGTAGACAACCCTGTCAGGCTGCCAAAATAGAAGGATGGCGTAGCCCGTATGCAGCGATAGGGAAATACGGGGTTCGAAACCGTGCAGTTGCCAATTTCGAATCCCGATGCCGGAATAGTGCGATGACGTACGGCATGTCATTGCCGTGAAAACCCGTAATACGCTTCGCTCCTTACAGGCTACTTGCTTTAGAAGAACGCAACGCCGACACCATGACGCTGAAAGGGAAGTTTGGCGAGCTGTATTATTTTGTGAAGAAATAAACGGGATTTACAAAGTAGGCGGATTTGCTGGCAGTGCCGTAGGTTGGGGTGAGGTACGAACCCCAACAACAAACTTGAAAATTCGGCAATGTTGGGGTTCCTATCGTCACCCCAACCTACATTATTAAATTTTTCAAATATTTAAAACTTCCCGTAATACCCTTCCTTCAACGCATCAAACAAATTCGCGGCGGAATGGATTTCACCGTCGTATTCCACTTCTTCATTGCCTTTCAATTCCACTACTGAGCCGTCTTCTAATGTGAATTGGTAGGTGGTGTTTTCCAAATCGGATTCTTTCACCAACACGCCTTGGAACACTTCGGGGTTGAAGCGGAAGGTGGTGCAGCCTTTCAGGCCTTGTTCGTAGGCGTATTGGTAGATGGACTTGAAATCCTCGTAGGGGTAATCGGTCGGCACGTTGGCGGTTTTGCTGATGGACGAGTCTATCCATTTTTGCGCGGCGGCCTGGATGTCAACGTGTTGTTTGGGCGTGACATCATCGGCGGCGATGAAGTATTTGGGCAATTGTTGTTTGGGGTCGTCGCTGTAGGGCATGGCATCAGGGTTGACCATGTGGCGGTAGGCCAGCAGTTCAAATGAAAAGACATCGACTTTTTCCTTGGATTTTTTACCGGCGCGGATGATGTTGCGCGAGTAATGGTGCGCGAAGCTGGGTTCGATGCCATTGCTGGCGTTATTGGCAAGCGACAGGGAAATGGTGCCCGTCGGCGCAATCGAGCTGTGGTGGGTGAAGCGGGCGCCTGTTTCTGCCAGTTGTTGCACCAGTTCTGGCTCGACTTGGGCGATTTTCTGCATGTAGCGGCTGTATTTGGCATGCAGAATTTTGCCAGGGACTTGGTCGCCGATTTTATAACCGTCCGCGAGCATTTCCGGGCGTAAGTGAAGCATTTCGCCCGTGACGGTGAATAGTTGTTCCATGATCGGTGCAGGGCCTTTTTCTTTTGCCAAAGACAGCGCGGCTTTCCAGCCTTCTACCGCCAATACTTTGGTGACTTCTTCGGTGAATTCTAAAGAGGTGGGGTCGCCGTATCTCATGCCCAGCATGGTGACGGTGGAGCCTAAGCCGAGATACCCCATGCCGTGGCGGCGTTTGCTGGTGATTTCTTCGCGTTGCTTGGCTAAGGGCAAGCCATTGAGTTCGACGACGTTGTCTAGCATGCGCGTGAAAATCTTGATGGTTTTGCGGTAAGCGTCCCAGTCAAAATAAGCGTCGGCAGTGAAGGGTTTTTTCACGAAGCGGGTCAGGTTGATGGAACCTAGCAAGCATGAGCCGTAAGGCGGCAAGGGCTGTTCGCCGCAGGGGTTGGTCGCGCGGATTTTTTCGCAAAACCAGTTGTTGTTCATCTCGTTGACCTTGTCGATCAGGATGAAACCCGGTTCGGCGTAGTCGTAAGTTGAGCTCATGATCATGTCCCACAAGCGCCGGGCGGGCATGGTTTTGGTGACGCGGCAGGCGACTAGGCCATCGTCGTTGACGATGTAGTTGCTTTTGTTGGGGAAGTCCCGCCAGATAATCTGTTCGCTGTTATTGAGGTCGAGTTTATCGGCTTGGGCCTCTTTTTCGGTGACCGGAAAAGATAGCGCCCAGGTTTTGTCATTTTTGACGGCCTGCATAAATTCGGCGGTGACCAGCAAAGACAAGTTGAATTGGCGTAAGCGGCCATCTTCACGTTTGGCCCGGATAAATTCGATGACATCGGGATGGCCGACATCAAACGTCGCCATTTGCGCCCCGCGCCGCCCGCCTGCTGAGGAAACGGTGAAACACATTTTGTCGTAAATGTCCATGAACGACAGCGGCCCGGAGGTGTACGCGCCGGCACCGGATACATACGCGCCTTTGGGGCGGAGGGTGGAAAATTCATAGCCGATGCCGCAGCCCGCTTTTAATGTCAGTCCGGCTTCATGGACTTTGTGGAGGATGTCGTCCATGGAATCGGCAATGATGCCGGATACGGTGCAGTTGATGGTGGAGGTGGCGGGTTTGTGTTCCAGGGCACCTGCATTCGAGACAATGCGCCCCGCAGGGATCGCCCCTTGCCGCAATGCCCAGAGAAATTCTTTGTAATGTTGTTCTTGTTTGGCCTTGCTTTGTTCGGCGTCGGACAAAGCTTTGGCGACACGTTGGTAAGTGCCGTCAATAGTGCTGTCCAAGGCGACGCCTTCTTTAGTTTTTAGGCAATATTTAGTGTCCCAAATATCCATTGAGGCGTCTTGGAAGGGGATATCGGTTACGTTGTTGGCAATAGCATGGAGTTGTGCGGACATTGTGGGCATCCTCTAGGGGTATTGGAATGGGGAGGGGAAAAGAGGCCATAAATCAGTACCTTAGCAGTAGGTGGATAAATGGCTTTAACGCTATATATAGTCATTAAAAGTTATATTAACACAATATGTAGTGGCTAAAAGGGAAATTGGTAGAAATATTTTTTTTCTAAAAACTGCTTGCCAGAGGGGGCGCTTTAGGGTAATTGCAGAAGAAAAATGGCGTCGCCATACAGATCCGGCTAAGCGATTGTCCTAAAAGGGGATTGCTTCCGGGGAGGATGTTGGGTGCGGTAGGGTTTTTTGCTGGGCGGTATCTTGCAGACGTAAAAAGAGGCGTTTTTACGTCTTGTTAAACGTACTTGGGGCGGATTGCAAAGGGCTCAATCTTGTTCGTTTTGTGTCTGAAATAACCAGTGCTTCATCTTTTGGGCTTTAGTTTGTAAATAACCCAAATTATCAACATTAGCGGCCACTTCAATCGGGATCCGTCCGGTGATTGTGATCCCCAGTTTTTTTAAGCCATCAATTTTTTTAGGGTTATTGGTTATCAATTGGATCGATTTGATTTGCAGGCTTTCCAGGATGAGCCCTGCAATCCCATATTCCCTTTCGTCCGCCTGATAGCCTAAATGTAGGTTGGCATCGACGGTGTCCATGCCCTGGTCCTGCAAATTATAAGCCTGGAGTTTTTTTAATAAGCCAATGCCACGGCCTTCCTGGCGCAAATAAATTAGCACGCCGCGTTCGGCCTTATCAATAAGGTGCATCGCCATATCCAGTTGTTCGCCGCAGTCGCAACGTCTGGAGCCTAAGACATCACCGGTGAAGCATTCGGAGTGGATGCGTACCGGCACGTCCTCCTGATGGGCGACATCGCCTTTGACCAAGGCGATGTGTTCTTTGTTATCAATAGAATTGCTGTAGTAATGCAGGATAAACTCGCCATGTTGGGTTGGGATAGGCGTTTGTACTAAGTCTTCTAATAGTGGTTTCACGTCAATAATCAATTTAAAAATTTCACAATAGTCCATCCACAACTGGAAACAGGCCGTGGAATAAGTTGGGTTGCTATATTTTACCTGAGCAGGGCGTAGTCGGTGCATTAAATCCAGTTGGACACCATTTATTTTTTAGGGCGATGGGGGAATAGGCCAGACCCTTGAATGCCAACCTTTTACGGTCCAATAATAGGTAATGGCCGATGTGTTGCAACTGCGTCTAATGGGCAAAAGTATTTTTTTATCCGTTCAGCAACCGTTTAGGTAACGGGTATATATTCAAACTCAAGAAGAGTGTCTGGCATTTTGAAAGTTTGACAATAGCTTTATAAAAAACCTATATAGGTTAGCCGGATTCTAATTATTGAAAGCACTTCATGTCGGTTTGTTATTGGTTTTTATAGGATGCCAGCTGAAAATCCATGAAAATGACATGGATATTTTGTTTATCAATAGCATAAACGGCTTGTCTCGTCTTGGTGGTATCAGTTGTTTGGGTTAAGTGAGCCTTCGTTAATTAAACAAATGATAGTTTTATTTTAGTTTGTCTTATTTTTGTTCATGTTTTGTAAAACTATATCTTGACGTAAACAAGGCTTGTTGTTAAATTATTATATAGCGAAAGATAAACAGACTGATTCGAATAAATTAACAATGATGTGGAAAATTGTCTGGATTTTGCACGTTGTGGATTAGAAAAAAACTAAGCGCGCACGGTTGATTGATTTCAAGCTTATTGCTCCTACTCAATTTAGTTGCGGCCTGATGGTATATATAAGACGCTTTTTTGGCGGGGAATGGGTGAAATGGCTTACTTAACTGAACATTTGTCAAGACAAGAATTAGGTGCTGTAGTTAAAAGCGGCGGTGCCGGTACGGTATCCAGTCAGTTTGTCAGTAGTGTTAGTCCGGCACAAGTCACCAACGAGCATTGCAATTTTGAGATTGCCCGCAGATTAAATGATGAAAAATATAAACTGATAAACGGGTTGTCACAATTTCCGGCGACCGCTTTGTTGTTGCTGAATGCCCATGAAAAGATGGCCGGCCTGTCAGAGCAGGATGAAGAATCCGCATTGGTTTCAGATTTGGCGTCCGCCCTAAGTGAAATTAAAAAATATTTCTTGGAAGCCAGCCAAAGCCTATCAGGGGCGGGACAAAGCGATTCTTTATACCTCGGTTACAAGCAAAATTTGGTGTCCGTTTTGCAGGCCTTCCCCTTCTCATTTGAAGAGCTCAATAAAATTACCGAGGTCATTGTTTATGCCTATAAGATCAGAGGCCTTTGCTATCAGCCTGCACATGAGGCTGACAGTAAAAATTCCGGTTTAATCATTAGGCGCTTGGAGGGCTCTAAGCGCCGGAAGCGCGCCAATGTTAGCAGTATGGCTGATTTGTTTAGGGAAATAGATGGCTTTGATTATGATGAGCAATTTTTGTTTTTGCCAACTTCGGAAATGCACAAATATTTTACCGATATTGTCATTGCCGAACACCGTTGGCTAGCGGCAAGGAAGCAATTGGCGGAAGCCAATAACAAATTGGTGCTGTTCATTGCTAACCAATATAAAGCCGGTTTCTTGGATTTTGAAGACCTGGTCCAGGAAGGCCAGACCGGTTTGCTAAAAGCGGTGGACCGCTTTGATTATCGGCTGGGGTTTCAGTTTTCAACCTATGCGGGATATTGGATCCGGCAAGCCATATCACGCTCGTTGTCCCGTTGTGAACGCCTGGTGCGTGTGCCCTGCGGACAAGTGGCGAACATGAACAAGTTGTTCCGGGCTAAGAATGAGTTAATGGCTAAGACCGGACAAGAGCCCTCAGTGGCGGAATTGTCAGAATACACCAAGCTGTCAAGTGATGACGTCAATATGATTTTGTCCATCTCCCAAACCGTAATGTCCTTAGAGGGGGCGGAAGATGAAGAAGACGCTTTCGCCCCGATTGATTATCTTGAGCAACAGGTTTTTATCCATGCGTTTACCTCAATAGCCGAAGACGATTTGGACCGCTTATTGGGCAAGGCGATTGGATCCCTGAATTCACGTGAGGCAAAAGTCATTTGTAGCCATTTTGGGGTCGATGCCGACAAGGAAATGACCTTGCAAGAAATTGGTGGCGAATTGAACCTGACCAGGGAGCGGGTTAGGCAGATCCAGGTGATGGCGCTAAATAAAATTAAAGCCAATTACGGCCAGCAATTGATGTGTTTTTTGTAAAAACACAGTTAGCTCATATGACACAATCTTATTAAGGCCGGGAAATAAAGTGGTTTAGCCTTTTAAAACAATTGCTTATATTATTATGTTAGGGCTGCGGCCAGTTGCCGGAAGCCTCTGTAAATAAAAGACTTTTCTATGTAAAGGTGGTTTAATTGTCTTGAAGCCAAGCGTGGTTAAATTGGTGAAGTACAATTAATATCAATCTATTAGGGCGGCGTGGAGGCGTCGGGTTTTGAAAAGCGATAAGTATCGTAATCAACAAACGTCTAACAGATGGCCTTGCTAAAGGCCAGGGGATAATGAAATGAAAAAATATATACTGAACGCGCTGCTTTGGGGGGTTGTATTTACGGGGGCATTCCTGATCTACAATCGCGTAAACACAGCTCCGCCCGTACAAGACTCGCTTGCCTACTCGGATTTTATCATCAAAGTTAAGAACGGTTTGGTTGACCGTGTCGAAGTTAATGGGCAATTGATCAAAATCCGTACTACCGATGGCCAAAATTATGAGACCTTCAATCCTGGCGACCCGCATTTGATTGATGATCTGCTGACCGCCAATATCCAGATACGGACGACGCCGCCTGTCCAGCAATCTTTGTTAATGCAGATATTTATATCTTGGTTTCCTATGTTGCTATTGATTGCCGTGTGGGTCATCTACATGAGGCGGATGCAGGGTGGCGGTGTAGGCGGTAATAGCTTTGGTAAAAGCAAAGCCAAAATGCTTGAAGAAGACAAGATGACCGTGACTTTCGATGATGTCGCTGGCTGTGAGGAAGCGAAGGAAGAAGTGTCCGAGTTGGTTGATTTCCTTTCTGATCCGCAAAAGTTCCAAAAATTGGGCGGAAAAATCCCCCGTGGCATCCTGATGGTGGGCCCTCCGGGAACAGGCAAGACTTTGATCGCCAGGGCCATTGCCGGCGAAGCCGGGGTTAAGTTCTTCACCATATCAGGCTCTGATTTCGTCGAAATGTTTGTCGGGGTTGGCGCCTCCAGGGTTAGGGACATGTTTGCCCAAGCTAAAGAACACGCCCCCTGCATTATCTTCATCGACGAAATTGATGCGGTGGGCCGCCAACGCGGAGGTGCCGGTGTCGGTGGGGGCAATGATGAGCGTGAGCAAACCCTGAACCAATTGTTAGTGGAGATGGATGGTTTTAACGGCAATGAAGGCGTGATCGTTATCGCTGCGACCAACCGTGCGGATATTCTTGATAAAGCCTTGCTAAGGCCTGGCCGTTTTGACCGCCAAGTCAATGTCGGTCTGCCTGATGTGCGCGGACGGGAGCAGATCCTCAATGTCCATATCAAAAAAGTCCCTGTTGCCGCTGATGTGGAATTGAAATATATCGCCAGAGGCACACCCGGCTTTTCAGGTGCGGAACTTGCCAACGTAATCAATGAGGCGGCTTTGTTTGCGGCACGCGCCAACAAGAAAGAAGTGACCATGCAAGACCTTGAAAAAGCCAAGGACAAGATTTTGATGGGCGCGGAAAAACGCACAATGGTGATGAGCGAAGATGACAAGTTGTTGACCGCCTATCATGAAGCGGGACATTGCATCGTCGGGCAATTGTCCCCCGACCATGACCCGGTGTACAAAGTCAGTATCATGCCGCGGGGACGGGCTCTGGGTATCACCATGTTCTTGCCTGAACAAGACCAGTACAGTGCCAGCAAGCGTAAATTGGAAAGCCAAATCGCCAGCTTGTTTGGTGGCCGTATTGCCGAGTTGATGATTTATGGCGGCGACCGTGTCACCACTGGCGCGTCCAATGACATCGAACGGGCCACCGAACTGGCGCGGAACATGGTCAAACGTTGGGGGTTTTCTGAAAAGCTCGGGCCATTGGTGTATGGCGAAGAACAAGGCCAGCCTTTTATGGGTTATCAAACGCAAGGCAGTTCCGTGTCCAACAACGTCGCCCAGCAAATTGATGAAGAAATCCGCGCCGTGATTGACCGTAATTACCAACGTGCTGAAACTTTGCTGCAAGAAAACATCAGTATTTTGCACAAAATGGCGGATGCGCTGATGAAATGGGAAACCATTGATAAAGATCAGATCGAAGCAATGATGGCAGGGAGAGACCCTGAACCACCAGCGGATGACAGTGATTTATTGAATAAACCTAATTTTAGCAAGCAGGAAAAAGTTGAGGTGAAACCTGTTACCAAGGTGAATATCAACAAAAACAAACCTGCTAGACAAGTTTGAGGTGCGCTCATTTTGGAGGGGGGCTTTGGCCCCCTTTTTTTTGCCTGAAAATTGTCTGGATTGGCGGGTGCTTAAATTCGCCCGGGTATCTGCTTATCTTTGCCCGTAAGTTAACCGCGTCCCTATGCAATCACCGTAATTGCATAAAAACAGTTAAGGGGATATTATCTTTCGCCTTTAACTTATTTTAAAAACTCCTCGCAAGCTACTAACGGTTTTTAAGATGTGTAAGTAATCGTTCTCAAGTGGTAATGTCTATTTGCTGTATTCCTGAACCATTTATCAATGGGCATCAAAGTTTCTTCAGCGGGGTGGTGTTGATTAGTGGGTTTTGATGTGCGTTGAGTATAGAAAAATAACATGATAAAGCTTAATAAGAATGACACCCCTTCCCCAGTATCCTCATCAAAATGCCCTAAATGCGGTTGTGAAGAATTTCGCAGGACAACATTCCGGTCTAATGACCCTTTTTTGATTAGAACTTTTTACAAGGCTTATCGTTGTAAAAAGTGCCGTTACCGTTTTTTTCTTGCTAACACGATTATCGTCAGTTGGTGCTTAATTGTCTTGGGGCTTTCATTATTTATGTTACTCGCCTGGGCGGTGCAACGGTTTGACATCCCTGAATTGGAAGCCCGTGATATAGCCGTCTATGACCGTGCCAAAGAACGGGCCCGGAGTGGGGATGATGGGGCCGCCGAACTGCAAGTGGGTATCTTGTTAAGTGAGGGCAGGGGGGTCGTCAAAAACGATAAAGAAGCGGCGCAATGGTTTAAGAAAGGGGCGTTACATGGCAATGTTGAAGCCCAATATCAGTATGGCAATTCCCTATTTAAAGGGGTGGGCGTGTTGCAAAATTATAAGGACGCCATTTACTGGATTGAAAAAGCCGCACGCTCCGGTTATGTGAAGGCCCAATATGATTTGGGCAATATTTACCGGTTTAAGTCGGGCGTGGCGAATGATGACAAGCGGGCTTATCTTTGGTTTACGTTGGCGGCGGGGCAGGGTTCAATGGAGGCTGCGATTGGCCGGGACCAGATAGAGGGCAGGCTCAAACCAGAAGAAATCGCCGCTTTGCAGGAAGAGGCCAGCCGGATCATTACCGAATCAAGGTAGCAATGGCTATGATGCCAGATTGATCTTATGGGGAGGGCGGCAATACAAAACCTATGGGATTCTGGTGGTTTTGCGTTGGCGGTTGGTACGTGTCCATTAATGCCGTAACGGATTTATTTTTATTGATTATGTTGAAAAATATCCATCGCCACCTTTATGCCCAAGTGCTTGCTGCGATTTTTATGGGCATTTTGCTCGGCCACTTTTGCCCTGAGACGGCAGTCGCAATGAAGCCATTGGGTGATGGTTTTATCAAACTCATTAAGATGCTGATCGCGCCTATTGTTTTTTGTACCGTGGTGACGGGGATTGCCGGAATGCAAAGCATGGAACGGGTCGGGCGGGTCGGCATTAAATTGTTGCTGTATTTTGAGGTGGTTAGCACGCTGGCCCTAGTCATTGGCTTGTTGGTGGTGCATATCATCCAGCCTGGCGCCGGTATGAATATTGATGCCAGGACTTTAGATGCCCAAAGCCTACAGGGCTACACTGAAGCTGCCAAAACCCATAATACAGTTAGCTTCCTTTTAAATATCATTCCTGTTAGCGTCGTCGATGCCTTTGCCAAAGGCGATATTTTGCAAGTGCTCCTCTTTGCCGTGCTGTTCGGTTGCTCCCTTGCCGTAATCGGTGATAAAGGCGCTCTCGTGATGCGTTTTATCCATAATGTTTCAGAGGTGCTGTTTGGTATCGTCGAGACAATTATGAAATTGGCTCCCTTGGGGGCTTTTGGAGCCATGGCTTTCACTATCGGCCAATATGGGGTGCATGCGCTTGCCCCATTGGCGAAATTGATGGGCAGTTTTTACTTGGCCTGTGGCGTGTTTATTTTTGGTGTTTTAGGCCTGATTGCCAGATGGAGCGGGTTTAGTCTGGTCAAATTCATAATTTATATCAAAGATGAATTGCTGATTGTGCTGGGCACCTCCTCATCTGAATCGGTGCTGCCGCGTATCATGGGCAAGCTTGAACGTTTGGGCTGCGCTAAGCCGGTTGTGGGATTGGTGATACCGACAGGTTATTCTTTTAATTTGGACGGCACTTCCATTTATCTGACCATGGCGGCCGTTTTTGTGGCGCAAGCGACCAATACGCCGCTGACCTGGGGTCAGGAGTTGACGTTGTTGGGGGTGTTGCTATTGACATCCAAAGGTGCGGCCGGTATCACCGGAAGCGGGTTCATTACCTTGGCGGCGACATTGTCAGCTGTCCCGACAATACCTGTGGCCGGGCTTGCGCTAATTCTAGGCATTGACCGCTTTATGTCCGAAGCGCGGGCGTTGACCAATTTGATTGGTAATGGCGTGGCGACAGTGGTCGCCGCCCGTTGGGAAAATGCCTTGGATGAAACCCAATTATCGTCCGAGCTTAATGGTAAGTAATTTTTGGGGTGCCAGCCACAAAACCATTGCCAGGCCGAATCCCCCTATTCAGGCATGGGTTGCCGGAATCCGGCCTACAGGGAAATGGGGTTTTCATGGCGGTTGCTTCAACCGCCACCATTTTTACTCTTTGCCAGGCAAAAAAGGGACAAAAGAAACGCTTTCAAGGTATTCGATTTTATAATTGACGCCAGTCCGGGTGATCCTTTGTAGGGTTTGGGATCGCCCGTTTTCGCCAACTGGCATGACCAGCACCCCGCCAACCGCCAATTGTTGCAACAAAGGCTCAGGGACTTCAGGAGCCGCAGCGGCAACCAGAATGCCGTCAAATGGCGCATAATCCGCCCAGCCTAAATTCCCGTCACCGTATAGGTAACTGATATTCTTGAATTTCAAGTTCCACAGAATGTCTTTGGCTTTTTTTTGTAGGGAGAGGATCCTCTCCACAGAATAGACGTGGTCAACCAGCTGCGCCAGAATGGCCGTCTGATAGCCACAGCCCGTGCCAATTTCCAGGACTTTAGATAAGCGTCCCGATTCCATTAGCAACTCAGTCATTCTGGCGACAATATAAGGCTGTGAAATGGTTTGGTTAAAACCGATGGGCAGGGCGGTGTCTTCATAGGCGCGGCTAGCCAGGGCTTCGTCCATAAACACATGGCGCGGCGTGTGGCGCATGACATCAAGTACCTTTGGGTCAGTAATGCCTTGTTCCGCTAAGCGTTGTACCATGCGTTTACGGGTGCGGGGCGAAGTCATCCCTATGCCTTGCAAGTCTAGGCTCATAGGCATCGCCCCTTGGGCAGCCATGCTTTGAGGGCGTTGATGCGGTCATACCAAGTCAAATCAAGCTGTAAAGGTGTGACCGATACAAAGCCTTCGGCAATGGCGTAAAAATCCGTTCCGTTGCCGGCATCCTGTTCCCCGCCCGGCGGGCCAACCCAGTAAATCGTCCGGCCGCGCGGATCTTCGCTTTTTATGACGGGCTCGGATTTGTGCCGTTGTCCCAAGCGGGTGGCCTGATAGCCCTTGATCGCCTGCAAAGGGAGGTCTGGTACGTTGACGTTTAGGATCGTGTCTTGCGGTAAGGGGTTTTCCACCAATTGTTTGAATAGGGTGACGGCGACGTGTGCGGCAGTGGCAAAGTTAACCGGGTTGTTTCCGGCTAAAGAGATGGCGACGGCAGGAAGCCCCAAAAAACGCCCTTCGGTTGCAGCGGCGACAGTGCCTGAATAAAGCACGTCATCACCTAAATTGGAGCCGTGATTTATGCCGGCAAACACCATGTCAGGCTCCTTTTCGAGCAAGCCGGTAATGGCGAGATGCACGCAATCGGTGGGGGTGCCATCTACTTTGATGAAACCATTATGGGAGGGATATGCTCGGAGAGGCATTTCCAAAGTCAATGAATTGCTGGCTGCACTACGGTTCCTGTCGGGGGCGACTACGGAAATATCGGCGTGTTCCCGTAGTGCATTGGCTAATGCAGAAAGGCCCTCAGCCAAGTAGCCGTCATCATTACTTAACAAAATGTGCATTATCTATCGCCCTGATACAGAATAAGCTATAAAATCGAACATATTAACAACTATAGCCAACAAAATCAGCTTCCGTGACAAAAAAAATCCTTAGTGCAGAAGACCGCGATTTATTTCGGGAAACGGTTGGCAACGTGCGTTCGGTGAAAAATGATAAAGCCTATACCTACGGGCAAAATAAACCCAAACCCTTCCCCCGACGGCCAATGGCCGGGCCCGAAGAAAATCTGGCTCTTACTTTGGGGGAGGGCGCCTATGGGCTATCCCCTGTCGGGGCGGAAGATGAGATCAGTTATGTTGCCCAGGGCATACCTAAGGATAGCCTGGTGAAATTGCGTCAAGGCTATTTTGTGCCGGAAGCGGAAATGGATTTACATGGATTGGGCAGTAACGACGCGAAGCGGGAGCTGGTAAGGTTCTTGCGCGATTGTGTGAGGTCTGGCTATCGCTGCGTACATATTGTCCATGGCAAGGGGTATCGTTCCGAAGACCAGTATCCGATGTTGAAAAACAATATCAATCTTTGGTTAAGGCAGCATAGGGACGTCCAGGCCTTCACCTCAGCGGCTCCTAAAGATGGTGGGGCCGGGGCGGTGTATATTTTGTTGTGCTTGCCGTAACGCCTTACCGCTTCCAAGGCAATAAAAAAGGCCGCTTTAAGCGGCCTTTTTTGCAAGGTTGCGGATTGTTTTTTAGACTGGGCTGCGTTTGCGCAGCAATGCGCCACCCAGCACGATGCCCATCAACAACAATGTGCCGGGTTCCGGTACGAAATTGCCTACTAACACTTGGGACAGCATGGCTCCGTCCGGGCCAAGGTTGAACAATGCAATGGCGTTTCCTGGCGATAAGCTTGGGGCTAAGGCTATCAGGTTGGCGATCCCTTGGCTGAAAGTCAGGGCGCTGACACCTGAAATGTCGGCACCAGTGGCGGTGACCGTGGCGCCGTATATGACGGCCCAAATGGCGGCCTGGACTTGACCTGAAGCTATATCGTGGTTTAGGCCTGAGGGGAGGCTGGCCAGCAGTTGGTTGCCATAAGTCGCCAATGCCATGACATCATGGATTTGCTGGCCCGATAGCGGGTTTGAGTTGGCTTGGGTGGAGCCGCTGTTGTCAGTTTGCAATATGCCCGTTGTGTAACTGTAGTGCCCGCCCAGGTATATGGTGTGCAAATCGTCTACGCACCACGTGGCAAGGGTGCCATATTCTACGGTGTCCAATAATATTTGGCCGGCGTAAGGGCGCGTGACGGTGTGGCCATTGGCAAAAATGCTACCTGCGCCAGGGGTGGTGATTGTTAGGTCAAACGGGGTTCCTGATGGTAACCTGACATTGGTGATTGTCACCGTTGCCGCCGTTGCGATGGAGCTGAACAGCAAAAGCAACAACGCGCCTGCAATTGCAAGTTTGGGTTTAATTATGGATGGCATGTTAGTGTCCTAAATATTGTTAATAGAGATTGTGGATGCTATTTATATGACCAAAATGCAACGTGACACATGCGCTTTGTTATATATTGTAATGGCTACAAGCACTATATATGCCAAAAAAATTAATATATTTGCAATTTAATAAGTTATAGTTTTTCTGTTTCTATTCAATAAATTAGTTGTAAAAACAATTGACACCTTTTGTTTGTATTAATGTGGATTTTTTAATAGTGGAATGGGCGTTTATTAATAAATCCAGGCAAGTTGGCTGTTTTATGCCTTTATTGCTGTTAAAAAAGCTGACATTGATTGGGTTTATGCGTGGTTTGGAGGGCCCAAAAGCATTGCCTTGTTGCTGGTGGGGGGGCTTTGGGGCACCGTCCGGGTTAACACTCGGCTTGCCATTTGGGTGATTCGGGATATATTGGCAAATCAACAAACAATAATTAAAAAACAGAAGGTTACAGTATGAAAGCATTATATAGTTTCTTAATGATAGTCGCCGGCATAGCGCTTGTGTATAGCATTATGGTCTTTATGCCGATGTTATTTACCTATTTGTCAAACGGCAGCGTTAGGCCATAAAAAGTTTTATTTGTTAATGGGATGTGTAGCGGCTCCCCTTAAAAGCGATAACCTTTCATGGAGTGGGTTATCGCTTTTTTGGTTTAAGGGTTACCCTGGTGGATTTAGGTTTGGGGTTTGTTACCGGTAACTTGGGACACAAAAAATAACTTTGCCGGCCTGCAAAGTATGGGTAACCCTGCCTTTAAACGTTTGGTTCCAAAAGGGCGTATTGACACCACGGCTATGCCAATTTTGCTTGTTGATTTGCCAATCCATATCAGGGTCAAACACGCACACATCGGCGGGAAACCCGGGGGTCAGCGCACCGCTCCGCAGTTGTAGGATACGTGCCGGCTGCTCGCTTAAGGCGGCTATGCCCTGTTCCATCGTGATCGCGTGTTGGGACACCAGTTTCAGCATGAGCGGCAATAGTGTTTCCAATGAGGAAACGCCTGGATCGGTCTCTGGAAATGCGCCGAGTTTGGCATCTATATCGTGGGGCTGGTGATCCGAACAAATGCTGCTTATCGTACCGCTTGCCAGCCCTTGTCTAAGGTACTGTTTGTCAGCCTCGGTGCGGAAAGGGGGGAGGACGTGATAAGCGCTATCAAACGGTTTAATGTCATTTTCAGTCAAATGCAACTGGTGTATCGACACATCGGCGCTGACATTAAGGCCGTATTTATTGGCCTGGTGGATTTTGATGACCGAACGTTTACAGCTGATTTGCCCAAAATGCACGCGGCAGCGGGTCAGCTCCGCAAGCTCCAGGCATTGGTCGAGCGCAATGGTTTCAGCGGCGTCGGGGATGCTTGGCAAGCCGTAGCGCGTGGCGACCGCGCCTTCATGCGCGCAGCCGTTATTGCCTAGCCAGTAATCATTGGGGCGGAACATCAACAACAAATCATGGCTGGCGGCATATTCCATAGCCCGCCTTAAAATCAACAGGTTGCGTATCGGCTGGTTCGCGTTGCTGACCGCAATACATCCCGCTTCCTTCAATGCCAGCATTGAGCTCAATTCATTGCCTTCCAGTTTTTGGGTCAGCGCGGCGATGGGGTAAATTTGCGGGTAATTGGCTTTTTCCGCCAATTCCTTAATCAGCTCGGCGACTGCGGCAGTGTCAATCACAGGGTTGGTGTCAGGTTGGAGGCACATGGTCGTGACACCGGCGCTGGCGGCGGCGCGGGTCTCAGTTTTAAAAGTGGCTTTCCGGCTGTGCCCGGGCTCGCGCAGACGTACGCTTAGGTCAATGAATCCGGGGCAGACAATCTGGTTGCTGGCATCAATGACAATGTCCGCCTTAAAGCCTGCCGGTTCCTCGGCCACCGAGGCAATTTTGCCGTCGGCAATATAAACCGAACCGATGCGGTCAATTTCGTTGGCGGGATCAATAACCCTTCCGTGCCTGATGTGTATTTTGCCCATCATGAAACCCCGTGCGGCTGCATCGCCATTGACATAATTGCCATGCGCACGGCGATGCCGTTGCTGACTTGTTTTAATATCACCGACTGCGGGCCATCGGCGACGTTGGATTCAATTTCCACACCGCGGTTGATCGGCCCCGGGTGCATGACGATGGCATCGGGTTTGGCGATTTTTAGCTTGCTTTCGGTTAGGCCGAAGCATTTGAAATATTCGCTCTCGCTGGGCAGCAATGCCGATGTCATGCGTTCTTTTTGCAGGCGCAACATAATAATGACATCTATGTCCTGCAAACCTTCGGTCAAATTATGCGAGACCGTGACCCCTAACGTTTCCACATGGGCGGGTAGCAACGTCTTTGGGGCGATCACCCGAACTTCAGCCGTGCCCAAGGCGTTCAGCGCCTGGATTTGGGAGCGGGCGACCCGTGAATGCAGGATATCCCCGATGATCGCCACGCGTAATGGCGCGAAGTCTTTTTTTATCTGGCGGATGGTGAACATGTCCAGCATCGCTTGTGTCGGGTGGGCATGTTGGCCGTCGCCGGCATTGATGACGCTAATGTGCGGTGCGGTATGTTGGGCGATGAAATGCGCCGCGCCGCTGATGGCGTGACGGACGACAAACATGTCCACGAACATGGCTTCCAGGTTACGGATGGTGTCGAGCAGGCTTTCGCCTTTGGACGTGGAAGACGTGGCTATGCTCATGCTCAGGACGTCCGCAGACAGGCGTTTGGCGGCGAGTTCAAAGGTGGTGCGGGTGCGGGTGCTGTTTTCAAAAAACAGGTTGACGATGGTTTTTCCCCTCAGCAATGGGACTTTCTTGATTTGCTGGTCGGATACGCCGACAAAGGATTCTGCCGTGTCAAGAATCTCGGTCAAGAGGGCTTGGCTTAGGCCTTCAATGGTCAGGAAATGTTTAAGCTTGCCTTCTGCATTTAATTGCAAATTATCAGTCATGGCTGGCTGTGGTTTCTATGTGGATGGCTAAAGGCTCGGGGCCGGTGAGTTTGATGCGTTGGTTGGCCGCTAAAATGACCTGCTCACCCGAACAGTCAGGGGAGATGGGGATTTGCTTGCCGTTGCGTTCGATCAACACGCCTAAGACCACCTGCTTGGGCCGGCCATAATCGAAAATCTCATTGAGGGCCGCCCGTACCGTCCGGCCAGTATAGAACACATCGTCAACGAGGATGATGTCACGGCCTTCGATGTTGGGCGGCAATTGGCTGGGTTTGACATTGGGGTGCACGCCAATTTGCGAAAAATCGTCGCGGTAAAAGGAAATGTCCAGCAAGCCTAAAGGTTCTTGGATATTAAGGCGTTGGTGCAGCGCTTCAGCGACCCAGACGCCGCCGGTACGGAGGCCTATCATGAGCGGTTGGGCCAGTTTCCTTTCATGGATGACCCGGTTCAACCCGGTTTCAAGGTTGTCGAGCAAGCAATTGATGTCTAGCACTAAATAGTCCTTTTCGTAAAATCGTTGAGCCAACTTTGCAGGATAAGCTGTGCGGCCAATTGATCTTGGACAGCCCAGAGTTTGGTGGCTTTGATGCCAGTGTCATCGAACAAAAGCTGTTTGGCTTCAAAGGTGGATAGGGTTTCATCCTGTTGGTGCACCGGCAAATGGAAACGGCCTTCCAGCTGCCGGCAGAATTTTAACATGCGCGGCGTTATCGGGTTGTCGGCGCCATCAGATTGTCTGGAAACGCCCACAACCAATCCCGCAGGCTGCCATTCGGCAATTAATTTGCCAATCGCCTGCCAATCAGGATTTTGGTTGGGCGAACGTAGGGTCTGTAACGCGCTTGCCGATCCGGTCGTCGCTTGACCAACGGCGGTGCCGATTTTTTTATTGCCGAAATCAAAGCCCAGATAGGTGTCGTTTTGGGCATTGGCCCTTAATGGGTCAGTTTTAACCATGTCCGGCCAGTGTCGTTAATTTGTTGATGTCGATGCCTATTTGTCCGGCCGCCGCGCTCCAGCGCAAGTCAACGGGGGTGTCAAACAACACCTCTTGCCCAAAAGGCGTGTTTAGCCAAGAATTTGCAATCATTTCTTTTTCCAATTGGCCTTCGCCCCAGCCCGCGTAACCTAAGGCCACTAAATATTGTTCCGGCCCTTTGCCGACGGCAATGGCTTCGAGGACATCACGGGATGTCGTCAGTGAGATCGTCTCTGAAATGGGTAACGATGCGTGCCAGTCGCCGCCAGCCGTATGTAGGACAAAGCCGCGTTCCTGCTGTACCGGCCCGCCTGCGAAAATGGGGGTTTCAGCGGCAAGCAAAGACGTGAAAGGGATGTTCATTTGCTTGAAAATGTCCCCCAATTTCATGTCTGTGGAGCGGTTGATGACAATGCCAAGCGCCCCCTCTTTATTGTGTTGGCACAAAAAGGTGACGGTATGGAAAAATATCGGGTCAGCCAAGCCTGGCATGGCGATAATAAATTGGTTGCTTAAATAAGTGGGTTCTATCATACGGCTCAAATCAGTAAGGGTAGCTTGCGTTAGCAAATGGTTAATGTGTGCTCATGCCGGATTCATCAGAAAATTTCCATACTCGAGTGATAATCAGCACCTTGACTTCCTTAAGTAGTTCCGTTGAAAAGGGGGCAAAGGGCGCGCTCATTTTGACAATATTTTTTGCGGCTTCATCCAAAGCCGGGTTGCCTGAAGAGCGGCTGACAATGATCCGGTCAATGCTGCCATCAGATCTAATGCCAACTTCCATGGTCAAGCGGCCAAAAAAATTTTTTCTGGCGGCCACTTCCGGGTAATTCATATTGCCAATACGTTCAACTTTGGCCTCCCAGTCCTTTTGGTATTGGGCGGCCAAAAATTGATGGGCGCTGACTTGGTTGACCGATTTAATTTTGCTGTCGTCTGAGCTTTGCTGGCTCAAGCTGATTTCGGTGCCGAGTTGGGCCAATTGGCTACGCAAAGTCTCTTCAGTCAAACGGGGGCGCTCTTCTTCTATGCCATCACCATTGTTTTGCTTGTTTTCGGTCGCCACCTTCACAGTAGATGTTTTTTGGGCCAGTATTTTTTCCGCTGGCTTCGGCGCGTTGGGTGTTTCAGCTTGTTTGTTTATGGCCTTCCGCTCGCTATTGCCTGGGCTAGGCAGTTGTAATTTAGGTAACACCGTTTTTTTTACGGCTTCACCTGCGCCAATCTGATGGTCGGGTGCTAAAAATTTGGCTGCTTTGGGGGCTTTTTTTGTTGGTGTGTTAACCAGTGTAATGTCGATGGAACGGTTAAATTTTTCGGGTGCCGGGGCCGTGAAACTAACGCCTAAGATGGCAATGATATGGATGATGACCGCAATAAACAAGGCGATAAGTATCGAGTCGTTATTGGAAATTGCCGCCTTAGCGTTAAAAGCCACCTTTTTGGTCATGTATTAATTTTTGTCTCAATGTGGTCCATTAACAACCCGGAAATATTGAGGTTAAACTGGCGGTCCAGCTCTTGCACGCAAGTGGGGCTAGTGACATTTATTTCCGTCAATGCGTCGCCTATGACATCCAGGCCGACAAAGACCAGGCCTTTTTCACGTAATGTGGGGCCGACTTGCCGGGCGATCCAGAGATCCCGTTCTGTCAATGGGCGGCCTTCGCCCTGGCCTCCTGCGGCCAGGTTACCACGGGTTTCGCCCTGTGCCGGAATGCGCGCCAGGCAATAAGGGACAGGCTCGCCGTTGACCATTAAGATACGTTTATCGCCATTTTTGATTTCTGGCAAATATTTTTGCGCCATGACATGGCGGCTGCGGTATTGTGTCATAATTTCCATGATAACGCTGAAGTTGGGGTCCCCCAGCCGCAAATGGAAAATTGACGTGCCGCCCATCCCGTCAAGCGGCTTTAAGATGATTTCCCCCTGTTCGTGCAAAAAATCCCGGATCCTGGCCGGCTCACGGGTAACCAGGGTATCGGCGCAACAGTCTGCAAACCAGGCGGTAAACAGCTTTTCGTTGGCGTCACGCAATGACTGCGGCTTATTGACGACGTAAGTGCCCAGGCTTTCGGCACGCTCCAATAAATAAGTCGCGTAAATATATTCTTGGTCGACAGGCGGGTCTTTACGCATCAGGATGACATCCAGCCCATCCAAGGGGATGTCTTGTTCGGCAATGAAGCTATACCAGTTTTCAGGGTGGCGTTGGACTTGCAGTGTCCGGGTTCTGGCATAGCTCCTGCCATTACGCAGATAGAGGTCATTAAGCTCAATATAATGGAGTTCCCAGCCCCTGCTTTGGGCTTCAAGCAGCATGGCGAAGCTGGTGTCTTTTTTTATGTTGATGCGGCTGATGGGATCCATCACCATACCGAGTTTTATAGGCATGTTGTTTCCTTATTTAAGCGTAAATCCTGTAAATTTACTTTATTTTATAGATTGCAGTTTACCTTGCAAAGATTTTTTGGTATAAAAGTCGGCTATTTAGCATTAAGGTATATCGTAGAGGTCAATCATGTCCAGAGTATGTCAAGTAACAGGAAAACAGCCGTTGGTCGGCAATAACGTATCACACGCAAACAACAAAACCAAAAGACGTTTTTTGCCAAATCTGCAACATCACAGATTTTGGGTGGAAAGCGAAAATCGTTGGGTTAGGCTGCGCGTTTCCGCTAAAGGGATGCGCATCATCGACAAGAAAGGTATAGACGCAGTGTTGGTAGACTTGCGTAAAAATGGCATTAAAGCTTAAGGGGATAAAATATGCGCGATAAAATCAAATTAATTTCTACAGAAGGAACAGGTCATTTTTATACCACCACTAAAAATAAAAAGACCATGCCTGAAAAAATGGAGATCAAAAAATTTGATCCGGTTGTCCGTAAACATGTCATGTACAAAGAAGCGAAAATCAAATAAAGGTTCCGTTTTCTTGCTGCTTGCTTGAGCTAACTGCGTCCTAAAAGCCGTGGTTAGTCAGGTGGCGCAACACCTCCGCAACACATCCCCCAATAATATGGTGGCTTTGCACCAGTTTATAATTTCAGTATGATTGTGTTGCACCAATTTAAGTCGTATAGTTTATATTGCTTTGTTTTGGTGCGTAATGATTGGCCTGAACACCTGAAAGACACTTTTCCCCAGAGGCAACCCTTGGCTTACAGGATGGTTTGCCGCGCCCAACTGATTTTTAAGTGGATGTGATATAAACTTAGGCTTACCATTAAGCCGAAACCTATTTGGCTGTTGGGAATAATACGGCGGGTTTATGGGATGGTGGCATATTTCATGCTTGATTTATTATAAAGTTAACTATAACTAATAAAAGCTATGAAATCGATCTGGGAAAACTACACAACCGAGAATGCTTACGATGAACTCATGTATTCCGAGTTTCAGCCGCGTCCGGTCAGCCACGGCTTGTGCCAATATTTAAATTCGCTGAAAAAAACCGATATAGACAAGCGTAAAATAGCGGCGGAACTGGCCATTATGGAAATGGGCATAACCTTTACCGTTTATAGTGACGAAGGCAATATTGACCGGGCGTGGCCGTTTGACATTATCCCGCGCATCATGGATGCAAGGGAATGGCGTATCATCGAAAAAGGCCTAAAACAGCGTTTGACGGCCTTAAATTGCTTTATCAGCGATGTTTATGGCGAACAGCATTTTATCAAGGACGGTAAGATACCTAGCGAAACCATCAACAGTTCCAAAAACTTCCGTAAAGAATGCGTCGGCATGAAGCCGCGCCACAATGTCTGGGCCAATATCTGCGGCACTGATTTGGTGCGCAATAAGGACGGTGTCATGTACGTCTTGGAAGACAATCTCCGTGTTCCATCGGGTGTTTCTTACATGTTGGAAAACCGCGTCATCACCAAGCGGGTCTTTCCGGAGTTGCTCCAAGGCATCAACATCCTGCCCATCGACGATTACCCGACCCAATTGCATGACATGCTTTCGTCGATCGCGCCCGAACATATCCCCAAACCGCTGATAGCCGTATTGACGCCGGGCATTTATAACTCGGCTTACTTTGAACATGCCTACCTTGCCCAGCAAATGGGCGCGCAATTGGTGGAAGGCAGCGATCTCGTGGTCAAGGATGACAATTGCGTGTACATGCGCACGATTGAAGGCCTGGAAAAAGTTGACGTGATTTACCGGCGTATTGATGATGATTTCCTTGATCCTGAAGTGTTCCGCAAAGATTCGGCCTTAGGTGTGCCGGGGCTAATGCGGGCTTGGAAAGCCGGAAATGTCGCGTTGGCGAATGCGCCGGGGGCAGGGGTGGCGGATGACAAGGTTGTCTATGCCTATGTGCCGGAGATGATCCGTTATTACTTGAACGAAGAACCCATCCTGCCCAATGTGCCAACTTATTTGTGCAGCAACCCTGAACATTATGAATATGTCATGGCCCATCTTGCCGAACTGGTGGTGAAACCCGCCAACGAATCCGGCGGATATGGCATGTTAGTCGGACCCCATGCCACAGCCAAGGAGGTCGCGGCCTTCCGCAAAGTCATCCAAGCCGATCCGCGCAATTATATCGGCCAGCCAACGTTAGCCATTTCGACTGCGCCGACCTTGTGTAAAGGCAAGCTTGAGCCACGCCATATCGACTTGCGCCCTTTTATCCTCCAAGGTGAAAATACCTTCGTGACCGCAGGCGGATTGACACGCGTCGCCTTGCGCAAAGGTTCGTTGGTGGTCAATTCATCGCAAGGCGGTGGCAGTAAAGATACTTGGATCATCAACATGGAGGGAAATTAATGTTATCTCGTTCAGCAGAGCGCCTGTATTGGCTGGCACGTTATATGGAACGCACTGAAAACACCGCTAAAGTTGTCAGTGTCTATATGAATTTATTGATGGATTTGCCCAAAGGCGTGGAGATGGGCTGGCAGCAACTGCTACGCATTAACGGGGCGGAAGCTGAGTTTTATGAAAAATACAAATCAGCGGGCGAGCGCAATGTCATCCGCTTTTTGCTCAGTGACGAAAGTTATATGGGCTCTTTATTTTCATCGCTGAGCGCCGCCAGGGAAAATATCCGCACCACCCGTGAATTGTTGCCGGATGAGGCCTGGGAGCAAGTCAATGAACTGTACTTGTTTGCCAAGAATGATTTGGAAACCGTCTCCAATCGCCGTAGCCGCGTGTTGTTCCTGAAAAAAATCCTTGAGGGCTGCCAACGCTTTAGCGGATTGTTGTCCGGCTATATGAGCCACCACCACCCTTACCGTTTCATCCGTTTGGGCAGGAACCTTGAACGCGCCGATATGACCAGCCGCATCCTTGACCTGGCTTCATTGCTGCTGTCCGAATCGCGCAGTGACGAATTGCGCCAATATGAAACCATTTTATGGATGAATATCCTGACCGCCCTGAACGCTTTGTTGATGTACCGCCAACATGTCCGTAGCCGGGTCAAAGGCGATGATGTGTTGAGTTATCTGTTGCTGGATAAAGATTTGCCGCGCTCCGTGACGCGTTGTTTAGTGGAAATATCCGATTGCATCAACCAATTGCCGAACAATGATGCGCTATCGGATCGCGTGCAGGAGTTGGAAGATTATGTCCAGGCCATAGATATCCGCGAAGCCACACAATTGCAATTACGCGTTATTCTGGATGATTTGCAAAACAAACTCGGCGGCTTGCACGGGCATATTGCTGATAACTGGTTTTCCAGGATCATGCCGGAATAAATCCCGGAGGGGAGGCCAATTTGCCGCCGGGATTTCCCAGGATAGCGATAATGCGGTTTTGGCCCCATCCCGCAATTTGGGCTTGGGTTTGGAAACCCGGGGGAAAGGTTTGCAATCCCCCGTCAAATGCTTATTTGAACCGGTTTACCACAATGCGTCCGCCTGACATGACAAAGTCAGGGTATTCCAGTAGCTTGAACTTTTCGAATGGGTTGCCGCGCACCGCGATCACATCGGCAGGCGCACCCCGCGTTAAAGTCCCCAACTTGTTGATCCCTAAATGCGCCCCTGCTTTGGAAGTGGCCGCCCTGAACACATTCAGCACATCCATAAAATCAATTGATGCACCGCTGGTTAACAGCAACATATAGTGCATTTCTTCCCCGTTGATGCCCCAAGGCACATTATCGTGCCCGATTTCTGAGCCATATAAAATTTGTGCGCAATTTCCTGGCGTGGCCTTTTCACATTCCGCTATCTTGGCCGCCAATTGGGCGGTATTGGAATGGATGCCCATGTGGGTGTTGGTGTCCACACAAGACCCCAGGGTGTCGATAGTGCTGACAAACGTTAACCCTGCCGTGCCCGCCGCTTGGGCCAATAAGTTTGGGTCAATGGGTGCGCAGGGCATGTGCGCAAACTCATCAACCCCAGCCAGCAATGCCCGTTCAAAACCCATGTTTTCGCCGACATGTGCGATGACACGCCTTACCGGCCTGCCGTCATGGGGGTGATGCGCCTCATCGACTATCGCATTGACGATAGGTTGGGAAAGGATGTCCCAAGGCGCGGCGGGCACAGGGTTGCTACCGTGCGGCATCATCCAGGGTGCGCCCGTTTCGCCGCCAGGTTCTAAGGCAATCTTGATTGCTGTCGCGCCGCCATCGACCAAATGCTGGACTACGCCTGGCGCTTCCGCCACGGAGGCAACGGTGTAACCAATCTGGTCAAAACCACTGGTGCCGCCAAAGATATTCAAAGGGTAACCGCCGGGAGCCTGGATGATCGGCCCCACGCTTAACAAACGGAGCTGGCCCGGCCCGCTTTCAGGCGGGGCCAAGGCGCCACCGGTATCTTGCACGGTCGTTACGCCATGTTGCAGCACCTTATCTTTCCTGACGTTCTGAAAACCGATATGGGCGTGTGATTCAATAAACCCCGGCAATAGGGTGGCGTCCCCCATATCAATCACGCTGTTGCTGCACTGGCCTGATAACGCCGCTTTTGTCCCTACTTGTATGACCCTTTTGCCCTTAACCAACACGGCCATATTCGTCTGCAAGTTGACACCATCAAACAGCCGGTCTGCGGCAATGATCCTACAGGCATGCGCGTTGGCACTTAGGCCCTGCCAAAGTAATAAGCCAATCCCCAAAAGCTTAAGGCCATTCTTATTATTCATTCATTTCTCCAAAATGTTGTCTGTGTTGACGTTTATTGATTAGGCAACGGATCGGGCCGTATTGCAGGAAACCCATTGCCATCAAGCAAATGCCCAAGCGCGTAAACCGCCAATTTAACGGGTGGCGAGCCGTTCGGGACAGGCCCGGCCCTGATGGGCCACATACGGGCAGCACTACCCATGCCACCTGCGGCATTGTTTTGTTAGCGCTTAATATGTGATTGATTTTTATTGTAAAAATGTAATTTACAAAAGTGCGTAAGAGGGTGTTGCAGGGGGCTTTTTGAAAAGCCGTGTGAAATGGCTTAGGTGGCTGTGGCATATCACATGGTTTTTTTGATAGCCGATAGCGAGGGTTAAATGCATTGCCCGGAACGCTTATGCCAAATGTCGGGACACTGCCCTCCGTTGGGGTCGTCTTCGTTTCAAAGCAGACGAAGCGATGGCAGGCCTGCTGGTTTTATGCGCGGGATGAAAGGATGCGGCAACGGTAGTCCCGTGGCGAACTGCCAAATTGCCGTTTGAACACCCGGCTGAAATGCGAGGGGTCATTAAATCCCCAGCGAAAGGCGATCTCTGAAATTTGCCGGCCATCACAAAGCGGGTCTGACATATCTTTATGGCATTGCGCCAATCGCCGTTGCCAGACATAACGCATCAGCGAAGTGCCTTCGCTGGCGAACAAACTGTTGATGGAGCGCGGCGACAAACCTGAAAATTGGCTGACCATCGCTGTGTCCAGCCGGGCATTTGGCAAGTGTTGCTCAATAAATGCCTTGATGCGGTTCATGGCAAACACACGGCTTTTGGACAAGGTGACATTAAGCGGGCGCACCGAAGCCGCCGCCAAGGCCAGCAAGTCCACTGCGTGTCCGGAAAGCGCGGCAAATTCTTGGGGGTTGACATGCCCGATCTGCCCGGCAAACGTGCGGAGGAAATGCGAGGCGATCAGGCCGCTGCCTGTGTGGCCAGGAATCCGCAAGGCAGTGCAATGGTCAGCCCCTGCAACCCGCTCCCGAAACACCCCGCGCGGTATCGCCACAATCAACTTGCTAAAATCATCGGGGCATTGGACGCGGTGGGCGAGCGTGGCGTCATAAATGGCCATATCCCCAGGCTGTAAATAGGCTTCACGGCCGTTTTGGGACAGCTTGTACCGGCCAGAAACCAAGACCACGGCAAAGTACGCATCTTGGGAATCCCGCCAGGGCTCCTGTGGCAGGCGCTGTATTGAAATTGCGCTGGAGCGGATGACGGACAGCTGCAAATTCTGCCCGGAATAAATGGCCAAGTCTTGGGACATGCCCTGATTGCCGGGCGAAGTGATGTCAACATGGGCGTATTCACGGCAGATCACTTCGCGTAACCAACTTTGCCGTTCTTGCGGCGCGATGCCGTTGGTGCTGAGCCTGATGCCCGTTACCACCTGATTGCCGGATGCTGAAGTGTGGGCCATGAAAAAACCTGCCTTCCCATGTTTGGGTGTTGTCAAAAAATACCTGGCCGCCGTTTCAGGCAAGCCGCCGTTCCGTCCCGTACCAACAGAAAAATCCACAAACCGTCATACTCCTGTTGTTTTTAAACTAAGTGGAGTGTGGCAATGTATCAAAATTATAATCGGGCAGGTAATGTTGTTTTATTGAGGGCGGCGGCCTTGTGGTTGTTGGTGGCGTTGGTGTTGGCTTGGTGTTTGGTCGCAGTGAAACTGGAGCTGCCCCTGATCCCGCTGATTTTTAAAGATTTCGACCGCTTGCTACAAGGGCATCTGGATTTTTTGCTGATGAGCGCGTTGCTATTCGGTTTTTATGCCGCCCATGTGCCTCTACCTTGGCAGGTGCGCTGGGCGATGGCGGTCGGCGCGTTTACCAATTCAAGTTTGTTCTTGCTGCAATCCATATTCCCGGCACTGAACCCGCCGACAAACGATGCGCTTTCAATGGCTTTCCGGGTGTTTTCCATGCTCAGCGTCTCGCTCACGACTTACGGTTTTGGCTGGGGGGCGGTCATTGTGTTCCGGTCCACTTTTACGATGGCCGACACTACGCCGTGAAGCGATGGCCTGAAAAATGGGCAATCCGCCTCCATAACATCTGGCCTGCCCCCAAGTGGCGGGTCGTTTAAGGCGAGGTTGCCATACGCCAACTTAAGGCCTACGGCTTTCCTTGAGTTGGCGCCTATGCGTTTGCCCACATGGTCATGATTGCTGGCTTTACGCCGCCACAGCAAATTAAGCCAATAAAGCATTTAAAATGAAAGGCGTACAAATGGCCGTGCCCGGAAAAAAGCGCCTCATTTATACCGTTTGTAAAAACCTCACAGCAAGCACCGCACACTCGACAAGCCCCGCTTAAGCCGCTTATACTCCCCGGTTAGTCACCTGACTAGTTCACCAACCCTTACATCAACCTTATAAAAGTATAGGATTGCTTATGTGTTTCAGTGCAAATATGTCACTCGGCCTAGGTATCGTCGGCCTTGCCGCATCCGGCGTGACTTTTCTTGATAAAAAAGAAACGCTTTGGGTGCGTTCCGCCAGGGCGTATGCCATTTTTCATTTTTCCTTGATGGAATTGATCCAGTATTTCGCCTATCCGGTCGCCGACCAATGCGGCTACGGCACAAATTTATACTTAAGCGAATTATCGACTTACCACATTTGTTTGCAGGCGTTTGCGATTATGCCTGCATTGGCGACTTATTCATCCGACCCGACCGCCCTAAAGCGTGCGGCTTTATTGGGCGGTGGTTTAAGCGCGATTTTCTTGGCGTGTAGTTTCCTACCGACCACTTGGCAATTGTTTACTGACCACACCACGTTTATCGGCAACATTGTCGCTTGTATGCGCAGCGGCAAATACCATATCGCCTATAACATCGCCAGCGCCTTTGGCGAATTGGTGATGTACGGCTCTTTGTTCGCCTTGGCGTTGAGCGGCTATGTCTGGAAAGATAATAGGAAAATAGCCACTTACCATTTTGTCATGGCAATTTTTACCTTGTATTTCCCGCAATGGTTTTTTGGGGTCACTACAGGTGAAGCGGGGGCGATTTACTGTTTTTATTCCATCCCCATCACCGCGAGCTTTATGCCGCAGTTTAAAAAATATTTCACCGCCCAGACATATGATTATCAGGATGACGAACCTTTGGAAGAGGGTGCCTAGCGTTTACCGGCAATAGCTTCCAGAAATGGGTTTTGTTTGGGGGCGCGCCACTAAAAACTAAGGCTTTGCGCGGCCTGGTAGGGAGCTATAGGCAATAAAAAACCCGAAAGCCTAGTGTTTAGGTTTTTCGGGTTTGTGTTGGAGCTTCTAAAGCTTAAAATTGGGCGGCGGGGATCGACCTTGCGTTCATTTTAGGTAAATCAATCAGTTAAGACCCACATTGGTTGTTTTTGTGTTAAATCCCATCGCTTATGATCCCTAGCACTTCGCCAATTCAGCATACAAACGGCCAAATTCAGCTAAGCTGTCAGCAAATGCCTGTAGAACATGCTGTTCTTTCGTTGTCCTTTCTTCAACTAGGCGGCATTCGGTTTCTTTTTGTTCTTGGGTTAAAGCAATAGCTTCATCAAAGTGTTCAGTCATCCGATTGCTCATCATTGCGCCTTATGGTTTATGGATTAAAATCAATAACATGCGGACACCGTTTAATTTTCCAGCGGTTTTACTTGCTATTAAACAATAAGATTTTGTAATACTATATACGGTATTATGAAAATCGTCATGGATACTAACGTTCTGTTTGCTAGCCTTTATTCGGTTAACGGGGCATCGTACAAAATTTTGCAATATCTGGCTGCCGGAAAGCTGAGCCTTGCCTTGTCTACGCCCTTGTTATTTGAATACGAAGACGTGTTAAAACGTAACCGTGACTTACTGAATTTGAACGATGATGAAATAGAAACGGTGCTGGATAATTTGTGTGCGTTTGGGCAATCCCAAAAAATCCATTTCCTATGGCGGCCTTATTTGCCGGATGCCAAAGATGATATGGTTCTTGAATTGGCGGTTGCGTCCAATGCCAAAACCATTGTCACCCACAATCTCAAAGATTTTGCAGGTATTGAAAAATTTGGTGTGGCGGCGATCCCGCCCAAAACTTTATTGGAGCGTTTAACATGAGTGCGTTAAGTTTGCGGTTGCCGGATTCGATCCATCGGCATATTAGGGAATTTGCCCAAAAGGAAGGGGTTTCTATTAATCAGTTTATTGCCACGGCGGTAGCTGAAAAAATATCCGCATTGGCAACGGAAGATTATTTGCAAGCCAGGGCGCAACGGGCGGATAGCGGGGTTTTTGCTGATGTGTTGGCAAAGGTTGCGGATAGGCCGCCGTTGGCTGGGGATGAGTTGTAGTTGCGGCTGATTAAAAGGCTCTACACAGATACCTATTAAAACCATTTCCTAATCCTATTGAATTAACTCGCTAGAAAGTACGGGAGAACGTACGATATATTTTTGTTTTTTAAAGCAAGTGCCATTATGCAAACATTAACTGCCAGCGAAGCCCGCGCTAACCTCTATCGCTTGATTGACCAAGCCGCCGAATCCCACCAACCCATAGCCATCACTGGAAAACGCGCCAATGCCGTTTTGCTTTCTGCGGAAGATTGGTCAGCGATACAGGAAACCCTGTATTTGCTGGGCGTACCCGGAATGCGCGAAGCTATTTTAGAAGGCATTGCAGAATCCCCCGATGAATGCAGCAAGGGACTGGATTGGTGAACTGGGAAATTATCTATACCAAACAAGCACAGAAAGATGCCAAAAAATTGGCGGCGGCAGGGTTAAAGGACAACGCTTTGCTGTTATTGGAAATCCTAAAAAGTGACCCGTACCAAAATCCGCCGTCCTATGAAAAATTGGTCGGCGATTTGGCAAGTGCTTATTCGCGGCGTATCAATATCCAGCACCGTTTGGTTTATCAGGTTTTGGAAAGTGAAAAACAGGTTAAGGTTTTGCGGTTGTGGGGTCTTTATGATTAGGGGCGTAAACAGCAAAAGCGACCAATAAGTCACAATTTACATAGCAAGAAACAACCTTAACGCCCAAAAAAACCATTCCTAACCCGCCATATTTCCGACATATCCAGCTTGCTGCCGTTAAAAACAATCTGCTTGCTGGCTTTGTCTTCACGTTCTTTTAAATATTGGGTGACATTCATCCAGCGTATCACCGCCTCGCCTGTGCGTTCGTCTTGTTGGCGGATCACCAAATACACATCCACAGGCTGGCTCTGCCAATACGCCAAATGCCGTTCATTTTTTATATCAAAGATTTCAACATCGTCGGTTTTTCTAAGCCGCAAATAAGAATTGCCGCTTTTTAATTGGATATAAATTTTCTTGCCGCTGGCCTTGCCATCGTTATCTTTAAATTCCACTTCACCGTCTATGCCGTAATCAAACAGCGTCACAGGCCGGAAAATCTGGTTAGCCTCACCTGCAATCGCCATCATGTGACCAATCAAAATTTGCTCCAAGGCTTGGCTATCCAATTCCCGGGTTGCCGTGGCATCCATGCTTAAGACTTTTTGCGCGACCGGATCAGAAGCCAAGCGTTGTTCGATAAAATCAATCAATTCCACTCTTTCATCACAGGCTTGGCAGGTAATAAACGACTTCTGCAAATCAAAACGCTTACGCACCGCCTCCAAATCGGTCACGGCTTTGCCACAAACACAAACATAACGCCTATCCCTCCGCACTTCGCTGGCGTATTTTGCTAAATGCCGATGGATGTATTCGATGAAAATCACTTTCAACTCATCCGGCACAGCAAGATCAAAAAACAGGCTAATCGTCGCCTCGCCCTCGCCTTGCTTATTGTCGATTTTTAAGCCCAGCGTGTGCTTTTTGCTGGTCTCAAATTCCGCCGCATTACGCCACAATTCCCTATGCCCAAACTCGCGGCTGTACCACAAACGCACCACCAGCGTGGTGTAAATGCTTTGCCATTCGCCACAGAAAGTGTAAGAAACAAAAATATCAGGATGCTTAGGAATTTCGCGCTCGCGCCGATATTGCGAAGGAAACACCAAGTGCCGCCCCTCCCCCGTGTCTTCGGCGATGCACAAAGCATGTTCCAACAGCATTTGCACCAAAGCCCTGAGCAACAATTCTTCATCGGCGCGGTTTAGCCGCTCCACGCCCGTAAAATCAAAATCGTCGTGGAGAATGTCGGCTTCCGCCACACAACCAATCTCGTCAGTATGGGCGCGGGCGGCGCGGATGATGGCAGCAGCGTAACCATTCAACAAATCAGGCCGCAACAACACCAAATCGCCGAATTTTAAAGGCCGCACCAAACCATGATTTGCCAACAGCGTCACTGCGGTGCGGATGTCGGCTTCACCAAACGCTTCCTCCGGCAACATAGTTTCCAAACGTTGCGCCAATTCGGCAAAGCGTAACAAGCGGATGTCAGTGTCATCACGCATCGCCACCACGGCGTTTTTAAGGGCGGTCAATAATCGCGGCGTACTTGTCCACGGCAGCGTCTCCCAAGGAATATGTTCGGCGATCAGTTGTTTCAGGGCGGAGGCTTGTCCGTTATTACCGCTGTCAGAACAGTTCTCGCCTGATTTTGCACTGGTGGCTAGCCAAGCGGAAAAACCATGTTGGTTGATAAAGCGGTCAATTTTGGTGTTGCCGAGTTTCATGCCGCCAGCATCAATCTGCGAAAAGATTAGTAGCTTGGTGACAGCACGTTGGCTATTTGTGAGGTCAACAGCGGTGTTGATGGCTTTTAGCCAATCGCCCGCTTCGGCAAACGGGTCATCTTTTTGCGGATTGATGAGTAACAAGGCCAGCGCAGTTTCTGGCAAAAAAAGTTGATGGATTAGGCGGTAATCTTCCTGCCCGGCTAAATCCCAGAGCAAGGCTTCGCGTTCTTCTAGTATCCCCTCTCCCTCTGGGAGAGGGCTAGGGTGATGGAAATTAAGCAAATCCAAACGCCACACATTCATACCGTGGGTGCGGTCTTTAACAACATAGTCATCATCAACCAAACGGTGAGCTAAGGACGTTTTACCTACTGTGCCTTCGCCGATGAGGACGACTTTGGCGTTTTTATAGCGACTTGGTGCTGAAAGGGTTGGAGAGGAGCGGTTTAGTTTAAAGCGGTAGATGTAAATAACACCTTCGGTTGTGCCAATCACAAGCCGAGTACCATCTGGGCTAAAAGCTACAGACATTGTAGTAAAATAATATCCTTTTTTTTTAATTACTTTCAAACATACTCCAGATTTCCAATTCCAAAGTCGGATAGTGTGGTCATTGCAGCCCGTAGATACTAGCCACTTACCATCTGGAGATAGGGCAATTGAATAGATGTCATCCTGATGTCCCTCCAATGTGCCAACGCAACTCTGAGTAGCCAGATTCCAGATTTTGATTGTTTGATCGGCTGAGCTTGAAATAGCAAATTTCCCGTCTGGAGTTATTTTTACGGATTGTATTTCATCCGAATGACCCGCTAAGTCCATTAGCAATGTACCGCTGGCGACATCCCACACTTTAACTAGCTTATCACTTCCGCCAGAAACTAAATGATCGCCGCTTTGGCTTACGTCAATCGACAAAATTTCTTCATCTTCATCTTCAACAATGGTATTCGACAGCATATGGGTAGCCGTATTCCACAGCCGAATTCCATTAGAAGAACAGGAGACAAGACGAGTACCGTGCTTAAAAACAGCTAACCCTAAAACATTACTATAATTTCCTTTTAAAACGGCAATAGATTGGCCTGTTAACACCTGCCAGCAACATATGGTGTGGTCATTAGATCCTGAAAACAGCGTTTCCCCGTCTGGGGTGATGGCAAGCGACCTAACTGCATCAGTATGGCCTACCAAGGTTGATCGACACAACCCGGTTGCCATATCCCAAATCTTGATGGTGTTATCTTTTGATCCTGATGCCAGCCAAGTACCATCAGGACTGACGGCTACACTGTGTACCCAACCTTTGTGACCTTCGAGTTTTCGTTCAAATACCGCTAATGATTTAGTTTGGATTGTCGACGTAGATTTTTTCACCGACGTTTTTTTCTTTGGCTTTGTACTTAGCGCAGCTGCCGGCTCTGGCGTTTCAAAACCACAAACCACCAATAACTCCGCAAAAGCCGCTTCTGCCTCTGCCCGATAATCCACATACTTAAAGCGCCGCAAAGTATCCGGCAGTTCGCAATCCGCCAACAACAGCGGAATAAAGCGGCGGTCGGCATTGGACGGGTCGCGGAACAACACCGTACTGCGCTCCAAGCCCACCCAATCCGAACCAAACGCATTGGGTGACATGCACAAAATCAAATTGCGCGAGCTTTCCAGCCCGCGTTCTATGGCAAGGTAAATGTCATCCCCTGCCCTTATCAGCCATTCGTCATACCAAACCCGCAGCCCCGCAGCGCGCATTTGTTCCGCCAGTTTCCGCACACGCGGTTTGTCTTGGCTGTTATGGCTGAGGAAGACATCAAAGGCGTATTTGGTTTGTGCCATAGCGAAAACTCTTTCGTGTCAGAAATGAAAAACATGGGAAACTTGGAAACAAGCATAGCATTTTTCATTGAGTAAAAACGGGATTTTGGGCAATAAAAAACCCGCGAAGCCTTACAGCTTGCGGGTTCCTATTTTTTAGAGAGCTCTAAATCTTGAATTTGGTGGAGGCGGCGGGAATTGAACCCGCGTCCGCAAGTACTCCGCCACAAGGTCTACATGCTTATCCCGTACTTTTGATTTAGCCGATGACTACCCGCCGGGCCAAGAAAATCATCAACGATTCCGTAGGGTTTTAGCGCATCCACACCGGACAGGCTTCAGCGCGATCTTATGTAAATGACCTCTGAACGTCTAGCAAGCTAGGCTCTACCCGCATAAGCACAAATAGTCAGAGGAATGGAAGCTGTGTTTAAGCAGCGAGAGCCATTGAGTAGTTTTCGTCGTTTGCGAATACTTTTTTTCTGTAGATTTTACGAGGTGTACAGTCCTCGGCATGCACTCTAGGTTTCGCTACCCACGTCGAAGCCATGTCGCCCCCGTGGACATTATAGTCTACTGGATTTACCGTAATTTTGCTATGGCCATTAATTTATTTCTTTTAATGTTGATACAGATCAATTTAAGTTAGAAAACCTTGTTTGACGTAAGGTAGGCAATCACCCATAATTTTTGCGTGGTAATAACAATAAAATAACCCATGAGGAGAAAGATTATGTCATTGATAACTTGGACGCCCGAGCAATTCGGCACTAACGTTGGTTTTGCTGATGAAGAGCATAAGGTATTGTTTGATAAGCTGAATAAATTGTATGATTTGGCAATTGGCGGTGCGGCGCGGTCTGCTATAGGTACGCAGTTGGATGATCTGATTGCGTATGTGGTCGAGCATTTTGCCCATGAAGAAAGGGAAATGCAGGCTAAAGGTTTTCATGATTACCCGGCCCATAAAGCAGAGCATGTTGCGTTGATTGGCATTTGCGCCGATTTACAGAAGAAGTTCCATGCGGGCGAAGCCGAAGTCACCGAAGAAGTCGGCCAATTGGTAAAAGGCTGGCTGGACAACCATATCCCTAAATTTGATAAAGCTTATTCCAATGCGTTAAACCGTTAATCCCGGCATTGTTATAGCAACATCTGGCATTGCACAGATAAAAAGACAGGTTTTTGCCTGTCTTTTTTTTTGCCTGCCATCCCGCTATCGGGGGAGTTTAGCCATACTGATAAAATGCCAACGTATTATAATGTTGCGCTTTGTATCCCCTGACTTTATATCCCATCCATGCAACCCGCCTTTGTCCATCTCAGACTCCACACCGAATTTTCGCTGGTAGACGGCATCGTCAAAATCAAGCCCTTGGTCAAACGCTTGGCGGAACTGGCCATGCCCGCCATTGCCGTGACTGATCACGCCAATTTGTTTTCCTTAGTTAAATTTTATAAGGCCGCAATGGGGCAGGGGATCAAGCCGATTGCCGGGGCGGATGTGTGGGTGGCCAATCCTGAAGACGCGTCGGCGCCGTTCCGTTTAACCTTGTTAGTCAACACCCAGCAAGGCTATGTGACGTTGACCGAGCTGATTTCCAGAGGTTATCAGGAAGGCCAACACCTAGGCGTGCCAATATTGCAAAAAACGTGGTTGGAAGACAATCATGATGGCCTGATTGCCTTATCGGGCGCGATGGAAGGCGATATTGGCAAAGCCTTGCTTTCAGAAAACACCGAGGCGGCGCGGCGCTTGGCGGATTATTGGAGCGATTTGTTTCCGCAACGCTTTTATTTGGAAGTGCAACGGGTCGGTAAGCCGGAGGAAGAGCGGTATATCGCCGCCGCGGTGGAATTGGCCATCGCCACGGGTCTGCCAGTGGTGGCGACCAACGATGTGCGTTTTCTGCATAAGGACGATTTCGCCGCCCACGAAGTGCGGGTGTGCATCAACCAAGGGCGGGTCTTGGATGACACGCGGCGGCCTAAGGATTACACCGAGCAGCAATATTTGCGTAGCAACGAAGAGATGCTGGAATTATTCGCCGATTTGCCGGAAGCCTTGGCAAACACGGTGGAAATAGCCAAACGCTGCAATATCACCCTGACCTTGGGGCAGAATTTTTTGCCGGATTTTCCGGTGCCAGCGGGTATGACGCTGGGCGAACTGATGGCGGACGAAGCCAAAAAAGGTTTGGCGGAGCGTTTGCAGCACCATCCGGCTATCGGCAAAGGCACAATTGAAGAAAACGAAAAACCTTATTATGAACGTTTGACCATCGAGCTGGACGTGATCAACGCGATGGGCTTTCCTGGCTATTTCATGATCGTTGCCGACTTTATCCAATGGGCGAAAAACCACCAGATTCCGGTAGGGCCAGGACGGGGTTCGGGCGCGGGTTCGTTGGTGGCTTATGCTTTAAAAATCACTGACTTAGACCCCATTGAATTTGATTTGCTGTTCGAGCGGTTTTTGAACCCCGAACGGGTGTCCATGCCCGACTTTGATATTGACTTTTGCATGGACAGGCGCGACGAGGTGATCAACTACGTCGCCGAGCATTATGGGCGTGACCACGTCGCGCAAATCATCACCTACGGTTCGATGGCGGCGAAGGCGGTCATCCGCGATGTCGGGCGGGTGTTGGGCTTTGCTTACGGATTTGTCGATGGCTTGGCGAAGCTGGTGCCGTTTGAAATTGGCATGACCTTGGATAAGGCCTTAAAAGATAGCCCTGACCTGAAACAGCGTTACGAGAATGAAGAAGAAGTCAAAAGCCTGATTGACATGGCCTTGTCGTTGGAAGGCACGGTGCGCAACGCGGGCAAACACGCGGGGGGCGTGGTGATTTCGCCGACCAAACTGACCGACTTCACGCCGCTGTATTGCGAAGAAGGCGGCGGCAATTTGGTCACGCAATTTGATAAGGACGATGTGGAAGCCGTCGGTTTGGTCAAATTCGACTTCTTGGGGTTACGTACGCTGACCATCATCGACTGGGCTTTGCAAACCATCAACGCCAAAAAACTCCAAGCGGGCGAGCCGCCCGTTGACATCACCACCATCCCCCGCGATGACTTGCCGTCGTATGAACTGCTGAAAAAAGGCCTGACCACCGCCGTGTTCCAGTTGGAATCACGCGGGATGAAAGAGCTGATCAAAAAACTCAAGCCCGACTGTTTCGATGACATCATCGCCTTGGTGGCCTTGTTCCGGCCCGGCCCTTTGGAATCGGGCATGGTCGATGATTACATCAACGTCAAACACGGCGCAAAAGCCGAATACGCGCATCCGTTGCTGGAGCCAATTTTAAAACCCACCAACGGTGTTATCTTGTACCAAGAACAAGTGATGCAAATCGCGCGGGAATTGGCAAGTTATACCTTGGGCGGTGCGGATATGCTGCGCCGTGCAATGGGTAAGAAAAAACCGGAAGAAATGGCGAAAGAACGGGAGAAATTCACGTCCGGCGCGGTTGCCAATCACATTGATGAATCCATCGCGACTTATGTGTTTGACTTGATGGAAAAATTTGCGGGTTACGGTTTTAACAAATCGCATTCCGCCGCCTACGCGCTAGTCGCTTACCAAACCGCGTGGCTAAAACAGCATTATCCGGCGGCGTTCATGGCGGCGGTGCTGTCGTCGGACATGGACAACACCGACAAGGTGGTCGTGCTGATTGAAGAATGCCAGCAAATGAAACTAAAAATCTGCCCGCCCGACATCAACCTTTCGGAACATAAGTTTACGGTCAACGATAAAGGCGAAATCGTTTATGGCTTAGGCGCGATCAAAGGCGTGGGCGAGGCGGCGGTTGAAGAAGTGATCATCAGCGAACGCAACGCCCATGGCCCTTACACCGGGCTATATGATTTGTGCAAGCGCGTGGATTTACGCAAGGTTAACAAACGGGTGCTAGAAGCCTTGATCAAGGCCGGGGCGTTTGATGACTTCAATCCCTGCCGCGCCAGCCATTTCGCCGAACTGCCGACCGTGCTGCGGGTCGCCGAACAGCACAGCAAAATGGCGATGACGGGGCAGAATGACTTGTTTGGCTTGGCGGTCAACCATGAAGAATCCGAAAATGAAGATGCGTATTCGACCCTAGTGGAACCTTGGTCGGAAAAAGAAAAGCTTGATGCCGAAAAGTCCATTTTGGGCTTATACCTCAGTGGGCATCCGATAGACCAATATGCCGCCGAATTGCGCCAATTCACCAACGGTACGCTGGCGAGTATGCCGGACGTCGTGGAACGCTCCCGCGGGCCGGTTACCGCGCGGGTTGCAGGCTTGGTGATGGACATACGGGTGCGCCAGACCAAAAGCGGCAAGACCATCGTGTCCGTGATTTTGGATGACCGCACCGCACGTTTGGAATGTACCGTGTTCGGCGAGGCTTACGAACGCTACCGCGAGGCGTTTGTCCGCGACACCTTGTTGATTGCCGAAGGCGCCTTGGCAATCGACAGCTTTGCCAACGCCTTGCGGCTGAATGTCGAAAAAGTCTACACCATTGAACAGGCCAGGTCGGCGTTCGCACGGTCATTGCAAGTGCAGTGGTCGGCAACCGGGCCAGAACGGGCGACTATCAGCAAACTCGCGGCTATTTTGCAGGATTTTAAAGGCGGCCAGTGTCCGTTGGAGCTGAATTACCAGTCGCCTGTGGCAAAGGCTGCGCTAAGGCTGGGTGACGGGTGGCGGGTGAATGCGAGTGATGGCTTGGTGGTTAAGCTATGCGCGTTATTTGGCAAGGGTAATGTGGAGATTAAGTACCGGTAAGGGCTGGGGCGGCAGCAATGCCCCATGCGCCCCATGTCACTAGTGCCCAGTCACTGGTTTTTTGTCGGGCCAATCTAAATCCGGGCAGACGGTTGTCCGCCTTGTTTATGGCTTGTGCCAATATCCGTAGCGATCAGGCTGGCAACCGCTCACCCCCATGAAAATAACACTGACAATTCAACAGTGACTGGGTGCTAAGGGCTACAGGCGGGCAGGGTCAGTGTTGATTGGGCCGCCTTGCCAGCCAGGCCCGCCGTCCGGGCCTGGCTGTTTGTCCAGCAGTGCTTGAAAATGTTTAAGCAGCGCGTCCCTAAGAAGGTGAAGTTCATTGAGCCTTGCCAGGGCTTGTTGGTTCTGGCCTTGGTTCTTGAGATGGTCAAGTTCCGCCGCCAATTCGTGCACCCGCTGGTGTAATGAAGCGATGGCCTGGAGGGTGGGCTGCGGGCCTTTGTCAGCTAAGCCGCCGGAATCCAGCCACATACCAAAACGGCACTGGTGATGGTCGAGCGGTGGGGTGTCCCGACCGTCGGTGAGTGAGGCTTCAAAGGCCCGGATCCAAGCACGCAGCTCGACTCCCGCATACAGTAGCGGTAAGTCATCACGGCTGATGGCCTTGAGGCCAAACCAACGTGGGTCGGGCCGCCAAGCGGCAATCCATCCGGGGAGTTCGTGGGCCGGCATGGGACGGGAAATGCCATAGCCTTGGGCGAGATCGCAACCCAGTTGCAACAGCATTTCCCCATGCTCCACGGTTTCCACGCCCTCGGCGATGATCTGCCGACGGAACGCGGTCGCCAGCCCCAAGACGCCTTCCAAAATAGCCAGGTCTTCAGGATCGTCCAGCATATCGCGCACGAAACTTTGGTCAATTTTTATCATATCAGCCGATAGGCGTTTGAGGTAGGTTAACGATGAATAGCCCGTGCCAAAATCGTCCAAGGCAAAACTCACGCCTAGGCTGCGGCAGTCTTCCATCACCCGGCAAACCAGGGCCAAATCCGCGAGCGCACTGGTTTCCAACACTTCCAGTTCAAGCGAGGATGGCTTGACTTTCGGGTGCGCCGCCAGCAGGCTGGCCAGCCGTTCGGCAAAATTAAGTTGCTGCAATTGGCGGGCGCCGATATTGACGCTGACCCGAAGATCCAGCCCGGCTTCTGCCTGCCAGCGTTCCATCTGGGCCAATGCGCTATCGAGCACCCATTCGCCAAGTTCGATGGCCAACGGATGCTCCTCCAGCACCGGCAAAAACACCGACGGCAATAGCAGCCCCCGGTCTGGATGTTGCCAACGGATCAGCGCCTCGGCCCCAATGACCTTGCCTGTGCGCAGGTTGACTTTGGGTTGGTAATACAGCACGAACTCCCGTCCCGCCAGGGCGCGCCGGATATGTTCCAGGCTTTCATGGTGGCCACGGGCAAGGCGGTCTTGCTCGGTGTCAAAAATATGGTAACTATTCTTGCCTGCCAGCTTGGCCTGGTACATGGCTTGGTCAGCTTGGCGCAGCAGATGGTCCGCATCCACGTCCCCTTCCTGCGGGTAGAAGGTGACACCGATACTGGCCGACACCTGGAGGGTCGAGCCGCCCAGCTGCACGGGGGCGGCCGCTGCGTGAAGCAGCCGGGCCAGCATCGGCGCGCTGGTTCCGGTGTCGGGCAGGTCAAGCAGCACGGCGACAAACTCGTCGCCACCCAGACGGGCGAGCGTGTCGCCTTCACGCAAGGCCTGTTTCATGTGTATGGCCACGTTCATCAGTAGCTGGTCACCGGCATCATGCCCGTGGCGGTCATTGATCACCTTGAAGCCGTCCAGGTCAATATAGGCCACCGCCAGCTGCAGCCCGCGCCGCTGGGTTTGGGCCATGGACTGATGCAAACGGTCCGCCAGCAGCACACGGTTAGGCAGGCCGGTGAGCACGTCATAATGGGCGATATGTTCCAGGTACTGCTCGTGCTCCTTAATTGCAGTAATATCGGTTGATATGCCCAACAAGCCCCAGACCGTTTTGTCATCGGCGTGTTCGTAAATCGGTGTCTTGATCTCCAAATATACCCGTCGGACACCCTCGGCATAGGCAACCTCAACCTCCTCCGTCGTCTGCTCGCCCTTGAAGACGCGCCGGTCAATCTCCCGCAGCCGCCTTACCGTGTCGGTGGGGAAAAACCGGGTGTCGTCGCTGCCCACCAATGCTTCCGCCGAGCACCCGAACAGTTCCAACGTGGAGCGGTTGGCGTAAACATAACGGAATTCGGTGTCTTTCATGTAGATGAATGAGGAAACATAATCCAGCGCATTGCGGAACCGTTGGGTTTCCGTATGTGCAGCCTGCAACATCAGCTCGGCTCGTTTGCGTTCGGTGATGTCGGCCGCTACGCCATGGAGCCCGGTAATGGCGCCATGGCCATCACGGATAGCCTCGCCACGGGTCAGTATCCAGCCATGTGTCCCGTCAGCCCTGACCGTCTCCAGCTCAAGTTCGTAGGATGCCCCCAGGTCTTTGGCCCGGTTTACGGCGGTGGCCAAGCGTTCCCAACTCTGGGAGGCAAACAGCCAGGAATGTTGGGTGAAATCTGGCAGTTGCGACTTGGGGTCGAGGCCAAGCATCCGGTATAGCTCATTTGACCAACGGACTTGGTTTGTGGCCAGATCCATATGCCAACTGCCTACTTGGGCTATGCGCTGCGCTTCTTGCAGTTCGGTTTGGTTCTGCCGTAGCGTCTCTTCCAGTAATTTGCGCCCGGTGATGTCCGTATGCGTACCAATCATACGCAACGGTGTGCCGTCGTCACGGCGGCTCACCACCATGCCACGGTCAAGCACCCATTTCCAACTGCCATCTTTGCAGCTGACCCGATGTTCGCTGATATAAATGGGGGTCTTGCCATCAAGGTACGCTTGTACGATGGCCAAAATATCAGCCTTATCATCAGGGTGGATGCGTTTTTCCCATTCGTCCAGGCTGTCGCCTAGCTCATCTTCGGCAAAACCGAGCATCCCCTTCCACTGTTTGGAAAAGAACACTGTGTTGTTTGCCAAATCCCAGTCCCAGACGCCATCCCCGGAACCTTCGAGCGCGAACCGCCAACGGTATTCGCTTTCTTCCAGCAATTGTCCGTGGCGTCTGAGTTCTTGGGTCAGGTTGTTGGCGATGCGGGCGGCGTTGGTTTGGGTGTTGACCACCGAACGCATTAAGCCGAATAGCAGGCAGCTAAGCGAGCACCCGCCCGCCAGGGCGACCCATGCGTTTGCGTAGCCGATACCGAATGCCATGCCCTTGCGTTCAAAAGCCATTAGCCACCGGTGACCATTGAAATCGAGGATGCGTTGTTGTTGGGACAAACTATGCGGGTCAGCGGCTGAGGCGGCCTTGCTTGTGAACAGCAAGGCGAAAGGCGTTGCCTGCGGGCCATCATAAATTTGCAAACGGATAGCCTGGCCTTCACGGTGTTCCCAGTCGCCCAAAATCCCGGTCATCAGGTCATTCATCCGGTAGGGGCTATAAACCCATCCGATGAGCGCCGCCCGTTTCTGTGCGATGGTGCCGTGAGGCATGTTTTTGTGATAGGCGGGGACATACATCAGCGTGCCCGCCTGTACTTCAGTGCCCGTTTCCTGCACTAGCTCCACTTTGCCGGACAAGGCCGCTTCGCCAGTGTCGCGTGCCTGCTCCATGGCGGCACGCCGCACCGGTTCGGAGAACATGTCGTAACCGAAGGCGCGCAGGTTGCGGTCGCGGAAGGGTTCGAGGTAAATGATTGAGGTGTAGAGGTCGCGTTTGCCCGCCGGGCGTACGCTGTATCCGGGAAACCCTTCCTTACGGATGCGGGCGATGTGGCTAGCCAGTTGGGCCGGTGCGATGGCTTGCGCAAAACCAATGCCCTGTACGCCGGGAATGCTGTCCTCCGCCCGCAAGGTTTCCGTATAGGCTTGCCATTCTTGGCGGGACACCTCTTTTGATGCGTCGAAAAGGGCGGCGCCCCCACGTAGGGTTAAGGCGTAAGCCCCAAGGCGTTCTTGGATCTTCAGGGTAACTTGGTCGCAGGTGAAGGAAAAATGCTGCGCCGCAGTCTCCTCAATGCCCTGTTTGATCCGGAGGCTGCCAAAAACAGTGGCCAGCAGCCCCAAAACGAGCAATGCCCACGCGAGCCAAGCGTGCTTAATAACCGACCGCATATAAGCCATATATCAATTGCCGTAAAAATTAATTGAATCCAGCCGGTGTGCTTGGCAAAGTCCCATTGGGCGGTAATTCGCCGCCCTGCGGTTGCCCTATCACTAAACCCAAGGCGGGAAGGCGTGGTTGAAGTGTTGTTTGGCCAATATTCATAGGTAGGGTCTTAAATTCTAAAGTAAAGCCTTATTGTGCCTTTTTATAATAACATCGCCCGCCATAAATCTCCCCATGGCAAGCCCCGAAGCCAAAAGAACTTTCGGGAGGGCGGCGGGCCTCTTGAAAAACCAAGCCGGAAACGGCTGGTTAGCAGAAAGGCCTAGGGTTAGAATGGCAACCCCAGCGGCCTTCACGGAGGCCTAATTTTAATCGCATCAGACGGGTCATCGCATGAAAATAGTCTCTTGGAATGTCAACGGCATCCGCTCGGTACAAGGCAAAGGCTTTGCCGAAACGCTCGCACGGCTCGATGCCGACTGTATCCTGTTGCAGGAAACCAAGGCCCAGGCCGATCAGGTCGCCAAGGCCTTGGCCGGAATTGATGGCTACCACATCTATTCCAATTGCGCCGAACGCAAGGGCTATTCCGGCGTAGCGATTTTATCCCGGCAAGAGCCGCTGCAAGTCATCAACGATATGGGCATTGCCGGGCATGATAGGGAAGGGCGGGTGATCGTCGCCGAATTTGAAAAGTTTTTTTTGCTCGACGTCTATGTGCCGAATTCGGGCGAGGCCTTGGCCCGGCTGGATTACCGGCAAAGCTGGGATACGGATTTTCTGGCCTATTGCCGGAAACTGCAAAGCCAAAAACCGTTGGTCGCCTGCGGTGATTTTAATGTCGCGCACCGGGAAATCGACATCGCCCGCCCCAAGGCGAATTACAATAAATCATCCGGCTATACCCAAGTCGAAATCGACGGTTTCAGCCGTTTCCTGGACGCCGGGCTGGTTGACACTTTCCGGCATTCCCATCCGGACACCGTCGCTTATAGCTGGTGGAGTTTCCGTGCAGGCGCCAGGGCAAAGAATGTCGGGTGGCGGATAGACTATGTCCTAGCTAGCGTCGCGCTGGCCGAAAAAGTCCGGCAGGCGTTTATCCTGCCGGACATTACCGGATCGGACCATTGCCCGGTTGGCATCGACATTGAGCTTTAGCCCCAAGGTTTACAAGGCCTAGTGCTTAGTCACTGATTTTTTGTCGGGCCAATCTAAATCGGTAGGGGCGGACGGTTGTCCGCCTTGTTTATGGCCTGTGCCAACATCCGCAGCAGTCAGGCGGGCAACCGCTCGCCCCTACGCAATTGACACTGACAATTCAACAGTGACTGGGCACTAGGTTTGGGGAAATAAGGCCGCCATATTGGGCGCCCCGCTTGACCGGGAAGCCAGGGGATTGGCCAGGCGGGCTCCAGATATGGCCCCTCCCAAGGGAATGCCAATTAAGGTGTTGTTTTTATAGCGAGGGGGATGCTACGTAACGCAAGGTCACTGTTGTGCGGAAGTGCTGGCCGGACTGGCTTTCATGCGATATGAGACAGAATCCAGGGCCTTGCTTTGGATGTGCCCGACCAGTTCCATGATTTGCTGGTCTAGCCTAAAGCGCAGTTCCCATTCCAGCGCCAGGTCAGCAGGCAAGCTGTCTATGCGGTGGTGCTCCGTGTAACTTTGTTTCAATAGCCCGTGGATGTCTGCAGCCTCAGCCCTGGTTTCGTGCTGCCCGTCTTGCAGCGTCAGTGCCGCATTCTCCAGCTCGCTTGCCAACGCCGCGTCGAAAGCGCGGCTATATTGTTGCAGTTCATCAGGGAAACTGCTGAATTGCTGGCCGCTCAGCAAGCGATAGCGTCGCCGGATCTGTAGCAAGCCGGATAAGTTGCTTGCCGCTTCAATCAACGCACTTAACGCCGTCCTTTCATAGAGCTTGTGGCTTAACCTGGCGTCCGGTTCCAATACCGCGTGGACCACCAGATCCTGTGCGGCCGCCAGGTCTTTATCTGCCGACAAACGCAAGGGCAGGGTGGATTTTAGCAACAAACCCACATCCGGCAACCGGGCGGTGAGTCTGGCGAGCGTGTGCAATGCCGTTACGCTATGGTGGCGGGCCAGCGCAATCGAACGCCGCGGCCACAGCGCATAGTCGAGCAACCCCATCACGATAATGCCCAGCAAAATCCCGGCAACCCGGTCACGCGGCAGGTAGAGGTCGGTGACCGGGCCGAAATCATGTAAAACGAACATCGCAAATGAAAACCCAAGCTGCCGACCCAGGTAAGCGATACGCTCGCTACCCGCCGAAATCCAGGCCGCCAAAGCCCAAAACGGCGCCGTTGCCAGCGCAAAGCCGACGATGGTGTCGAGCTGGGACTGGAACACCAGCACATAAAAATAGGCGCACAGCCCGCCCGCAACGGCGCCCGACAAACGCAATAGCGACAGCCGGTAATCGGCGCCAAGGCTGGTTTGTGCGGCGACCAGACAGGTGGGTATGGCGGTGTTGATAGCCGGCCAAGCCAGGCTTTCCACGATCAGTGCGCAGAGTATCGCGCCCAGGGAAAACTTGATCCCGAATTGCAGGCTGTCGGCATGGGCGGCCCAGAAGTCATAGCCAAACCAAGCAGGAAACCAGCCTTCCGCTTCACTGTCGTCCGTTTCGGTATCCGGCGTTTTTATGTCAGGCACTGGCAGATGCAAGTCATGCAACAGCCCGGCAATCCGCTGCAGCGCGCGCCAAATGGCCGCCAGTAGCGAAGGGTTGGTTTGCAGCGAATAACCGTGCAGCACTTCATCGGTCAGCAGCGCCGCTATGTGTCCGGAAACGTCGCGCCATTCTTCCATGCCTTGCCGCAGCGTTGCGCAGGCGCTTTGCATGGCCAAGTAGACGTTTAATTTTTCCTGGTTCATTGGCTGGGCGCGATATTCCGCCTCCAAGACCTGGTCCAGCCAGATGGCCATCTGCCGTAGGCCGTCGATTTCCAGCAGCAGGGCACGATACGTGTCGTGCCGTTTATTGATAGAAGGATGCACCAGTTCCGCGTTCCCCAGCAATGCCAGCATCTTGCCTAAGCTGCCGGCACTGGAGGGCTTCGGGATCGCCTGTGCATGGACATTCACGCCACTGTCAGCCAGGCGCGTGTTTAAAATAGATTCCACCGACGCCAGCTGCAGCGCGATACCGGCCTTCAATTGTTTGAGCGGGTCTTGCGGTTTGATGGCCAGATGCACCACCGTCCAGGAGCCGATCGCCAGCACGCCGATGATCGGGATATTCCACAAGGCGTTGTAGATCGCCTGTTCGGGAGTGCCGGGGTTGTACAGCACCGCCACCGAATACCATAGCGCGATGCCGGTGGGCCAGGCGATCAGGCGGGCATGGAACAGGGCTAAAGCCAATACGGTGAAAGACAGGGGCAGCAACAGCCAGGCGTCATTGCCGGCAAACATCAGCGTGAATACCGAAATTAGGGTGGTGACGATGATATAGCCCAGTTGGCGCATCCCGAACACCAAAGATTGGCCGGCATTCGCATAGGCGTCATAGCTCAGGCAGATCAGCAGCGCAATCGCCCCTAATGGCGGCACATGCAGGGTTTGGCTGGCCAGGGCGATGCTCAGCGACACGATGAACAGGCGTAATGCCGCGACGCGCCGCCCTGGAAAATCCTGAAGTTCGGCTGTCAGGAATTGCGTCAGGTTGGTTCCGAACCACAGGCCGCTTCGCTTTTTCTTCAGAACTGAAGCGTGCTGCGCACCGCTGTTGTTCATTGCGGAATCGGGGGCGTGTTGGCTATATCCTCCTTGGCCGACAAAGGCTTCCGAGTTTCGGCCAGGCGATCCAGGACGGTGACAAAGGCGGTCATGCCCATGCGTAGCGGGTGTTCGGGGTCACGTTCATTTATCTCGATGCGCACCGGAAAGCGGGACGCCAGGACAACCCAGTTCAAGGTGCGCTGAACTTCCGGCAATACGCCTTGTTGTTTGATGTTATCGGGGGAATTGGCCCAGCCGATACCGGTCACTACGCCCCGGTAGCGTTTGCCCGGATAAGCGACCAGGAAGACTTCGGCTTCCTGGCCCGGGCGGATGGATTGCAGATAAGTTTCCTTGAAGTTGGCGATGGTGTACCAGTGGCGGTCATCGACCAGCGCGAATAGCTGCGCCCCGGCCTTGGTGTATTCGCCTTCGCGGGTGTTCAGGTTGGTGACGTAAGCATCGAAAGGCGCGCGCACCGAACAGTATTCCACATCGAGTTCGGCGGCGGTGACCACCGCTTTGGCCGCTTCGATGCGGGCGTTGACGTTGCCGGATTGGGCAATCAACGAGACGGCGCGGCGGCTCTCGCTCTTGGCTTCCTCTATCGCGCTTTGGGCGGAAAGCGCCTTGGCGCGGGCATCCGCCAGCTCGGCGCGGGAGGCGGCGTATTTGGACCGGGCCTGTTTTAGCTGGTCCGCCGTGACGTATTGTTTTTCCGCCAATGGTTCAATGCGTTCCAGATAGTTATGCAGATATTCATCCTCAGCCTCAATCCGGTTGGCTTCGGCTTCGGCGGCGGCGCGTTGGTGTTCCAGCCGTGCTATGGCAAGCTCGGCGGAACCGCTGGAGGCGCGCCGTGAATCGACCTCTTTTTCGGCCAGCAGCAATTCCGCCTTGGCCTGGGCCAGTCTGGCCAGATAGGGGCGCGGGTCGATCACATACAGCAGTTCACCTTTTTTAACATACTGGTTGTCCTCGACATGCAGTTCCACGATACGGCCGCCCACTTCGGACGCGATGCCGACGATATTGGCCCGTATCATCGCATCGTTGGTGCGGGGATGCTGGTAGTTGATGCGCCATGCCAATGTCCCGGTCATGAGCGCGCCGAGCACTATCAGTGTACCGATGATGCGTCCTAGCAATAGGCGGCGTTTAATGCTGGTGACGTGGGGGTCAGCTTGATGGTTTTCCATAATGGGCGGCACACGCGTTTACGTCGAGTAAAATAATAACCAGATGGCAAAAGTGCATAAGGCCCATAGGCTAGGCGCAATCAACAGTGGCGGCCCCAGATGCGGCGCCAGCTTGTACCGCACCAATTGCCACATCAGCACCATGCTCGCCGCCAGACCGGCAAGAATGCAGATAATCCAAGCGGGCCAGAACGAACCCTGGATACTTAGCATCGGGTCGCAAGCGGTCAAAAAAACCGGAACACTAGCCAGCACCGCCGCTTTTCGTAACGTTGGCCAGAGCGTCATAATTTGTGCCTGAACGAAAAATTAAATTCCGATAATCTGGGTAAGGACATTTGATTGGCTTTAATGGATCTGTATCACTCGGTGGCTTATTGTTTTATTATGGCCGCAATCCTTCTGCCCAGCCACTAAATTTAATCCCCCGAACATGTATTTACTCCACAACGGAACCGGCGCTTGAAGAAGATGTTTTCAAGTTTGCGACAGTTGCGGCGCGGCAAATGCCTGGTGATAGCCGTAGCGATGGCACTGACAGGCTGCATGCCGCCAGCTGCAATACAATTTGATGGCCCCTACGCAGCGGCTCCGGCTCATCCTGCCGTTTATTGGCATGGGCGGGAGGCTACAAGCGGTGCCCAGCAGATAGGCATACCCAGCCGCACGCCGGAAGAAAATCCGGTCGACACCACGCTGACCTACGACCTGCCGGCGCTGGTCGATTTGGCCTTGCATGCCAATCCGGAAACCCGGGCGAGCTGGGAAGAAGCGAAAGCCGCCGCCGCCAAGCTCGAAAGGAACCGTAGCGCCTGGTATCCGACGCTGACCGCTATGGCGTTCGGGCAATATTTCAACACCAGCTTCCCCATCCCCGGAGGCGCGTTGGTCAGCGATGGCCACGCTGCTTTTGGCAGTTTGGAGTTGGCCTGGACACTGTTTGATTTTGGGCGCCGGGAGGCTTTGGTCGATGCGGGCGCACAACGTTTGATGGCCGCTAATTTTTCCTTCAACCGCAAACACCAGGAAATTGCCTATCGGGTTGCCAGCAGTTTTTTTGCCTACCAGGCCATGCTTTCCAAGGTAACGGCGGCGCAGCGGACGTTGGAGTCCGCAAATGCGGGCACGGCTTCAGTCCAGGCAAAATTCGGCCAAGGCTTGGCGACGCGCCCAAGTTTGTTGTTGGCGGTCCAGGAGCGGGCAAAAGCCAGCTATGACCTCCAGGATGCCCGTGGCTCGGTGATCCAGGCACGGGCCGAGCTGGCCGCTAACTTGGGCATTTCACCTTCTTACTCCTTGCAACTGATAGATTTGGACAAATTGCCGTTACCGGCGGGGCTGGTGCAGTCGGCCGAAAAAATTGTCGACCAAGCCTTGGAACAACGCCCCGACCTGATGGCGCGGCTTGCGGAATTGCGGGCACGCGAAGCGGAAGTGAAGAAAGCTAGGGCCGAATTTTGGCCCAAGTTTTCCCTGGGCGGCAATATTGGCAACCAATACTGGGGCAATGTGCATACAACGCCACCCGGCAATGAAAGTTATTCGGCCAGTAATCTGGTCGGCACCGCGATGCTGACGATGGAATGGGTCTTGTTCGACGGATTTGAACGCAGCAACGCCGTGCATGAAGCGGAAGCCAGGAAAAAGGCTTCCGGGGCTGAACTTGAAACCTTGCGCCTGGACATCATGCGCGAGATTTGGAAAGCCTATGCCGACACCAAAACCGCGCTGGAAAAACGTGAGTTTGCGCTAGCCTTATTGAAGGCCGCCGAAGAATCCTACGCCGCCACACAAGAATCCTACGCCCACGGCTTTTCCACGGTAATCGAACTGCTGTCCGCGCACAAGGATTTGGCGCGCGCCCGTTATACCGAAATCGACAGCCGCGCCACCTTGCTACGGTCGGCGGCGGCGCTGGTTTATGCTTCCGGAGGGTTGGGCAGGGGCAGTTTGAATACGGACAGCGAAGCGTTTGGCAGCGGCCTTCCATAGTTGGGCCTAAGGCAGGGCACATCGTGTTAAGGGCAATAAGTGACCTTTTGTACCCACCCGACGGGGGCAGCGGGTACGGAGTTGCTAGGGGGGTAGGTTTTCCTTGGGTTTCCCTATTTCGCTACCGAGGCAATAACAATTTTTGATGAAGCCCCGTATTCCTGTTTTCCCTTAAAAATGTTAAGGTTGGTAGGATTTTTGTGCTTTTGTTTATGTGTTTTTAATGGATGAAACTGATGGTTATGGCCTTTATCCCATGGCTGAAGTGGTGGCCGGCTTTATTTAATCGCCCAGCAGTGCTAAAGTTATAGCCTATTAAATTACTGGGTAATTGGTAAATCCAGTGCTTTTTACACTCCCTTTTAACTTTTATTTAGGAAAATCAAATGGCTTTCGAACTTCCTGCTTTGCCTTATGCTAGCAATAGATTAGTCCCTTATATCTCTGAAGAAACTTTAGAATTCCATCATGGTAAGCACCACCAAACGTATGTGACTAACCTGAACAATTTGGTTCCTGGTACTGAATTCGAAGGGTTGTCATTGGAAGAAATTATTGTGAAATCTTCCGGGCCTATTTTCAACAACGCGGCCCAAATCTGGAACCACACATTTTACTGGAACAGCTTGGCCCCTAGCGCAGGTGGCGAACCTACTGGCGCGTTGGCGGCGGCGATCAACGAAACATTTGGTTCTTTTGAAAAATTCAAAGAAGAGTTCACCAAATGCGCCGTTGGCACTTTTGGTTCTGGTTGGGCGTGGCTGGTTAAAAATGCCGATGGTAGCCTGGCGTTGGTGAGCACCAGCAACGCAGGTTGCCCGTTGACTACCGGCCAAACGCCATTATTGACTTGTGATGTGTGGGAGCATGCTTATTACATTGATTACCGCAACGCACGCCCTAAATATCTGGAAGCCTTCTGGGCCTTGGTTAACTGGGATTTTGCCGAAGCGAATTTCGCTGCCTAATCACCCGTTTGATGTTGTAACCAAAGCCTTCTGCGTCTCTGATGCAGAAGGCTTTTTTATTGGAGGAAAATATGGGGACTATTTTAATAACGGGTGCGAACCGGGGCTTGGGTTTGGAATTTTGCCGCCAATATGCGGCGGATGGTTGGCGGGTCATCGCATGTTGCCGGAATCCGGCGCAAGCCGCGGATTTACAGGCTTTGGCAGGCAATATCCAACTGGAAACCCTGGATGTCGCCGATTTTGCGGCGATAGACCGTTTGGCGGCAAAACTGGCGGATGTTTCTATTGATGTGTTGCTTAACAATGCGGGCGTTTATGGCGACAATAAGGCCAACGGGTTTGGCCAGCTGGATTACCCGCTGTGGTTGCGGTCTTTTGTGACCAATACCCAAGCCCCTGTGAAAATGGCGGAAGCCTTTTTGCCGCATCTGCAACGTGGCGGGCAAAAGGTCATCGCCAATGTCAGCAGCCTGATGGGCAGCATTGCCGACAACACCAGCGGCGGCAGTTTGTTTTACCGTTCCAGCAAAGCGGCGTTGAATGCGGCAATGAAAAGCCTGGCAATCGACTTAAAGGCGCAAGGCATTGGCGTGTTGACGTTGCATCCAGGTTGGGTCAAGACCGATATGGGCGGGCCGAATGCCTTGATTGACGCGCCAGAAAGCATAGCCGGGATGCGTGACGTCATCGCCCAATTTTCACCGCAACAATCCGGCAGTTTTATTAAATACGACGGCACGTTAATGCCTTGGTGAGTAATATGTTGAAAAAAATCCTGTTGTTACTGGCGCTGTCGCAAAGTGCCGCCCATGCCAATTGTGCAATCCCTGAACCCATTAAAGCCCCGCCTGGACATCAGCCATTCCTGTCAGTCCATGCGAAAGGCGAGCAGATTTACCAATGCACTTTAAACCAAGGCAAATACGCCTGGGAAGCTAAAGCCCCCGATGCGGCCTTATTTGATAAGCACGGGCAGGTGGTCGGCAAACATTATGCCGGGCCGATCTGGGAATATAAGGCCGGTAGCCATGTGGTCGGGCGTGTCCTTAAAAAGCTTGATGTGAACCCGGAAACATCCATTGCCTGGTTATTGGTGGAAATTGTCGCGCATAAAGGCAAGGATATATTTGCCGAGACCCGTTTTATCAACCGGATCAACACCCACGGCGGTTTGCCACCGGTGTCCGGTTGTGACGGCAACCATTTAGGTGGCGAAAAACGTGTGCCTTATACGGCGGACTATGTGTTTTTTAAAGGCCCTTAAGTTTTAATCTGTAGTTGGCGGGCGGTTTAACCCATTGGTCCGGTAAGTGGATGGGGATAAACCGCCAAAATTTTTATGGCCGGGCCGGGGCGGCTACCCATCTGGCGCTTAAAAATATCACCCCCATCAACGCGTAGGCGCATGCCCATTCCCATGCGGGCGTTAATGACAATGCGGTGTCGCTAACCGTCCAGCGGTAAGAGTGGATCAGGCCGCCCGCCGCCAACAAACTGGCGGAGCCGCTCCATAAGGCCGCTTTGACAAATTGCCGTTCAATGATCGCGACCGTCATCGCCGCCAGGATCATCGCCGTGAAAATAAACCCTTGCTCCAATGCAAAAGCCCCGCTAATCCAAATGTCTTCCTGTTGGAAACGTGCCAGCAAGGTTTCTGAAAAGGCGGGCATGGGGGCATTGCCATAATCGGCGGCCCGCACACCGCTCTTCGCCATGAACGCCCCCCACGCGGCAATGCCGGGCAGCAAGCCCATCACCACCGCTGGCGCGTGGCTTTTCGGGGTTTCCTGAAAAGCCTGTGCCGCAATCACAATGCCTATCCACAAAACAATCGCCATACCGGCATCAACCGGGATTGCCCAGGCGATGTAAGATAAACTACCCGTCAGGCAAATCAAGGTAATGACCCCACCGTTTAGGATCGAATAGCCCGCCCGTGCGCCCATCGCCTTCCAGCCTGGATGGCCGATGTAAATGGTCGTCGGGAAGCAGGAACCGAACAGACAGGCTGCCAATGTCCCTATGCCGTTGGCCGCTAAAGAGGGTCGGCTAGGATAGCTGTCGCCAGCGGCCTCGGCGGATTCGATATTTTGTAGGGAGCCGATGAGGTTGAACAGCCCCATGGGGATGATGACCGATAGGTAGCTCAAGCTATGCCCCGACGTCAGGGCTTGGAACAGGTCGCCTAGCACCGGGATGGGCAAATACAGGCCCAATTCATTGTCCGGCGGGCTGCCGACCGGAGCCAAACCCGTCAACCAGGACAATAAAGTGCCCAAAACCACCGCCACCAGCCCCCCCGGAATATTGCCGCGAAACCGGAGCTTACCGAAATAAGTCAATAAAATCACGCCGAGCGTCACCAAACCGACGATGGGATGGGCATAAGTACGGAACAAAAAGCCCAAGGAAATGAACGTCAAGGCAATGCCCGACAAAGTGGACAATAAGGCGGCGCGCGGCGTGGCTTTCCTTAATTTTTCCCCGACAAAAGCCCCGCCAAACTCGATCAGGCCGGAACCGAAACAGGCCAATAAACCCGCTTGCCAAGCCACCGTTTCGGGGTCTTTGGCGCCACTGGCTTCCGCCACCATTTTCGCAGGCAACATCACCAAAAAAACAAAGGCAAATAAAGAAACGGTGTTGATGCCGTAGGGTAGGGCGCAAATATCGCTGCGTCCCGTGGCCGCCGCCAATTGCTTGGCTTGGTAGGCATAAAAGCCATTGCCAATTAGCAACGAGACGGCGGCGCCAGGCAGGATGTGTTGGTAAACCAGGGCTTCCGAAAAACCTAAGACATGCTGGCATAAGCCTACGATAACCAGCAATTGCACAAGATTATCCAAAGCCAAACCAAAAAAGCCGTCAAGATCGGCGCGTACAAACCATTTCATCGTGAAATCCTAAAAAAAGCGGGCCAGAAAATGTTCCTATGTGTACAAACGCCAATTTGAATTGTTGGGTCTACAAAGGAGGATGTGGCTTGGGGAAGTTAAGTAGGTGTGCAAAAGTATTTTAACATTAAATTTTTGGAGCACTCATCCGACAGCCGGAACGGTTTTGTACCAACAGTAGGCGCATTATGCATGGATGCAGGAGCAGCGTAGCGGTGTGCCGAGGCGGAGGGTGTCCTGAATTTTGTGTAAACGAACCTTCATTTATCGGCCAGGCATCCGGTCTTCAAATAGGAGGGTAAACCGATTAAGGGCGGCCTTCCAGTTTTGTAGTGGCATCGGCCATTTTTTGTTGATGTTAGCCAAGGCCAAATAGAATAACTTCAGTACCGCCTCATCGCTGGGGAACGCCGCCCGGTTTTTAGTGACCTTGCGTAGGCTCATGTTCACCGGCTCAATGGCGTTGGTTGTGTAAATGATCCGGCGGATGTCCGGCGGGAAGCCAAAGAAGGGGATGATACGGCCAGTTACGTTGCCAGGACTGGACGATAGCCGGGGATTCGGCCCCTTACAAGTGTAGGTTTTTAAAAAAGTGCGGCGAGACAGTGCGTTGCGGTAAATTGACGAGAGTCATCAACATCTATTTACCAGAGGTACCGCCATGTCTCGCCATCCAGAACTATACCAA
>Ga0082335_1000323_pt1 | contig 124187 bp, 87 predicted proteins | sample Subgrocontami58m_FD_72375 | JGI IMG/M metagenome (GOLD analysis project Ga0082335, IMG submission 72375) | Subsurface groundwater microbial communities from S. Glens Falls, New York, USA - GMW37 contaminated, 5.8 m (SPADES assembly) (version 2) ... | reverse complement strand
CTTCATCCGGTTGCGAGATGATGATTGGTCGGAATCGAGAAATCTGATCGTGAAACAGTTCGACCACCGAGCTCTTAAGCCAATGGTCACCAAAACTCACCCGAGTTGGCTGGCTACGGGCTAGTTGTGTGCGCGACCGAGCGTCGGTCGAATGCTGAAACAACGCCACCCGCGTTTCTTGCCACAGCCGATGACCAAACAAGAGCGGTGAATTGACTGCCGCAGCGAGAACGGGACTGGTAATTGCCTGCGCCATGTTGTAATGCGATGCAAACTGCGCCGGGCTGGTTTGGAAGTGCACCTGGAAACTTGTGTTGCACGATTCCATCATGATGTTGTCGTGCGCAATCTCAATTTCGTCCAGGCCCTTTATGTGAATCGAGAAGGGTCCGCCCCTGAGACCAATAACGCCGCGGTTAAGCTGATGGTAACGGGGAATCGGAGCGAGGTTTTCAAGCGTGAGATCGGATTGCTTCAGCGTGGGCAAGATGCCGGAGAGGAGTACATCAGCGCCAAACTCGGCAGCGCTCTTGCGTACCAGCGCCAACAATTCGCGCAGTTCGCCCTCCATCTTGCCAAAGCATGGCCCGGTTAGCAGCGACGGAGTCAAATTGGCTTCGAGATTAAATCTGGCGATCTCGGTCGTCAGTCGGGGTTCGCCGGCACGTTCGAGAACTTCCAGAGAGATGGCGGCCGGGCGCAGGTTCCGGTCGATAAGGAACATTTCCTGTTCAGCCCCAATCCGCGTCACCCCAGTTTCGAAGCGACCGGTTTCGATCATGAATTCCAGGGCGTAAATGTCCTCAAGCAGCGCCTTCATGAAGGCCTGCGCCTTCTGCTCGTCAAATTGCTGCTCGACGTTGTGTTCGCCCATCAAATTCAGATTGACGCAAGAAGGATCATTTGCGTCGCCAACCCAGGATGTTTTGCCAAACTACTTCGGACTTATGTTAGTGCTTTGGCAATTCATATGCCGACCCGCGGAAAGTCGCGAATTCTGGAAATTAGTCCGTGTGGCCAGGCGATGTCTGCGGGTTTTTGCGCAGGCTGCGAAATTTTTCCGTCCGGTCGGGGTGGTCAAGAGCTGGCGCTACTTCTTTGGCGCATGACACTCAACGCACTGGAACATCGAAATATCGCCAAGGTTTACTGGGTGCTTGAAGGGTTTGTTGGGCTTGTGACAAAACTCGCATTTGTGTTCGGCCAGCGAGCCGAGGTCCACCGGATGTTGGAACGGCCCGGTCTTGGTATTCTTCTCGGGCGGGGCCAGCGAATCATAGATGACGGTGTGGCAGATGTTGCAGTTGTTGGTAATGACTTTTCCGGTGTTGCTGACGTGCTCACCGTCGTGACAGCGGAAACAGCCTGAGAAATAAAGATGGCCGATGTTGTTCGGGTGAGTCTGCCAATCGGTCTTCATCTCTGGGAAGAAGTAAGTTTGAAAGATGCGTTGAACCTCCGTGACTGCCCCTTTGATCACCGCCTGCTTCTGTGCGTACACGTCTTTGTAGTTAGTTTGATAGTACTCAGTCAGACCCTTATCAATCGAAGTAAGCGCTTGCGGCGTAGTTTCGTATGCGCCGCTCAGAATCTCAACCGCCTTTCGTTTGAGAAACGGTATCGAAGGATCCAACCTGCCCGCAACGAAAGACTGATCCACGGCTACGTCCGGCGGCAGATAGACGTGGGCAGGACGATTGTGACAATCGACACAATCCATCTTGCGTTTGGTGGCAGCGGCAAGCTTGTCCGGTGACAAAGGACGCGTGCGATCGTAGTACTGCGTGACGTTGCCCTGCCTGTCTTTGATTTGCACCCAGGGAATTGCCTGCCGGTGATCATCAGTAGCGACGTAAGTAACTTCATTCCCGATGTTCATGTGCCAGTGGATGCCCGTGACCAGCCCGTTGGTCGGGCTGCCCCCGCCGACGTTTATCAACATTCGTCTTTGGCGTAGCGTGTTCTGTTCGTCATAGCCATAACGATTGAAGACTTTCATCTGCGCGCCGAAGAATTTTTCGGGCCAGTGACACTGCTCGCAGGTTTCCGGCGCGGGGCGCAGGTTGTGCACCGGAGTGGTGATGGGCCGGGAAAACTTGTTGAAGGTCACTGCATAAAGCTGATAGGCGCCAGAGAGTTTTGAGCGCGCATACCAACCGGCGCCCGAGCCGACGTGGCAATCGACGCAGCGCACGCGTGCATGCGCGCCGGCTTGGTAGGCCCTGAACTCTGGGGTCATCGGCGTATGACAGGTCTCGCCACAGAAGGCTACTGATTCGGTGTATTCGAACGCGCGATAACTTCCAAAGGCGCTGGCTGAGATAAAGAAGAACGTGACCACCAGAAAAGTCATAAAGGCCCGACGAGAATGAGGGTCGTTCAGATCCAGTCTTGGGTAGGCCGTCACCGCGGACGGCGCCGCTCGCCTTCGTCGTCGTCGCTCCAGGATCATGCCGACGGCCACAATGAACAGGCCGAACATCAAGCCGGAGGGGATAATTATGTAAGTAAGAATTCCAATGTAGGGGTTCTCGACGGTTGACGTGACCTCGATGAAAAACAAGAGGACGTCGCTTGCCAGGCTGGCGAGGACGATGGCAGCCCCGACAAAGCTGATGTAGTTGCGGAAGAGGCTTGGCTTTTTGGCAGCCAGTGGTTCGATCTCACCCATCTTGTTCGGCTCTAAGATAGACAATCAAACCACCGCGCGCAAATCAGGTTGATAGTCACGACTCAAAGGTTTGTTGGAGCTCGATTGATCTCGGGATCTTGATCCGGTGACGGATCCTTCGTCTCCGAATCTTTTCGGGCGGCCTGTTCCTTCATCTGTTCGTAGGCCAATTCGTGCTCTTCTTTGTATAGCTCTTCTGATACGCGTCCATCAATCAATGCGAAGTTCATTGGATAAACATCCGGATCGAAAATCACGTGATAAAAATGCCACACGACAATTGCCAGAGTCGCCAATACAGCCTCGTAAAAGTGAACGGCCAGCGCAATGTCTATCCACCAGCGCGGCAGGAAGCCAAAGACACCAATCTTGAACCAGATCATCAAGCCGGTCAGGCCCATGATGATCGTTCCCCAAATGACCGCCCAGTACTCTGCTTTCTCGGCGTACCCAAAGCGCGCGATCTTCGGCTTCGTGCTCGAGACTCCGAGGTAGTAAGCAAAATTAGCGAAGACGTCTTTGACGTCTTTCAATCTGGGCAGCATGTCCTTGACCCAGAGTCTTCCGTCTCTGGAGAAGGCCAGGTAAAGGACGTGATAGCCTCCAACCAGAAGCATCACGACCGCGGCTACTCGATGGATTATCCGGCGCAGAACTTCGCTGCCGCCCAAGAGCCAGGCCAACCAGGAGTCAGGATATTGCAGGGCAAAGCCACTGAGGACGAGAATTATGAAGCTAGTCAACAACAACCAGTGTTGCGCTCTTTGATTCGCGCTTAAGCGAACAATGGTCCGCTTCTGACGACGCCTGGCCACAACCTTCTTGCGCCAGACGAGCGCGTTATGCACTGCCATGCCGCCGATTGTCAGAATGATCAAGGGTAGATAAATCCACCGCACGATCCGCGTCCCGACGACGCCCATGTCATGCCGCACGCCTTCGGAAACCAGGCCGGACGTCAGATGGATCTTGCCGTTCGTAAAGTTTGCGCTGGCGCCGACATGGCACTGCCCGCAAGTTTGCGACAAGTTGTTAGCGTTAACCATCGACTTCGGATCGGTCGAGGGCAGGATGTTGTGAACACCGTGGCAACTTGAGCAATTGGCCACCACCTTTGAACCCAACTGCGACGCCAAACCGTGGTAGCTGTCTTTGTAACTGCTGACGCGGCCGCTGGCGACGCCGAATTCCTGAGTCAGAGCGACGCCTTCATGGCATTTCGCGCATGAGTCAGTCGCGACGGCTGTCTTCGCGGTCGCCGAAGTCTGATCGAACGGCACCTTGATGTCATGGATACCGTGGCAGTCTGTGCACACGGGCGCGCGCGACACGCCGCGTGTCACCGCCTGTCCGTGAACACTCTGCACGAACTCGTGTGCCTCAGTTCGGTGACACTTGCCGCAGGTAGACGGAATATTGACTTTGGCGATCGATGACTGCGAGTTCGATGCGGGTTTGATGTCGTGACTGTTGTGACAGTCGGTGCACACGGCGGCACTGGTGTTGCCGCGGGCTATGGCTTTCGCGTGAACGCTCTCTCGATAAGAAAGAAATGGCCGGTTGCTGATGCCGCTGCCCTGCATTACTGATTTGTCACCGTGGCACTTGCCGCACGTCTCAGAGATGGTCGCGCGGTTGATTGTCGACTTTGGATCGCTGGGCGGCAGAATCGTCGTCATGTCACCATTCTTTGTATGACAATCCAAACAGGTGGCCGCCTTGGTGCCATTGTGAATCGCCTGTGCATGAAAGCTGTGATCGTAAGCGGAGTGGGGAGCCGTGTGGAAGAGCGAGCCAGCTAAGTAAGGAAGCGTCTTTCCGGGCGCGTGGCATCCCTGACATTGAAGCTCCGGAGGGGTAGCGGGCATGTTAGCGTTAGGTCCGCCGATGATGCTGCCCGCATTGGGTTTTAACGGAGAAGGATTTGGGTTGGCTGCTTGGTTACCCTGGGCCTCGACTGATTTGAAAGCGTTCAGGCAGAGCGTGGCACAAGTCAGGAACCCCGCTAAAACAATCGCTACTGCAAAGTAACGCTTCACCGACTCGGTTTCCTTCATACGCCTGATCGACAGTCACGCTCGTCAGCAACCGGGACAAACTGAAAAGCCCGCACGCGCGCCGGACGCGTGCAGGCTTTGTTGTGTCGATCCCGATTTCCCGATCGAAGCCACGGTCATATGGGACAGCCCTGCGATTCAGGGATTCACAGTCTAACCCTGGCCTCAAGGCCAGAATCTTAGTGCTTCTGCGATTTCATGAAAACGACCAGTGCTTTTGCCTGATCAGATGTAAGGCCACGCTCTTCAAAACCCGGCATGTTCGGTGGCTTCTCCAGCTTCTTCCCTTTCAGAACGATCTGGATTAGTTCGTCGTCCGCCTTTGTTGCGTCGAACTTCTTCTCGGCCGTTGCACCGTGGCAGGCGAAACACTTGGTCTTGTATAGCGCGGCCGTATCATCATCGCTCGTGCGTGCCGGGACCGATGCGATCATAAAGGTCGCGGCGATCGTTACACCACCGACCAGGAGCGCCAATTTCTTCAATCCGTGAAGCGAAACCATCATCATTGCCTCCAGCGTTCTCGGAAGAAATCTCAAACCGGGATTCAACCCTTCAGAAAGGCGCAGAGCAATGACTGTGCCGGGCAAGGACCGCGGGAAATCGCGGATTGGAGTAGTCTGTTTGCGATCTTTTGCCCAGCCGAACGGAAAATTCCACAGATGAGCTTTAGATCACGAGGCAGCCTTCTTATGACACTGCAGGCATTTCTTTGAAGTTGGCGGCAGCGGATCCAACGTCGGTCTGGCTTTCGCGACTTCGTCATGACAACCAGCGCAGTTGCGATGAAACGCTTGCTGATTAGTCATGACCGTCACATCCGCACTGCCTTCAAACTTGACCTGCGGAATCTCTGGCAACAGCTTCGGCTTGGTATCCGCTCGCGCATGGCAATCGCGACAAACAGCTCCCAGCGCGTTGGCGTCCTGGGCAAGGCATTCCAACGTTAGGGTAGTCGTCCGATCTGCCGGCCACACCGTCTTGTGCGGCGGATGCTTGAGGGCTTCGGCAGCGGGTTGCGCCGTGTGATGGCAATCAACGCAAGCGAGTTGCGTCTTGCCGTCGATGCTGCGGTTCTTGGTGATGTGCTCGAGGTGGTTGAACTTGATCGGTCCAAGTTTCGCGTCCGCACCCAGCACGACTACTTCCGGCGGCTTCTTTCCTTCCTGAGCTGCAACATCAGTCGTGATTGTCCGCGTGCTCGAGACCAGGAAAATTGCAAAAATGAAGGCTGCGAGTATCGTAAGAACTTTCATGGTTTTTGCTCCTTCTTGTTTATTTAGAATACCGACTCGGTACTCTAAACACCTCTTCCTTTCAAAAGTGCCACGTCGCTCCGGTGTGGCATCGCTTACAAACTGTAAAGTCGTCGGCGCCAAACGCGCGCTTACCATCATGGCAAGTCATGCAACTTTGCCCGCGACCCGTGGCGTGATGGTTAAGCGGTTCCGGCGCAGTGACCTGTCTTCTCTGCGGCATGCCCGCCTTAACCTGGTGACATTCGTTGCAGGTGATCTTTTGATGCTTGGCATGATTAAAGCTAACACGGAACGCCGGCGCAGATGCCGGGGTGCGCGAATAACCACCCAACTGGTGACAGGTACCACACGACGATATATCACGACCGCCGGATTGCGCGCGCGGCGTGTGGCATCCATAACAAGTCGTGTGCGCGTTGAACCCGGCCGGTATCGAGAGCGCAACGCCGCCACTCGCCGGCCGATGACAGGTCGCACAACTGACGTTGCCCATACTCAGATGCCGCGAGTGGTCGAACTTCATACGAAAGCTCTTCAAGCGGGGAAACGACTTGAGCGCCCCTGATTTTACCTCGGTGTGACAGATGGTGCAGATCGGACTCTCAGAATTCGAAAACTGCTGCGCATGACATCCGGCGCACGGCAGGTGATTGGAACCGCCGGGACGTCGGGGAATCGGCGAATTCGAATCACGGCGGTGACAGAGCAGACACGGTAGCCGAGAGTGGTTACGGCTGCCATGCTGGAACTTTCCATAGTCGAGCCCTTCGGGGAATTGCATTTGCTCCTGAGGCGTGGGCTCATTCAAGTTAGCGCTAGATTCCGACGCGCGCGAGTTCAAAACCATTGCCGAAGTTAGACCGCAACCAATCACGAACAGGAGTAAGGCCACCCAGTTTGCGCGCCGACGGCGCGGCACAAGGTAGCCAGGGGCAAGCGCGAAGCGCGCAGCCCCTGGGGACAGTAGAATTGTAAACAGAGCCCTGAAGGGGCGAAAGAATTCGGACTCCACGCGTTTAATTTTCGCAGAGAATCTGCGCGCACCTTCGGCGCGCGAATTATTTGGGCTAGCTGCCCAGGGGCTGTGCGGCTGCGCCGCCTGCCCCTGGCTACCTTCCTTTGCGCCTTCGGCGCTCACAGATCTTGTCCTTTTATCTGACACTCTACTCGAACCCTCAATCATTCTGTGGTTTTCACTTTCGGCTTGGGCGTTGGAATCGCCTTCGGATGATCTTCGGGAACAGCTTCCTTGCCAAGAGTGATGTGGCACTTAGTGCACACAAACGTAGCGTCTTTCTTTTTCTGATCGATCTCAAAATTAAGAGCGCCGCCATCATCAGTCGTGACTGTGACGTGGCATCCATCCGGCCCGCCGCACGAACGCACGGGAACCCTCAGCGTCTTGAAATCCAGCGTATTGAAGGCCGGACTCGCGACGTTGTGACAACCCGTGCAATTCAGGTCAGGATGCTCGCCACCTTCATGGCGGAAAGCGCCGGCGGAAATGCGGCGACTCCATTTGCCGAGCATCGTCGCGTCGGGCCCCATGGTGGTTGCCAGCTTCGCATCGAAATCAACTTTCAACGACTGCGGCGACCTCAGCTTGTGACAGACGTTGCAATCGGTCGGCGCCGGCGCAATTCCGGAATCGGCGCTGTGACACGTGAAGCAAATCGTGTGACTGTCGGGCGCGGTCTTGAACGTGCCTTTCTTCAGCCAGAAAGCATCGCCGATATTCTTTGGCGGCTTGGTCACGAATTCCTCGCTCGAATTCCCCTGAGGCTGATAAGTCTGATGACAGACAGGACAACTCTTGGGCGGTCCGTCCTTCTTCTTTTCCTGCACCGACGCGTTAACGAACCACCCGAGACGATCTGTTCCCCGACGTGGTGCGTTAAGACCGACGACATCGATGTGCTTGTCGTGCGGAAATCCTACGCCAAATTCCGAAACAAAGGTTCGGCGCTTAAGTTTTGGATCGGTGACGTCGCCCAGGCTGGGAAACAGCCAGCGACTCGTGTCACGCGGGCTGTTCGCGATGTGACAGTTCGAGCAAATCGCCGGCGCGGGTCTTTCACGCGCAAAGAATTGCTCGCGATGACAATTCAAACAGGAAGCGTGCTCGGGAAAGTCGCTGACGTCCGGAAAGGCCGCGTCACCCTTGCGAACTTCTTTCCAATTCTTTGCGGGGACCTTGTGACATGAGTTGCAAGCGAGCTTTTGCGCGACTGCGTGAGTTTGATGCGAGAACTTTGTGTAATCAACCCGAGGCTTCTTTGGCGTCGCGACTTTCTGCTGGGGACGACGACTCTGTCCGCTCGCCCCACTGGCGTTCGGGCCAACGCGCGACGTCAATAAAACCACCGACGCCGCCAGAATTAACAATAGAGTTACCGGATGCCTGACCCTCATGATCAATGTCGAGCGTTCAAACGTCACGCGCTGTTAGCGCTTTCACTCTGTCGGCTCTCGATCTGTCTTACTTTAAGATAAACCAACATCGCCAGGAACAGAATGAACACCAACGAGACGGCCAGGCCCTTGCGCCTGAAGGCTCGTTCTGACAAGGCACCCAATCCAGCCTGATAGCCCCTCGACGATGCGGCGATCCCCGGCGCAACTACTTTTTCGACTTCCGCGATCGACGAAGAGTGTATCAGCACGCGCGCATGGGTCAGCGCATCCGTGGCTTCCTTCATCTCGAACTTGGGCCGGCTGACTTCCATGCCGGCGCGCTCGGCGCGGTTGAGAATCTCAGTTGATTTGTCAATACTCGCCATCAGCTCGTTGATGCGCGAACGCATCAGCCCGGCCGCGACAAAGCCCTTGTCGCCGTTCGTATGACAGTTGATGCAGAGCGCTCCCTGCTGGGTGCCAATCAGCTGATCGCTCGGTTTGGCAATTGCGTGATTGCTGTGACAGGTGATGCATTCCCCGAGGTTCTTGGAATCAAACGCCGCTTTGTGTGGGCTGGTTTGAAACAGTTCGGCTTGTCGTCCATGACACGTCCCGCAGACATTCGCCACCGAGGCAATGCCGGGAGGGGTCGCGCCATGATTGCCGTGGCAATCGTTACAGGTTGGTGCCGAAAGATCCTGTTTCTCGTAAAGCGCCTTAGCGTGAACGCTCGTTTTGTACTTGGCAAACTGATCGTTGGGAATCGGGAACCCGCGCATATAGTCCGCATTGGCGTGACACTTTGAGCACGTCTCAGCCACGTTTGGCGGATAGACCGTCGAAAGCGGATCGCTAACAGCGCGGATCCCGTGGACACTGTGACAACTGATGCAAGTCGCGGCGCGGGTTTCTCCGCTCCTGAGTTTTTGGCCGTGCACGCTGCTGTAGTATTCGCGTTCCTGATCGACGCGCAAAGAAGGATTGAATCTCTTCATCAGGTTCGCGTCGCTGTGGCACTTGCCGCAGTACGCCGGGATGTCCTGAGTCTTCGGCTTGCCTAGATAACCCTTGCGCGGATCCTTCGCGGCTTCTTTGGTGTCGGCATTCGGATCGCCGCCATGACAATCATTGCAAGACAGGCCGCGCCCACGATGGATGTCGTTATCAAAAGCCTTCGCCGGCGCGCTAAGCCTCGCGTCCTCGAGTTTGGCATGGCATTCGATGCACGAACTCTTCTTTTGTGCGGCAGCCGGCGAATACAAGAGTAGACAAGCCGCTATGACGCCACAAATAGCGGTACAGAACCGCGAGCAGTAGCGAGCGGAATAAAGCCTCAACCGTTCTGGGGACAACGGGATGTTCATTTCGTCACATACCCGATGATCGTCATCACCACCATAAAGAGAAGTGCCAAAACGCCGATCACATTGAAGATGAATCGGCGCCGCAGATTCGCCGGATCCCGGTCGACGAAGGGGACGAAAAATAACATCAAGGCGACGATGTTGAAGGCCATGATCCCGACTACTTCACCGTCGAGTTTCCAGATTTTGGCCGGTAGGTACTTCAGCGTTTGAAACATAAACAGGAAGTACCACTCAGGTTTGATTCCCGCTGGGGCCGGCGCAAACGCGTCGGCCTTCTCGCCGAGCTCCCACGGAAACAGAGCCGCCAACGCAGCGAGCACGCCGATCGCCAGAATCCATCCAATTAGATCACGGAGAAGAAAGTTCGGGACGAACTTCATCTTCTTCAACGGCTGTCCGACCAGTTTTGGCGGCACGCTCATTCCATGCAGTTGGACCATCAAAACGTGAATGCCGATAAAGACAGTAGCCGTCGCCGGCAGCACGGCGACGTGAAATCCAAAGAAGCGGGTCAGGGTTGCGCCGGTGACGTCATCGCCTCCACGCAGAAACCTGAGCGCCGGCCGGCCGATGATGGGAATGACTCCCGCGATCTCGGTGCCGACCTTGGTCGCAAAGAAAGCAAGTTTGTTCCACGGCAGCAGATAGCCACTGAAACCAAAACAGACGACGATGAATAGCAGAAAGGCGCCGCTCAGCCAGGTCATCTCGCGCGGCGGATAATACGCGCGCAGAAAAAACACGCTAAACATGTGTATGAACAGCGTGGCAATCATCAGGTTCGCCGACCAGCTATGAATCGATCGAATCAGCCAGCCGAACTTAACTTCAGTGATGATGAATTGCACGCTCTCGAAAGCGGTTTCTGAGCTGGGGCGATAGTAGAGCAGCAGCAGGATTCCAGTTACGACCTGGACCGTAAAAAGGAACAACGTCATGCCGCCAAAGTAGTACCAGATGGAATGGCGGTGGACCGGGACTTCTTTCTTGCTGGCCAGCTTTGCCAGCGTGCTAATCGAGAGACGCTCGTCCAGCCAGGTTTTGATGTCGTCGATTCTCACTGTTTAGAGTTCAAGCTTTAGCTTGCGTTTAGTTCAGAACGGCAACCTGAAGGTTGAACTCTGAACTGCTACGTTTTGCTGACCACAATATCGTCGCCGCGCTGATTTACCTTGTATCCCTCCAGGGGGCGGGGCGGCGGACCACCAATATTCTTTCCGTCCAGGTTGTACTGGCCGTTGTGACAGGCGCACCAGATCTGTTTCGTATCAGGACGATATTGCACGATACATTCGAGGTGGGTGCAGACGGCGGAGCAAGCCTTGAACTCTCCGGTGGCAGTGCGTACCAGTATTCCTGGCTTGTTGCCGAACTTGAAAATCTTGCCTGTGTTGATTGGGATTTCGCTTAACTTCGCGGCCACAACGGTGCTCTCGGCCGACTCGATCACCTGGGGCGGCGACATGAATCGGAAGATTGGATAGACGATTGCACCCAACGTTGCCACGGCGCTGGTTCCGAGCAAGTAATCAAGGAACCCTCGGCGCGTGGGTGAATCTGGATAGTTGTCCCGAGCTGTGTTGCCCATCCGTCCTCCGATGCAGACCTCGGTAGAGGGTATCTTCCTTTTCAGCAGACGTACAGTGACGCCTGTTTGCACTGCCGATCATAAGCAAACTCCAGCCGCGGTTTCAACCGGGCCGGAGTTTGCGTTGGTCAAACCCTCGCGTGACTTCGGTCCCTATTCTTTGCGGCCAAAATAAACTCGCAGCGACATGTAAGGCAGATGCGCGTGATAGTTTTGCGGTCTCGGGCTCGCCGGGAAGATGTTAACGAGCTGACTCTCATTGTAAGCGTAGTACTGGTAACCCAGATTCCAATCCAAATGCCGGTTTATCTTAATCGCCAGCCGCCACTCCGGCGATGTGTAAGTCATCGGATATGAGTTGATCAGGGTGCCGGGCGTTCCGGTCGGATCAGAGCGACGGCTGCCCTGGCCATCATCCTGATTCACGCGATACGACGCGAAGAGCGTGACTCGTGGGACGAGCCGCGCCGTTACGTCCATAAAGAAGAAATTGTTTCGCACGAAGTACAGGGTGTGCCCGATCGGGTGCCTGACGCTCGCCGCCGGTGGGACCTGATAAAAGTAGTCGATCACCGCGTCACTGTTTAGCCAATTATAGTTGTAGCCCATGCTGACTGAGACCTTCGGGGTCGCCGCCCAGTCAACCGAGGACGTGAAGGTTCGCGACTTCACGTTCACGCCGAAATCTGTTAACGAGACGCCGGCGATCTCCGAAGGATTGGCGTTGTCCTTGGTAATCACCGCGAAGTTGAAATTTACCTTTCGGTTCGGCGAATACCTGCTCTTAAAGCGAACGTTCGTGTAGTCGTAATTGCCTATGCGCGTGAAGACGTTGTCTGCGGTGCCGTGCTCGGCGTCGAAATACAGTGTCCAGTTCTTGACCGGGCGCGCTTTGAAGCCGCCAAAGAAGGCGTTAGTGTGATTTGTTTCCACTTCGTCCTTCGAGCAATGGACAGTGATCACCGTGCAGCCGGCGGTCAGGAGGGGCGGGCCGTTGCTGGTCAGATCAAAGCCAGTACGAATTTGCTCATCCCTCCGGCTGCCATAACGATAACCGAAATGGACGGAATAGCGCGGATTGAACTGGTAGTCAGCTTCGATCGTGTCCTGGTACTTGCGGTACTTGACCGTCGTATTTTCGACCAAATTGGTGAAGGCGATGGTGTCGGTTCTGGTCGGGTTCGGATTGGGCCGCGAGGTCGAGAAAAAGTCACTGAAGTTACCCAGGCCAATGATCTCGAAGTCTTCCACCCGAAACGTATTAGACACTCTGAATTTATTGGTCGCCAGGAACGTGACGCCGAGATCAAAGACCGTGTTGGGACGACTGGTATTGCTCCCGATATTGTACTGGCCGAGGTTCAGGATATTTGGGGTGGCCGTCGGAGGTGTCGGAGGATATCCAGTGATTCTGGTGTTCCAATTTACCGCCGTCAGGTTTTCGACAAAGACGGAGTTTGACGTCGAGTTGCTGTGGACTATCCGGGCTGTGATATCGAGTTTCTTGGCTACCAAACCGTGGACGCTGAACTGCGTGTAATTGACGCTCCCACGCGCCGGCTCCTGACGATTGAAACTGGTGAACTGGCCGACCGCAGGATTCGGGTTTATGCCCCTTCCCAGGTTGATGAAAGTATCGTCGCGGAAGCGACGAAATCCCTGCAGGAACGAGAAGTCAACTGGCCCCAGTTTGCCGTCGGCGCCGAGCCGAAAGTCGTTGGATCGAGACTTTGCAGTCGCGAGCAGGCTAAACTCATTCCCGCCCATATGGTAGTTGGTCAAAAATGGGCCGTTGTATCTTTCGGGCGAGTAGCCCACGTTGAACCTGATCTTCTCGTTCTTTGGCAGAATCGTGAGGTCGAAATCCCCCATCTCGGTCTTAATGTTATAGCCGTGCAGGCCCGTGGCGGGATTTGGCGGCACGGGGAAACCCGTAAAGAGCCAATTAGGATTCGCAATGCTGTTGAGAAACCGGTAATACTTGAAGCGTCGATACTGTCCGTCGAAACGATACCATTTCGGCTTCTCAGCACTGATCCGCAGGTTGCCTTGCGGATCCGCACCCCATCCAGTTGAGGTCACGAGCAGAGTATCAAAGAGACCACCCTTACCGTCCTTCGATTGCATTAGAAAGCTAGCATCGAACAGACGCGGACCGGCCTTGTAGTTCAGGTCGCTCTTGAATTTGTTTACATCGCCCCTAACTCTCTGGCCACGGAACCCAAACTCAATACTGGATGTGACCGTGTAGTTACCCGCGTCCTCTCCGACAGTCGCGGAGGTCGGCGTGGTTTCAGTCGATTTCTTGGGCGCCGTCTTCGCGGGCGACTTTGCCGGCTCAGGCGACGCTTTCGGCGCCGGCTGAGCGTTCACGACGCCCGCGATTAACACCAGGCCCAGGGCCAGTCCCGAAACAACGCGCAGCATATTTGTTACGTTCCTTTTCATGGAGTCAATCCTCTGGCTCAAACTACGTTAAAGTTCCATTCCGCTTCTTCGCACACTTATCTGAAGAAGACGGGACTTGTACGCGAACCGTGAATCTTGATGTGACAAGCAACGCAATCCCGGTATTGCGCGTTCTGGTTATGCTGAGGCCCGCCCGGTTCCCCCGCGCCAACATCGTGCGCCTGGCTGTGGCAGGTCAGACAGAGTTGGCCGACCGCGGCGTACCTCAATAACCGCGGATTCGACGATCCGTGCGGCGTGTGACAGGACGAGCACCCTTCGGTCTTGATCGGAGCGTGTTCAAAAGTGAACGGCCCCTGCTTGTCCGCGTGACACTTCATGCAGGCCGCGTCTCCGCCAGTAGCCAGCCTGGTTTGCTTGAGTTCGAACCCACCATGCGGATTGTGGCAATCACTGCAGCGCATCGCGCCTTCCAGCACTTTGTGATGGAAAGGCGAAGAAAATGCCGGCTTGACCTCGTTGTGGCAACTTATGCAGAGCTGAGGGTCGTTCATTTTCAGCATTCTGATAGTTGAGAAGCCGGGCTTTTCGGCGTTCGCAGTAGTTACGTGGACATTCGAGGCGGCCACATTCCTCCCGCTCGTGTTTGAGTGCGGCGAGTGACAATCGGTACAGCCGATATCGTTGCGCCAGTGTTCGCCACGACGGAAGTTGTTTCGCTCTTCCTTGCCTGCATGGCAAGCGAGACACGTCTCAGACGTTTCTTTCGATGACTTATTCTTGAAAGAAATGATCTTGGCGGGATCACCCTCGGCGATGTGGTTCTTTCCCGGACCGTGACACGATTCGCAGCCGGTCGCTCTTCCTTTCCAACTGTTCATGCTGGCCAGGCCGGCATGAGAGGTGTGCGAATAGGCCTTGAATTGATCCTCGTGGCAATCTTTGCAGGCGTCACTGCCAACGTAATCGGCGGCGTTGTAATTCGCCGTCACTACTTTCGCTGGGCCAGATTTGTTGGATTGTGATGAGCCGGCAGAGGTGAGCCACGCGACCGTGACGAAAATCGACCCGCAGATCAACAGGGCCTTTACTAGTTTCTTTGATTTCAACCCTCGGCCTCCTGTGGTTGGCGGCTGAAAGCCGCGGTGGTGCAAAACCGAAACGGCAATCCTCTAAACTTCGGGGGTTTGCCAAAATAGGACACTGCGAACTTGACGTCTTGGTACCTAAACCTGGGGCGAGCAAGCTCAGGCACGCCCATTGTGCTTTCGCCAAAACGGAATGTCAATACACTTGTCGCTCGTTGTCTAATAGCTGATGTCCCTTGTTGCAAGTCCATAAGATCCTACTTGCCTACCAATAACATTCTCAACAAAAACAAGAACTGAAACAGCAACTGAATGGTAAAGGGAACGCTCTTCAAATTGCTGTGATATACGTCACATATAGCCAGTCTAATTCACCGCATCTTTGCCACTGCCGCCAGGGCCGCGCGATTCCGAATCCACAGATCACCGTTTGTCGCGCGGATGACTTGTCTCCGTTTCAGCGCATTCAGAGAGCGCGTCACGGTCTCGCGCGATGCGCCAATCATTTGCCCAAGTTCTTCGTGAGTTAGCTGAGTTTGCAGGTGGATTCCAAATGGAGCGGGTTTACCGAACGTATCGCCCCACGCCAACAACAAGCCGGCTAGCTTTTCAGCGGCCGAAACCGACAGAAGGAGGATTCGGGCTTGCTCGGCGAACTCAGCGAACTCTTTGCTTATTGCTATTGCCAACAGCAAGCCGGATGATTTTTGGCGATCAAGCAGCTCCAGGAGATCTTGACCGGTTACAAAATCTACGCGACAGGGGGCAATGGCCTCTGCTGTTCCTTCATAGGAGTGACCTGCCAAGGTCGCATGCAGTCCCAGCATGTCGCCAGGCCGGGCAATTCTCACGATAAGCTGCTTTCCCTCGGCCGAAGTTATCGAAAGCTTGGCGCGGCCCTCGCCAAGGACGTAAACACCGCGAGCAGTGTGTCCTTCAACGAAAAGAGTTGAGCCCTTGGAGTAGAACTTCTTGAGGCTGACTTGATCAAAACCGGGAATTGCGTGTAATGCCGAACTGGACGCCGACGCCTGAGCTTGAGCTTCGTCGAGGTCGCGATCGGTTTGCTTACACGTGCCGCCCATTGCGGTTCCTTCCGTCCGTTCCGTAGTAGCAGTAGAAATCCATCTCAATTGCCGGGCCGATTCGTAAGTTGAGCAATCGGCTTGGTGATTTGCTGCGCAAGCTACGTGCCTCTCGCGGAGACCTTATTTGAGTTGTTTTTTTAGGATGAGAAGCCTGATTTCCTTGGGCGCTTTCGCGCAATTGTGGGGAAGTTTCCACAGGTAAATTGCCCCATCACCATCAAGTTCGCAGTTGTCTCTATTCGTTCGCCCGGCATGTGTGTTGCAGCTTCGTGAGGTGGGTAAACCCAAGCTCGAGCGCTTGGAGCAGCGGCTCGCTGCTCAGAACGTAGGGTCAGGGAGGTTGAGGCTGACAGCATGGCCAAAGACGATCGCGACATTCTCGAACTGCTCAAAGAGGAGTTGGCTTTCCTCGAGCAAGGCGGCTATGGCCGCTCAGTTCGGACACCATGGTTACCCAGGTCGGCTTTTCAGGACTCCCTGACCTGCATTAACTATGCTGATCCCAATCGTACCCATCCCTGCGATGAGTGCCACTTGATTGATTTTGTGGCCCGCGAGCACCACTCCGAGGCGGTTCCTTGCCACTACATTGCCTTGAATGAAGCCGGCGAAACGATCGAGGATTTGGAGGCGAAGGGCAACCAGACAAGACTGGAAGCGACGCTCAAGCACTGGATGAAAGAGAAGATCAAGGAGATCGAAGATCAAAGAGCGGCGGCGGCGGCGAGCAAGTAAACGCTCGCTTGAGGCGGTCCCTACCGATCGACCTTTCCGTTCAGCAATTCATCGAGATGGTTGTTGGCCCGCGCGGCGAGGATGGTCGTGGAGACTGTTTCTTGCGCGCGCCTACGGCGATGGTCTGGTACTGCTTCTGATTTGCTTTGTCTCCGAACTCTTTTGCGAGACCTTCCATTACCCCGGAGTTGTCCTCGCGATGATGGTGGCGGCAGCAATTGCGCTCCTGTTCTACTCGCGTCAATAGTCATTCCACGGTCGCCTCTGTCTTCGACGGCACTTGCGGTTGGCAGTAGCGATATCAATGAGCTCGATATAGTTTCTCGCTGGTCTTCTTAATCTGCTTGCTGAGGTAGATGATCCGTCGCAGATCCCGTCGTGCCTGCGCAGAAAGCCTGGCATCGATGACCCTGGCGCTTTCGAAAAGAGGGTTTTCGACAAACTCGTTAATCGATTTGCTCAGACTTGAAAGCAGCGGCCGCAGTTGCGCCGGCCCGGCGCCAACTGTCGCCTTGGGGGGATCGGAGACGGCCGAGATTTGAGGCAGGGACAGGTTGTCCTGAAGTCGCACCGCGCGTCGCTTGATTTCGGATGCGGACTTTGCGACGAGTTTCAGATCGATGGCGTCTTCGCGCCCGGCCCGCTCTTTCAAATCATGGTCAATGATCTGGATCCGCAAGAAATCTTCTTTGATTTGAGCCAGTATAATCCGTTGCTCGTGGTCGGAGGGCCGTCGTGGACGTTCGGATAGTGCTCTCTCAATCGCTTCCGATTCAAATCGACGCTGCAACTCTCTCTGCACCGGGTCCGTCGGTCGTCTGGGTCCCTGAGCTGTTCCGCTCTGGCCGCGCACCGAAAGGACCATCGACCCAATGCCGGCCACTGATGCAACGCAGACCAAAAGACTAAAGAGTGACTTCATCATTGCTTGTCACAACTTCACCCGATTATTGATTCGCGTAATCTCTTTCATCTTTGTATCAGGATCAAGCACGATGCTGCCACCGGTGACTTGGCCACGCGCGGGAACAGTGAGCGTCAATGTCGTTGTTCGCGGCCACAGATCTGAAGGAGCTTCGAGTCGTGGCACGGCTGCGGACGCAACGATTTTCCCGTTTTGATCCACCAGCGCCAAAGTTGTCGGCTGAGTAGCGACCGCGCCGAGACTGTGTACCGTCACGGAAATTGTCCGTCCATGGACGGCCACATCGTCCGTGCAGATGCCAAGATCCGGACGCTCCCAATACGGAATTCCTTTTGCGATCAATCTCAAGTTCAAGACTGTATTAACGCGCGGCGGAAATGTTAGCTTAATCGTGCCGGTGCGCTCCAATTCCACCGTCGTGGTCGTGCTGTCACCATCGATAACGTCATCGCCGTTCCGATCGACGCCCTGCACGATCTCCCATTGGCCGGGCTCAATGTCCCAGGCTGTCATCGTGGCCTTGACCGTCGCCGGGCTCAAGTTGTAAGCAACGATCTTCATAGACTGCTGCGTCGCGTTGGGAATCAGGATCGCTGTGCTCTCTTCGTTGGCCGGCGCGTGGAAAGCCCAGCTCACTGCATTACCGGGATAGAGCGAGCCCCGAGTCATGGCGATGCCGCCGAGTCGGGCCCTTTGCAGTTCGGCATAAGGAACGTCGACGCGGTCGATCCACATGCTCCCTTCCGTGTTCATATATTCACGTATGGCCGAGGCCTCGATCTGTGAAGCGTAGAGCGACTCGAGAAAGTGTTTGTCGCCGGTCATTTGCCAGGCCAGATGCATTGTGCCGTAGTTGGCCGGAGGGGGGACATTCAAACGCTGGCTGTTCGGATTCGGGGTCGCGGGACGCGCCGGGTTCGGCTGTGGGTTACCACCCTTCACCAGGTTAACGATTTCGTTTCCCCACGTCTGTCGCACGTCTAACTGATCAAGCGCGTTCGAGGGAATTGTTTCCAGCGCCCGCGGACCCTGGTCTCGAAATGGTTCGAGGTACTTCGAATCTCCGGTCCATTTCCAAGCCGCCCAATAAACCGGCAGGACACTGCCCCGATTGTTGGGCGCTTCTCTGTCGTCAATAAACCGAATTGCGATCGATTGCCTGACTGCACCGTTTGGGTCTGTCCGTCGGTGCGCGAGAAAACCGTCGGCAAGTTCGGTGATGATTTTCTTCATCAGCGGATTGCCGTTGTAATCAACCAGCATGATTCCAGGGTGAAGCACCAGAATCGAACTGGGCTTGGACCAACCCCAAGGTTCCTCTACCGCCATCTTCCGGCCATTGTAGTAAGAGGACATTATGTGTCGATGTCCGGCGCTGTTGATTCCCGTCAGGCCGATGACTGAGCGCGCGTTCTCCATCGCCCGCTCGAGTTGTTTCGGATCGCCATAGTCCAGCAGCAGCGACTGGCCGAGCGCCTGAATTCCTTCTTCATAGCTATGCAACTCGTCAGCTTGAATCGTGGGAAGTCCGTTGGTGAACATGCCTTCTCTGTAGAAAGCGTCCATCTCTCTTATCAGAGATTCTTTGAGCTTCTCCGGTTCACAGCCCATCAGTGCCGTAGCGGGCCAGACATTCGTCAGATCTCCATCGTCAGACAGACCGCCGCCAAACTCACCGTTTTCAATCTGGCGCCGATCGATGTACCACAGTACGAAGCGTTTGAGATTCCGGAGTTGCTCCACCTGGCGAAAAGCCCACAGTGGTGCGCCGTCAGGTGGTGTCGGTTGCGTGAACGCAGGCTTCGGATGCGTGCGGTTGCTATCGTACCAATAGGTTTGCGCCAACCAGTTATTTGGATTCACCCGCAGGACGTCATTGATATCTGCGGCGAAGCGATTGTAAAGATTCAGACGCGGGTTATTCGTGTGTTCTTCGATCAGCATGGCGTAGCTGTCGCGGGCCTGCGTGAAACGATCGAGCTCGTGTTCTTTGACGGCTTCCGCGCGTGGTTTGAAAATCAGGCGCAGTCGCGCGCCTTCCAGTGACGCCGGTCCGAAGTCGCTGCCCGCGCCGGCGATCGTGAGATAGAGAGACTGACCCGGTGGCGGAATTCGGTCGCGCGTATCCAGCCAGATCGTACGAGCTTCGTCAGGCTTGACTGAGAAGCTGAAGTCCAGGAGATTCCGTTGCGGCCACAAAGGATCTTTCACCTGAATGTTCAAAGGAAAGTATTCGCCATGCGTCGGCTTTACGTGCAGCGACGGAAGATCGATGGCGATGCCATCCAGGCCATCGCTAATGTTCTGCCAACCGGCGGCCGGAATCAGGATATGAACTACGGGAAGTGCAGGATTAGATTGCGAATTGGGAGTTGCGGTTTGCGAATTGGCCGGGCTGTTTCCATCGGCGACTGCTACGCTCATCGCGCGCTCATCGCTGGTGTATCTACCGTTGATGAACTTTGTGATTGGCTCCAGGCTGCTATCAGACTCAGCGTTAGTTCTTAGCGTATAAGCCAACCGCGCGCTACCCTTCGGTTCGGTGTCAAAGGTAACGTTGTAGGCCGACAACTCGCCAATCGGCTCTTCCTGCTCGACGTTTTCGAAGCGGATCTTCTGCCCGCGAATCTGAGACGGCATCCGGTGAAAAGTCTTCTCCTGATCTTTCGGACGCTGGAAGAGAAGTTTCTGCGCCTCTCCCTCCAGATACATCTTCCCCCAGGCTGCTCCGGAAATTTCCAGATGGTTCCACGGCTCGTCAGGCAGGTTGAAGGTGACGGACTTACCCGAGAGTGAATAACAATCCCAATCCGGGAGTTGGAAATAGTCATCGCGGCCTGGCAGACGCGAGCGGTTGTAGACACCGGGCCAGGTGGTTTCGCGAATTCCGTCCGTAGCTTTCCACCACCAGCGTTTCAAGTCGTAGACATCGTGTATCTCAACTTTGCGCACGGATGTTTGCGGCGCGCTCAGGTAGGGCGGCGCATCGCCTTTGCGATTCCAGCCATAGCGCAGCCACCACTCATCCTGCCATTCGTGTCTATTCAGATCTCTCGCTAACTCCGGTATCGGATGGGGCGCGATCCCTTTGGCCAACGAAGCCGCGTTCTCGTCCGACAACATCCGATCGTAAATGCGAATCTCGTCGATGTCTCCGCCGCGTGTGAAGTTGTAATCACTCTGCACCTGCATCGGGCCAATCGTTCGCGAGTGCGGCCCGAACTGGTCCAGCCCGGCGTAGAGCACTGAGTGCGATTCCTGTCTCGCGGCTAATTGCCCGTTCACATAAAAGCGAATCCCGCGCGTCTCGTCCCAGGCCAGCGTCAGATGCACCCACTCATTCGGCTGGGGAAACTTCGGCATGACGTACGAAACCCGCACCCGTGCCAGGTTAATGTCCGTTACGAAAGCATCGAAGCCGCCGCGGCCGTTATAGTCGATACGCAACCAGGCCATGTCCCAACTCGAGTGGTCGGCATAACCTACGCGAAAGATCGGAAACGCGGTCGGGCCCACCGGATAGCGAGAGCGCCACGAGAACGACAGTGTGCCGCGCTCGGCATAGATATTTCCCGGCGCCCAGTACGACATCAACTGGCTGTTCGCGCATTCGAATCCATTTCCCCTGGCGCCATCGGGGATGGTCTTTACGTCGCGAAGAAAGTTCGGTTTCGGATCTCCGCCGGCGGCGTAGTCGGCAGTGAACTCGTGATCACCGGAGAGATAGAACAGCAGTCCCGGTTCGGGCGCGTCGGCAAAGCAGGAAGAGCCGGCTCCGAGGATCAAGAGAAGGATGACTGTCTTCATAGTCTTCAGCGGCTTTGCCGCCGCACAGTGCGGTAAGGCTTTGCCTTACCGCTGGGTCTCCAAAATTTCCTGGAGGCTACGCCTCCCAGGTCCTAAGTTCCCGGCTGCACGTACGGCACTTTGGCGAACAGCCTTCGCTCCGCGCCGCGCGGGTCGTCCTCGGGATGTGACGGCACATCGAACACCATGGTCCGGCGCCGGGGCAGCGTGTACGTCTCCCATGTCGGAATCTGTTTGTTGTTTGGATTTCCAGTGCGCGCGAAGGCGATGAAGGTCTCGCTCATTTGATCGGCCATCGGTTGAGCCTTTGGACCGATAGCGGTGGCGCCTGGCTTGTCGATGTTGTCGAACACCAATTGAATGTCCGAAGCGTGGGGCGCGCCGAATTTTCCGCCGTCCCTGGGCGACACCCAGTTGAGCTGATAGGCGTAAGCTGGTGAACCGGATTTGGCGCGCTCTTCCGCTTCGATCACCGCGCCCCGCCATGAGCGTCCCGCAGTTGTCGCGGCGAACAACACATCGCTCGCAGAATAATTCGGGTAGAGCCGCCGGTACTCAGCGATGACTTCTTCGGGCTGGATGTCGACGCGCATGTTCGGGCCGAGCTTGTCCGCGAGTTGTTCCCAGGTGACCGTGAAATTGCTCTCGTCGCCGCCGAGGAACGCGCGCGTCTCGTCGTGAGTGTTGCCGATAATCATCGGAATGTGTGCCGACTGCGCCGGAGCATCCGGATAAAAGGGATGGCGCTTCAGCGAGCGCTCGTCGAGCACCGGTGCGAACGAAATGCCGCCAAACGGCAACACCGGATTGCGGGTGTTGAGCACTTCAAGTAGTTTCTCCGCCGGCAGGTTGCGAATCTCGGCCGCACGTTCCGGCGACAGCTTGAGCGCGTCGAGGACGGCGCGCGTGCGCAGCGTCGCGTTCAAAGGACCCGACGCAGTGACCTGCTGACCGCTCATGGTGGCCGCGCGGTGAAATAATCCCGCCGCTGCCGGCATGGCCATCAGCGTCGCGATCTTTGCGCCGCCGCCGGACTGGCCAAATACCATCACCTTATTCGGGTCGCCGCCGAACTCGGCGATGTTGTCGCGCACCCACTGCAACGCCAGCACTAAATCGAGTTGTCCTGCATTGCCAGAGTCGGCGAACTCAGCTCCGCCAAAGCGCGCGAGGTAAAGATAACCAAAGGCGTTCAGACGATGGTTGATGCTCACGACGACTACGTCGCCGCGCCGGCACAGCCGCACGCCGTCGTACAGCGGGCTCGATCCTGATCCGTTGTTGTAGGCGCCGCCGTGTATATAGAACATCACCGGACGCTTCCGTCCGTCGCGCAATCCAGGTGTCCAGACGTTTAGGAAGAGACAGTCCTCGTTAGGTTTTTCCGTTGAGCGCGAAGGCTGTGGAGCCGACGGTCCATAGGCGAGCGCATCGCGCACGTCAGACCACGGTTCGGGCGCGGCCGGCGGCATAAAGCGCCGCTTCGCCGTGTCGGCTCCATAGCGAATTCCCTTGAAGACGTTGACGCCGTTATCGACATAGCCGCGGACCTTTCCCCACCTGGTCGCAGCGACGGGCGAGTCGGTCGTGTGCGTCCCAGCAAAGTTCGGAATTCTGATCAGGTGTGATGCGGCCAGTCCTCCAGCAGCGACGGCGGACCTTCGGAGAAAGGATCGGCGATCTTCCGGCGATGACTGCGTGTCCGGCAACTCTTTATTCATTGAAGCCTCCTGCGGTCTTCACTTCTTTCCCATGAACTCTTTTGGCGCGAGTGCGCGCGGTGTGAAGCGCGCCTTCCGGATCGCTCCCTTAAACCAGTTCACCCGGTTCATGCGCACCCCGATCGAAGTCTTGCCGTCGTCGAGTGGTGCGATCGTGAGCGGCCCCGAAAGTTCCTCTCGCCCATCGACGTAATGCTTCATCGTTGCGCCGTCAAAGACCAGGGCTACGTGGTACCACTGGCCGAGCGGATGTTTGAAATTCTCAGCGTAGAGCGTGCGCCGGTTCTCGCCCGACTTGATGAAAGTATCGAGAAACCACTGATCGCCTTCGACGCGAATTTCGAGCAAGACGCGATCGTCGCGGGTGTTTCCCTGGATATGAAGCCAGCGTTGCTCTTTGTTGCCGCCGGAGTCTGGCCGGAAGATCGCTTCAACCGTGAAAGCTTGCCGACCGGCGATAGGATTCGATGGCACCAGCAGCGCATCAGCAACCCCGTCAAACAGGATTGCCTTGCCGCCGGGCGCATCGATCACCCGGGGATTACCGATCACGTTGGTCGGGTGGCCGCCAATTTTATCGAGCCTGTCGATCTTCCACAACTCTGTGGGCACGGCATGGCCGGACGGTTGACCGCCTGACGCGAACGCTGCGAACGCCGCCAACAGGAGAAACAGAACGCCGAGATGTCGCATCAGGTCTCCATCGACTGTGCAAATTACCGAGGCGGTCTTCGTCCCGCCATCGGCATCGTTTTCTTGAGAAACTGGTCCACGTGCTGAATTGTCAGATCGAACCACGGATGAAAAAGCCAGAACGGGTGTGGGGTGTCGGGGATGACGACGATCTCTGAAACGATCCCCAGCGCTTTCAGTTTGGCACTCATCTCCTCACGCTGTTGGAACGGGCGGTAGGAACTGCTGTTGATGAACAGGACGGGCGCGCTCTTTTTGTTTACGTGGGTGATCGGTGAAGCCTCTTTCCATACGTCCTCTTTTTCAGCAAAAGTACCGCCGATTAGTCGCGTGTTCGTATCGTACGGACCTTTCTTCTCCTTCTCGATATTGCCGGGATCGATGAAGGTCGCCGGCCCATCGATGTCAATTACGGATTGCACGGTGCTGGAAAACCTTGAATTACCGCCGTCGCCTTCGAAGGTCGGCATGCCGTTGGTCGCACCCAACAGCGCGACTAGATGTCCGCCGGCTGAAGCGCCCACCGCGGCGATGCGATTCGGATCGATGTCTAAGCGTGCTGCGTTTGCGCGCAGCCAGCGAATTGAAGCTTTGAGATCCTGAATCTGCGCCGGATACTTAGCTTCATTCGAGAGTCGGTATTCGACCGTGACCGCCACGTACCCGCGCCGCGCGAGTTCCATCGCAAACGGATTCTCCATCGCGTGATTGCCGGTAATCCATGCGCCTCCATGCACGAGGATGACGGCTGGAAACGGGCCTGCGCCCTTCGGTTGGAAAAGATCGAGGTGCATCTCTCGCGTTCCGTAGTGAGCATAGACCAGCTCACGCTTCGCCCTAATGCCCGGCGGCAGATCCGTTGAGAGCCGGGTGACAAAAGGATAGTTCCTGAGCAACCCACGCTCTGCCGTCTCAACCGAGAAAACTGTATAACCCGTTGGCAGGGTGGCCTGTTCTTTCAACGTGGCAGCGTCCAGCGGCGGCTGGGTAACCTGCTGGTAATCAAACCAATCGAAGTCCGCCGGCACCGAAGCGTCGCGGCCGCGACCCGTGGCGAACGGGCCCACGAAGACGCCGTTGAAGCCGTCGGCAACTTCCGAAGAAAGATACCGTGTCTCAACGCCACCAAAATCCTGGAACGGACCATTACCGAAAGCGTACGAGAAGCGATAAATCTCAGGGTAAGAACGAATTCGCAAGCGCACGAGACCTGCGCCGATTGACTTCGTCGCGGTCACGGTGCGGATGCTGCCGATCGCGTAGCGCAGATAAACTTCGCGGCCTCCGGCACTGCCGCGTCTGATTCCAAACTCGTAATGATGACGATCGTTCATGCGCACGGCGAGTCCGGCCTCTTCGCCTTCCCGCCGTGGTTGAAAGTCAACCTCGGTGGTGATCTCGCTTTCAAAATACTGTTGACGTCGTCCGACAAAAACCGGAGCTGCCTCCGGGTCATCGAGGGTGACTGACGATCCTTTCAGTCGCAGCCATCCCGGCCGCTCCGCCAAAGACCATCGGGTCGTCTCAAGGTTGCGCACGACGTTCCAGGGCAACGCCAGTTTTGGTTGCGAGAACTCATCGCGAGCAGGCGCGGCCGCCGGTGACTGCTGCGGCAGAGTCTTTACGTCCATGCGCGGCGTGATCGTGCCGTTGCCATTGATGATTGGCCATCCGTCTTCCGACCACGTTAGCGGCGCGAGAAAAGTTTCGCGCCCAAGGTGATGGGCCATGCGCGTCGCCGGACGAAAACCCAGAAAGACAGTCCACCAACTGCCGTCGTGCGCAGAAATCAGATCGGCGTGCCCTGTACCTTGGATCGGACTCGCTTTGAAATTGCGATGCGTGAGGATTGGATTGCGCGGATTGGGTTCAAACGGGCCCCAGGGACTGCGACTGCGCGCAATCGTTTCACTGTGGCCGTATTCAGTGCCGCCCTCGGCAATCATCAGGTAGTAATAGCCGTTGACTTTGTAGAGATGCGGACCTTCAGGACTGCTGCCACCGGTTCCGTTCCAGAGCGGCTTGATGTCCGAGAGTCGCTGGCCCGTTTTGATATCGATTTCTGATTGGCAAATTCGCGTCGCGCAATTCCCGCCACCGGTCGTCAGGTAAACCTTGCCATCGTCATCGAAAAAAAGCGACGGATCGATGCCGCCTTGATCAAGTTCGATCGGATCGGACCATTCGCCCGCCGGGTCCCTGGTGTGGACGAAAAAGTTGCCGTGGCCTTCGGTCTTGAGCGTCGTGACCATATAGAACGTGCCGTCATGGTAACGAATCGTAGGCGCCCAGATGCCGCCGTTCCGCGTCAGCCGTAACAGCGGTAGTTGCGATGGTCGCGACAAAGCATGACCAATCATCCGCCAATGGATGAGATCTTTACTGTGATAGACGGGTACGCCGGGGAAGTACTCAAACGTTGAGGTAACCAGGTAGTAGTCATCGCCCACGCGACAGACGCTCGGGTCGGGAGCCATTCCCGCGATTACTGGATTGTCGAAGCCGGTCGAAACCGAGGTGGTAATGGGAGACTGAGCGAGCGCGCACACCGAAGCCTGCACCCAGCACACACCGAGAAAGAAAATCACTCTGGCTGCCGGCAGTCTCAAAAACGCGCCCCTGAAGCAACGAGGCCGAATCGATCTCAAGTCCTGTATTGATGAGCGATGAATCACGTTCCCATCAGGTAACAAACGGGGGGCGCAAGCGCCCCCCTCAAAGATCATCACGGCATGATGAGCGGTTTAAAAGACAAATCGCACGCCGTACTGTACTTCGCGGCCGTTGTAGGCCACTAGTTTTGATGTGATCTTGCCGAAATTGGCGCTGGTGAAATCAACCGTTGGATTCGCCAGGTTGATGTGATTGAACACGTTGTAGGTCTCCACACGCGCTTCCAGCCGGAACCGCTCGGTTAGCTTGAACGACTTGCTCATGGTCATGTCTACCTGCGCAACGCCCGGCCCCACCAGTCCGGGATAGGTCCAGGGGTTGTCGCGTTTGTGGAGGTTGGGTGGGTCGGCTGCGTTCGCTGTCACCCCATCCGGGTTCGTCGTTGTCGGCAACTTTGCGAACTTGGTTATGTCGAACCACAGGCCCTGAGTCGGGTTGCTGACCTTGGGGTTACCGCTGACTAACAAGTTCTGGCTGAAAAAGAGCGGCCGGCCTGAGTACAGACGGGTCGTGGTCGTGAAGGTCCAGCCGCCTACGACCATGTCCACTCCCTTTGGTGCGTCCTTGAGCAGCATGCGGCCCCTGCCGATGGGAATCTCCCACGACACGGCGCTGGTAAGCCGACTACGCGGCGTATCCGTGTCCCGCCATTCGAATCTCCGGGCGTAAGTGGCCAGGTCGTCAAAGAATTCCTGGGTCTGCTCCCTCTGGTACGCGTAAGCCAACAGCACACTGAGACCCTTGGTAAACGGACGCTGCACCTGAAGCTCAAATGAGTGTAGATGTTCGCCCCTGCCGGAGGTGTTCGTCTGGTTTATCACGCCGTACTGTGGGTAAGGCCTCAGCAAGTTACCCTGATTGATCGTGGTTTGGGTGCGCAGTGTGCCCGGGAACTTGTCTGCCGTCAGGTAGTTCAGGAAGGGGTTGGCGATCGACAGGTTGAAAACTGATTTTGGCGTCTCGTAAGAGAACGACGGGTCTGCCATGTTGAGATCGACTGCGTACGGCAGGTTTGATTCGTGGTTGTAGAAGTATTCAAAGTCGAAAATGAAGTGACCCCAGATCTGACGTTGAAACGAGAAGCTGAACCGATCGTTGACCGCCGGCTTCAGGTCGTACTGGTCAATCCCGTTGGTTGCGTTACCAGCCGCGCCGATCGAGTTGCCGAGATTCGTGTAGCGGCCCAACGATTGGCCCAGGGGCTGTTGGATCGGAGCGATCGCAGTTGGCCATGGGTTAGACAGCGTCCCCTGTGGTCTTCCATTGCTGATAGTGCCGGGCCCAGGTGTGCTGGTCGAAAATCCTGCGTATTGATTCACGAAGTCGCCAAGCGGATCGCGGATCTTGGAAGATGGCGACATGTAGCGGCCCCACCCGAACCGCACCACCGACCTGTCGCCAATGCGATATGCGCCTCCGAGACGGGGCAACAGATTCATTACCGTGCGGCTCCAGGCGCTGCGGTTACTCGCGGTGGCGAATATCCATGCGCCGTTGAAGAGTTGCCTCTCGTTCTTGCTCGCGAGCAAAGCCGTAACGGCGGCGGGTATCGCCGGCGGCGTGGCCTGCATCTCCGGAATCGGCTGGGTCAGGTCGAGCTGCTGCGAAATACGATTGCCCCGATCGACAGGACCCGGCTCGTACTCCCAACGCAGACCGAGGTTGAGCGTCAACCTCTTGTTCACCTTGAAATCGTCCATGGCATACCCCGCGTATCCGCGGGTAACCGCCTCCTGAACGGGAACACGTGCCGCAATGGAAGCGTTGTCAATGTAACCCAACAGGAAGGTTGCCCATTCGCTGCCGGAGGTGGTCAGAGTAGGGCTGGAATTCTTGTCGGCCGTGAGTGCCTGCTTGATGTTAAAGGTGATCGGTTCAAAGCGCGCGCCCTTACCCTTATCAATGCGAAGCTCACCACCAAACTTTAGCGAGTGTGCGCCGGCGTAATAATTCAAGCGCACCGATGCCCCCTCGCCTTGCGGATGCTGCCAGAACTCTCGACCGGGACGGCCAATCCGGTTCGCGCTGCTCCCGACATCAAACGCCGGGTAGTAGTACTGCTCGAATGTATACAGCGAGGTCCAGAAGTTAGTAGGAAATAGATTCGCTATTCCATCCTTGCCAATCAAGGACGGGACAGCGGCGTACTCATCAGTCAGTTGGTGATAGTTGGCCCGAACGTTGAGAACCATCTTTGGCGAAATCGTGTAGACCGAGTCGGCCGCGATGCTCATCCCAAAGCGGTGGCTGCCGTTCACAGGCATTAGTAACTTACCGGTTGGGTTAGACTCAAGCAGAACTGCCTTGAACTGACCATAGCGAAAGAAAGTGTGCCACTTCTCTGAGTAGTTCCAGTCAATGCGCTCCGAAAAATTCCAGTAGCTTGTCTGATTGATCTTGAATCCCTGCAAGTTGTCCTGGCTGCCCGGCAGATTAGGAAGCGGCATCTCAGCTAGCAATTTCACTGCGGTCGGATCGAACCTGCCCACCGGGATGATATTTCCAGCAAACTGTGTCCTCGTGCCGCTGGAACCGGTGGAGGTCATTGGGTCAAAGATGTTGCGGATCACGCCGTTGCGCGTCGACTGACTGAAATCGCCAGTCCGCTCCAGCGGGGTGGGTACCGTCAGGACAAATGATAAAGGAGATGCGTCATTCCAGTGTTCATACGACGAAAAGGTAAAGAGCTTGTTCCTTAGGATCGGACCGCCGATTGTTCCGCCATAGATTTTAAGGTTGGTCCCGCGGAAATTAGTTTCGTCGGCGCCGGCAGTTCGTTTGATCGTGGGATCCGTGACGGCGTTGAATCTGGGATTACGCCAATTGCCGATTGCGGTACCGTGGAACGCATTCGTTCCTGATTTCATATTCAGCACGATCACGCCGCCCGCGCTATAGCCATACTCAGAGTCGATGGCGTTCTTCTGAAAAGTCACTTCCTGCACGGCGTCTAGCGCCGGTGTGTAAGAACTCTTGTAGCTGGACGTCAATGGCACGCCATCAAGCAGGACGTCGTTTGCCCTCGTGGTCTGACCGCCAACATCGATGTCGCTCGCGTAGGCGTGGTGATAGGGCCGATTCTCGTTGGACGTTGAGCCGGTTCCCGGGGACACGGTCGGATCTAGCGTCGCGACGTTATAAGGGTTGCGACCTCTGATCGGCAACTGATCGATGACTTTGTTCTCGACCGTCAACAACGTGCTGCTCGAACTAAATTGGACGGCGATGGGCGAGGCTTCGACCGTAACTGTTTCTTGGACGCCACCGACCGCCAACTTCAGGTCCACGGAGATATCTCCCCGGACACGGACGATTACATTTTCTTGAACGGCTTTCTTAAAACCCGACTGCTCCGCGACGACCACATAGTCGCCAGGCTCAACGAAGTCGAAGATGTAACGCCCATCGCTATCGGACGCGCGACTAGCTTCAACGCCCGTCTTGACGTTGCGCAACACTATATGGGCGCCGGGGATCGCCGCACCGTTCTCGTCGCTGACGACGCCCTGCACTTTGCCGCGATAGTCCTGCGCAATAGCGAATGATGCGCTGAAGAGGACCAACGCGAGGGCAACGAGGCAAAACCGGTAATTGGACGAAATCATAGTCAACCTCCAAGATCTTTGAAGAGAGGCTCATGGGCCTCTCGATGATCAGATTGGAACCAACGCTGACTCATGTGATGTGAATATGACTCAAGCTTGGCTCGCATTCCGAAGCCAGGCCCGGATCTGCTAGTCGGCCCACTGGACTCCAGGAAATCCCAAACAGTTTTCGTCGACGGTATTAGTGCGGCCGCCCGTTGGTTGGTCTTACCAATATAGCGCAGAGATTTGGTCGGGCCGCATTCTCAAGCACCGTCACCCTTCTTGAACGGGCGTATTCTCTGTCACGGTAAGGGACTCTGTCAAGCTCTTTTATGACCAATTCATATTCGCGCTGCTCGTGGGTATTACCAGTCGATTTGCCGCTTGGGCGTAAACGAACTGCCTCAGTTGGCGATGCACACTCTGTGAGATAGTCGGCCCGGCGTGAGTCTTGGCATTCCACTGTCTGGTCAGGGAGCCACGACTTTAGTTCTTTGAGGTAGAGAACCGGTAGATCGTCGTCGTACGATGGCGCGCGCCGGCCTTCAACGTCGTTGTTGGGAAATCCGGTTTGTTTGGAGAATCCGGATAATGCTGCGTTTCCAGACAGAAAGCGTAGTGCAGTTGGTAAGGCTTGCCATCCTTGCCGATCTTGCTGCCATTGAGAAAGTTACCACTGTAAAGCTGAATGCCGGGTTCCGTGGTCCAAACTTCCATGACGCGCCCAGTAGTAGGCTCTCGGACCGTCGCTGCTTTGCGGAGCGCGCCAATCTTTCCGTCGAGCACCCAATTATGATCGTAGCCGTGGCCAAATTTCAGTTGCTCGTCGTCCTGATCGATCCGCGAGCCGATGGCCGTTGGGCTGGTAAAGTCAAAGGGCGTGCCTTTCACACTCCTTAACTCGCCAGTGGGAATCGACCCCGCGTCAACCGGTGTGAAGCGAGCCGCATTGATCATGAGGTCGTGTTTCAGAATATCGCCCCGCCCCTGTCCGGCCAGATTGAAGTAGGAGTGATGCGTGAGGTTCACGACGGTGTCTTTGTCGGTGGTCGCCGAGTATTCGATCTTCAGTTCATTATTCTTAGTCAGCGTGTAGACGATCTTCACTGAGAGGTTGCCGGGGTATCCTTCTTCGCCGTCCGGACTTAGGTAAGTCAATTCAAGCGCGGCGCCGGCCGGGCTGTCGAAAGGTCTGGCGTGCCAGATGACTTGGTGAAAACCGTTGATGCCGCCGTGCAAATGGTTTTCTCCGTTATTGATGGCCAGCTTGTACTCGAGACCGTTCAGTGTGAAGGCGCCCTTGCCAATGCGATTGGCGTATCTTCCAATGAGGGCGCCGAAGTACTTACTGGTTGTGGCATAACCATCGGCGCTATCGAAGCCCAGCACGATATCGTCGAGATGGCCGTTGCGATCCGGGACTCTCAAAGACACGACGATGCCGCCGTAGTTCATGATTCTCGCTTCGAGGCCGTGGGCGTTGGTCAAGGTAAAGAGGTCAATGCTCTGGCCGCTCGCGGTCTTTCCAAAGTTCTCTTTTTTCACGGTCGCTTGTCCCATTCCGGTCATACTAGAAAAAAACGTCGTCGCGCTGCACAGCAAAAGAGTCACAAGTAATTTTCTTGGACGGCTCCATCTCATAGAGTGCTCCACGGTTGAAAATGTCCGAACGACGACGAGGCGGACATGGTAACAAAGATTGAGGGCCATCGGTACTCGCAGTCAACCGAGCCAGCGCTAAAGGTCGCGTGTCTTTACGAACAGAGGCAGCTTCGCTAAAGTGTCCTTCGCCTGGAATCCAGTTCTGGCGAATCCGTAACACATCAAGATCGAATTGAGAGGTGAAGCATGAATAATCGTCGCGAGTTCGTAAAGAGTCTGTTGGTTGTTGGAGCGGGAATCGCGGCATCCGGAACGTCTGGCAGCTCTCTTGTGAGTGCAGCTGACGTGGCTTGGTGGCCCGTTGACGATGACGCTTGGTCCCAAGTTCCGAGAATTCTGGCGCGCATAAAGGCGCCGGTATTCCCCAAACGAGATTTTTCGATTACTCGGTTCGGCGCGGTCGGCAATGCCCGAGCGGATTGTACAGAGGCTTTCGCCAAAGCCATCGTTGCCTGCAATAAGGCCGGCGGCGGCAGAGTGATCGTTCCTGAGGGAGAGTTTGTGACCGGGGCGATTCACCTAAGAAGCAACGTCAATCTCCACGTGACCAGAAATGCAACGATAAGATTTAGTCGTGATCCGAAGAAGTATCTGCCTCTGGTCTTTACACGCTGGGAAGGCATGGAGTTGATGAACTACTCGCCCTTCATCTATGCCTTCGCACAGCGGAACGTGGCCATCACCGGGGAGGGAATCATCGACGGGCAAGCCGACTGTGATCATTGGTGGCCATGGAAAGGTCGCACCGGTTGCGGCTGGAAGAAAGGCGACCCCGAACAAAGCAAAGCGCGAAAGTTGCTCTACGAGATGGTCGACAAGGGCACTGGCGTCAACGAGAGAGTCTTCGGCGAAGGGAGTTTCCTGCGGCCGATGTTCATTCAGCCGTATCAGTGCACCAATGTTTTGATCGAAGGCGTCACGCTCAGACACTCGCCGATGTGCCAGCTACATCCGGTCTTGTGCACCAACGTAACGATCCGCGGCGTCCATGTTGAAAGGGAGGCCGGCGCAACAGATCAAACGGGTCCTAACGCAGACGGTTGTGATCCCGAGTCGTGCAAGGACGTCTTGATCAAAGACTGTGTTTTTGCTACCGGCGACGACTGCATTGCCCTCAAGTCCGGTCGCAACAACGACGGCCGTCGCGTTGGCGTGCCATCCGAAAACATTATCATTCAGGGTTGCCGAATGCAGGACGGGCATGGCGGAATCACGATCGGCAGCGAGATCTCCGGCGGCGTCCGCAACGTATTTGCCGAAGACTGCAAGCTGGACAGCTCGAATCTAAACATTGCGATTCGCTTCAAGAACAACGCCCTGCGCGGCGGCCAACTTGAGAATTTCTATTTTCGAAACATTGAAGTAGGCCAGGTCAGCGACGCAACGATCACCGCCGACTTCAACTACGAAGAAGGAGAGAATGGCCCATACACTCCGACGCTGCGACATCTGGTCGTGGAGAACTTGAAGAGCGGAAAGAGCAAACACGCACTCGATCTTCGGGGTCTCGCCAAGGCCCACGTTAATGATGTGCAACTTAGGAATTGCACTTTTGATAAAGTTGCCGGCGGCAACATCCTGAAGAATGTGGACGGATTGACGCTGCGTAACGTGAGAATCAACGGCCAGCCCTTTACAGAGACGAAATAAGATTGAACGAGGCCGCGATGTTGGAATGCGCCGACCTGCAAGCGGAAACCTGAATCGTTATTGCCGCTCTGGTCATACCTTTTGGGTGTGGCTGGTCCGAGAAGCTGTTCACAACGGTCATTGGATCGAGTAGAATGCGTGTGTTCAAGTTGCCTTTCCGGGCGGCTAATGATGGCGAGTCGCCGGGATTGGTAATCGATGGTTAGCAGAGGGTATAAATGGTATGACCGATTCAGATAGAACAAAGTTCAGAACTGTCGAGCCAGAGCGGCGTGGGCAGACCGCTGAGGAGGTTGTTACTCAACTAAGAAGCATGATCCATCGTGGCGAGTTACGGCACGGTGACCGCCTCCCACCAGAGCGAGATCTGGCGAAGATGCTGGGCGTAAGCCGCCCCACCTTACGCGCGGGGATCCGTTCGCTGTCAGCTGTCGGCGTGCTCGAGTCGCGACAAGGAGCGGGCACGTTTGTGGTCCAGGCGGATGAGTCGCCCATGCTCGACAGCAGCTCGCTCAGTCTAATGGCTTCGCTGCATGGTTTCACTTCCGGGGAGATGTTCGAGGCACGTCGCGCCCTCGAGATGGCAATTGCCGGCCTCGCGGCTGAGCGGGCTACGGGCGAGCAGTTGGCTTCGCTGGCGGAAGAAATGGCCGGCATGTATGCCTCGCTGGAAGAGCCGGAAGAATTCCTGCTGCACGACATGCGCTTCCATCAGATGGTCGCTTCCGCTTCCGGCAATCGAATCCTGACGGCGCTAATGAACATGGTTGCCGCCGTGCTCTTTGAAGTGCGGCGCAAGACAGTCAGACGCGCACACGACTTGAAAGAGTCGGCAGAGATGCACCGCAAGATTTACCGCGCGATCCGGGATCGGAATCCGGAAGGCGCGCGGGATACCATGCGCGATCATTTATTGCTGGCGCAGGAGGCGCAGGAGTCGGAAGAAGATACTGGCGATCGAAGCACGAGCAAAAGGTTAGGTGAACAGGCGGCTTAGGTTTTAGCCTTTCACCGTGCTCATGCCAGCGCGAGCGGTTCTCACAGCTTCGATGTAAGCGCGCGTAGCCTCAGTGATCTTCGCTGCCTGGCCGGCTTGGATCGCTTTGAGGTCCACGAGATCAGCTCCCACACCGAGCGCCACCGCGCCGGCTTGGATGAAGCTCGCGGCGTTGGCGAGGGAAACACCCCCGGTAGGAATCAGATCGATTTGCGGCAGTGGAGCTTTCAGTGATCTGATGTAACTCGCTCCGCCCATCGCACCACAGGGAAACACTTTGACGAAATCCGCTCCTGCCGACCAGGCCCGAACAATTTCAGTTGGTGTCAGTGCTCCGGGAAATACCGCAACGCCTTCCTTCCTACAATAGTCAATGGTTTCAAGATCGAGCGCCGGGCTAACTATGAATTGTGCGCCGGCGCGCAGACATTCACGAGCGGTTTCCGCGTTGAGCACCGTGCCGGCGCCGACCAACACTTCATCTCCATAACGCTCGGCAATTTTTTCGATGACCCGCACCGCCCCCGGCACGGTCATAGTAATTTCGACTATCGGCAGGCCGCCTGCTTTGATTGCCTCGATCGCCTTCACCGCTGCACCGCCCGAGGAAGCACGCACGACAGGTATGATGCCAATCGACTTGATGCGTTCGAGAACCTGGGTCTTTTCCATCTTGAGGTTATCTGAAGAGAAGATCCTACACTTTAGGGAATGAGCAGTCGTGTTGATTTACCTTGCGATGCGCGCACCGGCGTTTTTCATCGCCCGCTCGACTTCGGCAAAAGTCACCATAGTGGTGTCGCCGGGCGTAGTCATCGCCAGCGCGCCATGTGCGGCACCGCACTCAACCGCCCACTGCGGCCCCTTGTCCATCAAGAAACCATAAATCAAGCCTGAGGCAAACGAGTCGCCGCCACCAACCCGATCAAAAATTTCGAGATTCTCGCGAACAGGCGCGCGATACAGCGCGCCGTCTGCGTAGCAGATCGCGCCCCAGTCGTTTCGAGTAGCCGTCTTCGCGCTTCTGAGCGTTGTGGCTACTACTTTCAGATTTGGAAATTCACTTGCGGCGTGCTTCATCATGCGGTGGAAGCCTTCGACCTCGAGCTGCGAGTGCTGCTCGTCCAGTCCTTCCACTTCGAGACCCATGCAAGCCGTGAAATCTTCTTCGTTTCCGATCATGACGTCGACCAGGGGCGCCAACTCTCGGTTGACCTTCTGCGCGCGAACTTTTCCACCAATCGATTTCCACAAGGACTCGCGGTAGTTAAGATCATAGGAGATGATCGCCCCGTGCCGCCGCGCCGCCTCGATAGCTTCTTTGGCGACCGATGGCGTAGTTGCGGAGAGCGCACAAAAAATGCCGCCGGTGTGAAACCAGCGCGCGCCTTCCTGCTCAAAGATCAGCTCCCAATCAATGTCACCAGGTCGGAGTTGCGAGATTGCCGTGTGCCCGCGATCCGAGCAACCGAGTGCGGCGCGCACGCCAAAGCCTCGCTCAGTAAAATTCAAACCGTTGCGCACTTCGCGGCCAACTCCATCGTATTTGACCCAGCGAACGTGTGACTGATCAACCCCGCCCTGGTAGATCATATCCTCCACCAGCCGTCCCACCGGATTGTCGGCCAGTGCCGTAACGATCGCTGTGTCCATCCCGAAACAGCGCTTAAGCCCGCGGGCGACGTTGTATTCACCACCGCCTTCCCAAACCTGAAACGAGCGGACTGTATGAATACGGCCAGGCCCGGGATCGAAACGCAGCATCACTTCGCCGAGACTTACAAGATCCCAGCGGCATTTGTCTTTCGCTTTGATTGTCAGGCCTAGTGCCATGGTTTCGCTCTTAGTGTATCAAGTTCTGATGTTCGCCGGCTCGAGTTTCGGTACGAGGAAACGAATCGCGAGAAGGGAAGTCAGATAGGCTGAGCTGGCAATAATGAAGAGAATCGTGAAGCTCCCAATCTCTTGAAGCGATTGCTATTGGTTTACACCGCTGGCCAGAAAACCACCGTCGACCACAAGTATTTCGCCCGTTATGAAGCTGGCTGCGTCAGAGGCGAGAAAAATTGCGGCGCCCGCCAGTTCTTCGACTTGTCCGAATCTCTTCATCGGCGTGCGTATCAAGAACTCGCGGCCTCGTTCCGATTCATCCAGAAGCTTGTAGTTCAAAGGGGTGCGGAACACGCCGGGCGCGATTGCGTTTACATTGACACCGTGCGGCGCCCACTCGACAGCCAGTGATTGCGTCAACGATGCGACCGCTGCTTTGCTTGCGGAGTAGGCGGCTACTTCGAGAAGCGCGACATAGGTGGAAAGCGACGCGATGTTAATAATGCGACCGTACTTGCGTTCGACCATGTGGCGACCGAAAACCTGGCAAGCGCGTAGTGTGCCCGTGAGATTCGTATCGATGATTGCATTCCAGTCCTCTTCAGGAAACTCGATTGTTGGTGCTCGTTTCGTTCGGCCGGCGCAATTGACGAGGATGTCCACCTTTTCAAAAGCTGACACGCTCTTGTCGAGTACTTCCAGCAGAGATGAGCGATCGCAAACGTCCGAAATGACTCGCAACGTGCGCCGGCCACGCTCTTCGATCTCTTTCGCCGCGGCTTCGACCTGATCCATTCGTCGGGAAGTAGGCACTACGTCTGCGCCGGCCTCAGCCAGTCCATGCGCAATCGCGCGACCAATTCCTGAAGTACCGCCGATGACGACTGCGACCTTGCCAGTTAGCTCTAACGGCGTGTAGCTCATTCAACTCCTTCGTTGGCTGGCGCGCCGTGGACGGCCCGCTTGTTATCAAAAACTGTGGTGTGGAAAAGCGATAAAAGAGTCACAGGTCATACCAGTAGCGCGATGAAGTGGTTGTGTGTAACACTCCTATCTCGTCGATGTCAAGCGGGAAAATCCCTCGGTTGCACTAAGAAACTGGATTGATCTGCCCTCGCAAGGTTCTTGTGTTATGGCGTACTCTGTGGTAATAACCAAGACCTCGATCTTGGAATGGTAAAACCAGTTGCGTCTGCATTCCGAAATGGGGCTGACGCCAACAGAGTCTGGTAGAAGAGAAGAATCCATTTGTCGGCTACGGTTCTCAAAGCAAACAGTCGCCAAGCAGTTGGCGGGGGATTTTGGCTAAGTATCAGTAGTCATGGTGCTGGGAGTGCTTCATCCAAGCTGAAGGCGAACCCGTTAAGACCTGAGATATTTGAAAACGAAGAAGCCGTTGGTCGCGCTCAATTGGAGGAACTACAGCGAGCCGCCGCGGGCAAAGTCGGCGACCTCGTCATCATCCTGTTAGGCGGCCGGGGCGCGCAGGCAATGTATCGCCTCGTGGGGCGAATGGCGCAGACTTCTGACCTCGATAATTTACTGAACCGCCTTCACGTTTTTACTCAAGATGCTTTGGCGCCGCTGCGGATGGATAATGCGTTGAGCTTCGTTCGCGATTTCGAACGTTTGCTGGGCGATGCGTTTTTTAGAAAGATCAAGAGCTTCACACCGATGCGAACGGACACTGACGATCCGGAAAACGAGTTGATTCGTTATACTGAAAGGTTGGAATCCCTGGGAGGCATCGACGTTTTCTTTCTCGGTCTCGGGCCCGAGCCCGGCGCGGCCTCACATCTCGCTTACATCAAACCCGGATCAGGGGCAACATCAACGGATATTGCGGGGGTGATTCCAATCTCTCCGAGTATTCTTGAGCACCACATTAATAAGTTCAAAGTGGGCGGCTCTACGGTTACGGATGCAGACGAGGCCGAGTGTCGCGCCGCAACTCAGATTATGACGCTGGGCCCGGCGGCTATACTGGGCGCGCGAAGAATCGTACAGTCGATTGTCGATGCCGACACAGCGCCGACAAAGCGCGAGAGTTATCGACGTGTGCTCAATGCCGAACTAAGCGAAGACATGATGGAACGGGCTGCCCAACTTGATGCGAATCCGGGATTGTGGTTGCGGCTGCATCCGAATGTAAGGTCTTTAGTACTGCCCGACGTGCTGGCGGCTTAGTTAAGTAGATCCAAGGGAAAAACATGTCAATTGTCCTTTCAGAGGTTGCTTCACAAATCAGCGATTACGCGATCATTGTTAATCCCCACGACAATGTTGCCGTAGTGAAGAAGCAGACACACCCCGGCCTGGACGTTGTTTTGCCCGATGGACGCAGCCTTTGTGTCACCGCAACTGTTCCCCCTGGACATCGCTTCGCCACCCGCGATATCCCCGCTGGTGATTTCGTGCGGCAGTACGGCCAGCCGATCGGTACTTCGCTTGGCATCAGGGAAGGTGACCGCATCTCGCATGACAATATGTCCGACGATGTTCCAATCGTGCGTGATCTGGTCGAAAATCTTTCGACGCCTGCACCCAGCTATATTCCCGAGGACGAGCGGGCGACCTTCATGGGCTTTCGCCGGCGCGATGGTCGAGTTGGGACCCGGAACTACATCTTGATTGTGCCGACGAGTATGTGCGCCAGTCATGAAGCGCAACAAATCTCGATGATCTCTGAGTTCACCCAGTACAAGCGCGAAAAATATCCGAACGTCGACGGTGTGGTGGCGATTCCGCACAACAAGGGTTGCGGCTGTCAGGATGGCTCGACCATCGAAGTGATGCTGCGAACGCTTTCCAATTACGCCGATCACCCCAACGTTGGCGGCGTGATCCTGATCGATTTGGGTTGTGAAAAAACCAACCTGGCAAAGGTCGAGCAATATCTGCTTAAACGGGAAAGGAGTTTCGACAAACCTGTCGCAAAGATCGGTATTCAGGAGGTTGGCGGAACGGAAGCAGCGATCGCCCGGGGTTTGAAAGAAGTCGAGAGGATGCTTCCAGAGGTTAACGAATCCGTGCGCGAAGAGTGCTCCATCGGCGAGCTTGTTTTGGGTGTCAAGTGTGGCAGTTCTGACGGGTTTTCTGGCATCTCAGCAAATCCTTCGCTGGGCCAGGCCGCTGACCTACTCGTTCGCTCTGGCGGCACCGTCTTGATTACGGAAGTGCCGGAGTTCTGCGGCGCCGAGCACGTATTGGCAAGCCGTGCCAAGGATGCCGTGACGGCGCGCGCGATCTATCGCCTAGTGGATTGGTACAAGGAGTACGCTTCAAAGTTCGGCGCGGTGCTCAATCAGAATCCGAGTCCTGGAAATGTGGCGGGCGGGCTGCTGAACGTAACTATTAAGTCTCTGGGGGCTATCGCTAAAGCGGGAACGACTCGCATTGAAGGCGTGGTTGAGTATGCTGAAACACCTACGCAGCGGGGCGTGAATTTGATGCAAGGGCCCGGCTACGATCAGGAATCCACACCGGGCCTGGTTGGCGCGGGGGCGACAGTTATCGTGTTCACTACGGGACGCGGAACGACGATCGGTAACGCGATCGCACCGGTGGTGAAACTCGCGTCAAACACGCCCCGCTTCGAGCGAATGTCGCGCGATCTCGATCTCTCGGCGGGCGGTGTCGTCGACGGCACTGAAACGATCGAGCAGGTGGGCGCCCGCGTGTTTGAGCACGTGCGCAAAGTGGCCAGCGGCGAGATTCAGGCCAGGGCCGAAGAGCACAAGCACCGCGAATTTCAGTTCTGGGCAGAGCAGACTGTTTCGTTGTAGCGAACTCGCAGAATCCCCAGGCGAACACCGTTCGATAAAGCCAGGGGGAGATCCTAATGGATGAAGAGATTAAGCTGAACTCAATATCGGCGGAGACCTGCTTCGTTCCCGCTACCAACCAGGGTAAAGGTCGCCGCGCGGCGGTCATGCCCGGACCGACGGCTGCGCGTTATTTACATTATGGTCGCATCACACTTGAGGCGGGAGATGCGCCCGTAGTTTTTGAGAACAATGAACATGAGACCGGACTGATTTGTCTGAAAGGTGCGGCGGAAGTCTTGACTGGAGGCGAGAGTTATCGCCTCGGTCGTTACGATTCGCTTTACGTTTCGCGGGACTCCAAAATTGAAGTGAAGCCCGGGAATGACGGTTGCGATCTCGCTGAAATCTCGGCGCCAGTTTCCGGAAAATATCCGGTTCGATTCGTTTCCTACGCTGATGTGCGCGCTAATCCCAAGTTGCACATCATCGCCGGCAAACCGCCCGCCGAGCGCGATCTGAACGTTTTGATCGGCGCTAACGTCGATGCCGGCAGAATTATGGCGGGCGTAACTTTTTCGACGCCGGGCAACTGGACTTCGTGGCCGCCGCACGAACACGCGCGGATGTTGGAAGAGGCATACCTCTTTGTCGATATGCCTGAGCCCGCTTTCGGCGTTCAGTTCGTCTACACGGATCCCGCAAAGCCGGAGTTGATACAGGTTGTGCGAGAAGGCGATTGTGTCTTGATGCCGCAAGGTTATCACCCGAACGTCGCCGCGCCAGGAACGCAAATCAATTTTGTGTGGATGATGGCCGCCATCCGCGAAGGTGAGGACCGCAAGTATGGCGTCGTCAACGTGCAGCCTGATTTTGCTGCGGGCGGATCGGGATTGGAAGCCGCAGCAGGTAAGTAGGCGAAGAAGGCCGCGAAATGTCTGCTACTCAATCTGAATCGAATCAAACACCCACCGCGGTCGCAAGCGCCGCTCAGCATCTGAATTGGGCCAGCATTCCCGTGGAACATCCAGCCGAAGGCATTGAACGCCAAATGGTGGTCGGCGAAAGAATCATGATCGTTCGCTTTCGGTTCGTTCCTTTTCTGGTCACGCCTGAACACACGCACCCGCACGAGCAGATGTCATTAGTCATCAGCGGTCGCGTGCGATTTCTCATCGAAGGCAAGGAGCGCATCGTCTCAGCCGGCGACGTCCTGCATTTCCCGCCCAATTGCCTTCATGGTGCAACCATGCTGGATGAGGAAGTTGTGCTGGTTGATATTTTCTCGCCGATTCGCGAAGACTTCCTAACGAGTGAAGGCTAAAGAGCCAACGTTCCTCGCCTCATTGATTATTGAAAGCAATTGGTGCCGAGGGTGGGATTCGAATTCGAACCACACGACCTTGCGGTCAACGGATTCTAAGAACGCTGGAAACGGTATCACCTGGTCTTACCAAACGATACGAGCCAATATTTTCCGGCTCAGCGGTTGTCAGGGTATCGCTTGGCTGGGTTTGTACAAAGACGTACCGCCACCATCTTAACCCGAATCTTCGAGATTTCAACGAGGCCAAGGGATGCCAACTAATTACTTACGAAACATCAGACGCACGTTTACGATTAGTGGATCACTTGGTTTGACGGCCAGGCGATAGACGGTTTGGGGCGCTGGATCGTTCTGCGTAAGCTCTTGCGAGCTATTCGCTCCGGCCGCTTGCTCTTTCTCGGTCATTGTCTGCCCGGCGCCGCCGGCCATTTCAAATCTCGTGGCTTTCGCTCCCCACTGCTTCTCCCACGATTCGACTTGCTCGCGTGGCAACTTGATCGCCTTGGCGCCCAACTGCTCTGGGGCAATCAGTGGTTGTGCAGAGACCAGGATAGTGACCACCTCGCCGACGTGCACCTTGGGGCCCTCGCTTGGTTTGATTCTGAATTTTCCCGTTGCGGAAGGAATGTAGATCAAACGGCCTGCTTTCACCTGATTGGCGTCGCGCGTTTTTTGAGTTGGGAAAATCAAGACCGGGTCGCCCAGCGAGCCGTCCGCATATTGTTCTCGATCGATTACATAGAGATAGCCGGCGCGTGAAAGCGACTCTATGCTGAGCCGAACCCTCTGGCCCGGTAGCAAGGGCGTGCCTTCCTCGATTCGCTCAAGCGTCCATTCTGACGGCCCGCCGTCTTCCTCTTCGACCAGTTCCTTGGTCTTGTCGCCGGCGGTGGAACGACGGAAGCGCCAGAAGGTGACGCCTACTTGCATGAAAGTTGTCCCGGGCGGTGGCGTGGCGTTCGCCTCATTTGGAGATTTTGCGCCAGGCTTGTACTTGGCGGTGGAGGGAGTCCTCTTCGGGGCAGCCGGACGCTCTTTTATGAACTGTTCCGCTTTGATCGCCTTCGACTCGTCTCCGTCCTGCGCCTTGGCCGTGTATGGGGCGGCAAGGCAAAGCACCAAAACAACCCCTGCCAGAATTATTTCGGGAGCTCGTTTGGTTAGCATGATCTCTCCTTCTCAATAAGCCTCGTGCGACAATTCAACGAGGCTGACCAGGATGTCGGCCCGGCCTTTTACGGATGTCGCCTTCTTCGCTTTATCACTGATTACTTCCGGACCCTCAGAATCGTATTTCTTTAGATAGAATTGCACTCGTGCGATCTGATCGGGGCTGGCGATGACCCCCGGATTACTCTTGTTGCGCGCTGCGTCACTGTAGATTGCGTCCAATTCTGGTATTGGTTGGGCTGACCAGATAATCCAGAGTTTTTCGACACCAGTCTGCTCGACAAAGCGATACCACTCTGTTTGCGGCAACTGCACGATCTGATTGGCCGCGAGCCGCGCATCCAGTTTCTTGTCGGGGGGCAATGGCCTCTTGTCTGGCGGCAACGGAAACATGATGTTGTATTCGTCCGCGCCATTCTTCCCCGGTCCGACATTGAGTAAATAAAGGGCCCCAGCCTGCGTTGGTTGGACATTGAAGCGAAACCTCCAGCCGTTGCCAAAGATCTCCTGACCCGCTGAGTTGAAAGAGTCACCGTTCGCACTTCTGTTTGTCATCTTCTGTACGGTCAGCCAGTATGTGAATGACTGTTCAGGGGCAGCGGTCGTGGTCGTGGGCGGCTTCGTTGGCGGAGTCGTGGGCCTTGCCGCTGGCCTGAGGGCATACCAAATGCCCGCAATCGCCAAGCCAAGAATCGCCAGGCTCACCACCGCGATCAACGGCGCTCGCTTATAGATTGGGGTCACACCAGCGCGCGGGAGCTTTGCCGGCGTTTCGGGATTACCGAAGTCGTCTCCGTACAGGTTGAAGACATGAACCTGGTGACCATGTTTGACCTCGGCGTTTCCGAGATCGTGCAAATAGTCTGACCATCGCGCGAGTTGTCCAAGATCATCAGCCACCCGTTTCGAGAGGATGATGTGGCCGCTGTCGCCACAGTCCATCACGCGTTGGGCGATATTGATGCCGCCGCCGGCCACATTCATGTTCGTGTTGATGTCCGCGATGTGATAGACCAGGCCGCTGTGTACACCCATCCGCAACTCGATTCCCGGTTGAGCCTTCAAGATCCGGCTGATCTCGACCGCGCACCTCACCGGGGCCTCGGGATCTCCAAAGAACACCAGGGCCATCCCGTCTCCGGTAGGGAGACGAATCAGATCCTTCGTGCTCGCTTTCTTGCATTCATCAGTGGCGAGGACGATCTCCTGTAGTTTGCGCAGGCGTTCGGTTTGCTGATCGATTAGCAGCTTGGTATACCCAACGATATCCATGAACAGCACGTGGGCCGTTTCCAGCGAAAGGGTCTCGACCCCGTCGTTGCGCGGCTGCTCTTGTGTCTGCAACTTGGTTTGCTCGTCATCGCCGAGTAAGGCCGCCGAAAGCAAATCTCCAAAATCGCGCGCTCGCTCGTAGCGATCTTTTGGTTCAAACGAGAGCGCCTTAAGAATTATCACGTCGGCTTCCGGCGAAAGATTTGGCCTTAGATCTCGGGGCTTGATACGAGTGCCTGAGCGTTGCATCTCCAGAAGTTGAAAAGCAGAGTCGGGATTGTTCGGACGTCTGCCCGTCAACATCTCGTAAGCGATCACGCCAAAGCAATACACATCGCTGGCCGTGGATACCGTCCCGGCACTCAGTTGTTCAGGCGACATGTAGGCCGCGGTGCCGACGGCTTGCTCGCCTCCCGTGCTTAGCGAGATTACTGAGTTGCGAACTTTGGCGACCCCAAAATCAATTACCTTGACTTGGTCTTCGCCGTCTTCGAGAGTCTGCACCATGATGTTCTCGGGTTTCAGATCGCGGTGCAGAATCCCTCGCTCGTGCGCGGCGCCAAGCGCTTTTCCGATCTGCCGAATAATCTTAGCCGCGCGCCAGAAAGCCATCCCCTCCGGACTGATCAGGGACCTCAAGCTAACGCCATCGACATACTGCAGGACGATATAGGGTTTGCCATCTGCCAACTGGCCCGAGTCGAAGATGCCGACGATGCTGGGGTGATCGATGCGCGCGAGTGCTTCCATCTCCTGCTTGAATTTCCGCACGCTCCAGGCGCTATTTATTTTTTCATCGAGCAAAGCTTTGACGACCACCGGCCGGGACATCATCTTCTCGTCAGAGGCGAGATACACAACTCCAAAGCCACCGCGCCCCAATCTTCGCTTGATGAGATAGCGGCGATCCAGCATAGTGCCGATGAGCGGATCCTGATCGACTTTCGTAGTCATACCTACGGGGCCGTCGTCCCTGTCTCTCGTGTCGGCTTCGGTAAGGATTTCGTTGGCTTCGTCCATCAAGGGCTAAAGAGTCCACTATTTCCGCTTGCGGCACAACCGCTGCGTTTACCGCGAGCGTCCGTCCCGAGTCAAGCGCGCAATCGCGAAACGTTCGGCTCCGCCTGCGCGCATATTGAAAACTCTTGGTCGTTGCACGCGCTTCTCGTCAGGGTCCACTTCCTCCAACTGCTTTCCGGTCTTACGCTTCTCGCCGGCAATCCGCGGAACCCGCTCGGTGGCGTAATCAAACCATTCGTTGAGGAAAACCTCGCCGTTGCCATCAGCATCGGCCGCGCCGGATTTGATGCCTTCTTCGACCAGGGCGTAAGCCAAATAGCTATGTTTCAATCCGGCTGATTCAAAGGCCACCTCGTCGCTTTGAGACGCAGTCAGCACATACATTCCCTTTTCATAAGCCAGTTGCGCGAGCCCTCTCGCATTCATCGGGCCACGCCGCTCGTCCGCAGCTTGCAGCGCCTGACCCGAATTGCAGGCATCGATGATCAGCAGCAGTTGATCCACGTCGAGGGGCTTCAATGCTTCTTCGACCTCGAGGTCGGAAATACTGTGCGCCAAGATTGTCGCCAATCCCGCCTCGTCCAATTCCGATCGCTGACCCTGGTAACCAAGATCGTGCGGGATGAGATAGAAACGATCGTCTTTTGCAGTGCCGTGGCCCGAGAAGTAAAAGATGACCGCGTCTTCGGGCTGCGCCGGTTTGATCTTCAAAAGATCCGCGGGCGCATTCTTTGGCACTGAGTTCTTTGCAGTCCCCGCCAACAATCTCAAAGCCAGCAGAATATTTTCCTTGGTTGCATCTTCGTTTACCAGCGAGATGACTTCAATCGGACGATAGCGGCCCAGTGCTTCCTGTTGACTCTTTAACTGGATCCCGATTTCGTTGGCATCGGCGACACTGTAATTGAGATTGTACTGTGAATTTGCGTACTTGCTAACGCCAACCACAACCAGATATGCAGTGCCGTCGCGGCGAAGGCTCTCTGCGCCGTTTATCGACAACAGGGAATCGGTTGACTTTACGTTGTCCCGATTGAAAGCGTACGCGGTAAATTCATTTTTCCCGGCGACAATTGGCACGCTGGTTTCAATCGCACGTTTTGGCGCGCCTTGCAGCACATCGCCGGACCAGACCTGGACCAACAGCCCGTTGCGAAACAACCGCAGATCGCGCGCGCCGCTGCCATCTCGATGTTCAGAATCCGCGGCAGCCTCGGCGGTCTCCAGCCTCAGCTTGATCGTGCGTGTCGAAACATTGGCGGACGCATCCGTACTCGCAAGATGTATCTGCGGTTGACGCCGGTCTCTTTTGGAAATGTCCTGCTTCGCTTTTGGATTCTTGTTGGCAAGAATATCCGCCAGCAGACCGGGATAATAGAATTCGTTGAAGAACGATTCAACTGGTGCGACTTTGAAAGTACTCTGGCTAAACCGCCAAAGCAAGAGGTTCCACGCCGGATGAGAGCCGTCAAACAATCCGCCTGGAGTAGCCACCAGCCAGTCGTTCGTTGCGGGGATCGAGACCACGATGGCGGCCTGTGCGCCGCTGTCTGGCCTCCAGACGATCATGCTGCCATCGCCATTGGCGGAAATTAGCGATTGCGAATCGTTGCTAAAGACAATTCCGTTAACATCCCCGGAAGATCCGGCTAGCGTGCGCACTGCTGATCCGGTCTTAACATCCCAGAGCCGGACAGTTTGGTCCATACCGCCCGAAGCCACCTGATTCCCATCGGGACTAAACGCCAGACTGAAGATCTCGCCAGTGTGCACGGTCATTGTCCGCATCTCGCCTGAGGCTATTGTCAACAGCGCAACTTTGTTGTCAGCGGTTCCCGCTGCCAGCAAGGCCCCATTCGGACTGACAGCGATCGCGTTTACCTGTCCTCCCAACTCGAAAGTCCTGGTGACGGTTCCGGTATCGAGATTCCATAACTTAATTGTCTTGTCGGTGCTGCCCGAAGCAATGAACGACGAGTTCGGCACGAACGCCAGGCTCGTGACCTCTCCCGCATGGCCCGTCAGGATTCGTGTCTGCTTTGCAGCAACATCCAGCAGGCGAACTACCTGGCCGGTTCCAGCAGCGGCCACCAACTTTCCGTCCGCGCTGAAAGCGATTGTGTTGAGGCGTTCCTGGCTGAAGGAAACGCTATGAATTTCGTGCCCGCTGTTCGGATCCCATAGTTTCACTTCGCCGCTATTGCTTGCAGACGCGACCAGACGACTGTCTGGACTAAAGGCCACTGCTTTCACCCAGCCGGTGTGTCCGGCGAGCTTTGGCACTTCGCGACCGGTCGCCACTTGCCAGAGCCTGATCGTGCGATCGTTGGTGCCCGTGGCCAACCATCTGCCATCGTGGCTGAACGCCACTGAGAAGAAACTGGCTGAATGACTTGCCAGCGTGCGTACCAGTTTCCCGTCCGCTGCGTCGTGAAGTTCTACCACGCGGCTGCCGGGGCTGGAAGCGATGAGTTTTCCGTCTCTGCTGAGCGAGGCAAACAAAATTCCTTCCGCTCCCTGATCGCCGGCAACGACGCGCTGTTGTTTTCCCGTCGTCACATCCCAGAAAGCAGTCGTCCCGTCAGCACTGGCAGATAAGAAAACGTCGGAGGCTGTGAGAGCTCCCGCCAGGATTGCCGCCCCGCCGGGTTTCGACAGCATGCGATCGTGTCCGTTAGTGGTGTCCCAGAGTACGAGGCTGCCATCCATGCTGCCGGACACCAAATGCCGTCCTTCAGAACTAAACGAGAGCGCCGTGATTCTCTGGGAATGTTTGCTAAGGGATCGTAGTTCGCGCCACGTTGTCGTGTCCCAGAGCTTGATATTGTTATCCCCGCTGCCCGAAGCCAGAGTCCTTCCGTCCAGGCTAACTGCAAGCGCGGTGATTCCCGCGGTGTGACCTTTGAGCGTTTGCAGCAAGCGACCGGAAGCAGCGTCCCAGACCTTGATGGTGCGGTCAGCGCTTCCGGAAATAATCCAGCGATCATCAGGGCTAAAGGAAAGCGCCTCAACCGGACCTTCGTGGCCGGCCAGAGTCAACAGTTCGCGCCCTGAAGAAACATTCCAAACTCTTACCGTGCGGTCGTTGCTGCCTGAGGCGAGCAGCTCACCATTCCGGCTAACAGCGAGCGACTTGATCCAGTTCTTGTGGCCGGTAAAAGCGCGCAGCTCGTGACCGGAATCCACGTCCCACAACCTGATCGTATTATCAGCGCCGCCCGAGGCGAGCCAGCGATGATCTGGTCCGAATACCGCGCAGTTGATCCGCGAGCTGTGGCCGGTCTGAATTACTAACTCAGGTGGCGTGATGTCTGGACCAGCGGATTGTGAAGTCGATCGTATCGGACCAGAGAACAGCAGCCCAATCGAGACAATGACGAGCGTTCGCCACAAACGGGACGCGAAATTTTCCTTTGCAGATTGTAGAGTCCCGCCCCGCTGAGCGGATCGCGAATCGAACGTTGTGGTCTGGCTACTGCCCACTGCTTCCTGCCTTCTGTTCTCTCAAGGTCCGAATCTGAAGCGATACTCAGCCGAAGTCACAAAGCCCGTGACCATCCCGCGGGGGTTGTTGTTTAGATCTAGATCGGCAATCCATTGCAGGTAGAATCCATCGGGTTGTCGCCTGAGATAGCCAAAGTATTCCATCACTGCGTAGGCCTGATGGTTGTACTTCGTCGAGACTTCAGTACTCTCCACTATCTGTCTCAGCACCTGCGCGCGCGTCATCGTCGAACCGTTCAAGCCATTGATCATTGTCTGCCGGGTTGATAGCGTCACGCCCGCGGTGTTCAAGAGCGCGTCCACGTATTGAGTGTTATTGAGTGGATTGTAAGTGTTCGCGAACGCCGACCGCGCCATGAAGTCTGTGATGAACTGCACCTTGGCCGCTTCCAATTGATTGGCATCCAGAAATCCACTCACGCGCGCCAGGTCTACTACGAACTCTGAGTAATCCGGCTTGCGACCAAAGGCTACCGGATAAAATCTGTAGACAAAGTAGCCGCGCTCCTGAAACTCTGCCGATTGAAAGAAGAGTTGCGAGACGTGTATCCGATCGCATTGCGTCGTGTCGCCTGAGCAGTTGTTGATGGTGCCCGCCCAGCCCGCTAAACCAGGTGGGTCAGGTTCACGGCCGAGGAAGTCTATGTACTGCTGGCGCACAAAGAAGTTTGTATTGTCGATCGGATTTGCGCCGTTGGTGCTGTCGTTATCGTTGATGGTCACCGTCGCGTTGGCCTGAGTCCCCAGAGTGGCGCCACTCGGACTGCTGAGACTGACGGTGAAAGTTTCGTTGCCTTCGGCGTAAGCGTCGTCAACGATCGCTACCGAGAATGACTTTGGCGAGGCATCGCCCGCAGCCCACTGCAAAGTGCCGCCGGTGTTCGTGTAATCACAGCGCGGCGAGGCGATGCCATTAAAGACGTTACAGTTGGTCAGGCCCGCGTTGTCGTTGGTGACAAAGTTGACCGCAGCGGCGCTGCTGGTATCGCCACTGCGAGTGACCGTGACGTCAATACGTGGCCCCGCTTCGCTGATGGCGTACGTCGCCGAACTGAATTGCACTGCGATCCTGCTGGCCACTGCAAACGGTGACAGTGAAGTTACCCGAGCGCAAATCTTCTTGGTGGCAAAATCACGGCTGTTGGTCCGGTCCACCAGCGTGCCGCCTTCGTTGTGCAGAACGCTCAGACTGTTGAAGACGTTCACGTCCGTTACCGAAGAGAGCGTAATACAAACATCAACTGGCGGAGTGTACACAGCGGTGGTACTGATATCGAAAGCGACGCTGCTACCGTTAATCACATACCCGCCCGGCACGGTGCCCGCGCTGGCTGGCGCTATGCCATTTGCTGTCGTCGTGCCGGCCGTACCCACCTGCGCGAACATTATGTCGACGGGCGGGAGGGACACGCTCACGTTACTGCCAACCGGAGTGAAACCTTGTGGTGTCGGAGTTGGAGTTGGCGTCGGTGTGGGCGATGGGTTCACAGGTAGACAAAATGAAAACTCCGACGTGTTGCCTTGCGGATCCGTCGCCGTGCAGTTGACGATCCCGCTGTTGATGCCTACCGGAAGCGGCAACGGAAAAAAGAATGCCGCATTGCCGTTGTTATCGGTCGTCACGCCCGGCACCTTACCCGTCACCAATGGTTTGCTAGTCTGCTGATTAGTAATGCACTGCGCATCGACGCTGAAATACCAGTGCACAGTGAACGCGGTACTGGGTGTGCTGTTCAATGTCCCATTGACCGTTACGGTCACATCGGGATTGTCTCCCCTGGGCTTGGAACCATCGCCAGGCGCTGCTGCCGTTACCGAGGTCAACACCGGAAAGTTCTGGTGCAGGTTGGCCTCGCCGGGGAAAGGACCGCCGGTCTTATTGGGCGTTACGCCGGCTGTCCCCAGGTCTATGCCGAGTGCGGAGTTTGAAAAGATCGAGTTATCGACGATCTGAATCCTAAAGGCAGGCGTGCCGGGATTAGCAGTCACATTCGGAATACGCACGCCGCTGTTGCCGTTGAATGCGATTACGTTTTCCGAAACCGTGTGCGTGATCGACTGGACTTCGACGAAGATCCCGTCGGCCTGATTTGCCAGCGGCCCGGTAGCGTTAAAGTTCGTGCCGATATAGTTCCTCTGTATCGTTGTTCCAGTGCCTCCTAATTTGCCGTTATTCAGGAACCCGATACTGATTCCGGTTAGGTTGTTGCCAGAGATCACGTTGCGCGCGCCATCGACCACGCCGCCGATCGTGCTGCCGGTAGCCTGCGTCGCGGTGATGCCATAAGTATTGGGAAGGGCGGCCGAACCGCTCGCTTTCGTGCCAATGTAGTTGCCCTGAACCTGGGTGCCGGTTGCGCCCTCTCCCAGCACAATGCCGTACGGATTATTACCGGAAATGACGTTACGAGCCGCAGTCGTAGTGCCGCCGATCGTATTGTTGAGTTGTCCGCCAAGCTCGGAAGGGTTGTAAATAAAGACTCCGGCGTTTCGATTCGGCACGGCCACGGTGCCATTGCCGTTTGAGCCGATCAGATTCCCAACGACCAGATTGTTGTTCGCAACGTCGAGCATCAAAATGCCAAAGTCTATGTTCCCTGAAATCACATTTCCTGGCGGCGTGCCCGGTGTCAATGTCTCGCCGCCGATGGAGTTTCCCGATGCGTTCTGGATGAACACGCCGATGCGCTGGAAACCCAGACTTGCGCTGCCCGTCACGTCCACGCCGATGAAGTTTCCTTGCACCAGATTTGCGGTCGAGCCGCCGCTAATGCTCACGCCGTTACCGTCAATTCCGGAAACAAGATTGCGGGCCGCTGTGGTCGAACCGCCAACTCGGTTATTGCTTGAGCTGCGCATCGATACGCCGTTCGAGAGCGCGTCCGGCCCGCTGGGTTGAAAACCCTGCGTGCCACTGCTGTTGGGGCCGATATAGCAACCCTCGATTACATTGTTGCCGTTAGTTATTAGCAAGATGGCGGAGTCGCGATTGCTGCTCGAAAAACGATTCACGATCAGACTGCGGATGGTGCTGCTGCCCGCAGTTATGTCCAGACCATTGCCGCCGCCGTTGTTTCGCAGATTAATTCCATTGATTTCAATCAGCGGCGTCCCCAGAAAACCTGGCTGCGTGGCTCCGTCGATCGAAATCGGGTCAGTGATGCGCGGCAGCGGCGAGAGAAGCGTGATCGTCCGCGCGTCAGCGCTCGTCGTTCCCTGAATCACGGTGAAGGTTTGACCTGCGACAGTTATCGTCCCGGTGCGCGCATTGCCGCTGTTGTTCTGATCCACCGAGTAGCCGACCGAGCCGTTGCCGGTTCCGTTCCCACCAGAGTTCACGTGCACGAAACTGTCGTTGCTGACTGCCGTCCAGGCGCAACCCGCGTCAGCCGTCACGGTGATCGATCCCGTTCCCGCGGTGTTACCAAAACTCTGGCTGGTGGGGCTGATCGAATACGAGCAACCAAAGTTCTGCGTTACGGTGAACGTCTGACCGGCAATGGTCATGGTGCCCGTGCGCACTGCGCCGCTGTTGTTCGGCGCCACCGTGTAAGTCACGGTGCCGTTACCGTTCTGCGCGCCATTGGGCGAATTAATCGTGATGAAGTTAGCGTTACTAACTGCCATCCATTCACAGCCGGCGAGCGCGGTGACCGCGACATTACCGATCCCGCCGAGAGTCGGGAATGATTGCGAGGTGGGTGCGATATCGTATGAACAACCCGCGGTTCCCGATGTCAGACTCAGCGTGTACGTCCCAGTCTGGTTAAAGCCTCCAGTCGTTGCTTCAATCACGTACTGCCCGGTGACGGGCAGCGTGAAGAAGCCCGTGGTGAACGGAATACGCGCGAGATGGCTGCCGTCTCCCGTCTCGTCAAGTACTGAATTGTTTGGCCCGATCAGATACAAGTAGGGAATCACTGAGTTTGGTGGTGATGTCATCGTCAGCGCTACGCCCTGACCAGCAGTGCCATTGAATCGGTAGCGATCAGAATAGGTTTGCGGGCCACGAATAGGCGATCGGCAGCTCTGCGTCGTGAGCGCGAAGTTAATTGTCTGTCCGACTGACATGGGTCGCGGATTGACGCAATCAACGATCACGCCCGTCGTGTCCATCGCGGAGTTATTAGTGAGATTAGTATCGCTCGCATTCGACAGCGCGGCGATGTTCACTGTTCGCGGCACCGCCGCATAGCCTACGTTCACCGTCATCGAGAATGCAGCGCTGCCGTTTACTGGAATAGGATCGTTGTAAGTGCAAGTGACCGTCTGGCCCACAGCCGCGCAGTTCCAACCTGCGCCGCCTGCCGAAACAAATTCGAGCCCGGCAGGTAGGTTGTCCGTCACGGTGATCGTGCCGCTGGAAGCGGCGGTGCCACCGTTACGCAATGTGAAATTGTAAGTTCCCGACAGACCGACCGAGAAGTTGCCGCTGTGTGTCTTGGCGAGGTCCAGGTCGGGTCCAGTCAGGCTGAACAATGCGAACTTCGCGATGAAAGCATCGCCGTTTGTTCCGTAGGTTGTTTGCAGCTGGCGAACGAGAGGAAAGTTAGAACCCGCATTTCCCACAACATAGGCAGTCCCCGCTTGATCCAGTGCGATTCCAAATGCTGCATCGAACTCGGTGCCACCGAAATAGGTCGAGTAAAGTAGCGACGTGCCGGTTGGGTTTAGCTTGACCACAAAGGCGTCCCACGCGGCTGTGACCGGCGCGGGGGGGCCGGCTTTCGCCGCCTGGTACGCATTGAAGACAGGGAAATCGCTCGAAGTAGTTTTGCCTGCCACATAGGCGTTGCCAGATCCGTCAACGGCAATAGCGAGGGCATACTCCAGGTCGTTGCCGCCGAGGAAAGTCGTGTAGAGCAGAGTTGACCCCGTGGGATTCAGTTTCGCAACGAAAGCGTCGATGTCACCTGAATGCGCGAAGGACAGCGAGTTTGCCGGCCGCGGAAAGTTTGCGTCAGCGGAGCCGGCGATGTAGATGTTTCCGAGTGCATCAACTGTGATCGCGTCTCCGATGTCGCTGCCCAGGCCACCGAGGTAGGTCGAGAAGATCGTAGCGCCACTGGGGTTCAACTTGGTAACAAAGACGTCAAACCCTCCAAAACCATCCTGAGCCAGGTTTGCTTGAAAGGGGTTAACGGTTAGAAAGTTAGTGGAATTAGTGCTGCCGGTGATGCAGGCGTTGCCCGAAGGATCAATCGCGACACCATGAGCTCCGTCCTCAACACTGCCACCAAGGTAGGTCGAGTAGATCCGCGCACCAGTTGGATCGAACTTGGCAACAAACCCATCCTGCACCCCTCCTCCATAAGTCGGCTGCAAAGCGTTCTGCACGGGAAAGTCCGTTGATTTCGTAATCCCGACGACGTGCGCGTTGCCGGATGAATCGAGGGCGAGCGTGCCGCCATTCCCAAAAGGACTGAATTCTTCGCCGCTGCCACCCAGATAGGTGGAAAAGATTAGCGCCGAGCCAGACGGGTTTAGTTTCGCCAAAAACGCGTCCGCCAGACCACCACCATAGTTCGGCTGAAATGCATTCAGCGTCGGAAAGTTGGTTGAATCCGTAAGACCCGCTACGTAAATGTTGCCTGAAGCATCAAGCGCGATACCGGTTCCATACTCGTTAACAGGGCCATTGCCACCCAGAAAGGTTGAGTAGGCCAGCGTGGGGATATTGTTATTCGTGGCGTGGAATTTCGAGATGACCACATCGTTCCCCCCACCGCCGAAGGTTGCCTGAAACGGGTCACGAGTGGGTAGCTCAGCAGAAGCAGTGAAGCCGGCAACGTAGGCGTTGTTGTCGCCGTCCACTGCAACAGCGTAAAAATAGTCGCCACCCCCACCGCCAAAGTACGTCGAATACCGCAACACCGGGTCGATCACCAGCGGCTGAGTTCGATCGTAGTCGTCAACCTCAAACTTCACTGCGGCCCGTTTGAGTCGATAACGCCCCTCGATCTCTCTTCGTCCATTTGCAGTCTCCTGATAGACGAGCGGTTTGTGCTGCACGATCTTTCCGCCCGGCGTGTTCAGTACCAGATTGCCGTCACGATCGATTGATTTTCTTTGGATACCGTCGTAGCTAATCTTGATGACATTGGGATCAGCGCCCGGCGCAACCACCAGATCGTATTCAAGCTGGCCCTGGCTCCCGTAGTAGACCAAATCGACCCCCGGGTAGACCTGCTCGTACTTCACCTTTGCGTAAGTCGGAATATCGGTCCGCCACTTCGAATGATCGTTGCCGATGAAATAGTTGATGCGGCCGGGCAATTCTTCCAGTCCGGTAACACGAGGCTGTGTATTCGCATCTTCTAGCTTTACCCGCACAACCTGTTGCCGCTCTGATTCCTTCGACACGAGTCGCTCCATCGGATTCGGCACCGACTTTTTCTGACCCGCTTTGTCCGGCGCCCGCAGGCTGAGAACAGCTTCATTGGAAGTTAGGAAAAGATTGTAGCCTCCGCCTCGCGCCAGGAATTTCACGCTGCTGTCGTGTTGCCCTTCGTTCAACTCAAAACTCATCGGCATGCTGCTGTATGACCGAACGAGCGCGGACTTCGCAGCTTCATCATCTCGCTTCCGTGGCTGCGATGCCGACGGATCGATTGGGGCTAATGCTCCCGCGGGAATGTCAAAACGAACTTCATCCAAGCCGGGCGCAGGCGTGCCGTTAACCTGTGACTGTTCCGCGGGCGTCAGCGCAGATTTCAAGAGTTCGCCGTTCGACAACAGGATCGCCTCGCGCAGAGTGATGATGTTGTCGCGAACATTTGTATCGGCGGTGCTGTTGACCGTGATGATGGCGCTGGGAGCGCTCAGGATTATCGACGACGCCGCTTTGTCTGAGCGCATGACGACCAAATCACTCACCGCATCGCCGTTGAGTTTTATGGGCAATAGAGCGACCGGCGAGCCATCGACATCGAGCAGAACTTCGCGCGGCTGCGTTTGATTGACATTGAACTCACGAGGAGCTGCGAGCCCGCTGTCGTTGGAACGCGCCCTGGTCAGGACTCGCACTTTTCTGTTCGACGAATCGATCGTCAAAAGATCATCAAGCGGATCGGCGGATAAGTGCGCGCTAAACAGTTGGCTTGCCCCGGGCCATTGCGCTGCGCTCTGACGCTCGGTGATCCAGCTGGCAAAGGACTGTTTGGCGCCGCTACGTTTGGTCACGGTGGTGTCTGAGTGAACAAGCCTCACTTCGCCGCTTTCCGACAAGAGGGCGATGTCCGACTTGGCGTTGCCGATAAAGTTGCCGATGGCCAGGCTGCGAATGCTGAAGTCGAATGTGCGATGCTCGATCGTTGGCGCACTCACTGTGAGGCGCTGTTGGGCGTTTAGGGATAGCTTGCGATCGCGGCCCTGAACTAGCATCAAGTCGCGCCCCGCCGCAACAGCTAAGTCAATTGAATGATCGCCGCCCAGTTCAGCCAACGCGATGGCTGTCACCGTCGCCGGCGCCGAATAAATCTCGGCACTTGATCTCAAAGCGCCTTCCGGGCCTTCAAAGACCATCACATACGAGCCGTTTGCCCCAGCTACGCCCACCACGATGTCCGTTAGACCATCGGCGCGATTAATCTCGCCAGTGGTCATTGCAGTGACCCTGCCGGGCAAGTCAAATTCCTGCGCCGCCGCAAATCCGCCATGACCATCGCCGGAAAGCAGGAAGAGTGAGTTCCGGGTGCGTGACGCAACCACCACATCCCAGTGACCGTCGCCATCGAAATCACCCGCGCCGATAAAGTCAGCCGCAGCCGGAGCAGGGAACACTTCGGCTGGCGACAGAAACGGTGCGTCGGTGAAAGTCCCTTCGGCCTTGCGTTGCTTTGCCTCGGGCGCGTTCGGATAGATGGAATCAACGTTGCCGCGCAGCAGACTGACTATTCCCTGACCGTTGTACGCATAGCCACTGACCAGATCAGGCACGCCGTCTTCGTCGAAATCAGCGGACGCTAAGCTCATCGGCTCGGCTTGATTCTGTTCCAGCGCAACGCGCAATTCCTGCGGGCCAACATAAGACGTCAGCACGTCGCGACCATCACTCAGATTGATTGTGGGGTTGCCGCGACCGGCGGCATGGACAGTAACTGCTTCGCTCAGCCGCGCTAGTCTTGCTTCATGATTGCCGAGCGTTTCTGTCTTCGGAGGTTTGGCCTTAATCAGCGCGTGAACCAGCAGAGGCAGGAGACAAAGCGTCAGGACCATTGCTAATGCGATTGGGCCATGTGGCAGAACCCTGGATACTCGATTCTCTTGTTCCAGATTTCGGAGGCCAATTGGGGGGCAACGCATTTTGGTTTGTCCTTACCCACTCTATATACGAGAGTGAGGCTTGCCAAGGATTGAGTCGAATAATGGTACTAACGACCGCAAGAATCCGGTTGACTCAAAGTAAGAAATAACCAATATTCGGGCTGGCGAGATTATGCCAAAAGCTGCCCGCCTTGCCTAGCTCAATTGACCCTCTGACCACTCTCACATATAGGACGTAGTCTCATGCTGAAACTTGCGGATGCTGTCGAACAATCGACGCTTATACAAGAGTTTTAATGGACACCAAGCCCAACGGACGGCCGGCTCCAAAACGCTTTTCTCAAGTCAAACTGAATGCGGCGAGTCAACGGCAAGAGCGAAACGCGGATCTTTTCTTTGCAGATTGTAGAGTCCCGCCCCGCTGAGCGGATTGCGAATCGAACGCTGTGGTCTGCCTGTTGCCCACTGCTTCCTGCCTTCTGTTCTCTCAAGGTCCGAATCTGAGCCGATACTCAGCCGAGGTCACAAAGCCTGTGACCATGCCCCGGGGGTTGTTGTTTAGATCCAGATCGGCAATCCATTGCAGGTAGAATCCGTCCGGCTGTCGCCTGAGATAGCCAAAGTATTCCATCACGGCGTAGGCCTGATGATTGTACTTAGTCGAGACTTCTGAACTCTCGACGATCTGTCTCAAGACTTGCGCACGGGTCATCGTCGCACCGTTCAAGCCATTGATCATCGTCTGCCGGATCGACAAGGTCACGCCTGCGGTGCCCAAGAGTGCATCCACGTATTGGGTGTTATTGAGCGGATTGTAAGTGTTCGCGAACGCGGTGCGCGCCATGAAGGCGTTGATGAAGGCGACCTTCGCGGCCTCCAACTGATTGGCATCAAGAAAGCCGCTCACGCTCGCCAGGTCAGCCACGAACTCTGAATAGTCCGGCTTGCGCCCAAAGGCCGCCGGATAAAATCGGTAGACGAAGTAACCGCGCTCCTGAAACTCTGCCGATTGAAAGAACAGTTGCGAGACGTGGATGCGATCGCACTGGGTCGTGTCGCCTGAGCAATTATTGATGGTGCTCGACCAACCGGCCAGACCGGGTGGGTCCGGCTCACGGCCGAGAAAGTCTATGTACTGCTGCCGCACAAAGAAGCCCGTGCTGTCGATCGGATTGGTGCCGTTCGTCGCATCGTTCTCGGTAATCGTCACCGTGGCGGTTGATTGGGTTCCGAGAGTTACACCTGAAGGACTGTTGAGACTGACGGTGAAAGTTTCGTTACCTTCGGCGTAAGCGTCGTCGACGATGGCGACGGAGAATGATTTCGATGAGGCGTCACCGGCAGCCCACTGGAGAGTCCCACCGGTGTTGGTGTAATCACAGCGCGGCGAAGCAATGCCATTAAAGACATTGCAGTTGGTCAAACCGGCATTGTCGTTGGTGACAAAGTTGACTGAAGCGGCGGCGCTCGTGTCGCCACTGCGAGTTACTGTGACATCAATGCGCGGCCCTGTCTCGCTCACGCTGTAGGAGGCAGAGCTGAATTGCACCGTCTTGGGCGGCGTTGAGTTCACCACCAGGCACGAGGAAAACTCAGAAGTATTGTTTTGCGGGTCCGTGGCCGTGCAGTTGACGATCCCGTTGTTGATGCCTACGGGAAGATCCAGGGGAAAATTAAATTGCGCATCTCCACTGCTGTTGGTTATCACATTCGGCACCTTGCCGAAGACCAACGGGCGGGTCGTTTCCTGATTTGTCACGCACTGCGCGTCGGCGCTGAAATACCAGTTCACTGTAAAAGTTGTATTCGGAGCACTGTTCAATGTGCCGTTGACCGTAACGGTCACGTCGGGATTGTCTCTCCTGGGCTTAGCACCATCGCCAGACGCAGCTCCGGTCACTGAGATCAACGCTGGAAAGTTCTGTAACAAGTTCGGACCAGAGTCCGTATCCTGCGGATCATTCGCAGTGACGCCAATGCCGCCGAGGTCAATTCCCAAACCGGTATTGGCGAAAATCTCGTTATCGACGATCAGGATTCGAATACCGGGCTGGTTATTGCCGGTGACGTTCGTAATCCGGATGCCGGAGCCAAAATTGTAAGCAATGCGATTTGCTTCGATCCGATCACCGTCAGCATTGGCGGGAATGATTATCCCGCCGGAGGGATCGACGTTGGTCCCGTTTCCCAGGGGATTATTACCAGTCAAATCAGTTCCAATATAGTTTTTCTGGATGACATTGGTAAACGTGGCAGCAAAATTAATCGAGCCAATTTCGATTCCAGATTTTTGGTTACCGGAAATGATGTTCCGCGCCTCGGCAACTGAACCGCCGATGGTGTTTTGGGTCGCGCCAAACAGGAGGAAAACTCCTGAGAAGAGGTTCTTCACACTCGCATTTCCATTGACGTTGGTCCCGATAAAGTTTCCCTGGACGAGATTTAGTGCAGGAGGGGGACTACCGACATTGTTAGTGTTGATTTCAACCCCATACCAGTTTCCCGAAATGATGTTGCGCGCCGCAGGTGTCGTTCCGCCAACCAGGCAGGAACCTACGCCCGCTTCCAAGTCAACGCCATCACCTCCGGAGCCGGCCACGCCGTCGATATCCACCGTGCCGGTGACGTCGGTGCCCAGAAAGTTTCCTTGCACCAAAGTCCCAGAGGACCCCACATAGCTGATGAGAATACGACTGCCACCGCCGGCGATGATATTCCTCGCGCCGGCAGTAGTGCCGCCGATTAAATTGTTAGGGGAACCAGGCGCGCTGTTCGTCGAAATCCCGTTGAAAGTATTTCCAATTAACCCCGTTCCGGCGGCGTTCGTTCCAATATAGTTTCCCTGGACGACGTTGTTTTCAGCCGGATCGGAATAGAACGTGCCGAAAATAATCCCGTTGTAGTTATTTCCCGAAATCAAATTGCGCGCGGCGGCGGTGGTTCCTCCCACGACGTTGTTCGCGGTATCAATGTCCAAGCCATCGTTCGTATTTCCTCGATCCAAGTTTCCCGCGATGTCGGTGCCGATGTAATTCCCCTCTACAATATTCGAGCCACCTTGCAACAATACGATTCCCTCATCCGTGAAACGATTGACGACCAGACCGCGGATAACCGAATTACCGCCACGGAAAACAAGCCCGTCGGTAAACGAGCCCACATTCATTCCATTTATCTCGATGATTGGCACGCCGGCAAAACCCGGCTGAGTCGTGGCGTCGATAGTTACCGCTTCCGTTAGATCCGGAAGGAAGGGTGCCGGCGTAATTGTTTGTGGCCCACTTCCGATGCTGAAGCTAATCCGATCGGCGCCGGGCTTTGCGTTCGCTGCTTTGATCGCTTCGCGGAGGGTGCAGTTTGCCGCATCGCATGCGCCATCGTCCGTGTCGGCGGCAGAATTAACGACGAAGTTCTGCGGCGGCGGATCATCGCCGAAGATCAAAGTCCAGCCGTCTTGAAGACTTGACTGGATCGACGTGCCTCCGCCGCCGTCGTCCATGCCGTACAACTTCCAGGTGCCGTTAAGATTGTTGCCATTGAAAGCGGCGAGCGTGCTGGCATAAGGAGAAGACGGGGCTGGTGACGGAAACACGTCCGTATTGCCATCGTCAAAGTTCGTCGGCTTGAAGCTTCCGGTTGCCAGTAAAGATCCGATAGAGCTTGGCGCGCTATCGTCGAAAGTAATATTGAGCCCACTCGTCAACTGAGTGCCACCGACGTCGGACATCAGCATTACTTTCTGGCCGGCGGGACTTACCAGAATAAGGTCAACGACCGACGGTTTGCCGCTGCCAAAGCGATTTAGTTTCATCCTGATTTTGGAATTCGGATCCGTCACACCGGACACGTCAATCGTCGAAGGATAGGGATCGGATTTGCCCGGAGTTGCGAAAAAAGCGCTCATGAAGAAAAACCCAGGGTTCGTAAACGTCGCGTACTGGGGGCTGTCAGACGGCGGCTGGGTTGAATCTTTGCCGGCCTCTGTCGGGACGATGGTTGGCTGGGTCGCGCCTTCGCGAAGAACGACCAGATCGCTTAGCGCATCGGTATCCAGGCGCATCGGCAAGACAGCCGTGGGATTCGCCGAAACATCGAGCGCCAGAGTTTGCCATGAAACGATTGAGGGTGCCGTCCTCGCTGAAGTTGCTCTCTCTGGACTCTCGGTTCCGACCTTCGCCGCCTGAGCCTTTGAAACAACGCGCATTTGCCGGCCGCTTGGATCGAGCAACACCAAAGTGTCCGCCGGAACACTAGAGACCCTTGTCGTGGTAATCGAACGAGCGCCGGGCCATAGCTGTTCACCAGTAGTCTGTATCTGCCACGAATCAAACTGAAAAGGCGGCAGGATTCGCAGCGGCGCGGTGCCGCCTTCACGTGCGCTACCGAAACGCGAAGTGCGACCGGCCGTGTAGTTTTCTACTTCGCCTTTGATTACCGCCCATTCTTTCGCGGTTACCGCGGGCTGAGTCAGGATGTGAACGGCGCCATCAGTCGAAAGCAGCGCCAGATCCTTAAAACCATCACCGCTGAAGTCACCAATCGCTACTGAGCGCAAATCAAAATCAAAGATGCGCGCCGTGAACTGCGGCGAAGAAACGGTGGCTTGGTTCGCTTCAGACAAGGAAAGTTTTCGGTCGCGGCCGTGAGCAATAATAAGGTGATTGCCGGCGGCAATAACGAGGTCCATGGGGTAATCGCCATCGATCTCTCCCAGCGCAAACGATACTGCCGGCGCCGGCAGGGTCAAGATCTCTGGACTGCCGCGCATTGCTCCCAGTGGCCCTTCAAATACACAAGCCTTTGGTCCGTCTGGACCATCGATACCAACCACGATATCCGTCAAGCCGTCGCGGCGATTGATTTCACCGGTCGTAAAAGCCGTCACGCCGCCATTCAAAGAGATTTCTTTTTCTGCTCCAAATTCTCCCTTCCCGTTCCCGGGCAGGAAGTACAAGCTGGTTCCGCCACGCGCCGCCAACACAATGTCCCAATGACCGTCGGCATCGAAGTCTCCCGCGCCAAGAAAGTCCGCCGGCACTCCCGCTTCGACCGCGAGAGCGGGAGAGAGAAAGGGCGCCGGAGTAAAACTTCCATCCGCTTTGCGTTGCTTCGCTTCCGGCGCGTTGGGATAGATCGAATCAACGTTGCCGCGCAGCAGCGTCACGATGCCCTGACCGTTGTACGAATAGCCACTAACCAGATCAGGCATGCCATCTTCGTCGAAGTCGGCTGACGCCAGACTTAGCGGAGCGGCCAGATTCTGTTCCAGCGCGACTTGCAACTCTTGCGGGCCAACATACGAGGTCAACACGTCGTGGCCATCGCTCAGATTGATCGTCGGATTGCCGCGACCGGCAGCGTGGACGATAACTGCTTCGCTCAGCCGCGCCAGTCTTGCTGGTTTATTGTGTGTGGTTCCCGTCTTCGGAGTTCTTGTCTTAACCAGGGCGTGAACCAGAAAAGGCAGAAGGCAAAGAGCCAGGGTAACAACTAAGACGATGGGCGTGCGTTTCAGGAGCTTGGACAGGCTGGGCTCTCTTAGCAAATTTCCGAGGCGAATTGGGGGGCAACGCATTTTGGTTTGTCCTTACCCACTCTGAATCCACGACCGCAAAAACTTACGTGACTCAAGCAAGAAAGAACCAACATTCGGGCTGGCGAGATTATGCCAAAAGCTGTCCGCCTTGCCTAGCTCAACTACCCTCTGGCCGCTTCTCATATAGAGGACGTAGTCTCATGCTGAAACTTGTGGATGCTGTCGAACAATCGACGCCTATACAAGAGTCTTACTGGACACCACGCCCAAAGGACTGCCGGCTCCAAAACGCATGTCTCAAGTCAAACTGAATGCGGCGAGTCAACGGCAAGAGCGAGACGCGGATCTTTTCTTTGTAGATTGTAGAGTCCCGCCCGCTGAGCGGATTGCGAATCGAACGCTGTGGTCTGGCTACTGCCCACTGCTTCCTGCCTTCTGTTCTCTCAAGGTCCGAATCTGAGCCGATACTCAGCCGAAGTCACAAAGCCTGTCACCATCCCGCGGGGGTTGTTGTTTAGATCCAGATCGGCAATCCATTGCAGATAGAATCCGTCCGGCTGTCGTCTGAGATAGCCAAAGTATTCCATCACTGCGTAGGCCTGATGGTTGTACTTAGTCGAGACTTCAGTGCTTTCGACAATCTGTCTCAAGACTTGCGCACGGGTCATCGTCGAACCGTTCAAGCCATTGATCATTGTCTGCCGGCTCGACAAGGTCACGCCCGCGGTGTTCAGCAGCGCGTCCACGTACTGAGTGTTGTTGAGCGGATTGTAAGTGTTCACGAATGCCGTCCGCGCCACGAAGTTCGCGATGAACGCGACCTTCGCTGCCTCCAACTGATTGGCATCAAGAAAGCCGCTGACGCTCGCCAGGTCGGCCACGAACTCTCCATAGTCTGGCTTACGACCAAACGCTACCGGATAGAACCTATAAACGAAGTAACCGCGCTCCTGAAACTCTGCCGATTGAAAGAACAGTTGCGAGACGTGGATGCGATCGCATTGCGTCGTATCGCCGGAGCAGTTGTTGATGGTACTGCTCCAGCCGGCCAGGCCGGGCGGGTCAGGCTCACGGCCCAGAAAGTCTATGTACTGCTGCCGCACAAAGAAACCCGTGCTGTCGATCGGGTTGGTGCCGTTCGTCGCATCGTTCTCGGTAATCGTCACCGTGGCGGTTGATTGGGTTCCGAGAGTTACACCTGAAGGACTGTTGAGACTGACGGTGAAAGTTTCGTTCCCCTCGGCATAACCGTCATCGACGATCGCTACCGAGAATGATTTCGGCGTAGCATCGCCGGCCGCCCACTGCAAAGTCCCACCGGTGTTCGTGTAATCACAGCGCGGCGAAGCAATGCCATTAAAGACATTGCAGTTGGTCAGGCCAGCATTGTCGTTGGTGACAAAGTTAACGCTCGCGCTGCTTGTCGTACTACCCGAGCGAGTGACGGTGACGTCCACGCGCGGGCCGATCTCGCTGATACTGTAGCTCGCCGAGTTGAATTGCACCGTCTTGGGTGTCGGAGTGGGCGTAGGTGTAGGTGTCGGAGTCGGCGTAGGTGTTGGCGTCGGAGTCGGTGCTGAACCCACGGGGAGGCACGCCGAGAACTCCGAGGTGTTGCCTAGCGGATCGGTCGCCGTGCAGTTAACGATTCCGCTGTTAATGCCCACCGGCAGATCGAGGGGGAAATTGAACTGGGCATTGCCGCTACTGTTGGTTGTCACATTCGGCACCTTGCCGAAGACCAACGGGCGGGTCGTCTCCTGATTGGTAACGCACTGCGTGTCGGCGCTGAAATACCAGTTGACCGTAAACGTTGTACTCGGCGTGCTGTTCAACGTAGCGTTGACGGTGACGGTCACCTCAGGATTGTCTCCCCGAGGTCTGCCAGAGTCAGGCGCCGCGGTTGTCGCCGACGTCAATACCGGAAAGTTCTGGAGCCGATTCGGGCCATCGTCAACGTCCAGCGGATCGTTAAGAGTGATTCCCGAAGGGCCGAGATCGATCCCAAGGCCCTGGTTCGCATAGATCAAGTTATCGGCGATCTCAATCTCAATGCTGTTGATGTCCCCTCCAGAGACATTTGTGATCCTGATTCCGGCCCCTCTGTTGTAAGCAATGCGGTTTTGAATAATACGATCGCCGCGGGAGTTAGCGGGGATGACGATGCCGGCGTCGGAATCCACGAAGAATGCGGTGCGACCGTTGGGCACGGCGGCATTGCCGGTCACGTCAGTGCCGATGAAATTTCCCTGCACCACATTATTCAGCGCCCCGCCTTTCGTAGGCTCGCCAAACCGAATCCCGGTTACTGCGTTACCCGAGATTATGTTGCGCGCGGCCGCCGTTGCGCCTCCGATCGTGTTTCCACTTGCATCGAAAAAGGCGTATATCCCGTATTCATTTGTGAGCTTGACGTTGCCACTAACATCCGTTCCGATGAAGTTACCCTGCACCAGATTCCCGGTTGTAGTGTCGTCAATCATCTCCATGCCGATAAAATTACCGGAAACAATATTTCGCGCGGTCGGTGTGGTACCGCCAATCGTGTTGTCATGCGCACCGCCGCTGATAGTCACGCCGTTGTTGTTCCCGGCGTTGGTACCACCGGGAGTGGTGGAAAACGCTTTTGTGCCCGTGACGTCGGTGCCAAGATAGTTGCCCTGCACCAGGCACCCACTGGTACCCAAGGCAGCGAAGTCAACCCCGGACGGAAAGCTTCCGCCAGTAATTAGATTACGTGATCCGGCAGTTGTGCCACCGACAATATTGTTCGCTGAGCCGGAACCGTCCCGCGTAGTTACTCCCGCATGCGAGTTCCCGATAACCGCGTCGCCGCTGATATTCGTTCCGATGACGTTGCCCTGGACCAGGTTTTGCCCAGGACCCCCCATTACGACTCCATGAGCAATCCCCGAAATCAAATTACGTGCTGGGGCAGTTGTTCCCCCAATCAGATTATTAGGCGAATCGATCCCAACGCCATCGGTCAGTTGATTGCCTCTATCGAGCATTCCGGTTGGGTCGGTCCCGATAAAGTTCCCTTCAATAATATTGTTCCCGTTCGTCAGCAGAGCGATCGCATCGGTGTTATAGCGGTTGATTACCAACCCTCGCACGACACTGTTCCCGGCCTTCATGTTGAGAACACCTCTGAAGCCCCCGGCGAACCCTCCGGTGTTGGTCCCATCGATTTCGATTAGTGGCACACCGACAAATACTGGCTGGGTGGTGCCGTCGATGGTAACTACGTCAGTAACATCAGGCAGAGCCGATGCCGGCACAATCGTGTGCGCACCACTGGGTTGAATATTGAACGTGATGAGGTCGGGGCCAACCTTCTGGTTCGCGTCCAGAATCGCCTGACGCAGCGATCCTGTACCGAGGTCATTCGTGTTAGTCACAATAAAGGTCGCTGGAGGGGGGTCATTCAAGATCACTTCCCAACCACCAGCGACCGTTCCGGTGATTGAATTGTTGTTGGCTACATACAAGCTCCACGTGCCATTCGGATCCGTGCCCGCAAAAACCGAGAGCGCACTGCCGTACGGCCCGGCTGGCGCCGGCGCCGGCAGGGCGCCGGGCGGCGGGTTGGTGACCGTGGGCTTGTACGTGCCCGATATGACACAACACGCCGGCGCGGTGATCGGGGCACTGGCGGCGTCGTCAAATGTCAGATTGGCGTTACTGAGATGAGCAAAATAATGAGAGAGCACGAGCACTTTTTGCCCACCGGGACCAACCACGAGGAAGTCTGTAGCATTCGCGAAGCTCTTTGTAAGGTTATCCAGTCGGATACGCACTTTGTCCGGGGAGCCGGTGAAGCCGGCGACCGTGATTGTCGAAGGGTACGGCGTGCCTCCGACTGGAAATGGACCGCTTGCGTTTATAGCGATCGGAGCGAGATTAGAAAACACACCGGAACCTTCGGGATTCACGCCCGGCTGTCCCTGCGCACTTCGTGAAGACGTCTGCATAATCGTTGGCGCCGACGATCCCGTTTTCAGCATCACCAGATCACTCAGCCCGTCCACATCCAAACGCATCGGCAAAGCTGCCACCGGCTCACCCGCCACGTCGAGCGAAGTAACTCTCGGCGCTGCTGCCATCGCCGTACTTGATTTCAAAGCAGCCTGCTGGGATTTGCTATCCGTCACACGGCTGAGCGTGCGCAGCTTGTGCGTTGCAGTGTCCAGTACGACCAGATCGTCCCAGGCCGCAGTCGAAACTCGCGCGCTCAATAACTGGGTAGCATTTGGCCAGACATCTGCAGACGCAGTCTCGAGCTGCCATTGATCCAACGGCGGCCCCAAGGGTTTCTTCTCTGGCGTTATTCGATGCTGATTCAGGAAATACACTTGACCGTCATCGGCCAGTAGCGCCACATCCGCAGATGAGTCTCCGCCGAAGTTTCCCGCGGCTATCGATCGGATCGCGAAATCGAAAGCGCGCGAGCTGCGGCTGGCCGGCAAGACGGTGGCCTGCTGTTTCGCATTCAGCGAAAGCTTTCGGTCCCGGCCCTGGACCAGCACCAAATCGTTTCCCGCCGCGACCACGAGATCGAAGGCATAATGATCGTCAAACTGGCCGAGCGCGAATGAAGTTGCAGTTGCCGGCAGAGCGAACTCTTCCGGGGCAGATTTGAGCGCACCTTCCGGGCCCTCGAAAACCAGGGCCTGCGGTCCATCCGGACCGTCGACTCCGACCACAATGTCCGTCAATCCATCACGCCGATTGACCTCACCCGCAGTCAGCGCGGTCACTTTGCCCGCCAACGGAATTTCTTTCGCTGATTGAAATCCACCGTGACCATCGCCAGAAAGCAGATAGAGAGCGCTGGCGGCACGCGAGGCCATCACCACATCCCAGTGTCCGTCGCCATCGAAGTCCCCGACGCCCAGGAAATCCGCCGGCACTCCCAGTTCGATCGCGAGCGCGGGCGAAAGAAAAGGCGCGGCCGTAAACGCTCCCTCCGCTTTGCGTTGCTTTGCTTCCGGCGCGTTGGGATAGATCGAATCAACGTTGCCGCGATGAACGGTGACGATCCCTCGCCCGGCGAAAGCGTAGCCGCTCACGAGATCCGGAACTCCGTCTTCATCGAAATCGGCGGACGCCAGCGTCAGAGGTGCGGCTTGATTTTGCTCCAGCGCGAGCCGTAACTCGTTCGGGCCAATGTATGAAGTCAGCAAGTCGTGGCCATCGGCCAGACTCACTCGGGAATCACTCTGGCCTCGGGTTCGAATGCTGGCTTGTTCACTCAGTCGCGCTGGCGGTGATTTCTCTTGGCGCGGTGAGGCGTAGCTCGCCGAATCGTGCCAACGTATTCCCGCTATCACGGCCATAGCTACCAGCAAGACCGCGCACACGGCACAGAGCGACTTAGCTCCCGTTCTGAAGCGGGGGACTTCGGGGTCTAGGCGAGTATTGAGAGCCAACATACTTAGCTCCCTTGCTTTAGGCCAACCATCCCTTATTCGAGACTGAAGCTCTAAAGGGATTCGAACTACCCATTTGATCAGGCCTGAATTATATCGCAAGTCGGCCTGGCAAACGACGCCGGGAGACCCCGCTGGTTAACGGTTTAGGGAGAATTGGTTAGAACGCGTATTTCACCGCAAACTGAACGCGGCGACCCGGCGTGATGGTGTCCGTGGCCTGACCGAAGTCGGCCGCGCCGAGCCAACGCACCGGGACGCCGAAGTTCGCCCGGTTAATGAAGTTGAAAATGTCGGCCCGTAAGACCAGGCTTCGAGCGCTGGACGAGAGAAAGTTCTTGCTGACTGATAAGTCCAGCTCGATCACGTTTCCGGCACGAAACGTGTTTCGCCCAATCCGGCCGCTCTGTCCGATCGGCGCGAGCAGCGATGTTGGATCCGGCGCAACCACGCGCAACGGTTGGCGCCGGTCGCCAGTGACGACGAGGCCGTTCGTGTTGTCCAGGCGATCGGTTAGATTGCCGTCAAGGTTTACATCGAAAATGCTGTTGACCGTAAATGGCTGGCCCGTGCGGAAAGTGCCACTGCCGGCAACTTGAAAGTGACCGAATAGCGCGCGCACCACCTTTGCCTGATTCTTCAACGCGGGAAGGGAAGCGATGAAGCTAGAGGTAAACCGATGACGTACGTCAAAGTTCGCGGGACCACGCTCGCCCGCCAGAGTCAGACTGTTCTGCGGTAATGCCGGCGCGCCGGCGAGATCGAAAATATCCGAGACGTCGTCCGCGGCTTTCGATAACGTGTAAGAAACCTGATATTGCATCGAACGTCGGAACCGGCCACGCAATTGCACCTGAAGCGAATCGTAGCGTGAGTTAGCGGACGATTCGTAAATCGCGACCGCGCCCGCCTGATTGACCGGACGTCCGCCGGCGGTGCCTGTAGCCGTGGGCGTCTGGCCTGGCCCCAGAGCCACGCCCACGACATTTGGTTGGAAGCTGACGACATTGATGACCGTGGGAACAAGGATAGCATTCGGGCCCAGATTCGGAGTCGTCAGACGCAGCAAATGCCGGCCAAGTGTTCCCACATACGCGACCGACATGACGGTATTTCGATTCAGTTCCTGTTCCCAGGCGATCGAGTAGTGTTGCGCTGAAGGCATCCGCAGCTTCCGCTCCGGCAAAGTAAAGCCAAAGCCTCCGGGAAAGGATGTGTTGATGGCCACGAGACACGAAAGCGGGACGGCCGGGTTCAGAGTGTTGAGCGTTCCCGGTTGGACGATCGGCAGAAAGCGTGTGCCATTGGCGTCCGTGCAGGGAAAGAATGGCAATGTCGGATCTGAAATATTAAAGCCGACGCCACCTGCGCTCCGCAGACCGCCGGCAAAATTCAGTGTCAGAAAATTTGGAAAGACGTTGCGCGATTGACTCACCACCGCGCCCAAAGCCTGGTCGTAGAAAATTCCATAGCCGGCGCGAAAGACCGAAACTCGACCGAGACCCAACAGGTGCGTCGAATAGGCCAGTCCCACGCGCGGCCCAATGCCCTTCCGGTCTGGATCGTAAATCTGCCGCCTGCCGGCCAGGAAAGTCCCCAGGCCCGGAACCAGACTAAGCGAAGGATCGTTGAAGGTCTTTTCGATGCGTCGCTGGGTTTCCGCGACCGGAGTGTTGTACTCGTAACGGAGGCCCAAAGAGACCGAGAGATTTGGCCGGATGCGCCAATCATCTTGTCCGAAAAAGTTGTATTGATAATAACGAAGGTCGACGCTCGAATCCGGATTTGATTGCACTGTTTGCAACAGACCGCTCGGCGCGGAAGCCGCCGCCAGATCGACTGGACGCACGAAACCGCTCAGTTGGACGACGCCTCCCGGCCCGGGCCGCGAACCGGGCGCGCCATTAAAGACAAGCAGTGGCCGCGCGTTGCGTGGCAAGTCACTGTGCAATTCAGTGCGACGAAAATCGACGCCAAAAGTAAAGCTGTGATTACCCTTGCGGAACGTCAGATTGTCGGCCAACTGATAGGTGTTGTTGACGCGCTGCTGAGGAAAGTTGAAAACGTCGACGCCAACGGGACTGAACCCGGCAAGTTCAACCTGGCCCACAGGCCCCAAAATATCCTCGGTCCCGAAGTTGAAAAAACTGTTGTAGAGAACCGAGGTCGAACTGGGAATTGTGTCATTCACAAACAGGGGCGCGTTGAGAAGGAACCTACGCTCGTTGGGCCGAAGCGAGTTTGCCAGGCGACTGGGCCGCAGAAACACGTGATCGCGGTTTTCGTCAAACACCAAACGCGTGCGGCCGAAAGATGCGCGCACCTGGTTGAAAATGGTTGCGCCGCCATGCCCGCCGATTTCGCTGTTCAGAAAGTTGGAAAAGTTTTGGGTGCGGATCCGTGGCCGAATGGTCGAGAAGATCGCGCCGCCGACCACCGGGATGTCCCGCCAGTCATCCGTGAAGTTGTACCGCGAGGTGATCGATTGCGGGCGTTTGCCGATGCGAAAGTTGCCATCGACCTTGCCCGAGACATTCTTGCTCTGGCCGCCCGCGGGCAAGGCGTGCGTCAACGTGTTGTTTCCATAGATCCCGTTTGGATTGTTTGGAAAAGGATAGAGACTGAACACCGCGTCGCCGCTGACTGTCGTCGGAAAAGCCACGATTGCCGCGCCGCTAAATGGATCACGAGAGAGTCCCGTGGCGCCCGTGCCAAAGATGCCGCGCTCTTCGACGGTGGGAACGGCGAAGCTGGATTCTTTGGTCGCGTTAGTCACCTGGCCCTCGGCGGAAATGAAGTAGAATATGCTGCGAGTTTTTCCGGTTTCGTGCGGAACCAGGGGGCCGCCAATCACTAGACCACCCTGTCCAAACGTGAACGAGTCTTCGCCGCCGCTCTGATTGGTGACGGTGAATGGTTTGCCATTTTGCAGCACCGGCTTACCGCCTGCGCGCAATGCCGTGGTCGAATTGCCAAAGGTGGTATCGAAAAAGTTCCGCGAATTCAGGTGACTGGAATTGAATGTGCCGAACAGCGTCGCATGCGTTTCGTTGCCGCCTGATTTTGAAACTGCGTTCACTTGGCCACCAATGTTGCGTCCGAATTGTGCTGGCGCCAGCAGAGTAATCACTTGATACTCCTGCACGGATTCAATCGGTTGTGGGACCAGCGCCACAAAACCCTGACGGCGCACGCCGATGTCTTCGTCATTGTTGTCGGAACCATCGACGGTGAAGTTGTTGCCGCGTGAGCGCAGACCGTTGACGGCAAACTCTCCGGCCGAGCCGACTCCGGGGCCAACTCCCGGTCCGGCGACGCTGCCCAAAGTCTGCGGCGGCGGCGCCACGCCCGGGAGCAACAAGGCAAGTTCGTCAAACGTGCGCGCGAATGTGCTGGCGCCCAGCGGCAGAGTTGACACTTCTTCTTCAGTGAACGAACCGCTGCGGCGAGCATCGATGGTGATGATGCTGGCGCGCACGTCGGTATCCGCCGCGGCCGGAAGCGGCGTCGGCGAACTCACCGGAGCAGGCGTTGCGGTTGCGGGGTCCAGCGCCACGGGAACCGGCACCACTTCTCCGGTGTAAGTGATCTTCAAACGCTGGATGACTTCGCGCGGTTGATACCCGGGACTGGAGACACGAATCCGATAAATGCCGGGAATCAGCAGGCCTTGATAGAAGCGTCCGCGATAGTCTGCTTGCAGGCTGATCGAGACTCCGGTTTGCTGATTGATGATCTCGACCAGCGCGCCTTTGAGTGCCGCGCCGGTTTGACTGTCGCTGATGGTTCCTTCGAAAGCGCCCGTTACCGTGTCCTGCGCGTGCGCGCGAAAGGGAAGGCCAAGGGTCACCAGCAGTAACAGGAATGGTATGAACAATCCAGAGGATCGAAAGGGGGACGGTTTGCCGGAAGGCCGGACAACGATCCGGTCAAGCACAGTCTGTACGAACCCGGGTTGCTTCAGTCGAGGGCGCATCGGCGTCGCAAGTCTCTCATTTTCGGGAGTGAGTATCCAGTCGCGTGCGGATGATTCCGCGCCGCATTCGTCACGGACCGAATCTCTGTCGATACTCGGCCGCGGTGGCAAAGCCCGTGACCATGCCGCGCGGGTTGTTATTTAGATCCAGATCGGCAATCCATTGCAGAGGGAATCCATCAGGTTGGCGCCTGAGATAGTCGAGCATTCCATTACCGCGTCGCCGACAATGAGGGCTTGTAGGTTATTAACATGATTGGTGCCGAGGGAGGGATTCGAACCCTCACGGGATTACTCCCAACGGATTTTAAGTCCGTAGCGTCTGCCATTTCGCCACCCCGGCATTGCGACAAAAGATAACATAAAGCAGAAGGGCAGTAAGCAGAAGGCGGTAAGCAGAAGGCAGAAAGCAGAAGGCAGAAAGCAGTAGAAACACCGACTTTGCTAATTCGGGTGCTGCAGCTACACGACAGGGCAGATTGCGCAGCGCGTCCGATCCCCTGCCAACTGCATTCTGCTTTCTGCCTTCTGCTTACTGCCTTCTGCCCTCCAGGGTGATAGAATGCATCGTCTTCCCGAAAGAGTCTTCCGCCTGACGAGCATTGATGACCGAAGAGCAGGAAGTTTTCATTAACCATCTCCGTGGACAGGGCCTGAAGCGAACGGCCCAGCGCGATCTGATCCTGGGAGTCTTTCTCAGCAATGAAGGTCACGTTACGGGCGAAGATCTTTATCGTCTGGTTCGCAACCAGGACCCCAGCGTCGGCCAGACCACCGTTTATCGCACGCTGAAGCTTTTGACTGATTCGGGGTTGGCCCGCGAGGTGCGATTTGGCGATGGCCGCGCCCACTACGAGCACAATTACAAGCATCCGCATCACGATCACATGATCTGTTCTGAGTGCGGTCGTGTCATCGAGTTCTACTCGCCTGAGTTGGAGGCGATTCAGGACAAGATGGCCGCGAGGCACCAGTTTGAGCTTACTTCGCATCTATTGCGAATGATCGGTGTCTGCGCCAAGTGTCGCCGCAAGACGCGCGAACGAAGACCAGCGCGCAGGTCCGCCTCAGGCGAGGTCAAGCGCGCGACCACAGGTCGATAACATTGGGATTCGCACAAGCAATGACTGCGTACCTACGCTCCATGCAACAATTCACCGGCAACTCATCGCGTTTCTTGGCGCTTGGATTTCTCGTGATCGTGCCGCTGACCCTAATCGGCTGTCCGAGCGGCGCCAACAAGCCCATCGATATGAGGCCGGTGACGTCGCCGGATGCGTCTTCTTCGCCCGCCAAATCTGTTTCCGATTTTGACGGTGAGCGGGCCTTCGAACATGTGCGTAAGCAAGTCGAGTTTGGTCCAAGACCTCCCGGCTCGCCTGAGCTCGAGAAGACGCGCGGCTACATGATCGATCAGTTGAAGTCTTATGGACTAAAAGTCACCACGGACGAGTTTCATCCAGTGACGCCGGTCGGCGATCCAAAAATGGTGAACGTTACGGCTGAGCTGGCGGGTGAATCCAGCGACGTGATCATCATCTCAAGCCACTATGACACGAAATTGGTCAAGGAGTTCAAGTTCGTCGGGGCTGTCGATGCCGGCTCTTCAACCGGCGAGTTGCTGGAACTGGCGCGGGTAATGGCCGCGAGAAAGACCAAACCGAAATTGACTTACTGGTTTGTTTTCTTCGACGGTGAAGAAGCTCTCTGCTTTGATTGGGACGAGTGCAAGAATCCGAATCCGTCTGATCCGAAGAAGCCTCTGCCGGATAACACCTACGGCAGCCGGCGTTACGTCGCGCAGTTGATCGAGAAGAATGAATTGAAGCGCGTGAGGGCGATGATTCTGTTCGACATGATGGGATACAAGAACCTGCGACTCGGACGCGACGACATGAGTACTGGTTGGCTACAGGACATTGTTTACCAGACGGCAAGAGAGATTGGCTATGGGACGACCTTTGTCGACGCACGCGAAGGTGTTGGCGGCGACGATCACGAACCGTTCCTCCGCGCCGGCATCGAGTCGCTCGACATTATCCAACTTAGCTCTTATCCGTACTGGCACACAAAGGAAGACACGCTCGATAAGGTCTCGGCGAAGAGTTTGAAGATTGTCGGCGACGTGGTTGTGACAAGCTTGCCGAAGATTGAAGAGCGGATACAGAACCGCTCGCGGTAGCGAGCGGGCAGAAACCCGACCGTTAGGGAGGGTGCCTTCCAACTGCACCCTCCCTAACGGTCGGGTTTCTGACTCATCCGCAACTTCTCAATGACCGCCGCGCCCACTTCGCTACAGCGCGAGGCTCTCGCCTCCCCGATCAAATCATAGGTCAGAGTTTTACCTTCGCTGAGCAGTGCCGCCACCGCTGCTTCGACGTGCTCCGCAGCCCGGTGCAAACGCGGATCTTCGTGACGGGTGCCCAGCCAGTCCAGCATCATCTGCACCGCCAGAATTGCCGCAAGAGGATTCGCCTTGTCTTTGCCGGCGTGTTTCGGCGCGCTGCCATGAATCGGCTCGAACATCGCGTGTTCGTCGCCGATATTGCCGCCGACCGCCAGCCCCAAGCCGCCCGCCGTCGTCGCGCCATTGTCGCTGATGATGTCTCCCACCAGATTTGGCCCGACGACGACGTCGTACCATTCAGGGTTGCGAATCTGCCACTGACAGAAGGCATCTACGTAAGCATAGTCAAGTTTTAGATCAGGGAATTCGCGCGCGCCGACATCGCGGAATACTTCGCGAAAGAAGCGATGTGCGCCGATGATGTTTGACTTGTCGACGCACGTAACCTTGTGCTGCTTGTTACGGCGGCGCGCCAGATTGAAGGCATAGCGAACCACGCGTTCAGTTGCGCGGCGCGTGATGCGAATTGGAGTTTCGCGTCCATCTGCGATTTCATTCGTCTCGCCCGTGTAAGCATCTTCGGTATTCTCGCGAATGACGATGTAATCGACCTTGCCCGGCTCCCAGACTTGTTTCAGCTCGCCGTGAATCTTGTGCTTGACGCCCGGATACAGTTTCACCGGACGGACATTCGCGTACAGACCGAGCTTCTGCCGATTCAAAATTACTTGAGCGAACCCGGCCAACTGTGGTTCGGGATAAGGCTTGCCGGGCTTCGTGAAAACCGTCTTGCCGTTGACTTCATGTCCGACCGCACCGAGCAAAACCGCGTCGGCTGCCTCGCACTTTTCAAAAGAGCCGTCGGGCCATTCGGTTTCGTGCTCGGCGTAGTAATGGCCGCCACATGGAATCTCTTCGATTTGAAAATCGACTTGAAAGAGCTCGCCTGCAAGATTCAGAACACGCAGGGCAGCCGCCAAGACTTCGGTCCCGATTCCATCACCCGGCAGCGCTACGATGTCATAGGATTGTTTCATTTGGTTGGGTTCAAAGAAGGTTGAATATAAGCGACGCCATGGCGAATCGACAAGAGCACAACTTTACATTTCTCCCTCTGTGTCCTCTGTGGTAATAATCTTCGCGCATGCTCTCCGCCGAAATCATCACCATCGGTTCCGAACTACTCGCGCCGGATCGCACCGACACCAACAGTCTCTGGCTCACCGAACAACTCAATCGCATAGGCATCGACGTCAAGCTCAAGACTATCGTGGGCGACGACGATGCGCGTCTGGAAGAATTGGTCAAAGATGCGGTCAAGCGTTCACGGGTAGTCATCACTACCGGCGGACTTGGCCCGACTGAAGACGACATCACGCGCAAAGTTGTCGCGCGAGCATTAGGCCGGAGACTCGCTCTGGATGAAAAAGTACTCGCCGAAATCCGCGAGCGGTTCAAGAGCTTCGGGGTGACGATGCCTGAGCGCAATTCGCGCCAGGCGATGGTGATCGATGGCGCGGAAGTTTTGCCGAATCCGAATGGCTCTGCGCCAGGTCTCTATCTGCAACACGGAGAGTGTTCGGTGGCGCTCTTGCCGGGCCCGCCGCGCGAGAACCAACCGATGTACCGGGATCACGTGGAGGCGCGCTTTCAAAAACTGGCGGGCGACATTCGTTTCGCGCGCCGCGTGTTGCGCGTCTCGGGCCTGGGCGAATCGGCGGTTGATGAAAAGATTGCGCCGATCTATTCGCAGTACGAAAACCCTCTGACGACGATTCTTTTCAACAGCAGCGAGATCGAGATCCATCTGCGCGCGCACGGCCGCACGGAAGCGGACGCCGAAGCGCTGCTCGACGATCTTTCATTGAAGATCGAAAAAGAACTTGGCAACTCAGTGTTTTCGTTTCGAGGCGAAAAGATGGAAGAGGTTGTCGGACGGCGTTTGGCGATTACCGGATTCACGCTTGCGGTGGCTGAAAGCTGCACGGGCGGGCTGATTGCTCAGCGGCTAACAAGCGTGCCGGGCTCTTCTCAGTATTTTGTCGAGGGCCTGGTTACTTATTCGAACGAATCAAAGACGCGCCTGTTGGGCGTCGATAAGAAACTAATCAAAGAACACGGCGCGGTCAGCAAAGAAGTTGCGCGCGACATGGCGCGCGGCGTACGTCACGTCGCTAGGACTGATTTTGGCTTGGCGATAACTGGAATCGCCGGACCCGACGGGGGCACCGAAGAGAAACCGGTCGGCTTGGTTTACATCGCGCTGGCCGACGACGCACATACTGAGCACAAGCGGCTGAAACTTCCCGGCGATCGTGAATTGGTTCGTTGGCGCGCGTCACAGGCAGCGTTGGATATGTTGCGACGAAGATTGATTTGAGTCGCACCACACACAACGAACCGTCGGGCTGGAAAGAATCAACGAGCCTGCGAAGTAGGCGGCAGCATAAAGCCTGGGGTGAGCGAAGCGAGCCCCAGGAACCGATCCCCCAAATGATTTCCGAGCCCGCTTTAGCGGGCGACAGAGGATTGCGCATTTTCTCTCGCCCGCTAAAGCGGGCTCTAATTAATTGGGTTGCGGGATCCTGGGGCGGCGCGCTTCGCGCTCTGCCCCAGGCTGTTCCATTTCACGCCTTCAGCGTGAAGACGATAAAGCCAAATGCTCGTCCTCAGAAATTCCGTGTGGCTGTTCATCAGCGCTTCAAATGGTCCGATGCGATCTCCGTATTCTCCACCAGGAAAAAGTCTCACCGGGGTCGAATCCTGGTTAACCACAAACACCACGTACTCGACCTTCTTCGCTTTCAAATAATTGAGAAACCCTTCGGGATCACGCGGCGCGTCCGCAGAAGTCAGAAATTTCTCTAGTGGAATTCCCGACAACGCCTGCACCGTCGTGTCGTCGCAGAAGATGTGCGCATTAGGTTGGAAGTGGGCGTGCAGATAATCAGCGACGGCGCGCTGGGCAGAGATTTGATTCAGCAAGCCGACCGAACCCACGAACTGGACACTCGCATCAAAGGTGCAAATCACGATCACTGCGATCAGTAATCGACGTGCCCACCGGGGTCTTTGCTTTCTCAAATACAAAAGAGTCCACGCGAGAATCGGAATCCCCAGCGTGAAGAGAATCAGACCGTAGCGCGGAAAAATGATTGGCATCGCGCCGGTTAAGTAGGCCGCGGCGATCATTCCCAAAGTAGCAAAAAAGAAAACAAGCGCCGGGACGATCGCGCGAACGTCGTCCTGAATGCGCGCGCGGCGAGCGAGAGGCTTGATGACAAACCATCCAGCGACGAACGCGCCCATCAGCACGGCGAGGTCCGCGGAAACCAGTAGCGTCGCTCCGTCGCTAAGAATGTGCGGCAGAGAGAAGTGAGCCAGTGTGGGATTCGCGGCGAACAGCCAGTTGTGGTATTCCCGGCGCGCCACGAAACACGCGCGCCAGTTTCCCGTGGCCTTCCACGAAACGTAAAGCCAGAACAGAGGCGGGATGGTGAGGATCGCTACCGCGGCAATTGAAATGCGACGCTGTCTGAAAAACTGAATCGCGGGAATCACGGCGATGAACATCCAGCTCTCCATTCGCGTCAGTCCCGCGAGCGCAGCAAAAACCGCGGCGAGAACCCAGCGCTGCTTCAAACAAAAATAAAGACTCGCGAGCAGAAAGAAAGCGTGCGGCACGTCAGTCATCGCTGAGGCTGAGTAGAAGATGTGCAGCGGATTCAAAGCGATGACCAGAAATGCGAGCAACGCGGCGGTGCGATGCGCAGTTATCCGGAGCGTGATGCAATAAATCAGCAGGCAGACTCCGACTCCAAACACCGCCGACACTAGTTTCCCCGCATAGAATCCGTTGCCGACGAAGACGTTAATGAGTGCAGATACGAATTGATACAGCGGCAGCCAGAAACCGTAAAGATCCGTGATCGCGAACGTGCCGGCGCGGATCTTCGCACTCATCACCCCGATGTCGCGGATGTAAACGTACGCATCTCCAAAAGCGTTGGGTAGAAAGAAAGCGCCGAGAATTCTCGGGATGGCGGCGACGAGAATGAGAGTCGGCCACGGAGAGCGTTGTTTGGTTGAATGACGCACGGATTCGAGCAAGCATCGAGGATACCAGCAAAGATCGGCCGCGCCGAAGTGAGCCCCGCTTGTTCCCCGCGCGACGCCTTGTTATAGTCGCAATTCGCTTGGCGCAACTTTGATGGCAGAAGCTAAGGAAGAAAAGATCCTGGCGACCAACCGCGCGGCATTTCACAACTTTCACATCTCGACGAAGTACGAAGCCGGCGCGGCGCTGACTGGAACCGAAGTGAAAAGTGTGCTCGATGGCCGCATCCAGCTAAAGGAATCGTACGTCGCGGTGCGCGAGGGCGAGGCGTGGTTATTCAATGCGCACATCTCACCGTATGCGCATGGCAACCGCGCGAATCACGATCCGCTGCGCACCCGCAAGCTGCTGCTGCATCGGCGCGAGATCGACAAACTCGATCAGGCCGCAGCGACACAGGGCATGACGCTGGTGGTGACTCGCGTGTACGCAAAGCACCGGAAGATCAAGTTTGAAATTGGAGTAGCCAAAGGGAAAAAGCTTTACGACAAGCGCGAAACCGAATTGCGCCGCATCGTCGAGCGCGAAACGCGCGCGCAGCTAAAAGAACGCAATCGATGAGACTGAGAGGATAAGTTATGAATGTTCGCGGAACCTCGCAATCGTGTAAACAAATTGACGTGCAGGCGCTGGCGGTCGCCGTCTTCAAGGGCGAAAGGCCGAACAGTGGTTTCTTGAAGGATCTGGACAAGCAAGTCGGCGGCTTGGTCGGCAACGTGATTCAGACCGAGGAGTTCACGGCCAAGGAAGGCGAGACGGCTTACTTTCATCTTCCGAACAGCGGACTGAAAGCAAAACGCTTGCTGCTAATCGGCTGCGGCGAGCGCGATGAATACAGGGCAGCGCAGATTTCACAGATGGCCGGGACGGCAGCGCGCTTTCTGCGGGGCAAGAATCACCAGAGGATTGCGATCGCGCCGCGCGCCGCGGGCGATGGCGAGCGCACCGCTCAGATGGTGATTCAATCCGCGCTGATGAGCTTGTTCGAGCCGGACAAGTATCGGAAAGACAAAGAAAAGCGCGAGCTGGATCGGATCATAGTTGTGATCGAGGGCGCCGACGAGAAGGCTTTGCAACGCGGAGCTGAGCGCGGTGGCATCGTGGGCGAAGCAGTCAACTATACCCGCGATCTGGCGAACGAGCCCGGCAGTTACCTGACGCCGACGATCCTTGCGGCGCGCGCCAGAGAGACCTGTCGCAAATTTGGTCTGACGTTTGATGTGCTCGATCAAAAGCGGATGGAAAAGCTCGGCATGGGTTCGCTGTTGGGCGTCTCGCGCGGATCGGACGAGCCGCCGAAGCTCATCGTCATGAAATACGCACCGAAGCGGGCGAAGCGCGGAAAGAAATTGCTGGCGCTGGTCGGGAAGGGAATTACGTTCGACTCGGGCGGTATCTCACTGAAGCCGGGCGACAACATGGAGTTGATGAAATACGATATGTCTGGCGCGGCCACGGTGATTGGCACGATGAGGGCAATCGCGCAATTGAAGCCATCGATTCCGGTGTTAGGAGTTGCGCCGTGCTCAGAGAATTTGCCTTCAGGAAAAGCGACCAAGCCCGGTGATGTTCTAGTAGCCATGACCGGCAAGACGATCGAAGTCATCAACACCGACGCCGAAGGTCGCCTGGTTCTCGCCGACGCGATCGCCTACGCCAAGAAGCTCGGCGCGACGCAGATCATCGACATGGCAACGCTCACCGGCGCGGTTTCGATCGCGCTTGGCGACGTGAACACTGGGATTCTCGGAACTGATCAAGTGTTGATTGACGGAGTCATCGCTGCGGGCAAGGAAGTTGGCGAAAAGTTTTGGCAGTTGCCGCTCGACAAAGAATATTCAAACCAAATCAAGTCAGACATTGCTGATGTCAAGAACGTCGGCGGCCGGAAAGCCGGAACGATTACGGCGGCGGCTTTTCTCAAGGAGTTTGCCGACGGAGTTTCCTGGGCGCATCTGGACATCGCCGGAACGGCCTGGGGCGATGACGCGAAGCCTTATCGCGCAAAGGGCCCTACCGGTGTAGCAGTGCGAACTCTTATCGAATTTGTTGAGCGTTCGGCTCGCGATCAAGCGAGCTAGCAACGTACTATCACGCATCTCTTCAGAGTGATAAAATCATCGAGCAAGGGCTCGGGATGACCGACTACTACCACGTTCTTGGCGTTAAGCGAAGCGCGACTGCGACTGAGATCAAATCCGCATACCGGAAACTGGCGCGCAAGCGGCATCCGGATGTGAATCGTGGCTCAGAGAAGGCGGCGCGCGAGTTTGCCTTGCTGTCGCTCGCTTATCACACCCTGATCGATCCACAAGAGCGCGCCTTTCACGATCAGCAACTTGATCAGCAACTGCGCGGCACTTCGATCCTAGATTCTGACAATCCACACGCTCAACGCGCACGCACCATTGCGGCCCAGGCGCGCTGGGACCGGGTCGTTAACCAAATCCTGGAGAATGACCGGCGGGAGAATCGCGAGCGACAGCGCGCCGTCTTTACCACGGTGTCGCTTTTCCTCTCGACGTTTTTTGTGGCCATGATCAAGCCGCCGCTATGGCAAAGTTTCGGTGTGTTGGGCAGGGTAATTCTCGGGGCGCTGTTCATGGTGGGCATTTGGCATCTGGCGCGACGACTGCGTGAATATTTTCGGCATTACACCTATAAGCCTGACGAGATTCATTACTCGGTCACGCGGGAAGAGGCGAAGCCAGAGCAGCCGTTCACGCGCTTGTCAGCATACGCGTTCCTGGCGGGCGGGTATATTGTCAGTTTGGGAGTGGGTCTTTTTATCGGCTGGCACGCACAGTCTTTCTTTTCCGATCTCAGTCTGCTGTTTCGTCACACGGTGCCGAGCGCGATCGAATCGTATTCGCCGACTGCACTGGTGATTTCTGATCTCCTTTTCTATCCGCCGATCGCAGTTTTGATTATCGACACGATGCACGCCGTGGCGTCGCGGATTGATGCGGGTTGACTTTATGGTTGGAACTGAACAAAGTCGAAGCATGAGAGTCCTGGTTAATCCAGCCCGCACCCTGTTGTGGTTGACGTTTATTCTTGTCGTCTTGGCGGGAATCGCGCCCTTAGCCTTCGCACAAGGCGGCGACCAACTAACACCCATTCAACGAGAGATCGAGCGGCAGCGACAGCGCTTGAGTTCTTCTGCTGCTGAAGATCGCCGCGATGCGCTGATGCGGCTCGGCAACTTGAAACGTCCTGACGCCTCGCGCGTTGCGGCTGGTTCTTTGAACGATGCCGAAGTGCAGGTTCGGGTCGCGGCCGCGCACGCGTTGGTGTTTTTGCCGCCGGCAGAGGCGGTGGGGCTGCTCCTGCCGCTGTTGCAGGATCGAATCGAGTTCATTCGACGCGAAGCCGCGTATGCGCTTGGTGAAACGCGCAGTCGCACGGCCGTGGTTCGGCTGACAGAATTGCTGTCGGGTGATAAGGAAGCGTCCGTTCGCGGCGCCGCCGCAGTTGCATTGGGGCAGATCGGAGACGAGACGGCAGTCAATGCTCTGTCGCAGGCGCTGGCCGGGAAGAAGAAAAAGAAGGCCGCCCCGGCTGATGAATTCTTGATGCGTTCGGCGGTGCGTTCGCTGGGTCAGATTCGCAGTCGCGCCGGACTGCCCGCCTTGATGGCTGCGCTCGCTGAAGATCAAAATCCGCTCGACGTGCGACGCGAAGCGGCCACGGCGTTAGGCATGATCGGCGATCCAGCGGCAGCGCCGGCGCTGCGCGCCGTGATTGACTCAAGCGACCCTTACCTGGTCGAAGCCGCGCGCGAAGCTTTGCGGCTGATGGGACTTGTGCGGACCCAGCCCCCACGACGCTAGCTTGTCTGAAAGGACTTCCACATGAAAAAAGACGAACTCGATAGCGCCCACGAGCCAGAGCGACAAGGCGAGGGCGAGTCTACGGACCACGAGCTGCAGCAGGCCGCGGCTGATGCTATAGCCGAGGTCGTCGTCGACGCCGACATGCATATTGAGGCCGACGAAGCGGTCACGATCGCAAGTGAAATACTCGAGAAGTTTACCTCGCCTCTTATGATTCAAAAGGCCGCTGGTGCTACTTCAAGCGTATCAGTTGTGGGTAGTCCAGATGGAGGAGTGGAGAGCGGGCGCTCCGTCAAAGCGACGAACATCCTTCGATGGATTAATCTTAAGGACGCTGCTTTCGCGCTACCGAGTACGTTGCCCACACTGGCTACGTTATTCGATAAGAATGGAGCTTCAAATCACGTACGGATTGCTATGGCGGCAGTCATTGCACTGTTCGCTTACTTAAGGGTTCTCTCTGGCGCTTTCCAGATCCCCTTGACCAAACGGACGGCCGGAGTCCTCAGAGTCATGTGGCTGGTCAGCAAAGACAACGAGGAAGTTGTCCATCAGAACGCCTTGCTTGAGAACGTCAATTCTCAATTCGAAGAATACAAATGGCAGGCAATCGACGCTGACGAACTTCTCTCACATCTTGAGACCTTAGAGAAGATAGGTTGTATCGAGAAAGACGAAGCCTATAGCTCGATTCTGATGGAACGGATTCAGTGGCGTCTCAAAGAGAAGGTGAAACTTACTTATTAGGAGCCAGGAGTCCGTTTTCCTGTGGCGTCCGCTGACAAACTAACTCTCAGATTTCTCGGCCCGTCCCTGTCCTTTGCGGGCCACTTTTGTCTGCGGAATCGGAAGCGCCGCGGCGCCTGACTTGGCTGCTGGCTGAATCGATTCAACCTCAACGCTAGGGATTTCGGTAATCAAAGCACCGCCTGACTGCTTCGAGAAAAGCAGCTTCCTGGTTCCGGGATTTAAGTCGACATAGACCAGATCGCCCAAACCGATCTGGCTCGTGGCCACCAGATTCGAAAGTGGATAAACCAGAAAGCGCTCGATAGATCGCTTCAAATGCCGTGCACCATATTTGTAATCGATGCCTTCGTGCAGCAGCATGTCCTTGGCTTCGTCCGAGCAATGAAACACAAACTTGGTGCCGGCGGACATCATGATGCGATCCTGCACTGACTGAAGTTCGATATCGAGAATCGCGCGCAGGTGATGTTCCTTGAGCGAACGAAACACGACGACTTTGTCGATGCGGTTCATGAACTCAGGCGAGAATTTCCGCCGCGCGGCTTCCACTGCGGTGCGATAAATCTTCTGATCGACTTCGTTGTCGGGACTCTTACCGCCCTTGCCCGGGGCAAACCCGATGCCGCCCGAAATCAACTCGGACATCTCGCGCGCGCCCAGGTTTGAAGTCATGATGACCATGCACTTCGAAAAGTCCACGCGCCGATTGTCGCCCAACGTCAAGGTCGCTTTGTCCAGGATGCCGAGCAGGAGTTGCCACAACGCATCCGACGCCTTTTCAATCTCGTCAAACAGCACGAGCGTCAGCTTCAGCTCGTCATTGTGCATTCGATCCAGGTTTTCCTGGGTCAGCATCGGCGAAGTTTCGCGATGGCCCAGGTATCCCGGCGGCGAGCCAATCAGCTTGGCGATTTCATGCGAATGCTGGAACTCAGCGCAGTCAATCTTTACGACGGCGTTGGTGTCCGCAAACAGGACTTCCGCGGCCGCTTCGATCACGCGCGTCTTGCCTGAACCGGTCGGGCCCAGAAACAGCATCGTCCCGATCGGCCGGTTGTGCGGGTTCATGCCGGCCAGAAAAATCTGGTAAAGACCGCTCATGCGGCGTACGGCGCGCTCCTGACCGACGATTCGCGCTTCCAGGCGCTCTTCGAAATCCTGCGCGAGGGGGCTCTTCTGTTCAGGGTCAAGAAAGACCGTTTCGTCAATCGTTTTCACTGGGGCTTCCATCTCTGTTCTGTTGAGTTCCGCAATCATGGCTGTTGTCCTGGCCGCGGCGATCCGTAAAATCTTTCTTGCCGTGGCTTGGGATCCTCCCGCCGGGGCCTCATGCAAAGAACGATCCGCTGGGACAATTGATGCGCTTCGGGCCAACAAGTTTGCCTTCAGCAAAAGCCGAAGAATTCACGACCTCCAGCCGACGCATACGCTATATATACGACTCCGGAAAAAATGTCACCCAAAATATTTGGGCCATAATGATGATTTGTCGCGTTCCGGGCTCAAGCAATATGTGCACACGTGCCGTTTCCCGGCACAAAGGGAGTGACATTTCTTGTTGGCCTTTGGAAGGCTTTGGCGTGAAGGCTGAACCACTACACGGAAAGATTCGTGAGTTGCTCAAACAGTATTGCCGCCAGGAACGGCGCGTGTCCTTCCTTGATCAGTCGTAGTACTCCAGCCCTAAGTGCGTGATTAAGTCTTCGCCGCGCAGATGCCGCAGGGTGTTCTTGAGCTTCATTAATTGGATGAAGACGTCGTGTTCCGGATAAAGGGTGGGTGCGGTCATTGGCGATTTGAAGTAGAAGGACAGCCACTCCTGCACGCCTTTCATGCCGGTGCGTTGGGCCAGATCGAGAAGGAGCGCGAGGTCGAGCACAATCGGCGCGGCCAGGATCGAGTCGCGACAAAGAAAGTCGATCTTGATCTGCATCTTGTAGCCAAGCCAGCCAAAGATGTCGATGTTGTCCCATCCTTCTTTGTTGTCGCCGCGCGGCGGATAGTAGTTAATGCGGACAACGTGCGAAAAGTCTTTATAGAGTTGAGGGTAAACATCTGGCTGCAAGATGTACTCGAGCACTGACAGCTTCGACTCTTCCTTCGTCTTGAACGATTCGGGATCGTCGAGCACCTCGCCGTCGCGATTGCCCAGGATATTCGTCGAGTACCAGCCATCGAGGCCCAGCATGCGCGCCTTTAGGCCCGGCGCGATGATCGTCTTCATCAACGTCTGGCCGGTCTTGAAATCCTTGCCGCAAACCGCCAGACCATTTTGGTTTGCCAAATCCATCATCGCCGGAATGTCAACAGTGAGATTCGGCGCGCCGTTGGCGAACGGGATGCCAGATTTCAAAGCCGCATAGGCATAGATCATCGAAGGCGCAATCGCTTTATGATTGTCGCGCATCGCTTGTTCGAATGATTTGAGGTTGCGATGGACAGCGTGAGGCTTCATGAAGATTTCAGTCGACGCCGCCCAGATCATCACCAGGCGCGCGCATTTATTCTTCCGCTTGAACTCGGTGATATCGGCGATCAGTTGGTTAGCTAACTCAAGCTTGTTCTTCCCCTTTTTGACGTTCGTTCCGCTGAGCCGCTTCACGTATGTCTGATCGAAGACGGCCTTCATCGGCTTGACCTTCTGCAGCGGCTTGCGCAGTTTTGTGAGTAGTTCCTTTTCCAACACGCCGGCGTGCGTTGCGGCTTCGTAAGCTGAGTCGGGAAAAATGTCCCAGGCGCCGAACACGAGATCTTTCAAGTCGGCGAGCGGCAGGAAGTCTTTGATCTTTGGGACGCGGTTGTCGGTGCGCTTGCCCAAACGAATCGTGCCCATTTGGGTCAGGCTGCCGATGGGTTCGGCCAGCCCTTCTTTGATCGCCTCGACGCCCGCGATGAACGTCGTACTGACGGCACCGAGTCCGACCAGCAACACTCCCAACTTACCTTTGGCTGGCGCGATTTGCGCGCCTTTCTTTACCGGCATTCTGCGAATCTACCTCCGCGAACAACAACAGGATTAGCGAGACGGACGATGATACATGAGACGTTCGTGATTCGCACGTCGGGGCGTGGAAGTCGTGTCAGAACCGGGAGCGGTCCCCAAGTGGGCGGCCCGCTTGGGGTGGTGGATGCGACCGGATATGGCGCTACTTGAGCGTAAGATCCGCCTTGCTATCGCTCGGGGTTCTGACACGAGAGCATTTTCTCTGGATCGTTCGTGATAAGTGCGTGGATTCCCATTCGGCGAGCACGGCCAATCCACTTTGGATCGTCAACGGTCCAGACGACGACCGGCAGTTCGCTTTCCGTGGCCAGCCGGACGGCAGCGCTAGTGGCGATCAAGCGATGCAGGAGAATCTCGTTCGCGCCGTGATCGATCGCCGCTTTGATCATCCGTTGCTTGCGGACGACTGTCGTGAGATCGCTCTTGGGTTCGAACAAAGCTCCAGTGCGGATAGCAGAGTCGATCAGTTTGATTTGTGCGATGGCGGCCAGATCGAAACTGACGACGACAACACGCGAGTGCAGTTTGTGTTCTTTGATTAGCCGCGCAACGGCTTGCGTCAAATCGACGAAACCTTCGTCGGCGCCGAACTTCATCTCGACGTAAAGCCGGGCATCGCGATCCCGAAAGAGTCGGAAGACTTGGTCGAGAGTAGGCACGCCCTCACGCGCGTACTCATCGCGCGCGAGTCCTGGATGCGTCAGGTTGAACCAACTGCCGACGTCCACTGCAGAGAGATCCTTCGCTGACATTTGCGCAACAGCTTCCTTGCGAAGTCCTGTGCGCCGCAATGTTTCATCGTGAATAACTACGGGAACGCCGTCGCGCGACAGACGGACGTCGAACTCGAGTCCGTCCGCGCCGCTATCGAGGGCGCATGCGAAAGCAGCCATTGTGTTTTCCGGCGCCACGGCAGACGCGCCGCGATGGGCGATGATCAGCGGATCTTTGGCAGGTGTTGGGCCTGGATTGTTCAAGCGAACTTAGCAATCGAGAAGTGATTTCAACGTCCGGCAGGTGTTCCCGAATAGCTTACGCGTTTCAGTTTGATATCAACTGTGCCTACATTCAAGTTGAGATGAGCCCAGACAGGAAGATGGCGGCTGTCTTCAGTGATCCAGATTGACATCTTGCCTTCGCCGCGCAACATTCGACCCTCGCCGAACATCGCCGGCTCGATGCGTATGGCATTGACGCTTCCCAGCACGCATTTGATTCGTTTGCGTTCGCCGACCGTCACGGTCATGCGATACACCTGACCGGAGTCGCTGACTGGAATTTCAAATGTCTTTCCCACTTCAAGCTTCTGCAGGCGTACAAAATAAATCATGGACAGCAGGTCCTGAATCGGTTCGGAGAAATCCGTTGACGTGATTCGCGGCGGTTGGTTCTGATTCGGATCGCGCTCAGTCCAGGTAACCCTCCGCTTTTCGTGATCGAAAATCGCGTCGCTCGTGCGCACGCGTTTGCCCTGCTCGTCCAGTTTGTTGGTACGGAGGGGGCTGAATTGTTCAGGATCGACAATCGATTCGATGTGCTCGTGAAAGCGAATCCCTGCAAGCCTTGTGAAGAAGCCCTTGCTGACGACGTCCGCGACCAGCCGCAAGGGGTCGCCGGAAGCGTCTTGCTCAGAGTGCGCGCTAAATCGAAACTCGCCAATGTCCGCGCCGCGCAGCAGTCCCTTCTTAAACTCGGCTTCATAAAAGAGTTCTTCGCCGTGGACAAATGATGAAGGCTGCCGTGCGGCGGGTTGTTGCGCGCGCGCTAAGCTATTTGCTGCTGTCAGCAAAGACAAGAGAAGGGAAGTGCAAGCGAAGATCGAAAAGGCTCTTTTCATACGATTTCTACTAACCCACGACTATTACCTGAAAACGTACCACTTGATTGCTAGCAACACCCACGCGACGACAAATCCAATTGCGGCCTGGTACTCGCGATAGCGCCGGTAAAGTGCCGGATCGAATTTCGCTTTGGCTGCCCCATCTCGATAAGCACTCACTCGCGGCAGAAACAGCGGGACCGCCGTCGCGTAGTCCTGATAATCTTTTCCGAACAATTCCGCGAGCGTCTTCGCTTCGACGCGCATCACTGGAACATAGATGCCTAAGAAGAGCGCCGCGAAAACCAATCCGAGGATCACCCGCCCCGCGGCGATCGTAAATCCCAAGCCCATCACAAAGCTGCCGAGATAGAGTGGATTGCGCGTGTAAGCGTAAGGGCCGGTGCTCGCAAGCGCGTCATTTTTTCTCAGGTGACCCGTCGCCCACGCGCGCAGCCCGAGACCCGGCAACGCGACCAGGCCTCCGACGATGAGCGTCCACGGTCGCGCCTGTGCGAACAAAAAGAAAAGCGCCGCGCAGGCAAAGCCCAGCGGCACGCGCCAGCGCTGCATCCATGTTCCGCCTCTAGCCAATCGTCACAAGTTCCGTTGTCGCAATGCGACCTGGTTGGCGCAAACGATCGGTTACCGCGTGGAGCACGCGCTCGACATCAATGTCCATGCAAATCCATTTCGAGCATGAACGGCGATGACAACCCACGCGACAATCGATGTCGTTGCGTTCGACACAGACGTCATCCGAGTAAGGGCTGCCGTTTCGCCACCACTCGGTTGGTCCGAATAACCCTACGATTGGGGTGCGCGCCGCGACTGCCAGATGAGTCGGCCCGGTGTCACCACCGACATAAACCTGCGCGCCCTTTGCGAGGGCATGAAAGCCTTTCAGCGAAAGACTAAGCGCTCGAGCCTTGCCGGATTTTGCAGCTGACAACACGACGTTCGCCAACTGTTCTTCACCGGGACCGTAACTCACCAAAGAGTGCAAGCCAAATTGATCCCAGAGTGCATCCGCCAGCGCGCCAAACTTTTCCGCCCTCCAAAGCTTTGTCGGCCAGCCGCCGGCGGGATTAAGGATCGCGTATCGCCCCCCAGTTCCAGACGCGGCGTCGTGAGCTTCTTGTTCGTGAACCTGATCGATGGCGATGGGGAACTCAAAGTCGTTTGCGTCATCTGAAACAGAGATGCCGAGCGCGACCTTTGCCAGCGTCAGATTTTTTCGGATGACGTGCAGACCGGGCGGAATAGAAACCCTCTGGTGAAGCAGGAAACGGCTGGCGGGCTCGCGTAGTCCATCGCTGTCAAAGCCAAAAATGCGGCGCGCGCGCGATAGCCGCGCGATCGTGGCCGACTTCAATAATCCCTGGAAATCTAAGGCAAGATCGAAGGCTGAGGCGCGTAGCAGACGTAACTGCTGGCGCGGTGCCCGCAGCGTCTCCCCAGACATCAGCCCGCGCCTCAAGGCCTTCGTGTCGACTTCGATGAGGCGATCAAGAAGTGGGTTGTCCCTTAAAATTTCAGCGGAGCCTCGCTCGACCACCCAGGAGATCTCGGCATCCGGCAGGGCCCGGCGCATCGCCGCGAGCGCCGGCAGAGTATGCACGATGTCGCCAATGCTCCCGAGTTTTACTATGAGAAGACGCATGCGATGTCCGACGAACTTTAGTTTGTCGCTCTCTCCGCTCCGGAAAGAGCAATATTAACCCACTCAGCGACAAACTAAAGTTTGTCGGACAGACTGCTGACTTCTTCGATCAGTCCCGATGAGGAATGATCTTTCGGATCGCCTGCGATCGCCACTCGTCCGCCGTAAGATCGTACCACATCGCGTTCAGGAACCGTGTCAACGGTGTAGTCAGTCCCTTTAGCATGAATGTCAGGCTTGAGCGCGAGCAGCAGCTCCGTGACCGTCGGCTCTTCAAAGATGGTGACGTAGTCGACGGCTGCGAGCGACGCGACGATTTCGGCGCGTTGATCCTGCGGCATCAGCGGTCGGCCTGCGCCCTTGAGGCGGCGGGCCTGGGGGTCCGAATTGATCGCGACTATCAGAAGATCGCCGAGCGCCTTGGCCGCTTCCAGATATCGCACGTGTCCGACGTGCAGCACATCAAAGCAGCCATTGGCGAAGACGATTAGCTTGTTCGCCTTCTTCGCCTCCACTACTTCGCGGACAAGATCGTGGCGCTCTAGTATTCTGTTAGCACTCATATTCAACACTTTGTTGAAGTCCCGTAGGGACGAAATATTTGTAGCAGGGAAGCGAGAGTTGAACTCAGAGCTCCTTTAGGAGCGACATATTTATGCCGCCCATAAATGGGCTGAGAATTTCAATGGATGCGCACCGGTTCTACAAATATTTCGTCCCTACGGGACTCGGCAAAGGGCCGTTCGCCCTAGGAGCTCGTTGCAGTGTCAAGCAATTCTTTGGCTGAAACAGTAGCTGTGCCGCGCTTCATCACGACAATGCCGCCGGCGAAGTTCGCCAGTTGCGCTGCGGTAGCGAATGAAGCCCCTGACGCAATCGCCAAAGCGTAGGTTGCGATCACCGTGTCGCCGGCCCCGGTGCCATCGACTGGCTGGCTCGAACCGACCGCTTCAATGTGCAGCGGCTTTGCGTCTGCTTCGAAGAGAACCATGCCGCGGCTGCCACGCGTGACCAGCAGAGAGCGATACACCAACTGCTCACGTAGCTTTGCTCCCACAGCTTCCAGTTCCTGATCGTTAGTCAAAGGCTGACCGCTCAGTTGCGCAATCTCATCTTCGTTCGGTGTGGCCGAAGTGAAGCGCGGAAAATCAGAAAGGCGGAAGCGCGAGTCGATGAAGACCGGAATGCGCCGTTGGTCAGCCGCATCGCGCGCCAGCGCAGCCAGGGTGACATCAACGACGCCGTAATTGTAATCCGAGATAATTAGCGCGTCGGCATTCTCAATTTCTTCGCGAAGTCGTTGCGCCAGTTGTTCGCGTTCATCAGAGGTGAGCGCAGGCTCGCCGTCATAGTCGATGCGAATAACTTGCTGGCGCGTCGAATGAACCTGGCCGGCGAGCACGCGCATCTTGGTCGTGGTCCTTCGCTCAGACGAAACGACTACGCCGTGGCAATCGAGCCCGGCGGTCTCGAGTGTTTCGAGCAAAACACGGCCTGCCTCATCTTCGCCGATAACCGAGATCAGGGCGACTTTGGCGCCCAGGGCGGCGAGATTCGCGGCGCAGTTAGCCGCGCCGCCCGGCGTCGTTTCCGTATGCTCGTGACGCAGAATGAAGACCGGCGCTTCGCGTGAGACGCGACTGATCTCGCCATAGACGAACCGATCGGCAATCGTGTCGCCGATCACGAGCAGGCGCTTTTGCGCGAACTTGCTGATTATCTCTGCGAAATTGTTCATGCAGTAACCTCAGCCCGGCAACGCGACATCATCGCATTGGCTTGCGCAAAAACTTCTTCAGGACTGATCGCCATCATGCAACGATGATCGATCGGGCAATCGCGCAGCATGCATGGCGCGCAGTCCGCCTTCTGTCGAATGATTTCCGCGTTCGGTGCAAACGGCCGCGTAGTCAACGGATTCGTCGGACCAAAGATAACCAGCGTCGGCGTGCCCACGACCGAGCCGATGTGCGCCGGGCCCGTGTCATTCGTGATCAGAACATCCGCGACGCTGATGATCGCCGTGGCTTCGGCCACGCTGGTCTTGCCAGTCAGCACAATTGGCTGGTTGCGTGCCTGTTGCGACACTTGGTTTGAAACTTTCATCTCAGCCGGCGAGCCTATCAGGACCACAGTCGCGCCGGCTTCAGCGAAATTATCCGCGACCGACGCATAGCGTTCCGCAGGCCAGCGTTTAGCGCGGCTATTGATTGAACCGGGACACAGCAAGACCAACGGCGCGCCGGGACGCAGACCATGCTCGCGCAGGAACTCCCTTGCGTGGCGCTGTCTCTCGGCCGAAACAGCAAGCAAGAATTGCGGCTCATTGGACTCAATAGTGGCCGCGCCGCACAAGAGTCGTTCAAGTTCGGCAACTAGATTAACGTAATAGAAGATCTCGTGTCGTTCATTTCTCCATGCGGGCAGGGGAATCGTTTTCGTCAGCAACATTCCACGGCAATCTGCGTCATAACCAATCCGGAGCGGCACGCTCGCGAGAAATGCTATGGCCGCAGCCTCGAACGCATTCTGGAACAAGAGCGCGAGGTCGAATCGCCGCCGGCGCCATTCACGCGCCTGACTCCAAGTTGAGCCCAGTCCCGTGCGATCGTAAACCAAGACCTCATCAATGAAGTCTGCGTCGACAAAGATATCCGCGGTGCCCGGACGCGAAACCAGAGTAATGTGCGCGTCTGGCAGCACGCGGCGCAACTCGCGCAGAGCAGGCACAGTCATCACCGCGTCGCCCACCCAGTTCGTGCCGCGCACGACGAGGCGCTTGATTTGATCTGAACTTATTTTCGATTCTCTCAATGGCGATTTGCCGGCAGGATGCCTGCGCTTCATTAGATCAAACTCCGCAGCCCTTCCTCAATTCCGATTTGCGGCTGCCACCCCAACTCTTCGCGGACGCGCGTTAGATCAGAAACGTAATTCAGCGGCACCGGCGCGGGCAGTGGGTTCTGTTCATCAATCACCGGGTTGCATTGAATTGTCTTCGCTACCTGGTCAATCATTTCGCGCAATGACATGGCGTTCTCGCGGCCGCCGCCAAGATTATACAGCCCGCTGGTTACCGAAGAATCGATGAAGGCGCGGCACGCGCGCGAAAAATCATCCACGTGCAAAATGTCGCGCACCGGCCGGCCTTCGAGGGGCAGGCGAATGGGCCAGCCGCGCTTTACCGCTTCGACGTAATGCGTAACAAAGCCGTTCTCGTTTCCTTCCGAAGGCCGCGCGTAGACGGTAGAGAGACGGAAAATGCACGCGCGAAAGTTCCGCTGCGCGGCATAGTATTCCACGTACCTTTCAGCGATCAGTTTTGACCACTCCAGCGGCGACTGGTGCTGGTATTCGGTACTGCAACCCTCCGGCACTCCGCTGTAATCATCCGCATGTGCGCCATAGACGTCTTTCGTCGAAGCAAAAATGAAGACCGAGTTTGGTTGCATTTCTCTTAGCAGGTTTACGGTGCCTTCGACGTTCGTGCGAAAGCACTCTTCGGCATCGGCCGGATTCTTGCTGGAGTACGCGGCTAGATGAATGACGACTTCATAGAACCCGGCCCGCGCGGCGTCGAGCGGACTAAGCACGTCCAAATGCGTGCGGCGCGAAAGATCTTCGGCATTGAAAAAGCGGCGCACGTGCGTGCCGAGATAACCGCTGCCGCCGGTGACCAGGAGTTTCAAGTTTCAAGTTCCAGGTTTCAAGTTCAGTTTCAAAGAGACGTCTCAAATTCCGCGCAGTTGCCTAACTTGAGACTTGAAACCTGAGACTTGAAACTATCTGATGCCCCGCGCCAATTGATTGAGTTTCACTAGCGATTCAGCGCGGCCGATTGCGATCAGGATATCGCCATTTTCGATGATGATGTCTCCCGCGGGATTGAAAAGCATCTCGCCATCCTGCCGGCGCATGCTGATAATGACAACGTCAAGTTCGGATCTAATCGGCGTCGACTGCAGCTCTTGACCTACTAGCACCGATGCAGCATCCACTTCGACTTCTTCGAATCCCAGACCGAGTTCATTCGCGGTAATTGAATCCATGAACTCGTTGACTGCGGGTTTGGTCAGCGCCACCGCCATGCGGTGCCCGCCGATGATCGTGGGTGCAACCACGTGATTCGCGCCCGCCCGCAGGAGTTTTGCTTCCGCCTGCTCTTCCGCGGCCCGCGCGACGATGCGCAGCTTTGGATTCAAATCTCGCGCGGTCAGCACGACATAAACATTGTCCGCGTCATTCGGAAGACAGGCGGCCAGGCCGCGTGCGTGGTCGACTCTCGCCTCTCGCAGCGTTTCTTCGAGCGTCGCGTCGCTGACCAAGACATTGATGCCGCGCTGCGCGAACTCGGCCGCGCGCTGCTGATTGCTCTCAATCACGACAAAGGACTCGTTCGCGCGCAGCAGGTCGCGCACCAGGTGCGAGCCCACCCGGCCTGACCCGCAAATAATGAAATGATTGCTTAGCTTGCTCATTCTTCTGGACCGTCGTCGCTGGCCAAAGGTGGCGACCATCTCCGACTGCACCACAGATTGAACTATGGTCGAGATGGCCAGCGCAACCCCGCCCGCGCCAATCAGCATGACCACGACCGCAAACATCCGCCCCGTGCCGGTGCGCGGAACCTGGTCACCGTAGCCCACGGTGGTCAGAGTTTGCACTGTGACGTAGAGACTGTCAGCGACCGGCCAGCGCTCAATGAAGTGAAAACCAATCGTGCCGAACAAGATGGCCACGAGCAGCGCCAGCAGCGCATAGCGAATGCGAAAACTTTTTCTGGACGGAATGCGTGACGCAGGCATGAGTTTGTCGGAAATAATTCGCGTCGAACGACAGAAAGGCCTCGAGCAAAGTGCGCGCGCCTATTTTCGCTTCCAGCGCACGCCGTCTTTGGTATCTTCCAGCACAATGCCGCGCGCCGCGAGTTCGTCGCGAATCTTATCGCCCCGAGCAAAGTCGCGACGGTGGCGCGCTTCTTGGCGCTCGTCGATCAGGTTCTGGATTTCTTCGTCCAGCAGCTCGCACTTTGGCTTGCCGAAGACATTCAGCACGCTGTCCACTCTCTCAATCGCGGCGATGACTTCACGTTTGTTGTCCTCGCGCAGCGCACGTCTTGCCAAAGCAGTGTTCACTTCCCTGGTCAGTTCGTGAACTGCGGCGAGGGCCACGGACGTATTCAAGTCGTCGTCCATGCCGGTTTCGAATTCTGTTAGGGCGAGGTCAGTCGCAGCGTGAAGTTCATCGTCGCGACCCGGCTCGGTCTTTGCTTCTTCCAGGCGCGCGCGAAAATCGCGCAGGCTCGCTACAGTTTTCTCGGCGCCGGCCAGCGCATCGAAAGTAAAGTTGAGTTGTTTGCGACAGGGAACGCTCAAAAGGAAATAGCGAATCCCCGCCGGCGTAAAACCTTTCGCCGTTAAGTCGCGAAACGTGTAGTAGTTTCCTTTCGACTTGGACATCGTCTCGCCTTCAACTTTCAAGTGCTCAAAGTGAAGCCAGTGACGCACGAACTGCTTGCCGGTGGCGCCCTCGCTCTGGGCGATTTCGTTTTCATGATGCGGAAACACCAAATCGACTCCACCCGCGTGCAGATCGAAAGTTTCGCCCAGATATTTCATTGACATCGCCGAGCACTCAATGTGCCAGCCTGGCCGCCCACGGCCGATGCTCGCATCCCACGCCGGCTCTTCCGAATTATTCGGTGCTTTCCAGAGCGCGAAGTCGCGCGCATCTTCCTTTTCATACCTGTCAGTGTCGACGCGCTCGCTGGCGCCCGCAATGTTGCCGGCAAAGTTGATCTTCGAGAGCTTGCCGTATTCGGGAAACGATTTGATCCGGTAGTAGACCGACCCGTCTGACTGATAAGCATGACCGCGTTCTTTCAGCTTTGCGATGAGCGCGGCCATCTCGGGAATGTGTTGCGTCGCCCGAGGCGCAACTTCGGGGCGCTCGCAACCAAGCGCATCAAAATCTTCCCAGAACGCTGCGATGTACTTCGCTGTGTAATCGTCGAGAGATTTGCCGGCCTCGCCCGCTTTGGCGATGATGCGGTCGTCAACGTCGGTCAGGTTCATCACGTGCGTCACGCGAAAGCCCTTGAACTTCAGATAGCGACGCAGCACATCCGCGGCGATCGCCGAACGAAAATTTCCGATGTGCCCGAAATCCCAAACGGTCGGGCCGCAATAATAGAACTTCGCTTCGCCCTCAACGAGCGAACGAAATTCTTCGAGCCGGCCCGAGAGTGTGTTGTAGATGCGCAGCATTGCTCTGCGAGTCTAAGAAAGGACTGGGAGTGAGTCAAACACCGCGATCTTGCAGGCGCGTTGGGACCGATCGCGCAAGGCCCGGTCAGAATCCTTCGATCGGTGAGGCTTCCAACCGTTTCCTGGTCTCATCGCCATACGATCCGTCCTCGCCGATCTGATCGTTGGGATTGTGCTGATTCCACAACTTTTGAAAGGCCTTGATTCCGGTGTGGCCAAAGTCGGGATCGCTGCCGCCGTGATAATTGAAGTGCGGCGGATCAGCATGTCCGCGCCAAATCCAGTTATGTTTCTTGAGAACATCGATCCAGTCGGCGTGATTCTCGAAGTCCACGGCGATGGCTCGCTCGTGCGGCGACGTGCCGGGACTGGCGGCCAGAACCACCCCGCACTTTTTGCCGTGCGTGTACCAGTAGTAGACGGCGTACTGTTGTGGCAGCACTCGGACCGCGTGAACTAAGCGTGGCGCTTGACCCTGCTCATTGATCGCCGCGATCAGCGCTTCCGCGGCTTCCTTCTGCAAGTAAGGCAGAGTTGTCGAACCGGCGATGACCACGTTCGATGAGATGTCGATAACTTTGTCGGGCGGAAGATTCGCGAGCAGCGTCGTCGCGATTTGTTTCGCCAGTCCGGCCAGACCGGACGTGTCGCAGTTAGTCGGCAGATAGTCACGAAGCAGCATCCTGGTTTCCTCCTAACAGCAGCCATCGTTCAGGCCGAATAGTGATGACTGCCTTCCTTGGGTTGGTCATGGTATCGCTCCCCGGCGCGGCTTGGCAACTTTTAGACCGGCCTCTCAACGCCCTTTACACCGGTTCTCGATGCGGCCATAATTCTGTGAAACGGGGGAAGCTTCACGATGGACCTAACAGCGATTTCTACACAACTGGAAAAGTACGAAGACAAGTGGATTGCCATCGACGAATCCGAAGAAAAGATCGTCGGCGTCGGCGATGATGCCTTTGAAGCGACCGAGGACGCCGAACGCAGCGGCTATCAGGATACGATTCTGTTCAAAGTACCATCGTTCGATTCTGCCCTTATCCCACTGGCATGAGATTTCGTTACACCGATATTCAGAATCATCAAGATCCTCAGAGACCCTTTCAAAGACCGTACCTTATCGTCCGTCTGTTCAATGGCGACAGACACAAGGATGTAATCTCGCTGGTTGATTCCGGCGCAGATGTCTGCTTGTTCCATTCTGATATCGGTCGAATGCTCGGCATTGAGATTGAAGCAGCACCCGAGTTGGCTTTCAAAGGCGTATCGGGCGTAAAGGAAGTCGCGTATATCCATCGCGTCGATCTCGTCGTGAGAGGTTTGAGTCCCATAACTCTAGACGTTGGCTTCACGAATTCGATGGCTGCGGGCACGGGATTGCTCAGTCAGCGTGGGTTCTTTGAACAGTTTCAAATTAACTTCGAGCTTAGTCAGAAGTTCTTCGAAGTTGTTGCGGCTAAGCGAGCAAACCAGGAATGATCACGTGCTTGGCGTTCCGTGACGTCGGGCGCAAATCAATCGTCCCTTTTCCTAAAATGCTCAAAACCCTGCGCCTCTAAATCCCAGACGCGATTCTTTTCGGCAACGCTAATCTTGCCGGGCTCGTTTGTGACTTTGCCGATGCAGGAGATCGCGACGCCATCGACTCGCTTCGGCAGTCGCGCAACATTATCGGGATGAACAGTGAACAGTAGTTCGAAAGTTTCGCCGCCGTGAAGCGCCAGGGCTAAGGGATCAAGCGCGCGGCGGCCGCAGAGCCTGACCACGTCTTCGTCAAGGGGAACGGCATCGGATTGGATCAGCGCGCCGACGTTGCTTTCGTCGCACAGATGCTTCAGATCGGATGAAAGTCCGTCGCTGATGTCGATCATTGAACTAGCCAGACGCTCTTCACCGAGCACGATGCCCCAGCCGACGCGTGGTGATGGACGAAGATGGCGGAGAAGGAGAGCCTGGATCGCGTCTTCTTCGGCGTTCTTGCTTGGCCCACCCGCTACCGCAGGTGGTTCTGACAATGAGCCCTCCCTCACGGTCGGGCTACTGCCCCGAACTTCAGTCTCTCCCTGCTTACTGCCTACTGCCGTCTGCCTACTGATTCTTGCGCCCATCTCGATCAGCTTCAATCCGGCGGCGGAACCACCGAGCGTGCCCGTGACGTAGATCTGATCCCCCGGCTGCGCGGTGGATCGAAGCACGGCCGCGCCGGAACTAACTTCGCCCAGCATGATCGAATCGATCACGATTGGCTCGACCGTGCGTGAAACGTCTCCGCCCACGAGGGTGACACCGTATTCATCGGCCAGCGCGAGATAGCCTTCGAAGAATTCATCCTTGAACGCGCTGTTCCAAACATCGTCTGGCAGGCCGATCGAAACCAGCGACCAGCGTGGGCGCGCACCCATGGCGGCAATGTCTGAAAGCGAAACTGCAAGAGCCTTGTGACCAAGCAGGCGCGGCGGCGTCGCGTCGCGATAAAAATCAATTCCTTCGACGAGCAGGTCAGTGGTGACCACCGTGGCGCGCCCGGCGCGCTGTGAGATCACGGCTGCATCATCGCCGATTCCAGCTATCAGTCGCGATGAGTGCTTTCGCGAGCGGGTCTGTGCGCGGAGACGATGGATGAAATCAAACTCGTTCATGCGGGCCGTTCAGAGTTCAACCTTAAGGTTGGTTCTATCCTAGCAAGCTAAAGCTTGAACTCTAAACTCAGAGACTGCGGCGCATCGATTCAAGGCCGGCTTCGATCGTTTCGATCGAAGTGGAAAATGAAAAGCGCACGTGTCCTTCGCCATGCGGGCCAAAGACTACGCCCGGTACCGTGGCAACCTGGGCGAGGCTGAGCAAGACTTCCGCTGCTTCACGACTGTCGGGGTTGATACGCGTCACGTCGGGAAAAGCGTAGAACGCGCCAGCCGGCGGTATGCACGGCAGGCCGACTTCATTCAGTCCGGCCAAAAGCAAATCGCGCCGCTCACGATAAGCGACGCGATTCGTCTCGATGAAATCTGACGGCGTGGTAAACGCGGCGAGCGCGGCCCACTGCGTCGGCGTCGAGACGCCGTTCGACGAATAGAGTGTCGCTTTGCTTAGGCCAGTCATCCATGGTTCGCCGGCGACCGCGTAGCCAATCCGCCACCCAGTCATCGCGTAGGATTTCGACAGGGTAAACAAAGTTATCGTGCGATCCAACATTCCTTCCAGCGAAGTGATCGAAACGTGCTCGCCTTCGTAGACGATGTCTTCGTAAGCTTCATCGGCGATCACAATCAGATCACGCTCATTAGCGAAGCGCGCAACTTCTTCGGTTTCCGCGCGAGCGAAGACGACGCCATTTGGATTCATCGGCGTGTTGAAATAAATTGCTCGAGTGCTCGACGTTGCATAGCGAGCCAGCGTTTCGCGAAAGCCATCTGCGCGCGCCTCGTCGGTTGGCACCGGCACGATTCGTCCTTGGCACTCTGCGATCAAATCCTTAATCGGTGTCCAGTATGGAGAGAAGACGAGGACTTCGTCGCCGGGATTCACGACTGACTGAAACGCGGCGAACAATCCCTGCATCCCGCCGTTGACTACAATGATGTTTTCGGGCTCGACGTTGATGTGGTTGCGGTCGCGCAGCTTGTCCGCAATCGCTTGACGCAGTTCGGGGATTCCCGACGACGGCGCGTAGCGCGTCTTGTTTTCACTGAGCGCGGCCATGGCGGCAGCTTTAATGTAATCGGGAGTTGGGCGAAAAGGCTCGCCGCCCTCGAATTGATAGACGGTTGCGCCCTGGGCTCTTAGCTCCATCACGCGATTGCGAATCTGGACGATGTCGGAAAAGCCGACTTCGTCGAAACGCGCGGCCAGACGAAACCCAGCGGCAGATGCGAGCACTGTTGGCGTTGGAACCTCCGGATGAAGACGACGATTAAATGAACGCGCGATTATAGCTCGCGGACTCTGTAGCGTCTATCACGCAGGAGGGCTGACTCGCCGCAAATTCAAGGCGGCTTGCGTGAGACGACCTCAGAATGTACTTTTAATCCGACTACTGAGCTTCGGTACTCTAAGTGTAAGTATTGACACCGAAAACAACCCGCGGTTACCATGCGGAATAGTTAGCGTCGCCATTGAACCGTCAGTTCTGCGATAAGAGGGCAATTCGGCAAGCTCCAACATGAGTCAGGCAGCCATCGCGATTCCCGAAAAGTTGTTCTTCAAAATCGGCGAGGTATGTGAACTTGCCGGGGTGCAGGCGCATGTGCTGCGCTACTGGGAAACCGAATTTCCCATGCTCGCGCCGCAAAAGAATCGCGCCGGCCAGCGCACTTATCGCCGCCGCGACGTCGAGATGGCTTTGCGGATCAAACAATTGCTGTATGACGAGCAGTACACGATTGCCGGCGCCAAGAAGAAACTGGCCAATGAAGGCAGCCGCGGAGCAAGCCGGGACGTGGACGTGCCACCAATGCCGAAACCTCCGACACGAAGTTTGCAACCTCCGCCTTCTCTGGCCGCAAAGTTCGGCGCGCCCGCTACTGGTGCCAATGCGCCTGAGCAGTCGGGCGAACAGCGCGCGACCTTGCGACAGATCGGTCAAGAGCTTCGCGAGATTCTTGATTTGCTCGCGGACGGCGATGCGCAGCTTAAGTCGTCCCGTGCCAAGCGACGCTGATTGCGCTGCGCCCACAACAACGCAACTTTGAAAAAGCAATCTTTCGGGTCATACTGAAAAGTCTTGACGGGACGTGGCGCAGCCTGGTAGCGCGCACCCTTGGGGTGGGTGAGGCCGCTGGTTCGAATCCAGTCGTCCCGACCAAACAAGAAGGCTTTCCGCAGGTCGAGTGCGGAAAGCCTTTTTCGATAGCGTACGATCGCTAATTCAGTTAACGACTGGCCGCAGCCTCAGTGCGAACGGGGCTTCCTGGGTTTTCCGGTGTTGGTGTTCTTAGTTTTGTTGCTGTTCGTACTTGTATTCGCATTGGTATTGGTCGGCGTATTGGTTACCGGCTTTGCTGACGACGATTCGATAAACCCGCTGGCCAGAGTGAGTACGCACATCGAGCCAAAATCAGGATGCGGCCCGCACGAAACTCCAGCGACCCGGTAGTTCTCGCTCATGATTCTCATGCGGTGGCCCCGGCTCGCGAAACCGTCGTCGATCAACCACGTGAGAACTCGCTCACGCGGCGATTGATTGCCGTACATAAGGTTCTCGCCGATACCACCCTGCCAGGTTCCGAAGGGTTTCACACGCTCTTCGATCATGGTGCTGTCGGCGCCCTTGTGACCGGTCGCGCCGGTGGAACTTTGCTCCTTGACATGCGTTGCAGCCGCCAGGCAAAGACCCGGCGACATCTTCAGCGGCCCTTGCGGCTTCGCGGCCCGCAGAAACTTGATCGCCTCTTCAACCGCGCTCCAACCTTCCTGCGTGGTGTACGCCTCCTGTCCACTCGGCTTGTATACCTTGCCATTGAAGAGGGGTTTCAGTTTTTCCAGGTGCGAAGCGTAGACGGCTGGATGAGCGCGCGCCTGATTGACTTCGCTGAGCAGATCACTCTCGGCTTGTGACAGGCCGGACGCGGATTGCTTTGTTTGCGAAGGCGTCCGGTCAGCAGCGGCGAAAAGAACAACCGTAACCAACGTCACGAGCGATAGCAGCAGCAATCTGCGTTTCATTTGAAGATTCCTTTCAGCATCATTCGCTAACGAAGCACCATCAATAGTTGGCAGGACCGAGCTAAAACTAGCGAAAGCCGCGCCCGTGTGTCAATCAGTAGTAGACAGCCCGCGGATAAGTGTTTAGCATCTGAGATGACGGCGTCCCCCCTGGCCGAGAACGTTTAGTTTTTTCATGGCGATTCGGCGACCACCAGACGACTATCAACCCCGCATAAATCGTGGCGGCCGTATAGAGCCGCCGCGGGTTGTCCGTTACGACGAACCTCGGCGCGGCTTCTTTGCGCGCCTCGTGCGCTTTTTCTTCAAGCCCTACATCGTTCTGCCGGCACTCTTTATTACGTTGGTGTGTGTCGGCGTCCTGGCGTACTACTGGGTAATTTTCTCAGCGCGCATCGACAATCTGTTAAAGGGCGAAGTTTTCACGCGCACCGCCGGCATTTATGCCGCGCCGAAACAGATTCGCGCCGGCCAGCCACTTTCGCAAGACGATCTCGTCGCTTATTTGAAGCGCGCGGGCTATGTCGTGCGCGGCGAGCAAGGCGAAAGCACTCGGGGGCATTACGCCAGTAACGGAGCCACCCTGGAGATCGATCCGAGCGAAGACGCGATCGTTGACAACCTGCGGCCCTTCAATCCGCTGCGAGTTCAATTCACGTCGAGCGGAAAGTCGATCGTGACCATCGCGGACAAGAACGGCGGCGCGCGCCTGGACAAAGCGCTGCTCGAACCTGAACTAATTAGTTCCGTCACCGGTCGCGAACGCGCCAAGCGCCGCGTAGTCGGCTTTAATGATCTGACGCCCGATCTCGTCAAAGCGATCACCACGACCGAAGATCGTTCTTTCTTTGAACACCACGGCGTGAACGTGCGCGGGATCATTCGCGCGCTGCTGCGGCGATACGACACTGATCCCAATTCGCCGCTCGCGCACCAGGGCGGGTCAAGCATTACGCAACAACTGGTAAAGAATTTATTGCTGTCGCCAGAGCGCACGCTGAAGCGCAAAGTCGCCGAAGCTTACATGTCGATCATTCTCGAAACGCGCTTGTCAAAAGAAGAAATCTTCGCGCTTTACTGCAACCAGGTCTATCTCGGGCAACAGTCCGGCTTTTCAATCAACGGTTTTGGCGAAGCGTCGAGCGCGTATTTCAACAAAGATGTGACAACCCTAACTCTGCCCGAGTCGGCTTTTCTCGCGGGGTTGATTCGCAGCCCGAATCGCTACAATCCGTTTCACGATCTCGACACGGCGCGGGCGCGCCGCAACCAGGTTTTGGAGTCGATGGCTGAAACTAGCGTGATCACATCTGAGCAGGCCCGACAGGCCGAGGGCATTGAGCTGAAACTGGCGCCCGCCAAGGGCCGCATAGATATTTCCGACGCGCCTTACTTTGCCGACTATGCGCAGAACCAACTTGGCGATCTAATTACCGGACAGGGCGCCGATCACCTGCGCATCTACACCTCGGTCGATATGGATTTGCAGCGCGCGGCATACGCAGCGGTGACCAAGCAACTGGCGCTGCTGGACAAGATTGAAAAGAAGCGAGTGCCCGAAGGCACAGTGCAGGCGGCTCTGGTCGCGATAAACGCACACACCGGCGAGATTGTCGCGATGGTCGGTGGTCGCGATTATTCGAAGAGCCAGCTCAACCGCGTAGAGGCTTTGCGCCAGCCCGGTTCAGCTTTCAAGCCGTTCGTTTACGCGACGGCGCTGAACACTGCTTACGATCCCGTGCCGCGCTTGATTACGCCGGCGACGATTTACAAGGACGAGCCAAAGACTTTCACTTACGACAATCAGGAATACTCGCCGGGGAATATGGGCGACAAGTATTCGATGCAGCCGGTCACGCTGCGCGACGCGATGGTCCACAGCCTGAACGTCGTCACGGTTGACGTGGCGATGGAAGTGACGATTGGACGCGTCATGAACCTGGCGGCGAAAGCGGGATTGCCGCGCGTGCCGCATGCTTATCCGGCAATGGCGTTGGGAACCGCAGAAGCAACGCCGCTGCAAGTCGCTTCGGCATACACCGCATTCGCCGCAAATGGAACCCGAACAATGCCGATCGCTATCGACCGTGTCACGACCGGCAATGGCACCACCATCGCCCAGCCGACCGCGCAGAAAAACGATGTACTGCGTCCGGAGATTGCTTATGTGATGACTTCGTTTATGAAAGATGTCGTCAACCGCGGCACGGCCGCGCCGATTCGTGCGCGGGGATTCAAGTACAACGTCGCCGGCAAAACCGGAACGTCGCGTGATGGTTGGTTCGCAGGCTACACGCCCAATTTGGTTTGCGTCGTGTGGGTGGGATTCGATGATGGATCGCAGTTGGGCCTGACCGGCGCGGCGTCCGCCCTGCCGATCTGGTCGGATTTCATGAGCGTCGCGCTGGCAAATCATCCCGAGTGGAACGGCGATTGGCAGATGCCCGAAGGCGTCAAGCAACAGGACATCGATCCTACGACCGGTCAGATCGCCAAGGCTGAGACGGTCAACAAACGTTCCGAACTTTTCATCAACGGAACTGTTCCTGGGGTTGAGAACGCAGACGCCACGGAGGATACTGCCCAACAACCACCGACGATCTCCGACGGACAGGAACCTAAGAAGGATCCGAATATGGAGCCCGCGGCCATGCCGGAATCGACTCCGGAGTCACCGCGCCCAAAACCAACGCCGAAAGTGGATTCGCGATCAAAAAATGATTCGCGCGACGTTTACGACGGTTACTCTGCGACGAAATTGCAGGGCACAATCACGCTCGACATCGATCCCACCACCGGTCTGATTGCGGTCGATAGTTGTCCGGTGATTCGGACGAAGACTTTTATCATTGGGCAGGAGCCGAGAAAATACTGCGGGCCTGAGTATCACAAGAGGGCTTCATCCGCGCCGATTCAACGCCCACATTAAGTCTTCGGTATTGACAGCAATATGACCGCGAACAGGCCTCCCAAAACCCCAACGGCTATGATTGCGCCGGTCTTTGGATTTGGCCGTTTGCCAAAGAGGTTCTTTTGACCGTAGTTCCCGTAGAGGCTCTTGATTTCGGCGTATTGAAACTTCACGACTTGAGCTAGATCGACCTCTGCGATCTCGAAACTGGCGGAGTCAGTCCTTGACACCGTCCCGTGATAGTAATCCCCATTCTTCATCTTCACGGTTATCTTGTGACCAACGCCCAGATCTTCAATCTGCGCTCGAATGCGCGCTGCACCCTTGTCGAGAAACGGCGGCGGTGTTTGAGCGACCGTGACGATCGTCAGTCCTACAATTACCAGCAAAGCGATAAACATCCGTTTTAGCATTTTCTGCCTCCTCATCGGGTTGGAGTGACGGGAGCTGATGTTGCAATCACCGTGCGCGTGAAGAATTTCTGAGTGGGAGTCACTTTCCTATTGGCTAAGCGCCGGAATACTCGGACACCTGTGGTTGATTAGTTCCGATCGGCCGTCGGATACTTGGCGAGGGCAGCCTGCAAGGCCTCGATGGCGAGGGACGCCGCATGATGCTTGCGCGTAGGCAAACCACCAAGCGCGTCGGCAATTTCCCTGCGCGTCAACTTCACCCCGTCCGCGACCTTCATTCCTTCGATCATTTCCGCGAGCACCGAACCGCAGGCGAGTGTCGGCGGACAGCCATAGGCGAGAAACCGCGCGGCTTCGATGCGACCATCACTCAGGCGCAGACTTAGACGGAGGCGGTCGCCGCAGACTGGATTTGTCTGTTCAGCAACGGCATTCGCGTCGGCTAGTTCGCCGGCGTTGCGCGGATTCGCCAGGTGATCTTTGAAAGTTTCTGAGTAAGGCAACGTTAGACTCCCTCTCCCTCTGGGAGAGGGCTGGGGGTGAGGGTCTAGACGCGGCAACGTACTCACGCCCTCACCCTAACCCTCTCCCAGAGGGAGAGGGAACAGGTTAGACCATAGCAAGAGATTCTTTTGACAGCGGCGACAGCTTTCGCAGGCTTGCGACCGCGCGCGTCAGAACCTCTAAAGCGTAATCGACATCTTCTTCGGTATTATCTTTCCCAAAGCTGAAACGGAGCGACCCGCGCGCCAATTCGTCATCGCGGCCGAGCGCCTGAATGATCGGAGACGGTTCAATCGTTCCGGAAGAACAAGCCGAACCAGTCGAAACCGCGACGCCCTGCATATCCAGATGAATGAGCAAGCCTTCGCCTTCGATAAACCGAAACGAAATGTTCGAAAGGTGCGGCAGGCGCTGCTCACGACTTCCGTTGAAGACGATCTCGCCAACGTTTTCGGCAATTTGCTTTTCAAATCGATCGCGCAGGCGGCGCGTATGTTCGTTGCGTGCAGGCAATTCTTGCTGCGCCAGTTCCGTCGCCGCGCCTAACGCGACGATGTTGGCTACGGCTTCCGTACCCCCGCGCCGCTCTCGCTCCTGATGTCCGCCGACCTGTTGCGGAATCAAACGTACGCCTTTGCGAACAAACAACGCGCCACATCCTTTCGGCGCATAAATCTTGTGAGCTGATAACGAAAGCAAATCACAGCCGAGCGCTTCAACGTCGATCAGAACTCTGCCGGCCGCCTGCACGGCATCGGTGTGCAGCCACAGATGGCGATGTCCGCGCTCGCGCTCTGCGCGCACCAGCGCGCCGATCTCGCCAATCGGCTGGACCGTTCCGATTTCATTGTTCGCCAGCATCACGCTGATCAGGATCGTGTCTGGTCGCAGCGCCGCGCGCACGTCTTCGACGCGCACGACGCCGTCCTCATAAACCGGCAGTTGAGTAAACTCCCATCCGCGTTGCTCAAGCACGCCGATGCTGCTGCGCACCGAAGGATGCTCGATCGCCGAGGTGATGATGTGTTTGCCGTGAGCCTGGGCAGCTTCGCAGAGTCCGCGAATGCCCATGTTGTTTGCTTCGGTGCCGCCGGAGGTGAAAACGATCTCGTTCGCGCGAGCGCCCACGAACGCTGCAACTTGCCGGCGCGCGCGATCGACCGCGGCCCGCGCTTCCTGGCCGAAAGAGTGTACGCTCGACGCGTTGCCGAACTTTTCGGTCAGGTAAGGAAGCATCGCCTCAACGACTCGCCGGTCGGACGGCGTCGTGGCGCTGTGATCGAGATAGACTTTGCGCATGCTACGTGAGCGGCGTTGAGAGTACCGACTTTAGTCGGGCCTTGTTTTGTTACGGAAATGCCCGACTGAAGTCGGTACTCTATACCCCGCTAGACCGAGTTACAACTGAGGCTCAACTTGATGCATCAGAAAACCGATGTTTCAATATTCGAGTCTAAGTTTCGGAATCATCAGCGTCAAGCGCATTGTTGCTGTCCCTACTCGGTGTTAGCATTTGCGTTGGAAGGTTAAGGTTATCGCATTTATTTGGTTACTACTCTCCCTTTCGAAAGGTAGCGATCTTTGGATCGCCAGAAGGGTGAAAACATGAAGAACTTGAAACTAGTAATTCTTTTTCTGGTGTGCGCCAGCATTGCTTTCTCAGTTCCGTTCGCGGTGTCCGCGGCACAGGATCCGCAAACCCAGAACCAGGCGACCGCGCTGATGCGTGGTTATCGCACCGGCTATTCGGACGGTTACCAGGCGGGTGTGAACGACGTGGCCGGCAGTGCCGCTCGCGAGTTTCGCAATAAGGCGGAATTCGATCACGCTGATCGCGCTTACAATTCGAACTACGGCGCGCTGGAAGAATATCGCGACGGTTATCAGCAAGGGTTCGAAGCCGGCTACAATGCGGGATACGATCGGAAGCCATTCGACTCCAGCGTCCCCCCGGACCTGAGACGAAAGACCGAGGACTCGACGGTGAGCTATCCGACCGATCCGAACAAGACGGCCGGACCCCAGCCATCGACCGTGAACGCTAACTCGATTCCGCGCGACACGATCATGGTCGTGGAACTCCTGAATACTCTGTCGACCGATGCGTCGCAAAAAGGCGATCACTTTCAGGCGCGAGTGATTGAGCCCAAAGAATACGAAGGTGCGACCATCGACGGCCAGGTAGTACGAGTGAAGAGGCCGGGCAAAGCGAAGGGCACGGCTCAATTGCAACTTTCATTCGACGAAATAAAACTGACCGATGGCCGTTCGTCAAGAATGAGCGCGCAGGTGATCGAAGTACTGCCATCAGGCGGCAGCCAGGGCGTCGGTAAGGTCGACAAGGAAGGCGGCGTGCAAGGCCAGAGTTCGACAAAGGGCGACGTCACGAAAGTTGGCGCGGCTACCGGCATCGGCGCGATCATCGGGGCCATCGCGGGCGGAGGAGCCGGCGCGGCGATTGGCGCGGCGATTGGCGCGGGCGTCGGCACCGCCGGCGTGCTCACCAGCCGTGCCAAAGACATTCGGCTGGATCAGGGCCAGCAACTGCGCATTCGCACGGCCGGTGATGCGTCAATTCAATAAGCGAAGAGTTTCAAGTTTCAGGTTTCAAGTTTCAAGTTTGCAGCCGCGCCGGCTCGCCAACCTGGGAATCTGCCTCGGCCTGCGGGCCTGAAACCTGAAACTTGAAACCTGAAACCTTGAATCTTGAAACCTCGGATCATCACGCTACTAACCGACTTCGGCTCGCAGGATTATTTTGTCGGAGCGATGAAGGGCGCGATCCTCTCGATCAATCCGCAAGCACTCATCGTTGATATCACGCATGAAATCCCGCCGCAGGATATCGAAGCGGCAGCTTTCAATCTTCTCGCCACTTACAAAGATTTCCCAGCCGGCACGATTCATGTTGCCGTCGTCGACCCCGGAGTCGGTTCAACGAGAAGGCCAATTCTGATCGAAGGCGGCGAGCAGTTCTTCGTAGGGCCTGATAACGGCATCTTCAGTTGGGTTTGTGAGCGAGAGGGAAGCGGTCGGACGATTCATCTGACCAACGAAACGTTTTTTCGCTATTCCGTGAGCAAAACTTTTCACGGCCGCGATGTTTTCGCGCCAGTGGCGGCGGCGCTCGCCAGCGGAACTGCCGTTGAGAAGTTTGGTCCTGAGATCAGCGACTCCGTACGGCTTGAACCATTACTGCCCGCCGTCACCAGCGACGGGAGCGTAGCAGGCCGCGTAATTCATATCGATCACTTTGGCAATTGCATCACCAACCTGATGCCAGAACATTTCAGCGAGCAGCAGGCATTGTCAGGCGCAGCCCTCTACATAAACGGCCGCGAGATCTCGTCGTTTCGACAGTCCTTCTCCGAAGGTGAGATCGATGGAAGCGACTTGTTCTGTCTCGTCGGCAGCGCCGGCTTTCTGGAAATCGCGGCGCGCAATTCGTCCGCGGCGACGATCCTAAACGCCGAGCGAGGGAACGGCGTCACATTGATTCCGGGGCGTCCGTAATTCAAGTTGCCGTCCCTGATGGTCGGGCTTGTGACACGGAATGGTCATCGCTTGTCACTCGCTTACCCGTCTGATATTTTGGACTCACTAAATCCTGCTAAGGACTCAAACGATGAACAATGCGAAGGAGAGCGCGGCGGGGAGCGCGGTGTCGACCGGGCTCAGGGGCGTTGTCGCCGCCAGCTCTTCGATTGGTGATGTGAACGGCGAAAAAGGCGAACTGATTTATCAGGGCGTGAACATCCACGACCTCGCCACGAAATCGACGTTCGAAGAAGTTGTCTTCCTGCTCTGGAATGGAAGCTTGCCAAAGCGAGTAGAGTTAGATGAACTGAAGAAAGATCTAGCCGCGTCTTATGAGCTTCCCTGGCAGGCCATTGAATTGATCAAAGGAATGTGCGCGCGGGTGCCGGCGAATTTCGAACCGATGGACGGGTTACGCACGGTGATCTCGGCCCTGGCGATGTTCGATGAAGAGTCGCGGGATCTTTCGCGCGATGCAAGCATCCGAGTCGCCACGCGTTTGACAGCCAGATTCCCGACCATCGTCGCCGCCATCGACAGAGCGCGCAGCAATCTTGATCCGGTCAGGCCGAATCCAAAGCTCGATATCGCGACTAATTTCCTCTACATGCTCAAAGGCGAAATGCCTGACGAGTTTGACGCGCATGTTCTGGACGTCGCGCTGATCCTGCAAGCCGATCATGAACTGAATGCCTCGACTTTTACCGCGCGAGTTGTTGCCGGCACGCTGGCCGACATGTATAGCTGCGTGACCGCGGCGCTGGGCGCGCTCTCGGGCCCGCTGCACGGTGGCGCGAACACTGCGATCATGAAAATCCTGCTCGAGATTGGCAGCATCGATCGCGTAGAGAGTTACGTTAAGGACGCCCTCGCCACGAAGAAAAAGATTATGGGTTTTGGTCATGCCGTCTATCGCACCGAAGATCCGCGCGCGACGCACCTGCGCCGCTTCTCGAAAGAGATGGGCGAGCGCAAGGGCGATACGAAGTGGTACGACATGACCGCGAAGCTCGAAGAAGTGATGAAGCGTGAGAAAGGCCTTCTGCCGAATGTCGATGCCTACTCGGCTTCGACTTATTACATGATGGGAATTCCGCTCGACCTTTACACGCCGATTTTTGCGATCAGCCGGATCAGTGGCTGGACGGCGCACATCCTCGAACAATACGCCGACAACAAACTCATCCGCCCCCGCGCCGAATACATCGGGCCGCGCAACGTGCCTTACGTGGCGATTGATGATCGGTGAACTTACGATTGTGATCTAGAAATTCCTTACTCCCATGCCGAAGCGTTCCTCAAGCAAGAAGCAAGCACTCCTCAGAGTCGAACCAATCGAGCCGGTGATTCGTGTGATTCGCGGGCAGCGGGTGATTTTGGATTCGGACCTGGCGCGGATTTATGACGTCCCGACCAAAGTCCTTAACCAAGCAGTTAAGCGTAACGAGAACAGATTTCCGCGGGACTTCATGATTCGACTTAGTCCTGAAGAATGGGAGCCTTTGAGGTCACAAATTGTGACCTCAAACCGGTCACAAATTGCGACCGGTTCAGGCTCCAACTTGAGGTCGCAAATTGCGACCTTAAGAACACACGGCGGACGTCGATACCTTCCCTACGCCTTCACCGAACACGGCGCCGTCATGGCCGCAAACGTGCTCAACAGCGAGCGCGCGGTAGCGATGAGCGTCTATGTGGTTCGAGCGTTTGTGAAGCTGCGGGAAGTCTTGTCGAGCACTGAAGAGTTGGCGAAGAAGCTCGATGATTTGGAGCGTAAACTAACGGGCAGGCTTGATGTTCACGAGAAAGCGATCGTCCAGTTGTTCACGCAAATCAGAAGCTTGCTGAAGCCTCCGCCGCCTCAGCCCGAGCCGAAACGCCGTCGTATCGGATTCTGATTAGCCGCTAGCCGAGCGTCGCGCTCACTGCTCATCCGTCACGCGAATGAAATCTCCAACGGGACCGAACTGTTCTGCGCCTGCAGTTGCGCTCGCTTCCATGATCGATCCGATCGCCGGATGAAAGGCGTGGGTCTCAGGCGTGGGAAGCTCAGGCGAAACTGAGCATGGCGGCGGTTGCGGAACGACCGGCACCTGCTCAATGAATGTTTGCGGGGGTGGCGGCTGTTGCGAGACGTGTATGTCGCGGTCTTCGTATCTCGTGCTGTGCGAAAAGTCCTTGCGAACCTTCTCTGCGATTTCACCAAGGTCGATGAAACAATCAGCGACGTCGATCAGCTTTGGCGCGGTGTTGGAACGAAAGCCCGCGACTTCAACGCGACAGCCTTTGTATGCGACTGAGTTGACGGCATAGACGAAATCTTCATCGCCGGAAACCAGCACCGCCGTATCATAACGCCCAGCCAGTGACAGCATGTCCACGGCAATCTCGACGTCGAGGTTGGCCTTGCGCGTGCCGTCATAGAAGGTCTTGAGTTCCTTCTGGACTACCCGAAAGCCATTGCGCCGCATCCACAACAGAAATCCCTGTTGCCGTTCTGCGCCGGCATCGACGCCGGTGTAAAAGAAAGCCCGAAACAAACGACCATCGCCCAGCAGCACTCGCAGCAGCTTGTTGTAATCGATATCGATGTTGTGAAATCGCGCTGCATGGAACAAATTGTTTCCGTCAATAAAGATTGCCACTTTCCCGCGATGGCCGAACTGGAACGAAATATTGTCCGCCGAATCAAAGTGGTTCACGATAGTTAGCTCCGTTTAAAGTTTTGAATACGTGGCAACTAGAATGACGCCGCCAAGCGCTTGTGGTCAAGTAAGGCTACAAGCAACGCGCCATCGCGTCGTATAATCCGAGGCGAGGAGCATGTGAATTGATATCGCAGGCAGAATTGATGGCGTTGAGAGCGCCCGCGAAGGACGTTGGTTTTTATCTGATCCTGATCCGCGCGCCAGGCAGCGAGTTTGCCGGAGCGTCGCTGGCTGAGGCGGCCTCGCTGCTGCGGCTGAAAGTTCCCGAGCTGAATCGAATCCTCGGTGTTGGTCAGCCCGTGCCGCTTAGCCGAGTCGCGACGTCGGAAAATGCGGCGCTGGTTGGGGAAAAGTTGCTACGCTGCGGACTTGAAACGGTGACGGTTGGGCACGAGGACCTGCGTCTCGATGTGACCGCGAAAAGGATTCGCGCGTTTGAACTGAATGACGATTCGTTAACTGCGATTCCGGCCAGCGGCAGCGACGGGGCCACAGCGCGTTGGGACGAAGTCACCCTCCTGGTGGTTGGGCGACTGCGCTTGAATCGTCAGGAGATTGAAGAGCGAAAGCGGCGTGGCCGCAAGCAAACGGTCGACTCGCGCCATCTCTCGTCGGACGAGTCGGTGCTTGATCTCTACGTGAAGTCTGATGAAGGCAATTGGAGAATCAGCGCGAACAGCTTTGACTTTTCGTGTCTCGGGTTGATGAAGGCGCCTACGACATTCGAGAACTTTGCCGCGCTGATCAGTCTGTTACGAGAACGTGCGACTAAGGTGGCGTTCGACGATGCGTACAATCAGGCGCGACCGGCGCTCGCGAACGTCTGGCCGGTAGAGGAGCAGACGCGCAAAGGCGAGTGGCGTCGCAGCGGCGCCGGCAAGTTCGACGTGGCCACCGTGACAACCACCGATAACGAGGCGCAGTTCACGCGATACTCGCGCCTGCGGTATTGCCTGAAACGACGCGAGCTTATCAGCAAATGAAGAAGACGGAACATTCCTCGCGCTCGAGTCGTGAACCGCTCTACGGCGTCAATCCGGTGCTCGAGGCTTTGCGCGGCAATCGGAAGATCGAAGAGATCGTCGTGGCTGAGGGCGCGCATCACGATCGCTTGCGCGAGTTGACCGATCTGGCGCGCGCGAAAGATATTCCCGTCAAACGCGCGCCGCGCGCTGCGCTTGATCGCGCCGCGCGCAATGCTAATCACCAGGGAGTATTGGCGCGGGTGGCTGCGGCGCGGTATTCCGATGCGGACGAACTGCTTGATGCTATCGCCGCGCGCGTTGGCACGAACCCCGAGCCGCTCGTAGTCGTGCTTGACGGCGTCGAAGACCCGCGCAACCTGGGCGCAATCCTGCGGACCGTCGAATGCGCGGGCGTCGCCGGCGTATTTATGTCTGAGCGTCGTGCAGTGGGCTTGACTGAGACGGTGGCCAAAGCGGCTGCCGGCGCCGTGGAATACGTGCCCGTCGCGCGCGTCACGAACCTGACGCGTTTGATCGAGCACCTGAAAGAACGTAACGTGTGGGTTGTCGGCACCGCGCCAGATGCCCCCCTCGCCTATACCGAATGGGATTGGACCAGAAGTTCGGCTTTGGTACTGGGCGGCGAAGGCTCGGGAATGCATCGCCTGGTGCGCGAAAGTTGCGATGCGCTGGTTCGTATTCCAGTGAGCGGCAGGATCGAATCGCTGAACGTTTCGGTGGCGGCGGGCGTAGTTCTTTACGAAGCGCAACGGCAACGAGCGATGGCCAACGAAAAGTGAAGCTAATAAGCAGGCAGTAGCACGATGTTCAGCGCGCTGCTGAGCGCCCATAGTGAAGGTCGGAGGGTTTTCAAATGTTCTGTCCGAAATGCGCGACGCAAAATATCGACGGAGCCAGCTTCTGTCGCTCGTGCGGCGCCAACATAAGTTTGATCCCGCATGCGTTGAGCGGCCAGTTGCCGACCGCAAACGTGGAAGACAATCGTGACCGCGATTGGCGCGGCGATTGGCGCAGCCGGCGGCGAAATCGGCCTCCGACAATTGATGCGGGCATCAGGAACCTCACGATGGGAATCGCGTTCGTCATCATCTCGGTCCTTGTCGGTATGTACAGTCCGGGCGGCTGGACGTGGTGGTACTGGATGCTGATCCCAGCTTCTACGTTTATTGGCAGAGGAATCTCCGACATCATTCGCGCGAAGCAGGCTGGCACTTTCGGCGCGACTCAACAATCGCCGCAGCTTCAAGTCCCGAGCCCGATTCAAATTCCATCACCGCGGAGCACGAGCGAGCTGATGCCACCGGTGCCGAGCGTGACCGAAGGCACGACGCGTCACCTGGGAGCAGAAGCGCCGACGCGGACGCTTGATTCCAGCGAGGGAAATTGACCTGGAGGTGAGGGTTGATTCTCCCTTCTCCCGTTGGGAGAAGGGCTGGGGATGAGGGAGTAAGTCGGAGTTCGATTCTAGACCCTCACCCTAACCCTCTCCCAGAGGGAGAGGGAATTGACCCAATTATTCAATCGTAAAACGAGGCGATGAAGTTGCTGTGGAAACAACTGACATCGCCTCGTCTTGTCTTAGATGAACACGAATTCCGCGAAAATCTGCGTGCCCGTTTGCGTGCAACGCGCAAGTGAATTGCCGGAAGCAGTCGCGCGTGCCGCTGAGGTTGCCGACATAGTCGAGTTGCGGCTGGATTTTCTGATGGAGTCAGAATTATCAAATGCCGCGCATGTCATCCGTGAGCTGGTCGAGTCTAAACAACCGCGGCCGATCATCCTGACCCTCCGTCCGGCGGAGTTTGGCGGCGCGCGCCCAATCCGGACGGAAGATCGCTTGTTTTTCCGAATACATAACTCGTTATTGGCTTCGGATGAGACGCGAAGAGACTTATGGGACCTTGAACTTGATCTCGCCTTGCTCGCTCAGAAGAGTGATTGGGGTCTCGTCGATTGGGCAAGGACAATCTGCTCGCATCACGACTTTGTCGGCGTCCCTTCCGACCTTGAACAAATCTATGAGCGCATGGCGGCGACTCCGGCGCGGATTCTGAAAATCGCGGTGCAAGCCGACGACGCGACTGATTGTCTTCCGATCTTTCGCTTACTCGCACGCGCGCAGCGCGAAGGGCGCGAAATGATCGCCATCGCGATGGGCCCGGCGGGAATTATGACCAGAATCCTTGCACCGTCGCGAGGATCGTTTCTGACCTATGGATCGCTTGATGATGAAAGCGCTACTGCTCCCGGGCAACTGACTGCGAGAGAGTTGCGCGAGGTCTATCGCATCGATCGGATCGATCAGCAAACTGACGTTATTGGGATTATCGGAAAGCCCGTTGGGCATTCGTTATCGCCGCACATTCACAACGCTGCATTCGTCGCCGCGGGAGTGAACGCGGTTTACATTCCGTTCGAAGTGCGCGATGCCGTCGCATTCATGCGCCGCATGGCGCATCCGCACACGCGCGAGCTTGATTGGAATCTGCGTGGTCTCAGTGTGACTGCGCCTCACAAGTTAACAGTCATGAGTGGTCTCGATTGGATCGACAGGTCGGCCAAAGAAATTGGTGCGGTAAACACAATCGTGGTCCAGGACGATGAACTGCACGGCTATAACACCGACGCGCCGGGCTTTATCGGGCCGCTGCGAAACGCGTTTGGACGTTTGCGAGATGCGCGGTGTGCGCTGATCGGCGCCGGCGGCGGAGCGCGCGCGGTGTTGTGGGCGCTGCGCAATGAGGGCGCTGAGGTGACCTTGTTCGTTCGTGATCCTAAAAAAGCCAAACCAGTGGCTGAAGAGTTTGGCGTCGACTGTCGACAGCTTGCCGGCGCCCGCTTCGACAAGGGCGACATTGTGATAAATGCCACGCCTCTCGGCACCCATGGTGACGGTGAAGATAAGACGCCCGCGACCGCCAAACAACTCGGCGGGGTGCGGTTAGCTTACGATCTCGTTTACAATCCCATCGAGACACGATTCCTGCGCGAAGCGCGCGCTGCCGGCTGTGAAACGCTTTCTGGTCTGCAGATGCTAATCGCGCAAGCGGTCGAACAGTTCAAGCTTTGGACTGGTCAGGATCCGAATGCCGAAATCATGCGAGTGGCCGCGCAACGAGCGCTTGGATAGCGGTTCAGTTGAGAGTTCAAGCTTTAGCTTGCGCCGGCAATCGACAACCTGAAGGTTGAACTCTGAACGAGTAACTGAATGATTTCAAATTCCAAATTCCAAAACGAGCGCTACAGCCGCCAAATTCTTTTCGACGGCATCGGTAAGCCAGGCCAGGAGCGCCTGCTTGCTGCGCGCGCATTAATCATCGGTTGCGGCGCGCTCGGTTCGGCGCAGGCAGAATCGCTGGCGCGCGCGGGCGTTGGTCGTTTACGAATTGCCGATCGCGACTTTGTCGAATTCTCGAATTTGCAGCGGCAGACGATGTTCACCGAGAGTGACGCGCAGGATCGTCTGCCGAAAGCCATCGCCTGTGCCAATCATATTCGACAGATCAATTCGGACATCCATGTCGAGCCCGAGATCATCGATGTGAATCATTCGAACATCGAGCGTTTGATTCAGGATTGTGACGTCGTACTGGACGGCACGGATAATTTTGCGACTCGCTATCTAATCAATGACGCGTGCGTCAAGCATGCCGTCAGTTGGATATATGGCGCGGCAGTAGGTTCGTATGGCGTAACTATGTCGATTCGGCCAAACGAAACGCCTTGCCTGCGGTGCATTTTCCCGGAAGCGCCGCCCGCCGCCAGCGCTCCGACGTGCGACACCGCCGGCGTGATCATGCCGATCATCAGTGTCGTGGCCGCAGTGCAGGTGAGCGAAGCGTTGAAACTCTTGACCGGCCAAGTGGAAGGGCTGCACCGATCGCTGATGCAGTTCGATGTGTGGCGCAACGAATGGCGACGCATCGCTCTCAGTGGACGATCGTCCGACTGTTCGACCTGCGCGTTGCGCCGGTTTGAAACTCTCGACGCGGACGAAGGCGACTTTGCCGCGGTTCTTTGCGGGCGGCATGCGGTCCAGGTTTCGCCGGCGCATCCAGCGCAAGTCGATCTTTCCGCGCTCAGTCAAAAATTGCAGTCCGTAGGCGAAGTGAAGGCGAACGACTATCTTTTGCGCTTTCGCACCGGCGACTATGAATTAACTGTCTTTCAGGATGCGCGGTCGATCATACGCGGCACTGATAACATCGCGACGGCGCGTTCGCTCTACGCAAAATACATTGGCAACTGATTCTCGACGTCTTAATAAGGTATCGGCATGCAAAAACAAAACGTGATTCTTCGATCGATGGTAGTGGTGTTTCTGGTTAGCTCTTGCTTCTCGACTTCGTTTGCCGGCGAACCCGTCGTGTGGGAAATGAGTTCGCGCGCCGAGTTGCTGAAGGGCGAAGCTCGCGGTGTGTCAGTCACCGACAACGGCACGCTGACGCTCGCGCCCCGATTCGATCAGATCTTCAACACTGAACAGGCTTATGTCTGGTGCGCGGCAACAGACTCTGCGGGTAACGTGTATCTCGGCACCGGCCACGATGGAAAGATTTTTCGCGTCACGCCGGATGGGAAGGGCGCGCTGCTCTACAAATCCTCAGAGCTGGACGTGACCGCGTTGGCAGTCGCCAGTGACGGAGCGATTTACGCGGGCACGTCGCCGGACGGCAAAGTTTATCGTCTAACTGGGGAAGGGAAGGCCGAAGTTTATTTTGATCCGCCCGACAAATACATCTGGTCGTTGGCGATCATGAACGATGGTTCGCTGGCCGTGGGAACGGGCGACAGCGGCAAGTTATATCGAGTCCGCGCCGCAGGAGCGAAGCCCGAAAGCTCTCTGCTGATTAGCACGAATCAGACTCATGTGATGTCGCTCGCCGTAAACAAGCAGGGCGATCTGATCGCCGGCACGGATCCCGGTGGATTGGTGCTGCGAATATCACCGGACGGAAAAGCGTTTGGGCTTTACGACGCACCGTTGCGCGAGATTCACGCGCTTGCGGCCGCGCCAGATGGATCGGTCTATGCCCTGGCCTTGAGCGATGCCGCGGCGACGAATCGCAGTGCAACTCAGCCTTCGACGTCAACAACTGACGCCGCCGCGGCGGCAGCGATTACCGGAGCGACCGAAGAGGCTGGTGCGGTTACCCAGCCGCAGACAGCGCCGGCCGCTCGCAGCCGCAACGATCTCACGAACGCACGGTGTGCAGTCTTTCACATTTTGGCGGACGGCAGCACTGACACTCTCTGGAGTTCAAACTCGATCACGGCGTTCTCAGTATTGTCGGCTCCGGGCGGTGGCGCGCTGATCGGAACTTCCGACAAGGGTCGAATCTATGCGGTCACTGACGACGGTCGCGACACTCTGCTGCTGCAATCCAGCGAAGGTCAGATTTCTTCGTTGCTGGCCCGCGGCACTGATGTGCTGGCCGCATCCAGCAATCAGGGAAAACTATTTCGTCTCGGCCGCCAGGCGGGAAGCGAAGGCAGTTACGAATCGCCGGTGCGCGATGCGAAACTGGTTGCTGCGTGGGGGCGAATCTGGTGGCGCGGGCGTGGCCAGATCGAATTGCAAACGCGTAGTGGCAACAGTGAACGACCAGACAAGACCTGGAGTGATTGGAGCGCCACCTACAAAGACGCGAGCGGTTCACAGATCGTCAGCCCCAAAGCGAGATTCATCCAGTGGCGCGCCGCGTTACATGCCGCGAACACAGGCGGTGCGGAGCCTCAGCTCGAAGACGTGAGCGTCGCATACTTGCCGCGCAACGTTGCGCCGGAGGTGTTGGCGATCAGCGTTTTGCCTCAGGGTGTTGCCTTGCAGCCGCAGATTCAGATCCAAATGGATCCCAACATCGAATCGTCCGGGCTCGATCCTTCAATTTTCGGGGCGATGCCACAGGCGCCGCCGCGCCGACTCTATCAACGCGGCGCCCGGTCGCTGCAATGGCAGGCGGAAGATCGCAACAGCGACACGCTTGAGTATGCGATCTATTACCGCTCGCTGAACGAAACGACGTTTCGCCTCTTGAAGGAGCACGTCCGCGAAAACTTTTACACCGTCGACGGCGCCAGTCTGGCCGACGGTCGTTATGTCTTCAAGGTTGTTGCTTCGGACGGGCCGGATAATCCACCGGGGTATGCTTTGGCTGGGGAGCGAACCAGCGAACCCGTGGATGTCGACAACACGCCGCCAGTGGTTCGCCAGGTTGGTAGCGCGCAGGTTACCGACGAACGAGTGCGCGCCGTTTTCGATGTCGATGACGCTACGGGTCGCATCAAGCGCGCCGATGTTAGCGTGGATGGCGGCGCATGGCATGAGGTTTTTCCCGAAGACGGTATTGCCGACGGCCCGCACGAGCGATATTCTTTAAGCTTGGCCGTGACTGGTAGCGGCGAACACACGATTTCGCTGCGGGCCTTTGACAATAGCGGTAACGTCGGCACCATCAGTGTTACGGTGCGTCGATAAGGTGCACGATACCGTGCAGAAATCGCGCGGATGGGTTCGCAGCTAGCAGTGGTCAGCACGATTCGCCTTCGATCAGTCGAGGAACTTTCGAGAAGAAAAAACGTGAAGGACTCTTGTTCTCGAGCATATGGACCACCTCAGTATTGGAATCGGGCCGGTCTTGGCACCGATTTTGCTCAAGTTGCCGTGGCGCAACTCTCCGCCTCTCCCCGTGCGTGGGTGAGAAAGATGCGAGGAGGAGAGCAGTGATGAAGAAACTAAAAGGAATTCTGCTGGGGTTGTTGATGGGGATGCTGGTGGCGATGGTGGTCGCGGCCGGCACATTCGCCCAGAAGAACTCAAACGACAATAGGCCGCCGAAAGAGAATCCGAAGATTATCGAGAAACCAAAACCACCGCCCAGCAATACGAATAGCAACACCAACAGGAGAAAGCCTGATTGAGTTAATCGCGGAATCAGGTTGGTTACAAACTCATCGACCCGCCGGCAGGACGCTGGCGGGTCGATTTGTTTTTGTCGGAATGGGCGCAGCTCTCTTGCGTCCTAACTACGCGAGGTCAGCCTCTGCTCTGCGCGCCGCACGTCGCTCGGCGCCACGCTCAACCCACTCGTAAACCATCGGCAGAATCACAATCTTGATTGGACTCATCAGCATTCCCCCGACCACCACGATCGCTAGAGGCTTCTCGATTTCAGCGCCCGTTCCGGTCGAGATTATGAATGGGATAAGGCTGATACTGCCGATCAACGCACTAAGCAACTCGGCTCGCAAGCGAACGCTGGCGCCGGTGATCACGGCCTCGTGCAGCTCCATCCCACGATTGCGCAGCTTGTTGATGTAAGACACCATGACCATCCCGTTTTGGACCGCGATCCCAAAGACCGCAATAAACCCAACCATGGCGGGAACGCTCAGCGGGAATCCCGAGATCAGCAGGAACATCGTGCTGCCCACCAGCGCGATGGGTATGTTGAAGATGATCGTCAGCGTGTTGCGCAGCGAATTGAAGCAGGTATAGATCAGGATGAATACCAACAACAACGAGATCGGTATAGCAATCAGCAGCCGGCGCGTAGCCTGCTGAGCGTTTTCGAACTGCCCGCCCCACGTTATGAAATATCCAGGCGGAGTCTTGACTTGCTGGGTCACCACGGCTTGCGCATCGTGAACAAATCCGCCGATGTCGCGCCCGGTGACATTGCACTTCACCACCACGCGGCGCAGGGCGTTCTCGCGGCTGATGACCGAATCGCCACTCGAAAGTCGAAACGTCGCCAATTGTCCGAGCGGCACGCGTCCGCCCACCGGCGCGGCAATCAAAATATCGTTGAGCTTTTCGACCTGATTGCGGTAGTTCTCCTTCAATCTTACAAAGATCGCAAAGCGGCGCTGGCCTTCCAGCACGTCGGTAGCTTCGTCGCCGCCGATGGCAATCTTGGCGACTTCGAGCACCTCGGCAATGTTCAACCCATAACGAGCCAGCTTATCGCGATCCAACTCGATCTCCAGATGCTCCTCGCCCGCGGATTGCTCGACCGCCAGGTCTTTTGCTCCGCGAACGTGCGACATGGCATTCCGAATTTCTTCGCCCACCCGGCGCAGGGTCTCCTGATCTTCGCCAAAAATCTTGACGGCAATCTGGGCGTTGATGCCCGATATCAATTCGTCGTTGCGGGTTTGGATAACCTGTGAAAAGTTGAACTGCACGCCGGGAAACCCTTCCACCCGGCGGCGCATGGCGTCAACCAATTCGTCTTTAGTCTTTGCGGTCGTCCACTGATCTTTCGGTTTCAAACGCACGTACAATTCGTCGTTGCTGACACTCTCGGGGTCGCCGCCTAGCTCAGCGCGACCGATCTTAGCGACGACGGTTTCGACTTCAGGAAATTCGCGCAGTGACTTCTCGATCTGGGACGAGACTTCGATTGCGCGCGGAAGCGAGATGCTGGCCGGCATCGTGGCCCGCACCAGCATGTTGCCCTCATCGATCGTGGGGACAAACTCGCTGCCGAGTATGAAGACATCGGCAACGCTCCACACGAGCAGGAGCGCCGCAATTGTGAGCGCCAGATATCGGTGACGAATGGTCCATCTGAGGACCGGCACGTAGATGCCCTTGAAGAATCCGATGATTGGATTTGTGCGGACCTTGCCCTTCTTCAGTCGCAACCACAAGGCGCACAACATCGGGGCGATGCACAGCGCCATCAGCATCGAACCAATCATGGAAAACGTGACCGCATAGGCGAGCGGCTTGAACAGCTTGCCTTCAATGCCCTGCAGAGTGAAGACCGGCAAGAATACTGCGATGACAATCAGGATTGCGAAGAACATCGGTCGCCCGATTTCCTGAGCCGCGACCAGGATGGCTTCGCGTACAGAATGTTCGCGATGTTCCTCCAGATGGCGATAGATGTTCTCGACCATTACGACTGTGGCATCGACCATCATGCCGATGCTTATGGCCAGGCCGCCGAGCGACGTGAGGTTGGCCGACAGCCCCGAGTACCACATCAATATGAACGCGACCAGCATGCAGAAGGGAATTGCCGCGGCGGTGATTAGCGAGCCACGAAATTCGCCGAGCAGCAGCACCAGAATCAAGAGCACCAGAACCTCGCCTTCGATCAGCGACTTGACCACCGTGCGGATGCTGTTATCAACCAGTTCAGATTGATCGTAATAGTCGACGATGCTTACGCCTTCGGGTAGTGCTTTATTGATCTCGACTACTTTTTCCTTGATCCGCTCGATCACCTGCTTGGTGTTTTCGTTGATTCGCTTGAGGACAATCCCGGTCACGACTTCGCCCTGACCGTCTTTGGTGACGGCGCCCTGACGAATCTCGTTTCCAACCTCGACCTTCGCCACGTCACTGACCCGGATAGGGGTGCCACCGCGCGAGTCGAGCACGATGTTCTGGATATCCGCGATGTCTTTGACCAGCCCGAGGCCGCGCACGACGTACTGATCGTCGCCGTGTTCGATAAAGTTCGCGCCGGTGTTTTGATTGTTCGCCTGAATTGCGTCGAAGAGCGATTTGAGCGTGATGTTGTAATTGACCAGCGCCTGCTGATCGACGATGACATGATACTGCTTGACGTCCCCGCCAAAGCTGAGCACGTCGGCGACCCCGGGCACCGTTCGCAGTTGCAGCTTGATAACCCAGTCCTGAATCGTGCGCAGCTCCTGATTGCTTTTGCCGCGGCCGACGATTTGGTAAAGATAAATTTGGCCCGTTCCGGTCGTGATCGGTCCCATCCCGGGATCGAAGCCCGCCGGGATTCGATCCTTTGCTGCCGAGAGACGCTCAAACACTTGCTGGCGAGCGAAGTAAATGTCTATGTCGTCGCGAAAATAGACGGTTACCACGGACAGCCCGAACTTGGAGATGGATTGGACTCGGGTGACGCCGGAAATTCCATTCATCACGTTTTCGATCGGAAAGCTGATGAGTTGCTCGACTTCCTGTGGCGCCAGGCCCTGCGCGTCCGTGTCGATTTCCACCTGCACCGGGGTAACGTCCGGAAAGGCGTCGACGTTCAACCGGGAAAGCGCGAGGACGCCGCCAGCCACGATGAGCATCGAGACGACGGCCACCAGCAGACGCTCGCGATAAAAGAAAGCAATGAAATTGTCAGTCATATTGTTTGATGTCCGACAAGCTTTAGCTTGTCGTTGCCCTTCGACAAACTAAAGGAAACTCTGATCAAGTGAAGGCCCCAGCAACATTTCATCAAAGTCCCGTAGGGACGAAATATTTGTAGCACCATGCGCGTGCCTAACCTCAAAGCTCCGTCAGGAGCGACATCATGTTTCTGCCGCCCATAAATGGGCTGAAAAAGTTCACTTGATTCATCTTGTTCTATAGATATTTCGTCCCTCCGGGACTGCCCGGCCCAAAACCAAAAGGACTCAAGTGTCTGTGCGTTCTTTTTCCTGAGCACTTAATCAGAGCTTCCTAAAGTCTGTCGGACATTCCTCTATTGCTCGGGCTTGCTTTGTTGCAGCAAGAGATAGTTTCCTTTGACGACAACCTTGTCACCCGCGTTGAGTCCGTCGCGAATTTCAACCCGGTCGCTGCTTTGGATTCCCACGATCACCACGCGCTTCTTGTAGCCTTTGCCGTCGACTACGAAGACAACGGTTTTCCCTTCGTCGTTGAGCACGGCGGTTTGCGGGATCGAGATAGCCGCGCGATTCAGGTCGGTGATGATCTGCACATTGGCGAACATGTCCGGCTTGAGCCGGCCGTCCGGATTTGGCACCTCTGTGCGCACTCTTACAGTTCGCGTCTCCGGATCGACCACGCTGTTAATCAGAATGACCCTGCCTGAGAAACTCGATCCCGGAAACGCCGGAACCAGGATCTTAACTTCCTGACCGCGTCGCACTCGTTCGAGGTCTTTTTCGAAGACGTTCGCGTCGATCCAGACGCGCGAGAGATCGATGATCTTAAACACGTTGGCGTCGGAGTTTACAGTGGCGCCAATCGTGGCATTGCGTTCCACTACGACGCCGTTGATTGGCGAAGTCAGAGAAAAGACCACGGGCGAATCCGGCTTGTTCTTCAACGCATCGATATCAGACTGCTTCAAACCGAGTATGAGCAAATGACGGCGGGCGGCCGTAAGCGCCGATCTGGTCCCCGCAACTGAATTTTCTGCCGACGCTTTGGCCACCTCAAGATCATGCTCGGCGGCCTGGAGGTTCTTTCCCGCGGTGATAGTTCTTTCGTAAAGCGTCTTAGTGCGGTCGTATGTGGCTTGGGCAAACTTGACCTCGGCCGCCGACGTCCGACGAGCATTCTCGTAATCCGCGAGCGCCTTGAGATAATCAGCTTCGGCCTGATCGATTTCTGCCGATTCAAGGTCAGCCAGCTTCTGCCCTTTCTTCACGTTGGCGCCCTGGCCGGCGTAAAGACGCACGAGCCTGCCTCCATGAACGGGGCCGATGCTGGCCACGCGATCCTCGGTGACGAGGATTTTCCCGGTAGCCAGGATCGCCCCAGCGATCGGTTGAAGCGCGACCGTCTCGGTTTCTATTGCATGAGCCTGCGCGGAATCCGATGCCGTCGGGCTCGCCTGCGGGCTGGTACTACTTGACGGAGCATTCGCAGCCCGCTGACACCCTCCGCATACTAATGCGATCGGCAGCGTCAGAATCAAAAGCGCCTGAGTTAATCTTCGGTAGAACATCTGTCGCATCCTTTCGTTTACGCACTTACTTTTGCAGAGGCGTTGCGGTCGCCAGCTCAAGATCAAGCAGCGACACCTGGTAATCAAAAAGTGTCTGGTAAAAACTGGCCAGCGTGTCGCGTCGCGTGCGGATCGCGTCCAGCAACTCGAGCGTAGAGCTTTCGCCGGCCTTCAAAGAAAACTCCGTCAAGCTCTGAATGTCATTCACCTTGGTAAGCACGCCGGTGCGGTACAGCTCAACGCGTCTCTTCTGAATCTCAAACGCGACCAGCGCCTTGTCCACGTCGCTCAGCACTTGATTGGTAATGATCTGCTGTTGGTTTTGCGCCTTCTTTTTTTCGATGAGCGCCTTGGCGCGTTCACCCTGATTGCGATTCGATACCGGCAGCGTAATCCCAACGCCAACGTTGTACGTACTGGTGCCTGATGGGACTTGATCGACGCCGCTTCCCACAGTGAGATCAGGAATGCGTTGAGCGTCCTCCAATCGGATCGAGGCGTCGGCTGCGCGCTC
>Ga0082335_1000321_pt1 | contig 124636 bp, 133 predicted proteins | sample Subgrocontami58m_FD_72375 | JGI IMG/M metagenome (GOLD analysis project Ga0082335, IMG submission 72375) | Subsurface groundwater microbial communities from S. Glens Falls, New York, USA - GMW37 contaminated, 5.8 m (SPADES assembly) (version 2) ... | reverse complement strand
CGCCGTCATCCTGCTCGACGGCAGGGTCGTGGCGGCGGGGCGGCCGGACGACCTCGCCCGGCCGCGCGGGGTCGAGATCGAGACGGCCGCCGGAACGCGCGTGGTCGAAGGGACGCGCGACGATGTGCCGCGCCTGCTCGCAGAGCTCGCCGCCGCGGGCGAGAGCGTCTACGGCGTGCAGGTGCTCCGCTCCACGCTCGAGGACGTCTACCTCGACGCCGTCGGAGGGCAGGGCTCGTGAGGGCGGTCGGCGACGATCGCCGCCTACGCCCTGCGCGAGAGCCTGCGGCGGCGCGTCTTCCTCGTCGTCGCCGTGCTCACGCTCGTCTTCCTCGGTCTCTACGGCTTCGGCGCCTACAAGCTCTTCCAGTCCACGGAGGGCATCGAGCCCCCCGCCGGAATCTCGGCCGACAAGCTGGTCGGGGCGACCCTCTTCGGGCTCTCGATGTTCGCGACGCTGTTCCTCGGCACCGTGCTCTCCGTCTTCACGACGCTCGGCGCGATCCGCGGCTCGGTCGTGCTCTCGGCGACCGCGAACGGGATCGCGGTGTTCATGCTCTTCGGCGCGGGGCTCGTGGCCGGGCTGCTGGGCCAGATCGGCGAGGCGCTCGACTCGCACACGCTGCACACGATCGCCCGCGTCACCTCGTGGGCCATTCCCTTCGAGGCGCTCTACCAGGACGCCCTGAACCGGATCACGCTCGACACGACGGGCTTCACCGAATGGGCGCTCCAGCTCGGCCCCTTCGGCGGCGCGGAGCTCGGCGGCACCTGGCTCCCGCTCTGGACGGTCGCGTACCTCGCCGGCGTCCTCGGGCTCGCCGTCTGGGCCTTCGCCCGCCGCGACCTCTAGCGACGCGTCCGGCTACTTCGCGTCGAGGAACGTGAGCGTCGTCGCGGCGCTCGTGTTCCCGGCGGCGCCGGTCGCCGTGATCAGGTATGTGACCGAGATCTTCGCGCGCCCGCTGCCGGCGGTGTTCGCGACGTTGACGGTGTAGGCGCCGGCGGAGGCCGTCGCCGTGTACGCCTCTGGGCGGCCGGCTCCTCCGCGCTACGCGCCGAGCCGCCGCAAGGCCGGCCCGAGCGCCTGCCCGCCGACGAGCACGGGCGCGTGGCGCGCGAGACCGACGGCAGCGGCACGCGCGGGATCCACTCCGGCATGTGCTTGGGCGCGTCCTTCTGGAAGAAGTGGCCGCCCTGCCAGCCGTCGGGGTAGCGCTTCATCGTGAACGGGCGGTTGCGCAGGTGTGGCAGCAGCACCGGCGCGACGTCCCGGTAGTACGAGAGCAGGTCGCCCTTGGTGATCCCCTCCTCCGGCCAGAAGGGCTTGCCGAGGTTGGAGAGCTTCAGCAGCCGCGAGCCGCGCCGCAGCCCGGCCGGCCGGCCTCGTCGAGGGCGCAGATCTCGCCGTCGAGCACGCAGTCGGGCGACTTCGCCGCTCGACCGACCGCCTGGGCGATCTCCGTGAAGCGAGCCGTCAGGTCGTTGCCGTTGCGGCTGGTGAGGCGTGCAACTCCACCGCTGATCGTGACGATCGCACGGAAGCCGTCGAACTTCACCTCGTGCAGCCACCCTTCGCCCCGCGGCGGCTCCGCGGTGGCGCTCGCGAGCATCGGCCGGTAGTCGGGGCGCTCGACGGAGCGGCCCGACTTGCGCAGGATCAGCCAGTTCCTCGGATCGCCGTCGAGGGAGGCCGGCTCGAGCGTCCAGACCCCGGCGACGCGCGCGCCGGAGAGCCGCACGGTCAGGCCACCGTCGCGCTTCTCCTCGACCAGCTCGTAGGTGCCACGGTCCCAGATCTCGACCGTGCCGGCGCCGTACTCGCCGGCCGGGATCTCGCCCTCGAAGTCCGCTTAGTCGAGCGGGTGGTCTCGACGTGGATTGCGAGGTGCTTCGCGCCGGTCTCGAGCGGCAGGCCCTTCGGCAGCGCCCAGCTCGCGAGCACGCCGGCGCGCTCGAGCCGAAGGTCGTAGTGGAGCCGCCGTGCGGCGTGCCGCTGGACGACGAAGATCGGCGCCCCGCCGCCGCCGCCGCCGGCGAACGGCTTGGGCGTGCGCGCCGGGTCACGCTTCCGCCGGTACTCACCGAGGCTCGGCATGTCAGCATTCTCCCCGATGCGCGAGCCACAGCCAAGGGAAAGCCCCTGCTCGTGGGCATAACAGAGGTCGGGGATAAGCCTGTGGATACTGTGGATCAGGCGAGAACGCCCATGGCCCGGAACTTCGCCCGGCGGCGGCGGCGCAGCTCGTCGGGGGGGATCCCCGCCACGTCGTCGAGGGCGAGCGCGAGCGCCTCGGCGAGCAGGCGGGCGGCCCCGTCGGGATCGGCATGGGCACCGCCCGGCGGCTCGGGCACGATGCCGTCGATCACGCCCAGCTCGAGGCAGTGAACGGCGTCGGGCTTGAAGGCGGCGGCGGCCTTGCGCGCCTGCGCGGCGTCGCGCCAGAGGATCGCCGCGCAGCCTTCGGGCGAGATCACCGAGTAGATCGCGTTCTCCTGCATCAGCACGCGGTCGGCGAGCGCGATCGCGACGGCACCCCCCGAGCCGCCCTCGCCGATGATGCAGGCCACGGTCGGCACGCCGAGTCGCGCCATCACGGCCTGCGAGCGCGCGATCGCGCCGCCCTGGCCGTGCTGCTCGGCGGCCACGCCGGGATACGCGCCCGGCGTGTCCACGAGCGTCACGACGGGGAAGCCGTGCCGGTCGGCGAGCTCCATCACGCGCATCGCCTTGCGGTAGCCCTCGGGATAAGCCATGCCGAAGTTGCGTTCGGTGCGCTCCTTGATGTCCCGTCCCTTCTGGTGGCCGATCAGCGCCACCGTCCGGCCGGCGAGCTTGCCGAGCCCCGTCACGAGCGCCGCGTCGTCGGCGCGGCCACGGCCGCCGTGCAGCTCGAACCAGTCCTCGAGGATCCGCTCCACGTAGTCGGGTGTGTACGGCCGGTCCTCGTGACGGGCCAGCTCGACCGAGCGCCAGATGTCCTCGTCGGTCGTCTCCGCCCGCAGCCGCTCGAGCTGCCGCTGCAGCCGCTCGACCTCGCCGGAGACCTTCGTGCCCCGCAGCAGGCTGACGCCGCCGAGCTTGGCGAGCTTCTCCCGCAGGCGGATCTCGGCGTCGCGCGCCATCAGGCCTTCGCGAAGAGCCGGAGCAGGCGGCCGAGGGTCGCGCGCAGCTCGGGTCGCGGGACGACCGCGTCGAGGTGGCCGAAGCGGAGGTTCTGCTCGGCGCGGCCGAAGTCGTCCGGCAGCTTCTCGCGCGTCGTCTGCGCGACGACCCGCGGGCCGGCGAACGACATCAGCGCGCCCGGCTCGGCGAGCAGGACGTCGCCGAGGCTCGCGAAGCTCGCGAGCAGGCCGCCCGTCGTGGGATGGGTCATCACACTGATCAGCGCGCAGCCGGCGTCGCGCAGGTCCTCGACCGCGCACACCGTCTTCGGCAGCTGCATCAGCGCGAGAATCCCCTCCTGCATGCGCGCCCCGCCCGACGCCGAGACGGAGACGACGGGCAGCCCGGCCTCGGCGGCGCTCTCACAGGCGCGCGCGAACTTCTCGCCCGTCACGCTTCCCATCGAGCCGCCCATGAAGGAGAAGTCCATGACGGCGAGCTCGCACGGCAGCCCCTCGATCGCCGCGCGGCCGATCACCAGCGCGTCGCCGAGCCCGGTCGCGACCTCCGCCTCGGCGAGCCGCTCGGCGTAGGACCTTAGGTCGAAGAAGTCGAGCGGGTCGGCCGAGCGCAGCTCCGCGGCCTCCTCGGCGAAGCTGCCCTCGTCGGCGAGCTGCGCGATCCGCTCCCGTGCGTGGACGGGGAAGTGGTGGCCGCACTGCGGGCAGACGCGGAGCGAGGCCTCCAGCTCGTCGTCGCGGTAGTGCGAGCCGCAGCCCGGGCACGTGTTCGGATGAGCCTTCCCGTCCGGTACGACCGGAGCGTTCTTGTGCTCGACCGAGACGTCGGTCCGGCTGCTGGACACCACGAGATCTTAGACCTGTCTTTCTCTCAGCCGGTTGCACACGTCTGGCGCCCCTCGCGCTCCTGGCGCGTCGGAGGCCGGCTACGCCGGCCGGGAGGGGCCGCGGCCAGGGGCGCGAGGCGGGTTACAGGCCGAGTGCGGAGAGGAGGCGGGTCACGACGTCCCCGTTTCCGGGCCCGGGCACGAGGCCCGTGACACCCGCCCCCACCACGGTCGCGTGCGCGGCGACCTCGCGCAGCACGCGCTCGGCCTCCTCAAGCGAGAGGCCGTCCGACTCGGGTACGAAGCAGGCGATCACGGACGGGTCGAGGGAGTCGCAATCCAGCGCGACATACACCCGCTCGACGCCCTCGAGTGCGGCAATCACGCCCTCGGCCCCCGTCCGCAGCCCGCTTGCGGCGATGAACTCCTTCTCCGACGGGTCGAGGTTGCGCGCGCCGACGAGGGCGACGTTCCCGGGTGCAACGGCGCCGTCGTCGAGCAGCATCCGCAGCGGCATCCCCCAGAGGTTCCCCGACGGGGACGACTCGGGCGTGTTCAGATCGCCGTGCGCGTCGAGCCAGACCACCGCGAGCGGGCCGCCACCGCGGGCGGCGAGCCCCTCGACCGCGCCGACGTGAGCGCAGCAGCACCCGCCGAGCACGAGCGGCCGCTCGGGCAGCGCAGCAGCGAGCGCGAGCGACTGCGCGGCGAGCGTGTCCTCCTCGACGCTCTCCGTCTCCGGGTAGGGCAGCTCGAGCGCGGCCGCTTCGGCCATCGCGGCCCCACCCTCGCCCCAGGCGCGCGGAACACGGACGAGCCCGGCTGCGTAGACACGCCCACAGACGTGACACTCGTAGCGGGAGCCGACCGCGACGGCGGTGAGCGTGTGGCAGTCGGGGCAGCGGGCGCGCAAGCGGGACATCACAGCCCCTTCGCTGCGACGAGCCCGTCGAGCGTGTCGGCCAGGTCGCGCAGGTCGGGCAACTCCCGCGTCGGGATAGCGCCGGGGCGGGCGCGCTCGCCGAGCCGGTTGATCCACACGGACGTGAGGCCGAGCTCGTTCGTCGGCGCGATGTCGTGGAAGAGGCTCGCAGCGACGTGCACGTGCCGCTCCGGCGCGACGGCGGCCAGCTCGGCGAACGCCCGCCAGTGCCCGTGCGCGGGCTTGTAGGAGCCGATGTCCTGTGCCACCACGACCACATCGAAGGGAACGCCGAGCTGCCGCTCCGAGGTCACGATCAGGTCGCGGTCCGAGTTGGAGAGGACGGCGATCCGCCAGCCGCGCGCCCGCACCTCGGCGAGCGCGGCGGGCACCTCCGGAAACGAGGGCCAGTGCGGCAGGGAGTGGGCGAGCGCCGCCTCCTCGCCTTCCGGCACCGCAAGCCCCTGCTCGGAGGCGAGCCGGATCAGCGTCTCCGTCAGCACCTCGCGGTAGCTGCGGTAGGCCTCCGCCTGCACGGCGGGCTCGAGCTCGTGGTAACGCGCGAGCAGGCGGGGTGCCGACTCGACGCCGAAGAGCCGCTCGAGCTGGCCGCCGATGCCACCGTTCCAGTCGACCAGCGTGCCGTAGCAGTCGAACGTCGCCCATCTCGCGTCGGACATCGTCTCGCACTCTAGACCGAGAACAGAGGCTCCCGGCGAGGGTGCGATTCGCTAGCCGGAGTAGCGGCCGACGACGATCGAGGCGTTGTGGCCCCCGAAGCCGAACGAGTTCGAGACCCCGATCTCGATCTTGGCCGTGCGCGCCTCGTTCGGGATCACGTCGAGGTCGCACGTCGGGTCCGGCGTGTCGTAGTTGATCGTCGGCGGCAGCACGCCGCGCTGCACGGCGAGCACGGTGAAGATCGCCTCCACCGCGCCGGCGGCGCCGAGGCAGTGGCCGGTCGCGCCCTTCGTCGAGGAGATCGGGACCGTGTAGGCGAGCTCCTCGCCGAGGGCGAGCTTGATCACGCGCGTCTCGGCGGTGTCGCCGAGCGGGGTCGCGGTGCCGTGCGCGTTGATGTAGCCGATCTGCGCCGGCTCGATGCCCGCGTCGCCGAACGCCATCGTCATCGCCCGCGCCGGGCTGACCCCGGTCGGGTCGGGCTCGGTGATGTGGTTCGCGTCCGAGGAAAGCCCGTAGCCGAGCAGCTCGCAGTAGATCTTCGCCCCCCGCGCCTTGGCGTGCTCGAGCTCCTCGAGCACGAGGATCGCGCCGGCCTCGCCCATCACGAAGCCGTCCCGGTCGGCGTCGAACGGGCGCGACGCGCGCTGCGGGTCGTCGGTGCGCCGCGAGAGCGCGCGCATCGCGCCGAAGCCGGCAATGCCGACCTGCGTGATCGGCGCCTCGGCGCCGCCGGCGAGCATCACGTCCGCGCGGCCGAGCCGGATCGCGTCGGCGCTCTCCCCGATCGCCATGTTCGAGGCGGCGCAGGCGGTGCACTGGGCCGAGAGCGGGCCCTTCGTGCCGAGCTCCATCGACACCCAGCCCGCGCCGAGGTTCGGAATGATCGCCGGGATCGCGAACGGGTTCACGCGGTCGGGCCCGCGCTCGCGCAACGTGTCCGTGCAGTCCTGGAACGACTTGAGGCCGCCGATGCCCGTGCCGACCGCGGCGCCGACGCGCTCGGCCTCCGAGGCGATGTCGAGGCCGGAGTCGGCCTCGGCCTGGCGCGCGGCGCCGAGGACGAGGTGCGTGAAGCGGTCCATCCGGCGCGCGGCCTTGTAGTCCACGTACTGCACAGGGTCGAAGCCCTTCACCTCGCAGGCGAAGTCCACGGCGAAGCCCGCGGTGTCGAACTGCGTGATCGGCCCGGCGCCGGACGCGCCCGCGACCAGCGCCGCCCAGCTGGACTCGACGTCGTTGCCGAGCGGCGTCACCGCGCCGAGGCCGGTGATCACCACCCTGCGTCTGCCGTTGGAGGAGCTCAAGGTGTCCGTCACATTCCGAGGCCGCCGTCGACGAGGAGCACGGCGCCCGTGATGAACGCGGCCTCGTCGGAGCAGAGGAAGCGTACCGCCCCGGCCACGTCCTCCGGGTCGCCCAGCCGCTCGAGCGGCGTCGCGGCGAGCAGCGCGCTCGTCGCCTCCTCCGGCAGCACGTCGGTCAGCTGCGTCTTCACGTAGCCCGGCGCGACGACGTTCGCGCGCACGTTGCGGCTGCCGAGCTCGCGGGCGAGCGACTTCGTGAAGCCGATGATCCCCGCCTTCGACGCCGAGTAGTTCGTCTGGCCCGGGTTGCCGTGGACGCCGACGATCGAGGAGACGTTGACGATCGCACCGGCACGCTTCTTCATCATCCCGCGCGCGGCCGCGCGGCAGGTGTAGAAGACCGAGGAGAGGTTGGTCTCGATCACGGTGCGCCAGTCGTCGTCGGACATGCGCAGCAGCAGCCCGTCGCGGGTCAGGCCGGCATTGTTGACGAGAATGTCGAGGTCGCCCGCCGCCTCGACGAGCGCCTTCGCCGACTCCGGGTCGGAGATGTCGGCCTGGACCGCGCGGCCGCCGCACTCCGCCGCGACCGCCTCCGCCTCCTCGGCGCCGGAGCGGTAGCCGACGACGACCGAGGCCCCCGCGCGACCCAGCTCGAGCGCGATCGCCCGGCCGATCCCGCGCGAGGCTCCGGTAACGAGCGCCGTCCGCCCCTCGAGCGAGCAGAACTCAGGCAGCGGAGAGTGCCTCCTCGATCTTCTCGAGGCTCTCGAGGCTGTTGACCGAGACCGCCTTGACGCTGCGGTCGATCCGCCTCAGCAGGCCCGAGAGGACGTTCCCCGGGCCGACCTCGACGAAGGTCGAGACGCCCTGCCTCATCAGCTCGCGCGCCGACTGCGTGAACTTCACGGGCGCGGTGAGCTGGTCGATCAGGAGCGTCCCGAGCCGCGTTGCGGGCTCGATGCGGGCGGTCACCGTGGACATGAAAGGCGCGATCGGCTCCGCGAACTTGATCCGGTCGACCGCAGGCCGCAGGCGGTCGGCCGCGCGGGCCACGAGCGGGCTGTGAAAGGCCCCCGACACCTTCAGCCTGATCGCTCGTCGAGCGCCGAGGCTCTCGGCCTCGGCGCAACACTCCTCGACCGCCTCGTTCTCGCCCGAGATCACGATCTGGCCCGGGCAGTTGTAGTTGGCCGGCCAGACGCCGACGATCTTGCGGCAGAGGTTCTCGACCTCCTCGTCCTCGAGCCCGAGGATCGCGGCCATCACGCCGGGCCGCTGCCGCGCCGCCTCGGCCATCGCGAGGCCGCGCTCGCGCACGAGACCGATCGCCTCCGCGGTCGAGAACGCGCCGACGGACGCGAGCGCTGCAAACTCGCCGACGGAGTGGCCGACGACGACGTCGGGCTCGATCCCGCGCTGGCGCAGCGCCGCGAGGATGGCGAGGCTCGTCGCCACGAGCGCGGGCTGCTGCACCTCGGTCTCGACGAGCTCGTCGAGCTCGGCCTCGAAACAGAGCCGGACGAGGTCGAGCCCGGAGGCCTCGCTGCCGATCCGGAAGACCTCCATCGCCTCGGGCACCGCCTCGGCGATGTCGCGTCCCATTCCCGGCTCCAGCGAGCCCTGACCCGGGAAGCAGAAGGCGACCTTGCTCATGCTGCCCTCCTCTCCGTCCACTCCATCAGTGCCGAGCCCCACGTGAGGCCCGCTCCCATGCCGGTCATCAGGACGAGCTCGCCCTCGCGCAGGCGCCCCTCGGCGCGTGCGTCCGCGAGGGCGAGCGGAATCGAGCCCGACGATGTGTTCCCGTAGCGATCGACGTTCACGACCACCTTCTCGGGCGGAATGCCGAGCTTGCGCGCGGCGTGGTCGATGATCCGCTTGTTCGCCTGGTGCGGAACGTACACGTCCACCTCGTCGACGCTGCGCCCGCACTGGGCGAGGATCTTCTCCGCCGAGTGGACCATGATCCGCGTCGCAAACTTGTACACCTCGCGTCCGTTCATCTTCACATGCGCGTCGGGGTCGTCGAAGGCGCGCGAGCCGCTGCCGGGTAGCCAGAGGTGAACGCCGCCAGCGCCGTCCGCGCCGAGCTCGAAGCCGAGGAAGCCGCCCTGCGAGACCGGCTCCATGACGACCGCGCCGGCGCCGTCGCCGAAGAGAATGAGCGTCGAGCGGTCCTCCCAGTCGAGGATCTTCGAGAGCACGTCGCCGCCGACGACGAGCGCCCGGCGCGCGAGCCCCGTCGCGAGCATGCCGTACGCCTGCGCGACCGCGTACATGAAGCCCGTGCAGCCGGCCGAGAGGTCGTAGGCGCCGGCTTCGGTGGCGCCCAGTGCGTCGGCGATGAGCGCAGACGACGCGGGAAATGCCATATCGGGTGTCACCGTCGCGACGATCACGAGGTCGAGATCGCTGCCGTCGACTCCGGCCGCCTCCAGCGCTTTACGCGCGGCGGGAAGCGCTATGTCGGTGAGCGCCTCGTCCTTGGTCGCCATGCGGCGCTCGCGGATGCCTGTGCGCTCCTGGATCCACTCGTCGGAGGTCTCCACGTACTGCGCGAGGTCGTCGTTCGTCACGACCCGTGCCGGCACGTGGACGCCGAGACCCGTGATGCCGATCCTGACGCCGCTCGCCCGGCCGATCACGTCAGCGCTCCACGGCAAAGGTCAGGGTGGCCCGGGCGGCCAGCTCGTCGCCGACGTACGCGGTCGCCTTGCCCCGGCCGATCGGCCCGCGAAGCTGGTCGATCTCGCAGGTCAGGGTCAGCACCTCGCCGGGCACGACGACTCGCTTGAAACGGCAGTCGTCGATCCCGGCGAAGAAGGCGATCTTGCCGCGGAACTCCTCCTCGACGAGCACGGCCACCGCGCCCGCCTGTGCCATCGCCTCGACGATCACGACACCCGGAGTCACGGGTCGCCCGGGGAAGTGCCCCGCGAACCACGGGTCCTCGGCCCGCATCTCCCGCCGCGCGACGACGCGCCGCCGCGGCTCGAGCTCCAGCACCTCGTCGAGGAGGAGGAACGGCTCGCGGTGGGGGATGATCTGCTCGATCTCCGCCCGCCCGAACGGCGCGCTGATCACGCTCATACGACTGCGGAGTCTTCCCGGTCGAGCAGCCCGCGCAGGCCCGCGCGCGCGCGGTGGGCATAGCACTTCGCCGTCCCGACGGGCATTCCCGACGCGGCCGAGATCTCCGGAAACGAGTAGCCGAGGGCGTCCTTGAGCACGACGACGCGCGCCTGCGCGGCCGGGATCCTGCCCAGCTCCGCACGCAGCTCGCGGCGCAGCTCGGAGAGCAGCGCCGCGCGGGCCGGATCGCCGTCCGGGGCGGCGCGGGTGTCCTCGTCCAGCGGCTCCCAGCGGCGGGCAAGCTGTCGCTGCGCGACGTCGCGGCAGGCGTTCACCGTCAGCCGGTGCAGCCACGTCGCGAGGGCGGCCTCGCCGCGGAACTGGCCGATGCGCGTGCAGAGGCGCGTGAGCGCATCCTGGGCGGCATCCCGGGCGTCTTCGGGGTCGCGCAGGAGGTGGTGCGCCAGCCGCTCCACGCGCGGGGCATGCCGCTCGCAGAGCGCATCGAGCGCCCTCCGGTCGCCGTCCTTTGCCCGCCTCACCAAGATCGGATCGCTCAGCCTCTCGTAGACGAGCGGCGCCTCGTTGCGCAGCTCGCGGGAGATTGGACGGCCGGAGCGGAAAGGCGGTTGCACACGGGCAGTCTAGACGGCACTCCCGGCCGTCCAGGGCCTCCGACCCAAGTGGCAGTCTGTCACTTGGCGGGCGGGCGGCGGGCCGGCGCGCTCTTGTTGCCCGAAGCGTCCCAGGCGACGACCCGGACCCGCCCCGCGGGGCCGTCCCAGGGAACCGTCGCCGCGCCGCGCGCGAAGGCCTGGTGCTTGACGCTCTGCCCGTTCACGAGCAGCGTCAGCAGCGCGGGCTCGCTCACCCAGACGCGCAGCGGCCGCCCGGGCAGGATGCGTACCCTCGGTGGCCTCGAATCGGCGTCGAACACGGCGCCGACCGAGGCGGTCGCGACGACGTCGGTCGCCTCGACACGCACCTCGTAGGTGCCGTCGAGCAGCCTGCCGATGCGCTTCGCGCCGTTCCACTCGATCCGCTGGAAGCCGAGCGGGAGCGGGCCGGCGAACGGCGTCGCCACCCACGTGCCGTCGCGCAAGATCCGCACGCGCACGGCGGCCGGTGCGGCCAGCTCGAAGGCGAACATCACGCGGTCGAGCCGACCGTCCAGATTCGGCGAGAAGACCGCAGGCGAGACATCGAGCCCGCCGAGCGTCCGCGTCACCGCGACGTTGACGAGGCCGACCGCCTCCTTGCCGTCGTCGCCGACGGCGGCGATTCGAAGCTGGTAGGACGCATCCTGGAGCTCGCTCGCCGTGAAGCGGAAGGAGTGCTCGCCCGCGCCCTGCCTGCGCGGCCGCTGTAGCAGCGCCACAGGCTCGCCGATCAGATCGAGCGCCTGGATCGCCACGGTCGCCGGTTTCGTGAGGCCGTAGGTGATCGTGGACTCGTCCGCCTGGCCGTCGTAGTTCGGGCTGATCGTCTCCGGGTCGGCAGCGAGGCCGGTGATCGCGACGGGCAGCGCCGTGCCGCCGATCACGCCGGCGGCGGCGCGCACCGTCGTACCGGCCGAGATCGTCCAGGCGTACGGAACCGGCCTGACGGCGATCGCGTCCCAGGTCCAGTCCACGCTCGCGCCCGTCCCGGAGCCGGTGGCGACCGTCACACCGGCGGCGCCGGTCACGGTCACGGTCCACGGCAGCTCGCTCGAGAGACGAGCCCGGAAGCGGACGAGGCCCCCGGCGGTGCCCTCGACCTTCGGCTCGTAGAGCTTCGGCAGCCCGAGCGCCCCGGCGGCGGCGGCGATCGCGTTCAGCCGCGCGTAGAGGGTGTCCCCCGGGCACGCCGTGAAGCCGGTGTCGCGGTGCCCGGAGACGGCGCGCAGGAAGACGGGCAGCCCCGCGGGGAAGCGCTGGTTGCCGCCCGAGATCGCCGAGAGGGTCGAGAGCGGGTCGAGGTGGGCCACGTCGAGCCGCCACGCGAGCAGCCGCGCGACAGCGTCCTCCGCGGCCTTCGACACGGTGTCGCTCTCGTAGTTGCCGAGCACGGCGATCCCGACCGACCCGGTGTTGAAGCCCTCGGCGTGTGCGCCGACGATGTTCTTCTCGACGCCGCCGGCGCGACCCTCGTAAACGGTGCCGTACTTGTCGACGAGGAAGTTGTAGCCCACGTCGTTCCAGCCGTTCCCCTTGACGTGGTAGAGCTCGATCCCGCGCACGATCGCGGCCGCCTCGGCCGGGCCGTAGCCGTTCTGGCCCGCGGTGTGGTGGACCACGGCGAACCGGATCGCGTCGGCGTACGAGGGCGCGTGCCGGACGATCGTCTCGTCGGCGCCCCAGGCCGCGCGGGCGACGAGCGGGGGCGAGCCGGCGAGCGAGAGCGTGCGCGAGGGGACCCGCAGCTCGGGGCTCGAGACGAACCACGTCTTCAGCCGCGTGACGTTCCCCGTCAGGCGGTACTGGATGGCATTCGCCGGCCCGGTCCACCACGGGTTGCCGAGCCGCCAGCCGCGGCGGAGGGACGACTCCGGGCTGCGCGCGTCGGGCAGGTCCTCGGCCTCCGGCGCGGCCTGCCGCCACGCGCTCCAGCGGCCGGCGAGCGAGCGCGTCCGGAACGAGACGACGCCCGACCCCTGCCAGTGCAGGCCGACGAGATCGAAGCGGGACGGCGCCGCGGCGACGAGGGCGCGCTCGCCGTGCAGCGGCACCTCCCGGGAGGTGATCGTCGCCGCCTCGGCCCGCGCGAGCGCGGGGAAGACGAGCAAGCAGAGCAGGGCGATGCGGAGAGTTCTCATACCGACGGGCTGCTTACAGAGTGCAGCCCTTCCTCTTCTGGCACAAGGCGCAGGCCCCTTCCTTAGTAGAATCCTTACGACTGTGAACACGAGCCTCCTGCGGGGTCCCGGGGCCGCGCTCGCTACGGCACTCGCGGCTTTCGCGCTCGCCGGCAGCGCCGCCGGAGCCGCCCCGCGTGTACTCGCCGTCCAGTTCGAGAACGACGTCAACCCCGTCACGCAGGCCTTCATCACGGACGCGATCTCGCGCGGCGAGCGCGAGGGCGTCGCCGCGGTCGTGATCGTGATGGACACGCCGGGCGGGCTCGGCTCCTCGATGCGCAAGATCGTCAAGGCGATCCTCGCGGCGCAGGTGCCGGTCGTCGTCTACGTCGCCCCCGGCGGCTCGAGCGCCGACTCTGCGGGCGCGGTGATCGCGATGGCCGCCGACGTCGCCGCGATGGCCCCGCAGACGAACATCGGCTCCTCCACCCCGATCTCGATCGGCGGGGAGGACATCTCGAAGGACCTGCGCCGCAAGATCGTCAACGACGCGGCCGCGTACATCCGGGAGCTGGCGCTCGAGCACGGCCGCAACGGCGACGAGGCGGAGAAGATGGTGCGCGAGGCCTCGAACCTCGGCGCCCGCAAGGCGCTCGCCTTGAACGTCGTGGACATCGTCGCGGCGAACCTGCCCACGCTGCTCGAGCGGCTCGACGGCTACCGGACGACGCCGAAAGGGCTCGTGCTGCATACCGCCGGTGCGCAGGTCGAGGAGGTCCGGATGTCGGGCTGGAAGCGGGTCCTCGACCTCCTGATCGACCCGAACGTGATCGCGCTCATGCTCTCGATCGGGCTGATCGGAATCGTCGTCGAGCTCTGGAACCCGGGGTTGATCTTCCCCGGCACCGTCGGCGCGATCTCGCTGATCGTCGGCCTCTACGGGCTTCAGGTGCTGCCCGTGTCGGCCGCCGGGGTCCTGCTGATGCTGCTCGCCGCAGCCTTCTTCGTGATGGATCTCTTCCTGCCGAGCCACGGCGCGCTCACGGCCGCCGGCGTCGTCACCTTCGTGATCGGCTCACTGATGCTGTTCGATCCAGCCGGTCCCGCCTACCAGGTCTCGCTCACGACGGCGGTCTCGATCGCGGCCGTGCTCGCGTTGTTCATGGGCCTTGCCATGGCGAAGGCTGTCCAGGCCCGCCGGCGGCCCGTCGAGGTCGGTGCTCAGCTGCTCGTCGGCGCGCACGGCCAGGTACGGCGCGGCGGCCTGGTCTTCGTCAACGGCGAGCTGTGGCGTGCGCGCTCGCGCGACGGCCACGCCCTCTCCCTCGGCGACGAGGTGGAGGTCGAGGCTGTCGCCGACGACCTCGAGCTGCTCGTCGTAGAATCCCCTCACCCCACGAAAGGATCCGCGCCGTGACCGCCCTCATCGTCCTGGCAGCCGTCGTCGTCATAGTGCTGCTCTTCCTCTTCGCCGCGATCAAGATCGCGCGCGAGTACGAGCGCGGCGTCATCTTCCGGCTCGGCCGCCTGCTCCCGGAGCCGAAGGGCCCGGGGCTCTTCATCCTGATTCCAGTGGTCGACCGGATGGTGCGGGTCGACCTGCGCACGATCACGCTCAACGTGCCGCCTCAGGAAGTGATCACGAAGGACAACGTGCCGGTGCGCGTCAACGCTGTGGCCTACTTCCGGATCGTCGAGCCGAAGAACGCGATCGTCCAGATCGAGAACTTCATGGTCGCCACCTCGCAGATCGCCCAGACGACGCTGCGCTCGGTGCTCGGCCAGCACATGCTCGACGAGCTGCTCGCCGAGCGCGACAAGATCAACGCGATCCTGCAGGCGATCATCGACGAGGCGACCTCGCCGTGGGGGATCAAGGTCTCGATCGTCGAGGTGAAGGACGTGGAGATCCCGACGGGCATGCAGCGCGCGATGGCGCGGCAGGCCGAGGCCGAGCGCGAGCGGCGCGCGAAGGTGATCGCCGCCGAAGGCGAGTTCCAGGCCTCGCAGCGGTTGGCCGACGCCGCCGACGTGATGGCGAAGTCGCCGATGGCCCTGCAGCTCCGCTATCTCCAGACGCTGCTCGAGATCGGCGCCACGAACGCGACGACGATCGTCTTCCCGGCGCCCATCGACATGCTGACCGCCTTCATGGCCAAGGCACAGGGCGGGGGCTCGTAGGCCTCCCGGGCGTGCGTCAGCGGGAGACGGCCGCGGCGGCGCGGCCGTGCCGCTCGCGGAACCGCTTGGCCGCGTCGATCGCGGCGCCGAGGTTCAGGCCCCTGTCCTTGGCCTGCTTGATCAGCATCACCGTCTCGAGCGCGTCGACGTCGTAGATCCTCTGCTTGCGCCCTTTCGTGGGGATCTGCGCCTTGTTCGTCCAGTAGTCGAGCTGCATCTTCGAGATGCCCGCGATCTGGCACACCTGTCCGAGATACAGCTCGACCTTGAGCAGATGGGCGGCAAGGTTTACGGGTTCAAGGAGGTCGACCTGATCGCCGTAAGCCATATCGCCCCACTTTGGGAAGGAGATGCTGCCGCGTGCTGCGAGAGGTATAGCGCCCCCGCTCACGGATTGGAAGGTCCCGGCCGGCGCCGTCGGCGGGACGTGCCGCGCGCCTATTCCTCCGGCTCGTCGCCGGCGGCGGACGGCCCGCGGTCGTCCTCGCCGGGCTCGGCGCCACCCGTGTCCTGCTCGGGTGCCGGCTCGGCGGCGGTCTCGTCCGTGAGATCATCGTCGTCCTTGCGCTCGGATTCGACGACGGGCGCGAGGCTCGAGACGATCTCGTCTCCGCGCAGGCGCATCACGATCACACCCTGGGTCGCGCGCCCCGAGCGCTTGATGTCGTCGGCCGACATCTTGATCATGGTGCCGCCGGTCGAGATCAGCATCACCTGGTACCCGTCGCGGACGACGCGCGCGCCGGCGAGCTTCCCCTTCGCCTCGGTGAGCTGAACGGTCTTGACACCGAGGCCGCCGCGGCCCTTGGCCGGGTACTCGGAGATGCGGGTGCGCTTGCCGTAGCCGTTCTCGGTCACGACGAGCAGGTACGCGTCGTCCTCAGCGATCTCCACGACGATCACCTCGTCGCCGGCGCGCAGGCGCATGCCCTGGACGCCGGAGGCGGGACGCCCCATCGAGCGCACGTCCTTCTCGTGGAAGCGGATCGCCTGGCCGGCGCGGGAGACCATCAGCACGTCGTCGTTGCCGTCGGAGAGACGGACGCCGACGAGCTCGTCCCCGTCGCGCAGCCTGATCGCGATGATTCCGTCCGCCCTCAGCGGCGTGTTGTACTCGAGGAACTCGGTCTTCTTGACGACGCCCTTCTTCGTCGCGAAGAGGAGGTACTTCGTCTCCTTGAAGTCGCGCGTCGCGATCACGGCGCAGACGTTCTCGTCCTGGCGGAAGGGCAGGAGGTTGACGATCGCTCGGCCCTTCGACTGGCGCGAGCCGAGCGGCAGCTCGTGCACCTTCAGGCGGTAGACCTTGCCGACGGAGGTGAAGAAGAGGATGAAGTCGTGCGTCGAGGCGACGAAGAGGTGCTCGATGTAGTCCTCGTCCTTCAGGTCCATGCCCATCACCCCGATGCCGCCGCGGCGCTGCTCGCGGTAGGCCGTGACCGGAAGGCGCTTGATGTAGCCCGAGCGGGTGATCGCGATCACCATGTCCTCCTCCGCGATCATGTCCTCGAGCTCGAGGGAGTCCTCGCCCAGGGCGATCTCGGTGCGCCGGTCGTCGTGCTTCGCGTAGATCTCCCTCACCTCGAGCAGCTCCTCGCGGATGACGCCGTCGACCCTCGCCGGGTCACCGAGGATGGCCCGGAGCTCGGCGATCCGCTCGCGGAGGTCGGCGAACTCCGTCTCGACCTCCTTGCGCGCGAGCCCGGTCAGGCGCGCCAGGCGGAGGTCGAGGATCGCCTGGGCCTGCACCTCGGAGAACGAGAACGTCGCCATCAGGCCGGCGCGCGCCTCGTCGGTGTCGGCCGACTTGCGGATCAGGTCGATCACCGCGTCGAGGTTGTCGAGGGCCACCAGGTAGCCCTCGAGGACATGCGCGCGGTCCTCGCACTTGCCGAGCTCGTACTTCGAGCGCCGGATGACGACCTGGCGCTGGTACTCGAGGTAGTGGCGGATCAGCTCGAGCAGCGACAGCGTCTGCGGCACGCCGTCCACGAGCGCGACGGCGTTGTACCCGAACGTCGTCTGGAGCGCTGTGTGCTTGAACAGCTTGTTCAAGACGACCATCGGCACGGCCTCGCGCTTCAGCTCGATCTGGACGCGCATGCCGGTCTTGTCGGAGTGGTCGGCGAGATCGGAGATCTCGGGGAGGACCTTCTCGTGCACGAGGTCGGCGATCTTCTTGATCACGCCCGAGTCGCCGCCCTTCTTCACGCCGTAGGGAAGCTCGGTGACGATGATCGCGTTGCGGCCGCCGCGCAGCTCCTCGATGTGGGCCCGCGCCCGGACGACGATGCGGCCGCGGCCCGAGCGGTAGGCGTCCCGGATGCCCGAGCGGCCGACGACGATCGCGCCGGTGGGGAAGTCCGGACCCTTGACGTGCTTGGTGAGCCCCTCGACGCTGACCGCCGGGTCGTCGATCAGCGCGACGACCGCGTCCACGACCTCGCTCAGGTTGTGCGGCGGGATGTTCGTCGCCATCCCCACGGCGATCCCGGCCGAGCCGTTGACGAGCAGATTCGGGAAGCGGGCGGGAAGCACCGTGGGCTCGCGCCGCGACTCGTCGTAGTTCGGGACGAAGTCGACCGTGTCCATGTCGATGTCCCGCAGCATCTCCGTGGCGAGCTTCGTCAGCCGGCACTCGGTGTAGCGCATCGCGGCTGCCGGATCGTCGTCGAGCGAGCCGAAGTTGCCCTGCCCGTCCACGAGCGGGTAGCGCATCGAGAACGGCTGCGCGAGCCGGACGAGGGTGTCGTAGATCGCCTGGTCGCCGTGCGGGTGGTACGAGCCCATGACCTCGCCGACGACACGGGCCGACTTCTTGTAGGGCCGGTTGGGCTGCATCCCCGACTCGTGCATGCCGAAGAGGACGCGCCGGTGCACCGGCTTGAGGCCGTCGCGGACGTCGGGCAGGGCCCTGCCGACGATCACGCTCATCGCGTAGTCGAGGTAGCTCGAGCGCATCTCCTGCTCGAGCTCGCGCGGCTCGACACGGCCGCGTCCGAGAGGCTCGCCGACGGTGCTCACATCGTCACCACTAGACGTCGAGGAACCTCACTGCGCGCGCGTTGGCCTCGATGAAGGCCCGTCGCGGCTCGACCTGGTCGCCCATCAGCATCGAGAAGGTCCCGTCGGCGGCGGCGGCGTCCTCGACGCCGACCTGGATCAGCAGCCGGCGAGCGGGATCCATCGTCGTCTGCCACAGCTGTTCGGGGTTCATCTCGCCGAGGCCCTTGAAGCGGCTGATCTGGATCCCCTCCTTCGCAAGCTCGAGCAGGCCGGCGCGGAGCTGTTCGAACGTCTCCGCGATCAGCTTCTTCTTCCCGTGCACGAGCGTGAAGGGTGGGTGGCCGGCGACTTCGACCGCCTTCGCATAGGCGCGCCGGACGTTGGCGTACGTGGCCGAACCGAGCAGCGCGGCGGGCAGCTCGATGTGGGTCGCGGCGCTCGTCGCCGTCTCCACGATCCTCACGGACAGGGCGTCCTCGAGCCGCTCAACGACCGAGATCTCCCAGCCGTCGGTGGCTTCACCCCCGATCGCCTGCTCGATCTCCGCGGTCGTCGTCAGCTCCTGCTCGACGAACCGGTGCGCGATCACGAAGTCGGAGGCGGGCCCGGGGAACTCGTCCCGGAGCTTCGCAGACCACCCTTCCAGGCTGTTCAGCTCGCGGGCGAAGCGGGCGTAGCGCGCTTCGGTGAGCGACAGCGTCTCGCCGCCGCGATCCGTGACCTCGATGTCCTTCATGCGCTCGCGCACGAGCAGGTCCTCGAGCTGCGCGTCCTTTTCGAAGTACAGCTCCTGGTTGCCGAAGCGCACGAGGTAGAGCGGCGGAACGGCAATGTAGACGTGCCCGCGCTCGATCAGCTCGCCCATGTTGCGGTACAGGAATGTGAGGATCAGCGTGCGGATGTGCGAGCCGTCCACGTCGGCGTCGGTCATCACGATGATCCGGTGGTAGCGGAGGTTGGCGACGTCGAACTCGTCGCCGAAGCCGGTGCCGATCGCGGTGATCATCGCCTGGATCTCCGTGTTGGAGAGCACCTTGTTGATGCGGTTCTTCTCGGCGTTGATGATCTTGCCCCGCAGGGGCAGGATCGCCTGGTAGGTGCGATCGCGAGCCTGCTTGGCCGAGCCGCCGGCGGAGTCGCCCTCGACGATGTACAGCTCCGCAGCCTCGGGATCCTTGATCGAGCAGTCGGCCAGCTTGCCGGGCAGCGCGGAGTTCTCGAGCGCGCTCTTGCGCCGGGTCAGCTCGCGCGCCTTGCGCGCGGCCTGGCGGGCACGCGCGGCCGAGACGGCCTTCATGATGATCTGGCGCCCGTCGTTCGGGTTCTCCTCGAGGAACTCGGCGAGCTTCGCGTTGACCGTCTGCTCGACGAGCCCCTTCATCCCCGGGTTTCCGAGCTTCGTCTTCGTCTGTCCCTCGAACTGCGGGTCGCGAAGCTTCACCGAGAGCACCGCCGCGAGGCCCTCGCGGACGTCCTCGCCTTCGAGGTTGTCCTCCTTCTCCTTCAGGAGCCCCTTCTCGCGGGCGTACCGGTTGAGCGTACCGGTGAGTGCGGCCTTGAAGCCCGAGAGGTGTGCCCCGCCCTCGGCCGTGTTGATGTTGTTCGCGAACGAGAACACCGACTCGACGTAGGACGTGTTCCACTGCATCGCGACCTCGACGTTGCCCTGGTCGCTCTCGGTCTCGAAGTACGCGATCCGCTTGTGGATCGGCTCCTTCGACTCGTTGACGTAGGAGACGAAGTCCCGGATCCCGCCCTCGTAGTGGAAGGTCTGCGAGGAGCCCCCGGCGCGCTCGTCGGTGAGGACGATCGTCAGCGCACGTGTGAGGAAGGCGGTCTCGCGAAGCCGCTGGGAGAGCACCTGCATCGACCACTCGATCTCCTCGAAGATCTCGGCGTCCGGCATGAAGTGGATCGTCGTGCCGGTGTCGTCGGCGGTGCCCACGGTCTCCATGTCGCCCTGCGGCACCCCGCGGACGAACTCCTGCCGGTAGACGGCGCCGTTGCGGCGCACCTCGGCGACGAGCGCCTCCGAGAGGGCGTTGACGACGGACACGCCGACGCCGTGCAGCCCGCCGGAGACCTTGTAGCCTTCGCCGCCGAACTTGCCGCCGGCGTGCAGCTTGGTGAGGACGACCGTCAGCGCGGGTAGGCCCTGCTCGGGCATGACGTCCACCGGGATGCCCGAGCCGTAGTCCTTCACGGTCACGGAGTCGTCGGGGTGGATCGTCACCTCGAGGCGATCATTGCGGCCGGCGAGGGCCTCGTCCACGGAGTTGTCCACGACCTCGAAGACGAGGTGGTGGAGGCCTCGTGCACCCGTCGAGCCGATGTACATGCCCGGCCTGAGCCGCACGGGTTCGAGGCCCTCGAGAACCGTGATGTCCTTGGCGGTGTAGGTGCTTTCTACCATGAAAAAAGCCCTGCAAATAGGCATATTGCGGGCACAGGTGAGTGTATCAGAAATCGCGGTCGGACGGCGACCCGGCGCGGCCCCGGGCGAGGCTTGCCGAAACGGCCCGGGCGACGAGCGCGCGGAGCTCGTCGTCCCCGATCTCCGCCGTCAGCGCGGCGGCGAGCTCGACCTCCTCCGGCGTCGGCCGCGCCGCTGTGCGCGGGGTGCGCGCGGGGTCCGCGGCGGGCTCCGGCAGGGGGCCCGGCGCGAACCTGAGCGTCGCCGGTGCGCCTTCGCCCAGGGCCTCGCGGAGCTGCACGAGGATCTCGCCGGCCAGACGTCCGAGCTCGAACGCCCACGTCGACGATGCCGCCGAGACGTGCAGCGTGCCGTCCCGAGCGAGCCGGGCCGGCCAGGCGTTGCGGCACACGGTGTCGCCCACCGCGGCCGGCCACACCCGGACGATCGCGGCCATTCCCGGCGCGTCGCCCGCGGGGCCGAACCTGCGCAGCTCGCGATCGACGGCTCCGTCCAGCCGATCCATCACGCGGGCCGGACCTCGCCCGGCGTCACCTCGAGCAGCTGCGCGGGTTCCAGCGGCAGCGCGTCCGCCCCGGTCGCCGTCACGACGGTCTGCCCGGTGCGCGAGATCCGGTCCGCCAGCGCCCGGCGCCGCGTTGCGTCGAGCTCGGAGAGCACATCGTCGAGCAGCAGCAACGGCGGCACCCCGCGCCGCTCGGCGATCAGCTCGGCCTCGGCGAGCAGGAGCGAGAGCACGGCGAGCCGCTGCTCGCCCTGGGAGCCGAAGCTGCGCAGGTCGCGGCCGGCCGAGCGCACCGAGACGTCGTCGAGATGCGGGCCGAGACCCGTGACGCAACGCTCGAGGTCCCGCTCGAGACGCGCTTCCAGCGCGGCCTCCGTCGGCGGGTCGCCCGCGTACTCGAGTGTCGCGGCGGCCAGGCCGAGCTCGCCGGCGCGCTCTGCGAACCCGGGCTCGAGCAGCCCGATCGCCTCGCGCCGCGCCGCCACGAGAGCGGATCCCAGCTCCGCAACCGCCGCCGTCCATGGGGCCAGCGCGTCCCGGTCGGCGACGCCGGCGGCGATCCGGCGCAGGCACGCATTCCGCTGCCCGACGGCTGCTCCGTAGTCGAGCGGCAGGGTCGCCCGGAGCGGCGACAGCCGCCCGAGCACGCGGTCGAAGTAGGCGCGGCGAGCTGCCGGGCCGCCCTTGACGACCGTCAGCCGGTCGGGTGTGAAGACGAGCGTCGTCACCTCTGCGCGCAGCTGCTCGGCGGAACGGAGGGGCGCACCGTTCAGCTTCGCCTGCTTGCCCTCGTGCGAGCGCAGCGTCACCTCCAGAGCGAGCGGCGACTCACCGCGGCGCCCCGCGAGCTCGATCCGCGCGGCCTCTGCTCCGAAGCGGACGAGCTGGGCGTCGGCCCGCGTGCGTGGCGAGAAGCCCTGTGTCCCGACGTGCAGCGACTCGAGCAGGTTCGTCTTGCCGGTCCCGTTCGCCCCGGTGAGGAGCACCAACCCGGGCTCCAGCGCAAGCTCGAGCCGCGCGTACGAGCGGAAGTCGCGGAGCGTGACCTCGCCGACGATCAGCCGGCGAGCCGGATCGGCATGATCAGGTACGAGAAGTCGTCACTTTCCCCGATCAGCACCGCGGGCCGCAGCGGGTTGATCAGTTTCAACCTCAGCTCGTCGGAGGCGACCGAGTCGATGCCGTCCCGCAGGAACTCCGCGTTGAAGCCGATCTCGAGCGGCTCGCCGCTGTACGGGGCGGGGATCGTCTCCCGCGCCTCGCCGACGTCCTGCGTCTGCGCCGAGACGGTCAGCTCGCCCTCGGCGAAGCGGAGCCGCAGCGGCGAGTTGCGCTGCGCCATGACAGCGATACGCCGCACGACGTCGAGCAGCTCGGCGCGCGGCAGCAGCAGCTCGGTCTCGAACGTCTCGGGAATCAGCTGTTTGTAGTTCGGGAACTGGCCGTCGATCCGGCGGGTCGTCAGCCAGGCTTCGCCGGTGCCGAAGATGACGTGGTTCTCGTGGACGCCGAGCTCGATCGTGTCCCCCGCGCCGAGCCGTCCGAGCTCCTGCAGGGCCCGAGCCGGGATGATCGCCTCGAGATCCGGCCCGGCCTGCCCGAGCTCGGTCTCCTTGACGGAGAGCCGGTAGGAGTCGGTTGCCGCCATGATCAGCTTCCCGCCCTCGAAGCGGACGAGGATGCCGGTCAGCACGGGGCGCGACTCGTCGCGTGAGGCGGACCGCGCGACGCGCTCCACGGTCTCGAGCAGCGCGGCGCGATCGATGGCGTGGAGCTGTGCCTCGACCGTCGGGAGTCGGGGGAAGTCCTCGGCGCTGTACGTGTTCAGCCTCGAGCTGTACGACCCGGAGGTGATCTGCACCACACCTTCGTCCGGGCGGTACTCGATGACGACCTCCGGCTCCGGCAGAAGCCGCGCGAGATCCGAGAAGAGCTTCCCGGGAACCACAACGGCGCCGTCGCCTTCCACCTGCGCTGCGAGAACCGCGCGCAGTGAGATCTCCATGTCGGTTGCCGCAAGCTCGAGCCGGCCATGCTCCGCGTGCAGCAGGACCCCGGAGAGAACCTGCACGGCGCCGCGCGTCGATACGGCTCGAGCGACGACGCCGAGCTTCGAGACAAGCTCCTCGCGAGCACAGGTGATCTTCATGGACGTCCCGGACACTATCTCTGTTTCCATCATCTAGATAATCCCTTCAGCAGTAGCAATAGGGAGTGTGGACGGTGGGGAAGACGGCACAACCCGGGGCTACGAGGGCATTCTCACGGTGGGTCCACGACAGGCTGTACTCCCCAGGACCCACAGCCGTCAACACACGTATCGCGTAATCCACCGATCTCACCGTGTCTGCTTGATGCGCGCGGTCAGTTCTTGCACCAGGTTGTACACAGAGCGATCCTCGCGGATCAGCTTGGAGATCTTCGATGTTGCATGGATCACGGTCGTGTGGTCGCGATTGCCGAACTGCTTCCCGATCCGCGGGAGCGACGAGTCTGTCAGCTCGCGCGAGAGGTACATCGCGACCTGGCGTGGATAGGCGATCGCCTGCGAGCGCCGCGCGCTGCAGAGCTCCTGCACGGACAGCCCAAACCGCTCGGAGACGAGCTCCTGGATGCGCGGGATGGAGACCTCCGCCGCCTCGCCCTGCGGATAGACGTCACGCAGGACCTCCTCGGCGAGCTCGGCGGTCATCGTTCGACCCGTCAGCGACGAGAACGCGACGACGCGCGTCAGAGCACCCTCGAGCTCGCGGATGTTCGTCGAGACGCGCCCGGCCACGAATTCCAGCACCAGGGGGTCGCCCACGTGGATGTGGTCGGCCGCGACCTTCTTGCGCAGGATCGCGATGCGCGTCTCGAGGTCAGGCGGCTGGATGTCCGTGAGCAGGCCCCACTCGAAGCGCGAGCGCAGCCGCTCCTCGAGCGTGGAGATCTCGCGCGGAGGGCGGTCGGACGAGATCACGATCTGGCTGCCGGCCTCGTAGAGGCTGTTGAAGGTGTGGAAGAACTCCTCCTGGATGCGCTCCTTGCCCTCGAAGAACTGAATGTCGTCGATGAGCAGCACGTCGTATGTCCGGTACCGCTGCTTGAAGCCCTCGATCCGGCGGTCCCGGAGCGAGTTGATGAAGTCGTTCATGAACGACTCGCTCGTGACGTAGCGGGCGGTCAGCCCACGATGCTGCTCGAGGACGTACTGGCCGACCGCCTGCAGGAGGTGGGTCTTCCCGAGGCCTGTGCCGCCGTAGATGAAGAGGGGGTTGTAGGCCTGCGCCGGCGACTCGGCCACGGCGAGCGCAGCGGCGTGGGCGAAACGGTTCGAGGAGCCGATCACGAACCGGTCGAACGTGTACTTCTCGTTCATTCCCGTCGGCTCGGCCTCGACCGGCGCAGGCGTCAGCTCGCCGGGCTCCGGCGGGCCGACGCTCGGCTCGTCGGGCAGCTCGAGGTCGACGACGACGAGGCGCACGTCGGCGTCGTGGCCGACGGCGTCGCGGACGCCCGCCTGGATCAGCCCGAGATACCGGCCTTCGATCCACGCGCGCGTGAAGTCGTTCGGAACAGCGATCGTGAACGCGTCATCGGCCAGGGAGAGACCGCGAGCACCCGAGAACCACGTGCGAAACGTGGTCTCGTTGAGCGCTCCCCGGAGCCGACTCGACACCTCGTCCCACAGGCTGGCGGCAGTCGGCTCGTCTGTGGGATCCACTCGGGGTAGCAACTCCTCTCGCGCTTCGCAGGAGGGCGAGCATACCAACGCCGGCGGGACCGCTCAACGCGGGCGGATGCAGGTTACAAGCTGTCGACAAGTCCCTGTTTTGCAGGGAAAAGTGGGTCACTCCACATACTTTTCCACAGGTGTGGAAAGTGTGGGCGACCGGAGCGTGGGCGGCACATTCGGCGTGCAAAGGCGGCGGTTCGGAGTCCGGCCGAGCCCCGCGGCCGCCTGTGGATAACCCACCGCGGCCACCTCGTCTATACTCCGCGCTCGTTGCCGCCCAGCCGACGGCCCGTTCCCCATGAAACGCACCTACCAGCCCAACGTACGCCGCCGGAAGCGCAAGCACGGCTTCCGCGCGCGGATGGCAACCCGAGCGGGGCAGGCGATCCTCAAGCGCCGCCGCGCGCGGGGCCGCAAGCGGCTCTCCGCCTGACCGCCGTCCCGTGGAGCGCCGGCACCGTCTCTCCCGCTCCCGGGACTTCGCCGCCGTCTATCGCAACGGTCGCTCTGTGTCCACGCGCTACCTCGTCCTCCACTTCTTCCCCCGCGAGCAGGGAGACGACGCCGAGCCGCGGCTCGGGCTCGCGGTCCCGAAGTCGGTCGGCAGCGCCGTCGTCCGCAACCGCGTGAAGCGCCAGCTCCGGGAGACATGGCGCGAGCTCGGAGAGCGTGTGCCGCCGGGCCACGACTACGTGCTCGTCGCGCGGCCGGGCTTCGCCGAGCCTGCCGACACGCGCGAGCACGACTGGCTGCGCGAGCAGGTGCTCGACGTGCTCGGAAAGGCGGCGGCGTGAGGTACCTGGGGATCGCGCTCGTCTACGCATGGCGCTACAGCTTCGGGCTGCTGACGCCGGCCGGGACCTGCAAGTACCACCCGAGCTGCTCGCAGTACGCGCTCGACGCGCTGCGGAGCCAGGGCTTGCTCCGCGGCACAGTGCTCGCCGGCTGGCGCCTGCTGCGCTGCAACCCGTGGAGCCACGGTGGCGTGGACCGCGCGGAGGACCAGGCGCTCTTCCCGCTGCTTCGGCACAGGCGGCACGCGTGATCGTCTTCAGCGTCCTGAGCCCGATCGAGGACATCCTCGTGTCGGTGCTGGCGTGGCTTCACGGCACGGTCGGTCTGCCGTGGGCCTGGTCGATCGTCGCGCTCACCGTGATGGTGCGGATGCTGCTCGTTCCGCTGACCGTCCGGCAGATCCACTCGATGCAGAACCTCCAGGCGCACGCGCCGGAGATGAAGGCGATCCAGCAGCGCTACAAGGGCGATCGCCAGAAGATGAACGAGGAGTTGATGGCGTTCTACAAGGAGAACCAGATCAACCCCGCGGCGTCGTGCCTGCCGATGCTCGCGCAGATGCCGGTCTTCTTCGCCCTCTATTTCGTGCTGCGCAACTTCACGCGCCACGTGCCGGCGGGCACGACGACCGCGGACCTGGGCTGGCTGCACGTCGTGCCGGACATCACGGCCGGCGCGATCACGCACTGGTCGGGCTACGTGCTGCTCGCGATCTACGCAACGAGCCAGACGGCCTCGACGCTCTTCATGTCCACGACGATGGACAAGACACAGCGGATGATCCTCCTGATCATGCCGCTCGTCTTCCTGGCGGTGATCGCAAACTTCCCCGCCGGACTCGTCCTCTACTGGATGACGACGAACCTCTGGACGGTCGGCCAAGGCCTGATCACCAGGCGCCTCGTGCCGAAGAAGAAGGGCGCCGTCCAGCCGAAGCGCAGCTCTCGCACCCCCCCGCGGGCCGAGGCCCAGGCAGCGCCGGAGCCCGTCTCCGCGGCCGCGCCGAGGACCGCCACGCCCGGCGCGCCGGTGCGCAAGGTGAAGCGGAAGAAGAAGGGCGGCCAGCGGCGTTGAGCGGCGAGGTCTCCGTCGAGGCCGAAGGGGAGACCGTCGGCGAGGCGAAGTGGGCCGCCCTGCGCCAGCTCGACCGTCTGCTGCCGGGCCTCGACAAGAGCACCGTCCGGTTCGAGGTCATCTCCGAGGGCGAGCGCGGGCTGCTCGGCGTCGGCTACACGCCCGCCCGTGTGCTCGCCGCCGCGCCGGGCAGCACGGCCGCGCCGGCCGCACGCTCCCGGGGCGCCGACGAGAGCCCCGAGGCCGCGCACGTCCGGGCGCTGCTCGAGCGGATCGCGCACGAGATCGGCGGCCGCTGCTCGGTCGAGATCACCGAGAGCGACGACGAGCTGCTCGCCGTCTGCATCGGCGGCGAGGTCGCGGTCGTGATCGGGCATCACGGGCAGACGATCGACGCGATCCAGTACCTCCTGAACGCGATCGTCTTTCGCGGACGGGACGACCGGAAGCCGATCGTCGTGGACGCCGCCGGCTACCGCGCGCGGCGGAAGGTGGCGCTCGAGGCCGTGGCCCAGCGCAGCGCCGAGCGTGCCTCGGCCACCGGCGAGCGCGTCGAGCTCGAGTCGATGTCCGCCGTCGAGCGGAAGGTCGTCCACGAGTACCTCAAGGAGGATCCCGAGGTCGAGACGGCGAGCGAGGGCACCGAGCCCAACCGCTGTGTCGTCATCTTCCCCCGTCGCGTTGTCTAGTGACGCGCTGCTCGAGCGGTGGCTCGCGGCCGTCGTGGCGACGCCCGGGCTCACGTCGCTGCGTGATGCAGCCGACGCGCGGCGCGTCCTGCTCGACGACGCGCTCGCGGGCGTCGGGCTCGTGAGCGGCTTCGAGGGGCCCGTCGTGGACGTCGGCTCCGGCGGCGGCTCGCCGGGGATCCCGCTGGCGGTCGCGCTGCCCGAGCGTGAGGTGACGCTGCTCGAGGCGACCGGGCGCAAGTGCGAGTTCCTGCGCCGCTGGGAGCGTGAGCTCCCGAACGTGCATGTCGTTCAGGGGCGCGCGGAAGAGCAGCCCGCGGAGCGCTACGGCGTCGCGGTCGCGAAGGCGCTCGCTCCACCGCCCGTCGCCGCGGAGTGGTGCCTGCCCCTCGTCCGCGAGGGCGGCGGGGTCGTGCTCTGGGTGGGCCCGAGCGCAGACGTGCAGCGTGTGGCCCGCACAGCCGGGAGGCTCGGAGCGGAGCTCGTGGAGAGTCCGCCCGGCTTCGTCGTTCTCCGCAAGGTGGGCCCGACGCCACCTGGCTTCCCCCGCCGCGCCGGCGTCGCTCGCAAGCGCCCGCTCGCGTAGCGCGGGGCCCCGGGGCCGTCCTGCCGCGGCACTAGGCTGCGGGAGTGCCCGCCCGGATCTACGCGCTCGCGAACCAGAAGGGCGGCGTCGGCAAGACGACGACCGCGATCAACCTCGCCGCCTGCCTCGCGGAGGCGGGAGAGCATGCGCTCGTGATCGACCTGGATCCTCAGGCGAACGCGACGTCAGGGCTCGGCGAGCGCGCGAACGGCGTCTCGACGCTCGACCTGCTCGACGGTGCGCCCCTGGCGACGCTGGCGCGACCGACCCGCTTTGCCAACCTCGACCTCGTGCCCGCAAAGCCCGAGCTCGCCGCGGCATCGGTGGAGCTCTCGGCGCTCGCCGGCGGCGAGCGGTACCTCGCCGACGCCCTCGCCGGCTCGACCGAGCGGTGGTCGTTCGTCTTCCTCGACTGCCCACCGTCGTTTGGCCCGCTGACCGTGAACGCGCTCGCTGCGGCCGACCGCGTGATCGTGCCCGTGCAGGCCGAGTACTACGCGCTCGAGGGCCTCTCCCAGCTGCTCGGCTCGATCGAGCTGGTGAAAACGCGGCTCAACCCGCGGCTCGGGATCGCCGGCATCCTGCTGACGATGGTCGACGGGCGTACGCGGCTCGCCGCCCAGGTCGAGGCCGAGGTGCGCGAGCATTTCGGTGACCTCGTCTTCCCCACCTCGGTGCCCCGCGCCGTCCGGCTCGCCGAGGCGCCGAGTCATGGACTCCCTGCGATCGCCTACGACCGCCGTTCGCCCGGCGCGGAGGCCTACTGGAAGGTGGCGATGGAACTTGTCGAGCGCTCCTGATTCCGGTCGTCGCGGTCTCGGCCGCGGCCTCGAGGTGCTGGTCGGCGGCGGCGACGGAGCGCCCGCGCTGCTGCACCTCCCCGTCGAGGCGATCCACGCCAACCCGCGCCAGCCTCGCCGCCGCTTCGAGCCGGAGGCCGGGGCGGGCCTCGCCGACTCGATTCGCCGGGAGGGCGTGCTCGTTCCCGTCGTCGTGCGGCCGCGGGCCGCAGGCGGGTACGAGCTGATCGCCGGCGAGCGCCGCTGGCGCGCCGCGCGCGAGGCGGGTGTCGCGAGCGTTCCCGCGCTCGTGCGTGAAGCCGGCGACCGCGAGTCGCTCGTGCTCGCCCTCGTGGAGAACGTCGCCCGCGAGCAGCTGTCCGCGGTCGAGGAGGCGCGCGCCTACGCCGTCCTGCTCGACGAGTTCGAGCTCTCGCTCGGCGACGTGGCCGAGCGCGTCGGCCGCTCGAAGCCGTCTGTCTCGAACCGGCTCCGCCTGCTCGAGCTTCCCGAGGAGGTCCTCTGGATGCTCGCGCGCGGCGAGCTGACCGAGGGGCACGCACGCGCGGTGCTCGCGCTGCCCGACCACGGCGCGCGCCGGCGGCTGGCCCGGCGGATCGTGCGCGACGGGCTGAGCGTCCGGGCCGCGGAACGGGCCGCCCAGGACGGCGGCGCCGCCCGCAGGCCGCGGGCGCGAGCGTCCAGGGTGGATCCCGCGCTCGCCGAGCGTGTGCGCGCGGCCGCCGAGCGGCTGACGGGTCTCCCCACGCGCATCGCCGGCGGCAGGGTCGAGCTCTGCTTCGAGAGCGAGACCCAGCTCGAGGAGCTCGCCGAGGTGCTGGAGGCGCTCTGACGCCCGGCTCCCACGTGCGGGAGCCGGCCGGCCAGGGACGCGAGGTGGGCGATCGTGGATTCGAACCACGGACCTCCGCCTTATCAGAGCGGCGCTCTAACCAACTGAGCTAATCGCCCCGGCGGCGCCGAACTCTAGCGAAGGCAGAGTCGCTTGACCCAGGGATCGCGCTTCCGGCGCAGAAGGCCGATTCCTGAAGGGCGCCACGTGCGGCGCTGTGTGCTGCGGCAATGGAGATCGGAGACCCCGTCATCTGGAACGGCCGGGCCTGGGTCCTGCGAGGGCTCGAGCCGATGAGCGTGCCCCAGCGGCACGCCCACCTCGAGGACCCCGTCACCGGCGAACGCGTCCGCGCTCCCCTCGCGGAGGTCGTCCCTGCCGCACCGCCCGCGCCGGCGGCCTGACCCGGCCGGGGTGTCGCTTCGGCCGCGGCCGGGGCTAAGATGGATCATGGACGGCGCCTGATGCGCGAGATGGTCATCTACGGGGTCAGCTTCGACATGATCGGCAAGCAGCCGATCGTGCTCTTGAAGACCGCCGACGGGAACCAGTTCCTGCCGATCTGGATCGGTCATCCCGAGGCGGCCGCGATCCTCATGAGGCTGCAGGGCTCCGCCCCCCCGCGGCCGATGACCCACGATCTCGTCAGCGACATGCTCGAGCACCTCGACGCCGAGGTCGTGAAGGTGACGGTCACCGAGCTGCGTGAGAACACGTTCTACGCGCTGATCACGCTGCGCCTCGACGGCTCCGAGATCGAGATCGACTCGCGGCCGTCCGACGCGATCGCGCTTGCGGTTCGCGCGGACGCGAAGATCTACGCGGCCGACGACGTGATCGCGGAATCGGCGATCGAGTTCGAGGGCGACGAGGTGGACGAGGAGCAGCTGCTGCGGCGCGCGCCGCTCGCCGACCTCGACCCGGCCGAGTTCCGGAAGTTCCTCGACACGGTCACCCCCGAGGACTTCGCCGCCGCGGACGAGCCCGGCGACGACGAGGAGGATTAGCCCGCCGGGCCGCTCTCGCCGCGCGCGACTTCCCGCTTGGTGAGGTCCAGCACGGTTCGGTAGAGCTCCCGCAGCCCCTCCTCGGAGAGTGGGCCGCTATTCGCCTGCAGCAGGTGCCGGAGCATCCAGGCCTCCCGCTCGGGGTCCACGAAGTCGATTCCCCGCTCGGTCTTGACGCTCTTGATCTGCGCGACGAGCTCGAGGCGGCGGTTGAAGGTCTCGACCAGCTCACGGTCGTTGTCCGAGACCTGCTCCCGGAGCTGCTCGATGCGGGGGTCGCTCTGCTGGCTCACTCGTGTCCTTCGCGGTCGGTGCCGGCGGAGATGTGAGCCTAGCCTGACCGGCCGAGCTACGTGTAGACGATGACCGTCGTGCCGGTCGGGTGGTCGGCGTACAGCTCCGGCGCGATCCACATCGGCACGCGGACGCAGCCGTGAGAGGCCGGATACGGGGGGACCGACGGATACCCGTGCACGGCGAAGCCGCGCAGGAAGTAGAGGGGGTACCAGAGCACCCAGCTCCAGCCGGCGACCCGGTTGTAGACCCGCCAGGTGCCGACAGGCGTGTTGCCGGTCGCGCCCGTCGAGACGTGCACGACGCGCACGACCTTGCCGGCGACGACGTCCAGCAGCACCTGCCGCGTCTTGTCCACCTCGAAGTGGGTGCCAGACGGGAAGCGCGGCACGGGCGAGCCGGAGTCGAGCAGGCGTCGCCACAGCACCGGGTCGGTGCGCCCGGTGCGCGGAAGCGCGTGCATCTTCTGGAAGGCGAGCACGGCATCGCGGGTGTCGCCGCCGTACGCGCCGTCCACTCGACGCAGCGTGTAGCTGCGGGCCGCGAGCAGGGTTTCCAGCGCGAGGACGCTCGAGCCTCGGGCGCCCATGTCGAGCACCGGCACGACGACCAGCGTCTCGAGTCGCGCCTCGGCGGCGGCGAAGCCCGGCGCTGGGCCGAGGCTGACAACAGCGCTCAGCTCGCCCGAGCGGTCGGTGGGCAAGGTGATGCGTGCGCTTCCGCCCGAGGCGGCTCGCCCGAGGACCTCTCTCCCGCGTCTGAGGATGCGGACGGCCAGCCGGCCCGCCTCCGGCGGCTCGACGCGTGCCGTGAGGACGAGCCGTGAGCCGGGAGCTCCCACCGGTGCGAGCGCTGCCGCCAGTCGCGGCCGGATCGCGACTGCCGTCTCGGGCGAGCTCGCCCCGCCGAAACGTGCCTGGAAGGCGCCGGGCGCGCGGGCGAGGATGTTCACCCGGTACGCGCCGCGGGCGTCCGTGCGGGTCGTCGCGACGTACGCGTGTCCGCGGTAGATCACGACCCGCGCGCCTGCGACGGGCGGGCGCACGGCACCCTCGAGCGTGACGGGCGTGTCGTACTGCGCCTCCCTCGGGGCGGTCAGAGCGATCGTTCGCGGCTCGACGCGCACCGCCACCTGGGCCTGCTCGCTTTCCCCGCCTGCGGAGGTCGCCGTCACCGTGGCCGTCCAGCTGCCGGCGGCGTACACGTGAGTGGCCGTTGCCCCCTCGCCGCTGCGTCCGTCGCCGAAGTCCCAGCGGTACGACGCCGCTTCGCCGCCCGCGGTCAGCGTGACCCGCAGTGGCGCGGCGCCCCAGGGCGGCAGCGCCGTTGCCACGACGTGAGGTCCGCTTGCCCGCGCTGCCGGGGCGAAGAGGAGCGCAACGACGAGGACGAGGCTGCGCTGCACCGCCCGAGGATAGCCGCCCCCTACATCGCGACGGCTGCGGCGAGAGTCATCCCGTTGAAGAGCGCGTGCACGGCGATCGCCGGATACACGCTGTCCGTGCGCGCCCGCAGCCAGGCGAGTGCGGCGCCGAAGAACCAGAGGGTCGGAAGCCCGGCCAGGAGGCCGTGCGCGGCCGCGAAGGCCAGTCCCGTGAGGCCGATCGCCGCGAGCGGCCCGAAGCGCTCGAGCAGCGAGTAGCCGAGCCCCCGGTAGAGCAGCTCCTCGACGACGGGCGCGAACACCGTGACGGCGACGAAGCTGAAGGCGAAGGCGCCCGCCCGCGTCGAATCCCAGCCGCTCGGCGTCAGGCCCTGCTCCTCCCCGGCGTGCAGGAAGCGCTCGAGCACGACCGCCACGACGAAGATCGAAGCGAACGCCGCAGCGGCGGGCACGGCCGCCCGCCACCTCTGCGGGGGCAGCCGCAGCGCGAAGAGCTCCCGCCCGGCCGACCGTCTCGCGATCAGCAGCATGAGGGCGCCGATCACCCCGTACTGGACGAGCGCCGAGAAGCCGAAGGCGTACTGGAACACGATGTCGGCCGCCGGCTCGCCGCCGAAGATCCGGCTCCCGTAGCCGAGCGCAACGAGCGCGAGCGCGAGGGCGGCCCACTCGAGCGCCCGCCGCGGCTCCGCTTCAGACGTTCGACCGGCCGTCACGAGAGGCCGATCATAGCCCCCGCGGACCTCGGGGCCGTTGCGGGCGGAGAGCCGGCCTCGGCGGGTGCCCTGCGGGCAGCGGGCGCCCTGAGGAACGGCGACCCGCCTGTCGAAAGACGAGGGTCGTGACCTCGAATCGGCGATCGGCGTGGGCTAGCATCCGACGCGAGAGGACGCTCGCTCCCGAGGCTCTCGCATGACCCCGACCCGCCGGCCCGACCCCCTCGACGACGATCCTGTCGTCCGCCTGCGCCGCAAGCGCCGGCGCGGCCGCGGGCGGCATCGCCGCAGCGCCCTCGTCTCGGGCACCCTCGCAGTCGCGCTCGTCTGCGGCATCGCCGCCGCCGCCGTCTCGGGCACGGTCGCGTTCAGCGCCTCCTGCGATCTCAACGCGTTGCGGCCGGTCGCGATCGGCGAGAACTCGTTCGTCTACGCGGCCGACGGCTCCCTGCTGGGAGCCATTCCCGCCGAGCGCAATCGGCAGCCTGTGGAGCTCGGCGAGATCAGCGACTGGATGGCGAGGGCCACGGTCGCGATCGAGGATCGCCGCTTCTACCAGCACGGCGGGATAGACGCCGAGGGGATCGCGCGCGCACTGTGGGCCGACGTGAAGGCGGGGAAGGTCGTGCAGGGCGGATCGACGATCACGCAGCAGCTCGTCCGCAACCTCTACATCTCGCGGGAGCGCACGGTCCAGCGGAAGCTCAAGGAGGCCTGCCTCGCGGTCAAGCTGAACCGCGCCTGGTCGAAGGACAGGATCCTCGCCGCCTACATGAACCAGGTCTACTACGGGAGTCTCGCCTACGGCATCGAGGCTGCCGCCCAGACCTACTTCTCGAAGCACGCAAAGGAGCTGACGCTCTCCGAAGCGGCGCTGCTCGCGGGGCTGCCGCAGGCGCCGTCCGAATATGACCCCTTCAACGCCTCCGGGAAGGCGCTCGCCCGCCGCACGCAGGTGCTCGACGCGCTGTTCGAGAACGGGGACATCACGAAAGCGCAGCGCGACGCGGCGTTCTCCGAGCCCGTCAGATTGAAGCCGGGCAAACTCTACACGCGCATCCGCGAGCCGTACTTCTTCAGCTTCGTCCGCGACCAGCTGATCGCGGAGTACGGGGCCGCGACGGTGCGCTCGGGCGGGCTCGAGGTCTACACGACGATCGATCCGCGGCTGCAGAGGGCGGCGCAGTCGGCGATCCGGCGGACTCTCGACCGCGGCGACGACCCTGCGGCGGCCCTCGTCTCGATCAACCCGGCCAACGGCGCGATTCGCGCCATGACCGCGGTCACGCCGGGGAGCAAGGGCAACCAGTTCAACCTCGCCTCTCAGGCCCGCAGGCAATCCGGCTCGACGTTCAAGACGTTCGTGCTGACGGCTGCGGTGGAGCAGGGGATCAACCCGGCGACGACCTCGTACGTCTCGGCACCGTTCCGCTACCAGCCGGATGCGCTCACGCCGGCCTGGGACGTCTCGACCTACGGTCACACGTATCTGGGCTGGACGACCATCGAGCGGGCGACGATCGCGTCGGACAACACCGTGTTCGCCCAGCTCACCCTCGACGTCGGCCCCGAGCGCGTGGCTGCGATGGCGACGAAGCTCGGCGTCCGGACGCCGCTCGACGTGGACGGGGCGTTCGTGCCGTCGCTCGGCCTGGGCGCGCTCGCGGTGTCCCCGCTCGACATGGCTTCCGCCTACGCGACGCTCGCGGCGGGCGGGGTCTACTCCGAGCCGATGGCGATCCGCCGCGTCGTGCTCGCCACGGGCAGCGCCGACACCGACGCGGGGTGGGGGAAGCCCAGGCGCACGCGGGTGATCCCGGACGGCGTTGCCTACACGGTCACTCGGATTCTCGAGAAGAACGTGCAGTACGGGACCGGCACCGGGGCCAGGCTGGACCGGCCGGCCGCCGGCAAGACGGGGACGACAGACGAGCATGCCGACGCCTGGTTCATCGGGTACACCCCGACGCTCGCCACGACGGTCTGGGTCGGCTATCCCCAGGGTGAGATCCCGATGCGGAGCGTGCACGGCATCTCCGTCGCAGGCGGGACCTTTCCGGCGACGATCTGGCGCCTGTTCATGGAGGTCGCGCTCGCCCGCACTCCCCCCACTGACTTCCGGGAGCCGAAGGTGTGGCCGGAGTGGAAGCCGTTCACCCGCGGCCAGTACGCCCTCGGGTGGGCTCCCGCGACGGTCGAGGCCACGACCGCCGAGCACGTCTCGCTGGCCGAGGAGCCGGATCCCCGGCTCCCGCCGGTGAAGCCGGAGCCCGCAACCACGGCCGAGCTGCCTCCGGCGACGACCGTTCCGCCGCCGCCCCCGACCACTGCGACGCCGGCGCCGACAGTGGTTGTGACCACGGCCCCCGCGCCACCGACCGTCACGCCCACCGAGCCTCCGCCCTGAGCCGCCGGCTGCCCCTCGTTTGCGGCGCAGCCACGCTCGCGCTCGTCGCCGCCGGCGCCGTGCTCGCGTGGGTGGACGGCGCACCGCTCTCCCCGGCAGACGCGGGTCGTGCGGCCGGCAATGCCACGCTCGGCCGCTGGTTCCTCGGGTGCCTCGTCGCGGCCTTCGCCGCCTACCTCGCCGGGCTCTGGCTGCTGCACCGTCGCGGGGCCCGGCTCGGGGCGGTAGCGCTCGTCGCGGCGGCGATCCAGCTCGCTCCCCTCGCGGGGCCGCTGCTGCTCTCCACCGACTCCTGGACGTACTGGGAGTACGGCCGGATCGCCGCCGTCGAGGGTGGCAATCCCTATCGCGACGAGCCCCGTGAGTTCCCGGGCAATCCTGCGTATCCCTTCGCCGGTGCGGCCTGGCGCGACACGACCTCGGTCTACGGGCCGCTCTTCACGCTCGCGTCGGAGCCCATCGCGCTTGCCGCCGGCGACTCGGAGGACGCGGCCGCGTGGATCTACAAGGCGCTCGCCGCCGGGGCCATGCTGGCGGCTACCGCGCTGGCGGCACGGCGCGCGCGAGAGAAGGCGCTCGCGGCGGCGTTCGTCGGATGGAACCCGCTGCTCGCGGTGCACATGGCCGGCGGCGGTCACAACGACGCGTGGCTCGCGGCGCTCGTCCTCGCCGCCGTCGTGCTCGCGGCCGCAGGCCGCCGGCAACTCGCCGGCGTCGCCTGGGCGGCGGCGATCGGGGTGAAGTGGGTGCCGGCCGTGCTGCTCGCAATGCGCGCGCTCGAGGCGCGGGGAACCCGCAGGCGAGTCGGGCATGCCGGCTTCGCCGCCGGCGCGGCCGCCGTCTCGGCGCTCGCCGTCTGGCGCTACGGGCTCGACTGGCTGGGCGCGTTCGGCCCGCTCGCCCGCAACGCGGGGACGGAGACGAGCTACGCGCTCCCGCACCGGCTCGAGCAGCTCGGGCTTGCCCATGACGTGGCCATCGGCCTCGCGCTGTCCCTACTCGCCGTGGCCCTGGCCCTCCTTGCCCGGCAGGCCCTCCGCGGCCGGGCGCGTCTCGGGCTGACCGCGTGTGTGCTCCTGCTCGGCACGCCGTGGCTCGCGGCGTGGTACGTCGCCTGGGCCGTGCCGCTCGCCGCCGCCGAGGAGGACCGCACGGCGCAGCTCGCCGCGCTCGGCCTCTGTGCGTACCTGCTGCCACAGGCCGTGCCGCTCTAGTTCCCGGCGGCGCGCCGGGAGCGCGATGCCCCCGGTAGCGTATGCGCCGAGTCGATGGCCGAGCCGATCTCGATCTCCGCAGCGCTCGCGCTCGTCCTGGCGCGGATCCGCCCATTGCCGGCTGAGCCGGTCGCCGTGCCCGACTCCACGGGCCGCGTGCTCGCGGAGCCCGCCCTCGCGCTCGTTGATCTGCCCCCGTTTCCGAGCTCGGCGATGGACGGGTTCGCGGTGCGCGCCGCGGACACTCCCGGCACGCTGCCGGTGGGCCACCGGATCGCCGCGGGGCGGCCCGCGGCGCGCGCGCTCGGTCCCGGCGAGGCGATGGCGATCGCGACCGGGGGAGCGCTGCCCGACGGCGCCGACGCCGTCGTCCCCATGGAGTATGTTGTCGAGCATGACAACTACGTGGAGATTGCCGCCGCGTCGTCCCCGGGGGATCACGTGCGGCCCCGCGCCGGCGATGTGCGCCTCGGCGACGTCGTCGTCGAGACCGGCAGCCTGCTCGGGCCGGCGCAGCTCGGCGGCCTGGCCGCGGCCGGCATCTCCGAGGTGCGCTGCGCTCGCCGGCCGCGGGCGGCGGTGCTCGCGACCGGGAGCGAGCTCCGCGCTTCCGGCGAGCCGCTCGGGCCCGGGCAGATCTACGAGTCGAACGGTGTGCTGCTTGCGTCCGCGCTCTCCTCCGCGGGGGCCGAGGTCGTGCGCCTCCCCTCCGTCGAGGACGATCCCGACCTGCACCGAGCTGCGCTTGCGCGGGGTCTCGAGCACGACGTACTCGTCACGTCGGGCGGCGTCTCCGTGGGCACGCACGACCTCGTGCGCGGGATCGAGCGCGAGCTCGGGGTCGAGGAGGTCTTCTGGGGCGTCGCGGTCAAGCCGGGCAAGCCGGTCTCCTTCGGCGTACGCGGTGCAACGCTCGCGTTCGGGCTCCCCGGGAACCCGGTCTCGGCTCTCGTGGGCTTCGAGCTGTTCGTGCGGCCGGCGTTGCTCGCGCTCCAGGGGGCCGCTCGGCCCGGCCCCCGCTACGAGTCCGGCCGCCTCGCGCGGGCCTTGCGACGGAATCCGCAGCGCGACGAGCTCGTCCGCGCCCGCTCGCGTGCGGGTGAAGACGGGGTCACGCTCGACCCGATCGGGGGCCAGGAGTCGCACATGATCGCGCGCGCGGCCGGAGCGGACGCCCTCGTGCTGGTGCCCCGCGGCGAGGGGGAGCTCGCGCAGGGTGAGCAGGTGCGCTTCCTGCGCCTGGCCTGACGCTCAGCTGCCTTCCGGGGCGCGCTGCTCGGCTTCGCGGCGCCGGCGCCGAGCTGCGAGCACGCTCATGCGGACGATCTCGCGGAAGGGACCCCGCGGCGGCAGCTCGCTCGCCTCGGGGTACGGGGCGTACCGTCCTGCCGCGAGCGCGCCGACCTGACCCGCCGCCGCGACCCAGCCGAGGAAGATCCCGAACGAGAGCCACGGCACGTAGCCGGCCGTGACGAGGTCGAGGAGGTAGGCGGGGGCGTCGAAACCCAGCCCGTAGCGCGCGGCCAGCGAGAGAAACGGCAGCGCCGGCCCGGTGAGTCCGAGCGCGAAGAGCCCCGCCCGCAGCCACGGCGCACGTCCGTGCTCTTGCGGCAGCCACAGCCAGGCGTACAGGGACGGCAGCAGGAAGACGAGCGCGAAGGGGTTCGTCGCGACGACGAGCAGGGAGACGACCGCGAGGCCGACGAGGGCGACCGTGTATCCGGCTACGCGCTCCTCGAGCGCGAGCGGCCGGCGCGGGAGCAGCCGCTGGCGTGAGAGCAGCCAGCCCGCCGCGAGCGGGAGGGCCAGCGCGACGAGTCCGGCGACGGGCCAGCTCGCCGCCCCGGGGGCGCCCGGGGCGACGGGGCGGGCGGGCCCGTCGCGGAACAGCCCGGCCGCCGTGCCGAGCCAGAGCAGCAGACCTGCCCACGCCCAGAACGCGGCCCGGCTGCGCAGGGCGCGCAGCGCTGGGACGAGCGTGATCCGCCGCCGGCGGCAGAACGCGAAGAGGTCCACTGCACCCACGAGGAACGGCAGCAGCGCGCCGAGGAGGACGAGCTCCACAGCCCAGCCGCGCACGATTCTCCGGCCGAGGTACACGTAGCTCGACGTGCCCTGCGCCAGCTCGACGCCTGCGTCGAGCGAGGCGAGGAGGCTCTGGGCCGCGCGCCCGAGCTCCCCGAACCGCTCCGCCTGCAGGCGCTCGCCCGTATCGGCGAAGGCATCGCCGCCACGCTCCGGCAACGTGGTCAGGGTGATCGCCGGAATGCCCTCGCCGACGAACGGGCCCTGCTCGCCCGGCGCGAACGGGAAGCCGAGGTCTGCGAGCTGCCAGAGCGCACCGGGCCCGCGCGGCTCCTCGCCCGTCTCCTCGAGCACCCGCGCCGCCACGGTTCGGACAAGTGCGACGGCTGGCGAGCGCGGCTTGTCTCCGGCGAGCTCGAGCCGCGGCCGGCCGCCCCCGGCGATCGCTGTGAGATTGACGACCGCGACGACACTGCCCCGGTACGGCGAGGCGGAGGCGAAGCGCCGGGCCCCGAGCGCGCCGAAGGCGCCGCCGTCCGTGGACAGGAAGATGAGCGTGTGCGCCGGGCCCGCTCGCAGGGTGCTGCCGGCGCCCACAGTGGAGTAGCCACGAGCGAGCTCGATCAGCGCCGCCGTGCCGGAGGCGTTGTCGTTGGCTCCCGGACCGACCCCGGTCGAGTCGCGATGAGCCAGGACGACGATCGCCTGCGGTGAGTCGCCTCGCACGACGGTAAGGACGTTTCGCAGCTCGACCTCGCCCCGGCCCACGACGCGGGCCGTGAAGCGGTCCTCCTGCGTCGTGAGGCCGTACAGCTTCATCTGGGCGGCGAACCACCCCGCCGCTCCCAGGGCTCCGGCGGAGCCCGGCGAGCGATCCGGATACGCCTGCGCCAGGTCGCGTGCCAGCCCGAGCGCCGTCGGTGTGTCGAATGCGGGCGGCAGGACCGGCCTCGGCAGCCCGGCGGGCCGGGCGACCGTGAAGGCGGCAACGAGCAGCGGCAGCACGACGAGGAGCCCGGCGCTGCGAACGAGCCGCGCGTTGACGGGACGCTCGGGCGAGCCTCGGCGCGCACGCCGGCGGGGAGATCGGGCCCGGGGCGGCGCCATCGCGGGGCTATAGTAGGGGACAAGTCGGGCCGTCCGACGCGTGTCTGAGACCTTTACGATGCCGGACTCCGCGACCATCCTCCTGGTAGACGACGAGGACTCGATCCAGAAGCTGCTGACGTACCCGCTCGAGCGGGACGGCTTTCGGGTCATCCAGGCGCGGGACGGCGAGGAGGCGCTGCGCCGTTTCGAGGAGGAGGGCTCCCGGATCGACCTCGTCGTTCTGGACCTGATGCTGCCGCATCTCGACGGGCTCGAGGTCTGCAAGCGCCTGCGGGCGGCGAGCACCGTCCCGATCATCATGCTCACCGCACGCGACGACGAGCTCGACAAGGTGCTCGGGCTGGAGCTCGGCGCCGACGACTACATCACCAAGCCGTTCTCGATCCGAGAGTTCCGCAGCCGTGTGCGCGCGCTCCTGCGCCGGGCGGCGACGCCGCATGCCGTCGCCCGTCCGGAAGACGAGCGGATCGAGCACGACGATCTCGTCGTCGATCGCGCCCGGAGGACGGTCGAAGTCCGCGGCGAGCCGATTCAGCTCACGTACGTCGAGTTCGAGCTGCTCGCCATGCTGGCCGGCAGCCCGGGCCGGGTCTTCTCCCGCCGAGCGCTCCTCGAGCGCCTTCGCGGTAGCGCCGACTACCGCGAGCCGCGCACGATCGACGTCCACGTCCGTCACCTGCGCGAGAAGATCGAGCTCGACGCGCGTGAGCCGAAGCTGATCCTCACGGTGCGCGGAGCGGGCTACCGCTTCCGTGAGCAATGATTCGCGGCCTCCGCGCGCGGCTCGCGCTCGCGCTGCTGGCCGTCGTCGCGGGAGCTCTCGTCGTCGCGTGGGCGACCGTCGTGCCGTCGCTCGAGAACCGGCTGATCAAGGCGAAGCTCGACCAGCTCCAGAACGACGCTGTCCCGGTCGCGATCAACCTTCCGGACCGCGTCTTCTGGCAGGAGTACGTCGAACAGACGGAGTTCCTCGTCAACGCGCGAATCGTCGTGTACGACCTGCTCACCACCGACCCGGCGGCGCTCACCGTCGCAGCCGACTCGCGCACCGGCAGCTCGCGCGACGTCGAGCGGGACATCACCGCCCAGATCGCCGCCTCGACCGGGCGCACGCAAGGGGGAACGACGCGCCGCAACGACAAGCGCGTCGCGGAGGTCGCCATCCCGCTCGACCGGACCGGGCCGGTCGTGCTCTTCATCTCCCCGCTGTCCGACTCGCTCGCCACCGTTCGCCTCGTCGAGCGGCGCCTGCTCGGTGCGGGCGCGCTCGCGCTGCTCGTCGCCGGCGTGCTCGGCTATCTGGGCGCCTCGTTCCATGCGCATCGCATCCGCCGGCTCGAGCGGGCGGCCGACCGGATCGCCGGGGGCAGGTTCGACGAGCAGGTCGTGGACGGCGGCTCCGACGAGCTCGGCGAGCTCGCGCTCGCGTTCGAGCGGATGCGCGAGCAGCTCGCACAGCTCGACACGGCGCGCAAGGAGTTCATCGCCAACGCCTCGCACGAGCTGCGGACCCCCCTCTTCTCGCTCGGCGGCTTCCTCGAGCTGATGACCGACGAAGAGCTGGACGAGGAGACCCGCGCCGAGTTCCTGGTGACGATGCGGGAGCAGGTGGACCGGCTGACGAAGCTCGCCACGGATCTCCTCGACCTGTCGCGTGTGGACGCCGGCCGGCTCCGCCTCGAGCGGGAGACGGTGGATCTCACCGATGTCGCCCACGATCTGCTCGACGAGATGCGGGCGCTGGCCGACCGGCGCGGGCATCCGCTGCGCGAGCTGCTCGAGCCGGAGACGGTCGGGCTCGGCGACGAGCAGCGTGTCCTGCAGATCGGCCGGGCGCTGCTCGGCAACGCGCTCGTCCACACCCCGGCCGGGACACCGGTGACGGTGCGCGTGGGGCACCGCAACGGCTGCGCGTTCCTCGCCGTCGAGGACGACGGCCCGGGCGTGCCCCCGGAGCACGCGCCCCACGTCTTCGAGCGCTTCTACCGGATCGAGGGCGACCTCGCCTCCGGGAGCGGCCTCGGGCTTGCGATCGCCCGGGAGCTCGCCGACCTGATGGGCGGGAAGATGGAGCTCGAAACCCGGCCGGGCAGAACGGTCTTCAGGCTCGTGCTCGACGCGGAGGCTCCGGCCGGCCCGGACGCACCCGCGTCCCTCTAGCCGTAGCGTTTTCACGTGGAAACAGGACGGGCGGCTTCGCCGCCCGTCTAGAGTGAGAGCATGGGTCGCTCTCTTCTCGTGGCTGCGGTCGCCGGCGCATGCGGTGCTGCGGCGGCGCTCGGGATCGGAGCCGCCGCGGGCTGGATCGGCTCCGGGGAGACGGTGCGCAGCGTCACGACCACGAAGATCGTTCCGATCCAGGCGGGTCAGGGAGTCCAGGCGGGCCAGACGATCCTGGGGACGGCGCGCAGCGGCTTCGATCCCGCCGCCGTCTACGAGCAGCGTTCCCCCGGCGTCGTCACGATCTATGCGTACTTCGGCGCCGCCGGCGACACGCGCGGCTCGACGCAGGGCTCGGGCTTCGTCGTCTCCGAGGACGGCCACATTCTCACGAACGCGCATGTGATCACGAACGTCGGCGACGGCAAGCCGGTGCGCGGCGCGCGGCGCCTCTACGTCGAGTTCCAGGATCTCGACCGTGTGCCTGCCGAGATCGTCGGCTGGGACCTCTTCAACGACGTCGGCGTGATCCGCATAGATCCGCGCGCCCATGCGCTCGCGCCGCTGCCGCTCGGCAACTCCGCCCTGGTCGCGGTCGGTGAGCCGGTGGCGGCGATCGGCAGCCCCTTCGGCAACCAGAACTCGCTCGCGGTCGGCGTCGTCTCGGCGACGGGCCGCTCGATCCCGTCGCTGACGTCGGGCTATGCGATCGCGGACGCGATCCAGATCGATGCACCGATCAACCACGGGAACTCGGGCGGGCCGCTGCTCGAGGCGCGCGGAAGCGCGATCGGCATCAACGCGCAGATCAACTCCACGTCGGGTGAGGCCGAGGGTGTCGGCTTCGCCGTTCCGATCAACTCGGCGCGGCGCTCGCTCGAGCAGCTGATCTCGACCGGAAGAGTCGCGTACGCCTACGTGGGCGTCCGCACCGAGGACGTGACTCCGGGGCTTGCGCGGCGCTTCGGCTTCTCCGCCGAGCGGGGCGCGCTCATCTCCGAGGTGCGGCCCGGCGGGCCTGCGGAGGCGGCAGGCCTACGCGGGGGCAGCCGGCGCGTGCTCTTCAACGGTCTCACCGTCACCGTCGGCGGTGACCTCGTCGTCGCGATCGGGGGTGTCCCCGTCGGCAGCGCCGAGGATCTCGTCCGCCTCGTCGCCGAGCGGCACCTGCCCGGCCAGACGGTCGCGTTCACCATCCTTCGGGGTGGCACGAAGCGCGCGAGTGTGGACGTGACGTTCGCCGAGCGGCGGGCCGACCCCGAGCCGTAGCAGCCCGCCGGCTTCTGGCATCATCGAGCTCGATGATGCCGGCAGCGGAGCGCACGGTGCGGCTTGCGATTCCGGCCCGGCCGGAGTTCGTCTGCGTGGCACGGGACACGCTCGAGGGCCTGGTCCGGCTGCGCGCGCTTCCGCCGGAGACGCTGGCCGATCTCAAGCTCGCCCTGACGGAGGCGTGCGCCAATGCCGTCGACCACGCCTACGGGGGGGCGGCGGGAACGATCGACGTCGTCTTCGAGCTCTCCGCCGACCGCATCGCCTTCGAGGTTGCCGATACGGGGATCGGCTTCGCGCCCGAGCAGGGAGCGACCGAGGCGCGTGAGGGCGGTCTCGGGCTCACGATCGTGCGGGCCCTCGCGGACGAGCTCGAGATCGGCTCTCGCGACGAGCGGGGCGGCTCCCGCCTCCGCTTCGTCAAGCTGCTTCCCGCGTAGTCGCCCGCGGCACCGACCGGGCTACGATGCACGCATGACCGTGACGTCGCAGCCGCTCGGCGAGGAGCTGCGCCCGCTCAACCCCGCGACGCTCGAGCCGGTCGGGTCGGTGCTCGTCGCGACGCCGAGCGACGTCTCCGACGCGGTCGCCGAGGCGCGGCTCGTGCAGGAGCGCTGGGTGCGTGAGGGGTTCGCCGGCCGCCGCCGCCTGCTGGCCGCGGCCTCCCGCGAGCTGCTGGCGGCCAAGGACGAGGTCGCTGCGACGATCACCGCGGAAACGGGCAAGCCGCGGCTCGAGTCCTTCACGACGGAGGTGTTCGTCGGGCTCGATCACCTCGTCTGGCTCGAGCGCAATCTCGAGCGCACGTTGCGCCCGGAGCGCATCCGCAATCCCCAACTCCATCTCAAGCACAAGCGGGGCCGCCTCAGGTACGACCCGTACGGCGTCGTCGGCGTGATCGCACCGTGGAACTTCCCCTTCAGCATCCCGTTCACGCACACGGCCACGGCGCTCGCAGCGGGGAACGCCGTCGTGGTCAAGCCGGCCGAGCAGACGCCCCTGTCGGGGGCCTGGGTCGAGGAGATCTTCCGCCGGGCCGGTGCGCCGGACGGCCTCGTGAAGGTCGTTCAGGGGCGGGGCGAGACGGTCGGGGACGCGCTTGCAGGTTCACGCGGAATCGGCAAGCTCCTCTTCACGGGCTCCGGCGAGGCGGGCCGGATCGTCGCGGCGCGGGCGGCCGAGCGCCTCTGCTCCGTGACGCTCGAGCTCGGCGGCAAGGATCCGATGCTCGTCCTCGACGACGCCGATCTCGAGCGGGCCGTCGAAGGGGCGCTCTGGGGAGCCTTCTCGAACTGCGGGCAGGTCTGCGCGGGCGTCGAGCGGATCTACGTCGCGCGCTCGCTCCACGACGCCTTCGTCTCCCGGCTCGCCGAGCGCGCCGCGGCCTTGCGGATCGGCCGCGGCGAGGATCCGGACGTCGAGCTCGGCCCGCTGATCTCCGAGGAGCAGCGCGCAAAGGTGGAGAGCCTGGTCGCCGACGCCCTCGAGCACGGCGCCGTGGCCGTCACGGGCGGCAGCCGGCCGGAGACCGGCTTGCCGGGCTGGTTCTTCGAGCCGACCGTGCTCACCGGAGTGGGGCCAGAGCGGCGCATCCAGACCGAGGAGATCTTCGGCCCGGTCGTCACCGTTGCCAGCATAGAAAACGACGACGAGGCGATCCGGCTCGCGAACGACTCTCCCTACGGCCTCGGCGCCAGCGTCTGGACGCGCGACCGCGCCCGGGCACGCCGCGTGTCCGGGCGGCTCGACGCGGGAACGGTCTGGATGAACGACGCGCTCTACTCGTTCGGCGCCTGCCAGGCGCCGTGGGGCGGGCGCAAGGAGTCGGGGTACGGGCGCACCCACTCGAAACACGGCCTGTACGACCTCTCCCAGATCGCCTTCTCCGACACCGACTCCGGGCGGCTGCGCCCGCCGTGGTGGTACCCGTACGACGAGCGGGCAGTCGACGGCTTCCGCGGGACCCTCGAGGCGCTGTACTCGGACGGGCCGAGACGGCGGGCGGCGGCCGCATGGCGGAACCGCGGCGGCCTGCTCGTGCTCGCCCGGCGGGCGCTGCGGCGACGATGAGTGATCTCTCGCACGTCGACGCGTCGGGAGCCGTGCGGATGGTGGACGTCGGCGACAAGGCGCTCTCACGCCGGCGCGCCGTGGCGCGGGCGACCCTGCAGATGGCGCCCGAGACGGCGCGCAGGCTGCGCGAGTTGCCCAAGGGCGACGCGCTCGCGACCGCTCAGACTGCCGGGATCATGGCCGCCAAGCGCACGAGCGAGCTCATCCCGCTCTGCCACCTCCTGCCGCTCACCGTCGTGGAGGTGTCGCTCGTCGTGGGCGCGGCAGACGTCGTGATCACGGCCGCGGCCGAGGCGACGGCGCAGACCGGGGTCGAGATGGAGGCGCTCGTCGCGGTCTCGGTGGCCGCTCTGACCGTCTACGACATGGCGAAGGCAGTGGACAAGGGCATGTCGATCTCGGAGGTCGTACTCGTCGAGAAGACGAAGGAGGCGGTTTGAGGGCCGCCGTGCTCACCGTCTCGGACGGGGTGCACGCGGGGACACGCGAGGACCTGAGCGGCCAGACGCTCGCCGAGCTGCTGGCAGGAGAGGGATACGAGGTCGCCCGCCGTGTCGTCCCCGACGAGAGCTCGGCGATCGCGGCGGCGCTCGGAGAGCTGGCCGGAGAGGCGCAGCTCGTGCTCACGACGGGTGGCACGGGGTTCGCGCCTCGCGATGTGACGCCCGAGGCGACGCGCTCGGTGATCGACCGTGACGCGCCCGGGATCGCCGAGGCGATCCGCGCCGACGCACGGCTGCGCACACCCCACGCGCTGCTCTCGCGCGGCGTCGCCGGCATCTCGGGTCGCACGCTCATCGTCAACCTGCCCGGCTCTCCGGGCGGCTGCCGCGACGGCTTCGAGGTGCTGCGCCCAGCGCTCGGCCACGCGCTCGAGCTGCTCGCCGGCGTGCGCGACCCCGCCCACCGGCAGACGTGAGCGTGAGCTTGCTGCAGACGCCGCGCCTGTTCGCGCGGCTCGTCAAGCTGGAGCACACGGTCTTTGCGCTGCCGTTCGCCTACGTCGGCGCGCTGCTCGCGTGGCACGACATCCCCCGTGGGCGCGATCTGCTCTGGATCACCGTCGCGATGGTCGGGGCGCGCACGCTCGCGATGGCGCTGAACCGGCTGATCGACGCCGGCGTGGATGCGCGGAACCCGCGCACTGCCGCGCGGGAGCTGCCGGCGGGCCTGCTGAGCGTGCCGCAGGTGCTCGCGCTGAGCGCCGTCGCTTGTGGGGTATTCCTCGCCGCGGTCTGGCATCTCGACCCGCTCGTGCGGTGGCTCTGGCCGATTCCCGTCGCGCTCTTCGTCGTCTACCCGTACCTCAAGCGCGTCACGTGGCTCTGCCACCTGTGGCTCGGCGCCTGTCTCGGGCTCGCCCCCGTGGGTGCGTGGGCTGCGGTCACGGGCGAGCTGCCGTGGCAGGCGTGGGCGCTCGGCGGAGCCGTCGGGCTCTGGGTCGCGGGCTTCGATCTCTTCTACTCGCTCTTCGACGTCGGGCACGACCGGGCCGAGGGGCTGCAGTCGTGGGCGGTGCGCTTCGGCGAGCGCGGCGTCTTCACGGGCGCGCGCGCGTTTCATCTCGGCACGCTCGCGCTGCTCGCGGCCGCGGGTAGCGGGCTACCGGTCGGCGCCTGGTACTGGCTCGGGCTCGCCGCGGTCGCCGGCCTGCTCGCCTACGAGCATTCGCTCATCCGGCCCGGTAACCTCCGCCGGCTCGACGCCGCGTTCTTCACGATCAACGGGGTGATCAGCGTCGTCTTCCTCGGCTTCGTCCTGCTCGACCAGGCCGTCTGAGCCTTCGGACGGCGCTCGACGATGCTGGCCGCGAGCCCGACACGCCGTCACACTCCCGGCACGATGCCGACTCACAGCTGTGCGAGCTCTCGCGCTACCGTGTCTTCAGGGATCCGGGGGATCCCCTGGGGGCACGTGGGGGGACGGGCGTGATCCAGGCGCGGGGGCTGCAGAAGCGCTACGGATCGAAGCGTGTCCTCCGTGGTGTGGATCTCGACCTGCCGCGCGGCGGCTTCCTCGTCGTCAGCGGGCCGAACGGCTCCGGGAAGACGACGCTGCTGCGCCTCTGTGCCGGGCTTGCGCTCCCCTCGGGCGGCACGCTCGCGATCGAGCCCGAGCGCGGGCGCATCGGCTACCTCGGCCACGAGAGCCTGCTCTACCGCGACCTCACGGCGCTCGAGAACCTCGACCTCTACGGTCGCCTGTACCGCGTGCCGGAGCGGCGCGAGCGGATTGGCATGCTGCTCGGGCGCTTCGGCCTCTGGGACGCCCGCAACGAGCGTGTCTCCACCTTCTCGCGCGGGATGGTGCAGCGGCTGGCGCTCTGCCGCGCGTTCCTGCACGACCCCGACCTGCTCGTTCTCGACGAGCCCTTCACCGCCCTCGACGGCGAGGGCGCCGAGCTGCTCGACCGCGAGCTCGCAACCCTCAGCGGCGAGCGCACGTTCCTCGTCGCAACCCACGACCCGCACCGGCTCGCGCCGCTCGCGAGCGAGCGGCTGGCCCTCGCATGACCGGCTACCTCGCGGACGTCGCGACGCTCGCGCGCAAGGATCTCCGGCTCGAGCTGCGCGCCCGCGACACGCTGCCGGCGATGCTGCTCTTCGTCCTCTCGACGTTCGTCGTCTTCCATTTCGCGCTGCCGCAGGGCTCGGGCGAGAACGCCGCGCAGGGACTCCTCTGGGTCGCGCTCGTCTTCACCGCGCTCCTCGGGCTCGCGCGGAGCTGGGCGCCCGAGCGTGAGGGTGGGGTGTTCGACGGGCTCGTCCTCGCGCCGTGCGACCGGAGCGCGATCTGGCTCGGCAAGGCAGCCGCGGTGCTCGTCTTCCTCGTCGCGATCGAGGTGGTGGCGCTGCCCGCGTTCGCGCTCTTCTTCGAGCCGCTGGACGGTGCGGCGGTCGCCGGGGTCGCGCTCGCGAACGTCGGCATCTGCGCCGTGGGCACCATGCTCGCGGCGATGGCGGCCGCCAGCCGGACGCGCGAGCTGATCCTGCCGCTGCTCTTCCTGCCGCTCGCGATCCCGCTGGTCGTCGGGGGTGTCGGCTCCGCGATCTCGCCCGAGCCCGGCCGCTACCTCCTCTTCCTCGCCCTCTACGATGCGGTCTTTGCGATCATCTGCTGGGCCACTTTTGAGTATGTCGTCACCGAATAGCCGCGTCCCGGCGCTCGCAGCGCTGGCCACCGTGCTCGTGGGGGCCTCGCTCGTACTCGTTTTTTTCGTCGCTCCCGAGGACGCCGACCAGGGGATCTCGCAGCGGATCTTCTACTTCCACGTCCCGATCGCCCTGACCGCCTACGCCTGCTTCGGCTGGGGGGCGCTGAAGGCGCTCCTCTATCTCTGGCGGAAGGACGACCGGTATGACCTGGAGAGCTACGTCGGCATCCACCTCGGCACCGTGTTCGGCTCGCTGACGCTCCTCACGGGCTCGATCTGGGCGAAGGCGTCCTGGGGGATCTGGTGGACGTGGAGCTCGAACCAGCTCGTGCTCTTCCTCGTCCTCTTCCTGTTCTACGCCGCCTACTTCATGCTCCGGTTCTCGGTCGAGGACGGGCCGCGGCGGTCCTCGCTCTCCGCGGTGTACGCGCTCTTCGGGGTCGTTCTCGTCCCCGTCAGCTTCTTCGCGATTCGGCTGGCGAGCGACTTCATCCATCCGACCGTCTTCAACCGTGAGGGGCCGCAGATGTCAGGGACGATGTTCGCCACCTTCTGCGTCGCGTGGGCTGCAATCACGCTCCTCGCCTACGTCCTGTATCGCGTCGAGCTGGCCGGGAAGCGACTCGACCTGAGCGTGCGCGAGCTGCGCGAGGCTCTGGCGTGAGCGCCGGCGAGAAGTACGTCGCGGCCGCCTACGGCGTGATCTTCGTCGTCCTGCTGCTCTGGGTCGTGATCATCGCGGCGAAGCTCACACGGCTCGAGCGGGAGCTCGCCGAGCTGGCCGGGCGCGCCCGCGAGCGCCGCGACGACGGCTGAGCCGCGCTCCAGCCGACGGGGTGCACTATGCTGATCCTGTGGGCAGGCTGCTCGCTCCCGAGGAAGGCGGGATTCGGCCGTGACGCGGCCACTCTCCGCCGGTCGCCCGCTGCCGCTGCAGGCTCCGACCGCCTTCGTCCGCATCCGCCCTCGCGGCGGTCGCGCGTGCGGCGAGTCGAAGCCCGGCGCGAGCTACCGCTGCCGTGCTCGTACGCGTCGGCTCGCGCGGTAGCCGCCTCGCGCTGGCCCGGGCCGAGCGTGCCGCCGGCCTGCTGCGGCGGCCGGGGGTGCCGATCGCGCTCGTGCCGATCTCGACGGCCGGCGATCTCGACCGGACGCTTCCAGCCGAGGCGGCCGGTGGAAGCGGAGCCTTCGTCAGGGAGCTCGAGCAGGCGTTGCTTGCCGGCCGGATCGACGTCGCCGTGCACGCGGCCAAGGACCTGGCGGCGACGGAGGCCGCGGGACTGGCGGTGGGTGCGTACCTGTCGCGGGACGATCACCGCGACGCGCTCTGCGGCGTTCCGGAGCTGCGGCGCGGCCTGCGGATCGGCACCGCCTCACGGCTCCGCCGGGCACAGCTGCTCGCCCTCGAGCCGGAGCTCTCGATCGAGCCGCTACGCGGGACGGTGGATGCCCGTCTGCGCAAGCGCGGGGAACGGGGTCTCGACGCGGTCATGCTGTCGTCGTGCGATCTCGATCTCCTGGGGCTTGCGCACGAGGCCGGCAAGCTCTTCGAGCCGGAGGAGCTGTTACCCGCCGCGGGGCAGGGCGCGCTCGCGCTCCAGGTGCGGGCCGGAGAAGAGGAGCTCGTCGCCGTGGCGGATGACCGCGAGACGCGGCGGCAGATCGAGGCGGAGCTTTGGTGCGCCGCCCTGGTTGCCGCCGCCGGCCCTGCTCCGGTGGGTGCGTATCACGACGGTGACGTGCTGACGGCGCTCGTCGCGGATCCGGACGGCGGCTGGATCCGCCGCGCCCGCGGGCGCGATCCGGAGGCGGTCGCCGGCGAGCTGGTCGCGGCTGCGCGAGAATCGGCGCCGTGAGCGCGTACGAGTTCATCACGTTCCTGACAGACTTCGAGCTGCGCGACGATTTCGTCGGCACCTGCCACGGCGTGATCAAGCGGATCGCTCCCAACGTGCAGGTGATCGACATCACGCACGGCATAGCCCCGCAGGCAGTGCTGCAGGGTGCGCTCGTGCTTGCAAACGCGATCCCGTACATGCCGCCGGCCGTCCACCTTGCCGTCGTCGATCCGGGCGTCGGCGGTGCGCGTCGCCCGCTGGCGCTCGAGGATGCCTCCGGCCGGCTCTACGTCGGCCCCGACAACGGCCTGCTCGTTCCGGCCGCCGAGCGTGCCGGAATCGTCGCCGCGCATGAGCTGACGAATCCGGAGTACGCGCTTTCCTCGATCTCACGGACGTTCCACGGCCGCGATCTCTTCGCTCCGGCCGCCGCGCACCTCGCGCTCGGGGTTCCACTCCCAGAGTTCGGGCCGCCCCTCGACCCGGAGGGGCTCGTCCGGCTGGAGCTGCCCGAGCCGGAGATCGGCGACGCGCACATTGGCGCAACGATCCTCTCCGTGGACAGCTTCGGCAACCTCGCGCTCAACGTCGCGCGCGAGGTCGCCGAGCGCGTCGGGATCGTCCCGGGCACGCGGGTCGAGCTCGAGCACGGCGGCGAGCGTTTCTACGCCGTCGCCGTGCGGACGTTTGCCGACGCACGCCCGGGCGACTTCATCCTCTTCGAGGACAGCTACCGGAACATGTCGGTTGCGATCAGCGGCGGCAGTGCCGCCGAGACGCTGAGGGCGGAAGCCGGCGAGCGGCTGACGATCAACGTCGCAACCCTGTAGTCAGGAGACCGGCGGGCGACGGCTCGCCCACGGACGGGCGGCCTCGAGCTGGGCGCATGCGCGCAGGAGCAGCTCCTCGCCGGCGGGCGGCCCGACGAGCTGGACGCCGACGGGCAGCCCGTCCTCGGTCCAGTGGAGCGGCAGCGATGCCGCGGGCTGGCCCGTGATGTTGAAGATCGGCGTGAAGGGCGTGAATCGCGCGGCGCGCTCGTACTGCTCCCATGGGTCGTCCACCTCGGCCGCCCACCCGGTTGGCACGGGCGGCAGCGCGAGCGTCGGGGTCAGCAGCAGGTCGTACCGCTCCCAGAAGGCGACGACCTTTCGGGCCCGCATCTGCAGGCGAACGAGCGCCGCCACGTACTCCGTGCTCGACGTCTGCCCGGCGGCCTCGCCGAGCGCGCGGTTGAAGGGCGTCAGCAGCGACAGATCCTCGACCCCGTAGAGCGTCGGGGCGACCTGCCAGAGAGGCGTGAAGTCCTCCAGTAACCCCGCGCCACCCCAGTCCGGCGCCCCCTCCTCGACGTCGTGGCCGAGGGCTGCGAGCAGCGCGGCGGCGTCCTCGGCGGCGACGCGGCAATCGGCGTGCACCTCCGCGTCGGTCGGCGGCGTGGTCGTCACCGCGACGCGAAGCCGTCTGGGCGCGGTGACTGCGGCCTCGGCGAACGGGCGCGCGGGCGGTGGGGGCCAGAATGGATCGCCCCACTCGTAGCCTGCGACGGCGTCGAGGTAGGCGGCGGCGTCGGCAACCGTGCGCGCGAGCGGGCCGGTCGTCGAGAGGCCGACTCCGGGACCGAACGGCGCGCTCGAGATCCGGCCACGGGAGGGCTTCAGGCCGAAGACACCGCAGCAGGAGGCCGGAATCCGGATCGAGCCGCCACCGTCGGAGCCCTGGGCGATGGGCGTGAGCCCCGCGGCGAGCGCCGCGCCGCCGCCGCCGCTGGAGCCGCCGACGGTGCGCGACGTGTCCCAGGGGTTCCGCGTCACGCCGCCGACCTCCGACTCGGTGAAGGCGGTCGTGCCGAACTCGGGCGTCGCGGTCTTGCCGAGCACGATGAAGCCCGCCGCCTTCAGCCGCCGCACATGGGCGAGGTCGAGCTGCGGGACGTAGTCGGCGAAGGCGCGCGAGCCGAACGTCGTGCGCGTGCCCGCGGTCGAGTCGAGGTCCTTGAGTGCGATCGGGACGCCGTGGAACGGGCCGGGATCTTCCGGTGCGGGGGCCCGCGCCTCGGCGAGCGCCTCCTCGGCGCGCACGGTGATGTAGGCCCGAAGCTCGGGGTCGAGCCGCTCGATTCGCTCGAGGTACGCCTCGACGAGCTCGACGGGGGCGACCTCTCCGGTGGAGACGAGCGCCGCCTGCTCGGTCGCCGGGAGGAACGCGAGCTCCATCCCGGCGACCGTAGCAGCGCCGGCTAGATCCAGCTCAGGTTGTCCTGCAGCAGCGGTACGAGGAAGTAGAGGACGAACGCCAGGGTTGCGAGCCACATGAACGGGTGGATCTTCTTCGCCTGCCCACGCGAGACGAGGATCAGCGAGTAGGCGATGAAGCCGAAGCCGATGCCGTTCGTGATCGAGTAGGAGAACGGCATCAGCATGATGATCAGCGCCGCCGGCAGACCGATCGAGAGGTCGCTGAAGTCGATCCCCGCGAGCTTGCGCCCGTCGCGACCCTCCGCGACGTCCTCAGCCTCGGTCAGCGCGGTGATCATCAGGAAGCCGACGATGACGAGCGCGGCAGCGGTGGCCTCGGGAGGCACCATCCCGATGATCGGGGCGAAGAACATGAACGGCAGGAAGAGCGCTCCGGCGACGACCGACACCCAGCCGGTGCGGCCTCCTGCCGCGACGCCCGAGCCGGACTCGATGTACGTCGTCGCCGAGGAAGTCGAGGCCATGCCGCCCGCGACCGCAGCGAGGGAGTCCACGAGCAGCGGCTTGCGGATCTCCGGCAGCTCGCCTTTCTCGTTCAGGTAGCCCGCCGCCTTGCCGACGCCGACGAGCGTGCCCATCGTGTCGAAGAAGTCGGCGAGGAAGAGCGTGAACGCCCAGACGACCGCCGAGATGAACGCGAGCTGCGTGAACGCGTCGAAGTTGAAGTTGCCGAGGAGCGAGAGGTTCGGCGAGTCGTAGACGGCGTCGGGCCAGCTTGCGCCCGCGCGGAAGCCCACGTCGTTGCCGGCCACCTCGTTGACGATCGTCGCGAACACCGTCGTGAGGATGATCCCGACGAGGAGGTCGCCGCGGAAGCCCCGTGCCCGGAGCGCAATCGTGACCACGAGCCCGAAGACGGCCGCGAGGATCGGCCACGTCGTCAGGTGGCCGAGCGCGACCGGCGTCCCGCCGCCGCGGACGACGATGCCGGAGTTGTAGAGGCCGATGAAGGCGATGAAGAGGCCGATCCCGATCGCGATCGCCTTCTTCAGCTCGAGCGGGATCGCGTGCATGATCTTCTCGCGCATGCCGCTCAGCACGAGCAGTGTGACGGCGATCCCTTCGACGACGATGAGCCCCATCGCCGCGGGAAAGGAGAGACCCTCGCCGACGACGAGCCCGTAGGCGACGACGGCGTTGAGGCCGAGCCCGGGCGCGATCGCGTAGGCGCGGTTCGTGTAGAGCCCCATCAGGATGGTCATCACGCCGGCGACGAGACACGTGGCGGCGAGCGCTGCGTCGAACGGGAGTCCCTTGCCCTCGAGCCCGTCCACGCCCGCGAAGCTGAGGATGCTGGGGTTGACGAAGATGATGTAGGACATGACGACGAACGTCGTCAGGCCCGCCATCGTGTCGCGGCCCATGGTCGTGCCGTTTTCGGCGAAGCGGAAGCGGCGCTCCAGCCATGGGGCCCGAACTCTTCCTGCCATGTCGCTCATGTGTTCTCCTCCGGTACTCGGGAACCAGAAACCCCGACTTTGAAAGGCGTCTCGGACGGCACCGGTCGGCTATCCTTCTCGCGCTCCCGGCGAGGTAGCTCAGCTGGTAGAGCACACGGCTGAAAACCGTGGTGTCGCCGGTTCAAGTCCGGCCCTCGCCATCCAGCGAAGCCCCGGCGCCGCCGGGGCTTCGCGTCTTCCCCGTGGCCCGGGTGTCAGGCGGCGGCGACCCCGGAGAAGCCCGGGATGATGTCCCGGCCGTAGGCCGCGAGCGTGTCCTCCTGCCCGTGCGTCATGAGGTAGATGTTGAGCTGGTCTACCCCGATCGCCTCGAGCTCCTGCAGCTTCGCCGTCACCTGCGCCGCGGTGCCGAGGACGCAGAAGCGGTCGCAGATCTCGTCGGTGACGAACTCGCCGTGGGCGGCGCCGACGCGGGAGTGGTCGTTGTAGTCGTAGAACTTCCGGGCCTTGACGTAGTCGGTGAGCGCCGCCGGGACCTTGTCGCCGGCATCGCCGTAGCGCTCGATCAGCTCCACGACATGGTTCGAGACCATCGCGGGGAACCAGCGCACCTGCTCGCGCGCGTCGGCGAGATCGTCCGTGATGTGGCTCGGCGCTGAGACGATGCACTTGAGCGCCGACGGGTCGCGGCCTGCCTCCTCGGCGGCCTTGCGCGCCGTGTCCATGATCCAGGTGATGATCGCCGGGTCGGCGAGCTGGATGACGACGCCGTCACCGACGCGGCCCGCGACGGCGAGCGCCTTCGGCCCGTAGCCTGCCACCCACATCGGGATCTCGGGCAGCTCGGGCCGCACCCACTTGAGCTGGAGCTCCTTGTCGTTCCACTGCACGGTGCGGCCGTTCATGAACTCCTTGATCATCGAGATCCGGCGCTCGAACTCGGCCACCTTCACGGGCTGGGCGCCGATGTAGCGCACCGCCGAGTCGCCACGGCCGATTCCCATGGCCATCCGGCCGCCGGAGATGTCGTGCAGCGTCGCATAGGCGCTCGCGAGCACCGTCGGCTCGCGCGTGCCGGGATTCGTGACGCAATGCCCGAGCTTCATCGTCGTCGTCGCCTGCGCCGCCAGCGTCAGCAGCGGCAGAGACTCCTGCCAGAGAACGTGCGAGTCGTACGTCCACCCGTACTCGAAGCCGTGCGACTCGGCGAGCGCGAGCAGCTCGACGAAGCGCGTGTACGGTGGATCGGGAAGGACCGTGACGCCGAAGCTGAGCATTCGAGGGACTCCTTGTCGTCGGAAGAGACGATTATGCGTCGCAGGCAGGGAGAACGCTATGCCTGCGCCCCCACCCAGGCGATGGTCTTCGACGCCAGGCGATCGAGCGCCTCGACGCAGAGCTCGAGGTGCTCCACTTTCGTGTCCTCGAGCTTCGTGTGCGAGAGCCCGCGCAGGCTCTGTACGAACAGCATCACCGTCGGCACCCCCGCTCGGGCGACCTCGGCGGCGTCGTGCAGCGGCCCGCTCGGCAGCCGGTGCGACGTGCCGGCGACCTCGCGAATCGCCTCGTCGCAGAAGTCCACGAGCTGCGGGTGGAAGAGGATCGGCTGGATCGCCCAGAGCCGCTCCCACTCGACGTCGATCCGCTCCTCGGCGGCGAACCGCGCCGCTGCCTCCTGCGCGGACGCGAGCATCGAGTCGAGCTTGCCCGCGTCGAGGTGCCGCTGGTCGAGCAGCTGCTCGGCGGTCTCGACGACGGAGGTGACGATCCCCGGCCTGCAGACGACTCCGCCGCTCGTGCACACCGCGCCGGCACCCGTCGCGCGGGCGATGTCGCGGATCTCGAGCGCGAGCTTCGCAGCCCCCGCCAGCGCGTCGCGGCGCTGGTCCATGGGGGTCGAGCCGGCGTGGGCCGCCTGTCCGCGCCAGGTGATCCGGTGGCGCTCGACGCCGAACGTGCCGAGCACCGCGCCGAGCGGGAGGTCGAGGGACTCGAGCACCGGACCCTGCTCGATGTGCAGCTCGAGGTAGGCGGCGGCCGTCTCGAGCTGCCTGCGGGCCTCCAGCGCGCGGTCGAGGTCCACGCCGTGTGCGGCGAGCGCCTCGGGCAGGGTGATGCCGTCGCGGTCGGTGAGCTTCCGCAGCTCCTCCTGGTCGCGCATCGAGCCCGCGGCGGCGCTCGAGCCGAAGAGGCTGCGTCCGAAGCGGGCGCCTTCCTCGTCGGCCCAGTTGACGAGTCGCACCGTGACGGCCGGCTCGCCCCCCTCGGCGATCCGCCTCAGCACCTCGACCGCCGCCATGATGTTCAGGCAGCCGTCGAGCCAACCGCCGTTCGGGACGGAGTCGATGTGGCCGCCGAGCAGGACGGCCCGCTCGGAGCGGCCGCGCAGCGTCCACCAGCGATTGCCGGCCTCGTCCGTCTCCGCCTCGAGCGGCAGGCCGGCGAGCTTGCCGGCGAGCCACTCCTGCGCCGTCGCCCACGTCTCCGTCCAAGCGACGCGCTGGGCGCCGTTCTCGTCGCCGGTGAGGTGCCGCAGCTCCTTGAGCTCCGCGACAGTGCGGCTCGGCTGAAGGGGCATGGATACAGCCTAAACCGGGGGTTCCCACTTTGAAAGCGGGAACCGCCGGAGTAGCTCAGGCCCTAGCGCGTCTGCGGGAAGCCGAGGTTGACGCGGCTCGTCGCCGGGTCGGGCCAGCGGCTCGTGACGACCTTCGAGCGCGTGTAGAAGTTGATCCCCTCGGGCCCGTAGATGTGCGAGTCGCCGAAGAGCGACGCCTTCCAGCCGCCGAACGAGTAGAAGGCGACCGGCACCGGGATCGGCACGTTGATCCCGACCATCCCGACGTTGACGTCGAACTGGAACTGCCGGGCGACGCCACCGTCGCGGGTGAAGATCGCGGTGCCGTTCCCGTAGGGGTTCTCGTTCACGAGCTGCAGCGCCTCGTCGTAGGTCGAGACGCGGACGACGCCGAGCACGGGCCCGAAGATCTCGTCCCGGTAGCAGTCCATGCCGGGCGTCACGTCGTCGAGCAGCGAGACGCCGAGGAAGAAGCCGTCGCCGCTCACGCCCTCGCGGCCGTCGGCGACGATCGTCGCGCCCTGCTCGGCACCCCGCTCGATATGGGAGGCGACCTTGTCGCGGTGCTCGCGGGTGATCAGCGGCCCCATCTCCGACGCGGGATCCAGCCCGTCGCCGACCTTGATCTTCGGCAGGCGGGCCTTGATCGCCTCGACCAGCGGGTCGGCCACCTCGCCGACCGCGACGACGATCGAGATCGCCATGCAGCGCTCCCCGGCCGAGCCGTAGGCCGCGCTGACCGCCGCGTCGGCGGCCATGTCGATGTCCGCATCGGGCAGCACGAGCATGTGGTTCTTCGCGCCGCCGAGCGCCTGTACGCGCTTGCCGTGCTTCGTGCCCGTCTCGTAGATATAGCGGGCGATCGGCGTCGAGCCGACGAAGCTGACCGCGCTCACGCCGGGGTGCTCGAGCAGCGCGTCCACGGCCACCTTGTCGCCCTGGACGACGTTGAAGACGCCGTCCGGAACGCCGGCCTCCTTCAGCAGCTCGGCTGTGAGGAGGGAGGCCGAGGGGTTCTTCTCGGAGGGCTTCAGCACGAAGGTGTTGCCGCAGGCGAGGGCCGGCGCCCACATCCACATGGGCACCATCGCCGGGAAGTTGAAGGGCGAGATGCCGGCGACGACGCCCAGGGGCTGTCTGATCGAGTAGACGTCGACTCCGCCGGAGGCCTGCTCGGAGAAGCTGCCCTTGAGGAGCGTCGGGATGCCGCACGCGAACTCGATCACCTCGAGACCGCGGGCGACCTCGCCCAGCGCGTCGGAGGTCACCTTGCCGTGCTCGAGCGTGAGCAGCCGCGCGAGATCCGCGCGGTGCTCGTGCATGACCTGGCGGATCCGGAAGAACAGCTCGGCGCGCTTCGAGAGCGAGACGGCGCGCCAGGCGGGGAAGGCGGCCTTCGCGGCCTGGACGGCGCGGTCGATCTCCTCGACGGTGGCGAAGTCGACAGCGCCCGACTGCTCGCCGGTCGCCGGGTTCCACACCGGGCCGCTGCGGCCCGACACGCCGGGGACCGGCGCCCCGTCGATCCAGTGGCTGATGCGGGCGACGCCCGCGCCCTGCTCGGCAGGGGCTTCTGCGATTTCGGTCATGCGCTCCTCCTCACGGTGTGAATGGAGGGTAGCGCGTTAGGATAGGACCGCATGGCAACCATCGAGTCGAACGCGATCGAGGGTCGGCGCGTCGTCGCCGAGGATCGCGACTACATCATCCATTCGTGGTCGGTGAACTCGGCGATCTCGCCGCTCGCGGTCGCCGGTGCCGAGGGCCGCTACTTCTGGGACTACGAGGGCAAGCGCTACCTCGACTTCGCATCGCAGCTCGTCAATGTCTCGATCGGCCACCAGCACCCGAAGCTCGTCGCGGCGATCAAGGAGCAGGCCGACCGGCTCTGCACGATCGGCCCGCCGATGGCGAACGACAAGCGCTCGGAGCTCGCGCGCCTGATCGCCGAGGTGATGCCCGGCGACCTCAACCGCACCTTCTTCACCAACGGCGGCGCCGAGGCGAACGAGAACGCGGTCAAGGCGGCCCGCTGGGCCACGGGACGGCACAAGATCATCGCTCGCTATCGCAGCTACCACGGCGCGACGGCCGGCGCGGTCACGCTCACCGGCGACCCCCGCCGCTGGTTCGCCGAGCCCGGCCTGCCGGGTGTCGTGCGCATGTTCGACCCGTACACCTACCGCTGCCCGGCCGGCCATCCGGACCCGTGCCCGGTCTGCTCCGGCGGGCCGCACCTCGAGGAGATCCTCCAGTACGAGGGCCCGCACACGGTCGCCGCCGTCATCCTGGAGACGGTTACCGGCACGAACGGTCTCATCGTCCCGCCCGCCGGCTACCTGCGGTCGATCCGCGAGACCTGCGACCGCCACGGGATCCTGCTGATCGCCGACGAGGTGATGGCAGGCTTCGGGCGCACCGGCAAGTGGTTCGCGTGCGAGCACTGGGACGTCGTCCCGGACATCATCACGACGGCCAAGGGGATCAACTCCGGCTACGTGCCGCTCGGCGCGATGACGGTGCGCGATCACGTCTACGACGCCCTCAAGGACAAGTTCTTCGCCGGCGGGCTCACCTACTCGGGCCACCCACTCGCCTGCGCCGTCGCCTGCGCCTCGATCGAGGCGTTCCGGGAGGAGGAGATCGTCGAGAACGCCGCCGAGCAGGGCGCCTACCTGCGCAGCGCCCTCGACGCCCTCCAGTCCCGCCACCCGTCTGTCGGCGACGTGCGCGGCCTCGGCCTCTTCTGGGGGCTCGAGCTCGTGCGCAACCGCGCTACGAAGGAGATGCTCGTCCCGTTCAACGCCGGCGGCGAGGCGGCCGCACCGGTGCAGAGGCTCACGAAGACGGCCATGGAGAAGGGGCTCTACCTCTTCGTCCACTGGAACGTCGTGATGATCTGCCCGCCGCTGACGATCACCCGCGAGGAGCTCGACGAGGGCCTGGCCGTCCTCGACGAGGTGCTCGCGATCGCGGACGAGTACTACGCGGACTAGGCGCTGAGGAAGCGCGAGACCGCCGTGGCGGTCTCGTCGAGCGCATCCCACAGCACCGTGTGACCGCCGGGAACCTCGACGACCTCCAGCAGGTTGCCGAGCGCCGCGCGGTGGGCCTCCAGCAGGTGGTCGTAGGGGAGGTACGAGTCCTTCCCCAGGACGAGCAGCGTCGGCATCCCCACCGCCGGAAACGGCGGCGGCCGGCGGGCCATCTCCGAGTACGACGCGACGACGGCGGCCTGGCAGTAGCGGTAGCGCCACAGCCCGTCTCCGTCCTCGGTGAGGTGGTCGCGCAGCTCCTCGACGAGCAGCGCGCGCGGCGTTCGCTGCAGACGGCTCTCCTCGTAGCGCCGCTCGATCCCCTCGTCGAATGAGACGTAGGAGCGGTCGAGGCGCGCCTGCTCAGCCGCGTACAGGCCGACGTGTGGGAGGAGCTGAATCGCCGGGTCGAGCAGGACGAGCCGTTCGACGGCGTCCGGTGCGGCTGCTGCGACCTCGAAGGCGACACGCCCGCCGTAGGAGTGGCCGAGCCAGGCGGCGGGCTCGCCGCCGCAGGCCGCGAGCACCGCGTCCACCTGATCCTCGACGCTCCACGGTGGCTCCGGCCGCGAGGAGCCGTGGCCGAGCAGGTCGGGTGCGAGCACCTCCCACCCCGGCAGGCGCTTCGCGAGCCCGCGGAAGTGGCCTCCCCAGCTCGCGACGCCGTGCAGGCAGACGAGCCGTGGCCCACCCTCCACCCCAAACCGGTGGACGTTAAGGCTCACGCGCGCCCCTCGCCGCCGCCGGCTCCCGCCGGGCGGAGCTGTGTCCAGACTCCGCCGCCGCCGGCGAGGAACGCGCGGGCGCACGAGGTTGACCCTGCGTGTCTCACATTTCGCCCAGCGGGCCGGAGACGAGCTCGGTCCGCCGGGTGTCCGAGTCGTTCTCGAGCGTCCAGAGCACGACGCCGTCCTTGCCGATCAGGAACGTGCCGCGGGTCGGGCAGCCGCGCGCCTCGTCGAAGACGCCGTAGGCCCTGGCCGCGGCACCATGCGGCCAGAAATCCGAGGCGAAGACGTACTCGGCCCCGATCTGCTCCTTCCAGGCCTGCCGCGCGGGTGCCGCGTCGCAGGAGACGAAGACGACCTCCGTCGCGGCCTCGCGGAACGATGCGAGGTTTGCCTGGAGGTCGCGCGCCTCCTCCTCGCAGACCGGCGTGAAGGCCCACGGGTGGAAGACGAGCAAAACGTTCGAGCGGCCGCGGAAGTCGGACAGGCGCACGCGCTGCCCCCGCTCGACCTCGAGGTCGAACTCAGGCGCCCTGTCTCCCATGCTGATCGCCACCGGCAGCCTCCTCACCGTTTCCCGAAGGCCGATAGTACCGGCGCCCCCTGAGCTCCTCAGGAAGGTAGTCGACGTCGAAGCCGGCGGGGTCGTCGTGCGGGTAAACGTAGCCCTCGCCGTGGCCGAGCTTCCCCGCCCCGCCGTAGTGGGCGTCGCGCAGGAACGCGGGGGGCCGGGCGTTGCCGTGCTCCCGCACGTCGCGGCGCGCGTCCCAGATCGCCTTCGCCGAGGCGTTCGACTTCGGCGCGTTCGCGAGGTAGATCGCTGCCTGGGCGAGGTTGAGCTGCGCCTCCGGCAGGCCGACGTGCTCGACGGCGTGCGCGGCTGCGACGGCGATGGTCAGGGCCCGCGGGTCGGCGTTGCCGACGTCCTCGGATGCGAGGATGACCATGCGCCGCGCGATGAAGCGCGCGTCCTCGCCGGACTCGAGCATCGCCGCGAGGTAGTAGACGGCCGCGTCGGGGTCGCCGCCGCGCATGGACTTGATGAAGGCGGAGGCGAAGTCGTAGTGCTGGTCGCCTGCCCGGTCGTAGCGGAGCGGGCGCTTGCGCGCGGAATCCAGCACGTGGCGTTCTTCGAGGGCGACACCCTCCGCGCGCGCCGTCGCCGCCGCGAGCTCGAGCGCATTCAGTGCGGCGCGGGCGTCGCCGCCGGAGCGCGCGACGATCGCGGCGGTCACCTCGTCGCTCGGCTCCAGCTCGAGCGCGGCTGCGCCGCGGCGCACGACCTCGGCCAGCTCCTCCTCGGCGAGCGGCTCGAGCGCGTACACCTCGCAGCGGGAGAGCAGCGCCGAGTTGACCTCGAAGTACGGGTTCTCGGTGGTGGCGCCGATCAGCGTCACGAGCCGCTCCTCGACAGCGGGGAGGAGCGCGTCCTGCTGCGCCTTGTTGAAGCGGTGGATCTCGTCGAGGAAGAGGATCGTCCGCCGCCCGTTGCCGCCGAGCCGGTCCCGTGCCCGCTGGATCACGGAGCGCACCTCGGCGACGGTCGCCGATACCGCGGAGAGCTCTTCGAACTCCGCGCCGGTCGTCTCGGCGACGATCCGGGCGAGCGTCGTCTTCCCCACCCCCGGAGGGCCGTAGAGGATCGCCGAGTGCATCCGGTCCTCCGCGATCGCGGCGCGCAGCGCGGAGCCCTCCGCGAGGACGTGCCGCTGGCCGACGAGCTCGTCGAGGGAGCGCGGCCGCAGCCGGGCCGCCAGGGGGGCCGTCTCCCGCGCCGTCGTCCGCGCCGCGTCTGCGAAGAGATCGCTCACCCGCCGAAGTATGCTCTTGCCATGGCCGAGACCGGCACCGAGGACTTCTCGCAGCCGATCCTTCCGGGCGAGGCGCCCACCGACTACGAGCGGTATCTCAACACCCGGGAGCTGCTCTCGCTCCAGAAGGCGCCCGCCGAGTGGGTGCATCGAGACGAGCTGCTCTTCCAGGTCGTCCACCAGTCGTCGGAGCTCTGGCTGAAGCTCGCGTGGAACGAGGTGGAGGCCGCGGGCGAGCATGTCCGGGCGGGCGAGCTCGGGGCCGCGCTGCGGCTCCTGCGGCGCGCCGCGCTCTGCCTCCGCTACGACCACGACCAGCTCGAGATGCTCGAGCAGATGTCCCCCTGGGAGTACCAGGAGATCCGCCGCGTGCTCGGCCATGGCTCGGGCTTCGACTCGCCCGGCTTCCGCGAGCTGCGCCGCGTGGCGCCGAAGCTCGGCGAGGCCTTCAGGGACGCGCTCGAAGCCGCCGGGCTCTCGGTCGTCGACGTCTACGTTCGCGGCCGCGAGCACGAGGAGCTGTACCAGCTCGCGGAGGCGCTCGTGGAGCTCGACGAGCGGATCACGATGTGGCGCGTCCGCCATTTCAAGACCGTGGCCCGGATCATCGGCGACAGCGTGATCGGGACCCAGGGAACGCCGGTGGAGGTACTCGGCCGCCTGATCCACAAGGCCTTCTATCCCGAGCTCTGGGAAGCCCGGAACGAGCTGACGGCGCTTTCGAAGCTCACCTGATGAGCCTCCGGGACGAGGTGACGGAGCTCGCCCGGGCGCTCGTCCGGGTGAATACGTCGAATCCGCCCGGCAACGAGACGGCCGCGGCCGAGGTGCTGCGGGGCTACCTCGCGCGCAACGGCGTCGAGGCCGAGCTGTACGCGAAGGTGCCCGAGCGGGCGAACCTCGTCGCCCGCCTGCCGGGCGGGGGCGGTCCGTCGCTGGCGCTCCTCTGCCATACCGACACCGTGCCCGCCGACCCCGGTGAGTGGTCGCGCGACCCCTGGGGCGGGGAGCTCGTGGACGGCGTCGTGTGGGGTCGCGGCGCCCTCGACATGAAGGGCCAGGTCGCCGCCGCGACGGTCGCTTTCGCCTCGCTTGCGCGTGAGGGCTTCCGGCCCGCCGGCGACCTCCTCCTGATCGCCGAGGCCGACGAGGAGGTCGGCGAGGGCTACGGGCTCCAGTGGCTCGTCGAAGAGCACCCCGACGCCGTGCGCGCCGACTACGCGCTCAACGAAGGCGGCGGGGAGCGGGTGCTGCTCGACGGCCGGGTCTTCTACCTCTGCGCGACGGCCGAGAAGATGAGCGCCCCGTTCACGCTTCGCGTTCGCGGTCGCAGCGGCCATGCCTCACAGCCGGGGATCGCCGACAACGCTCTCGTCAAGGCCTCCCGGCTCGTGCAGGCCCTCGCCGAGCACCGCCCGGAACCCGAGCTGGGCCCCGAGGTTGCGGCCTTCCTGCGTGCCGTTCTCGGCGAGGAGCCGCCGGCCGCAGAGGCGCTCGCCCGCGCTCGTGCGCTCGATCCGGTCGCGGCAGAGATCGTCGAGCCGCTCCTCTCGTACACGCTCTCCCCGACGATGATCGAGGCCTCCCACGTGCGGAACGTGATCCCGGGGCTGTGCGAGGTGACCGTCGATTGCAGGATCCCGGCCGGCAAGGGCCCAGATGACATCGAGCCGCTGCTCCGCGCCGTGCTCGGCGAGGACGACTACGAGCTCGAGTGGATCGAGCGCTGGGGCGGCACGCGCTCGCGGATGAGCTCGCCGCTCTGGGACGCGATCGAAGGCTTCGTGGAGCTGCTCGAGCCCGGCGCGCGTGTTGCGCCGTTCTGCTGCGCCGGCTTCACGGACAGCCACTGGCCACGCGTCGCGTTCGACACGGTCGCCTACGGATTCTTCCCGGCTCGCGCCATGGACGCGGCGCTCGCGGCGCGTCTCATCCACTCCGCCGACGAGCGCGTGCCCGTGGACGACCTCGAGCTCGGCGTCGACTTCTTCCGCTACGCCGCGCAGGCGCTCCGGGACTAGCTGCCGTGCTCGAGCTCCGGTCTGTGGACGGCGCCCTCGAGGCGCTCGAGGCGTACCTCCGCGACGAGGGCTTCTTCAGAGGCACCGACGACGGCCGCGTCGCGGACGTCTTCCTGGGGTACGGGCTCTCGCGAGCCCTGCGGCGCATCGCCGCGCCGGACCCGCCCGAGCCCTGCCCGCTGCCGCTCCTCGCCTGCCGGATCCGTGCCGGCGAGCGCGAGCCGGAGCGGCCCGGCGCCTTTCGCGTCGGCGCCTGGGATCGGACCTGGACGGACGCCGAGTACGGGGGCGCCGTCGAGGAGGTGCGCGCCGCGATCGCGCGCGGGGACGTCTACCAGGTGAACCTCGTCCAGCACCTGTCGGCGCCCTTTGCCGGCGATCCTGCCGGGCTCGCCCGGGCGCTCGCCCGCTACCGGCCGCTGCATCCGCGACCCCTGAGCGGAAACGGCTGGACGATCGTCTCCGGCTCCCCTGAGCTCTTTCTCTCCCGCCGCGGCCGGCGCGTGTGGACGTGCCCGATCAAGGGGACACGCCCGCTCGGCGGCACGGCCGAGCTGCTGTCCTCCGCGAAGGACGCGGCCGAGAACGTGATGATCGTGGACCTCGAGCGCAACGACCTCTCGCGCGTCTGCGAGCCCGGGAGCGTGCGCTGGCCGGAGCTGATGGCCGCGAGGGAGCTGGCCGGTGTCGTCCATCTCGTCTCGACGGTCGAGGGGAGGCTGCGCGAGGACGCCACGCTCGCCGAGCTCCTGGCCGCGACCTTCCCCGGCGGGTCGATCACCGGCGCGCCGAAGATCGCCGCGCTCGACCACATCGCCGCCCTCGAGCCGGTCGGCCGGGGAGCTTCGATGGGGGCGCTCGGGACGATCCGCCAGACCGGAGACATGGATCTCGCCCTGACTATTCGCACCTTCGCCGTCGCCGAGGAGCGGATCCACCTCTGGGCCGGCGGAGGCATCGTCTGGGACTCCGACCCGCGCGAGGAGGTCGAGGAGTCGTTCACGAAGGCGCGGCCGCTGCTCGAGGCGGTTGGGGCGCCGCTGCCCGGGCTGGTGCGGCGATGAGGCTGCTCGCACTGGCGGTGCTGGGACGCGGGCTCGTCGAGCCGGGCGCCGCCGTGCTGCGGGCGGACGACGAGGCGCTGCTGCGCGGCCGGGCCGCGTTCGAGACGCTGCGCGTCTACCGCGGCGTGGCGTTCCGCCTCGGAGACCACCTCGACAGGATCGCCGGCTCCGCTGCGGCGATGGGGTTGCCGGCGGTCGATCGCGCCGGGCTCGAGACGCTCGCGGCGCAGGCGCTCGCGGCCGCCGGGGAGCCCGAGGCCGTGCTGCGTCTCTTCTGGACGCCCGGCCCCGAGGAGGGGCCACCGACCGGGCTCGCGCTCGTCAGCCCGCTGCCGGAAGACCACGATGCCCTGCGCGCGCGCGGGCTGCGGGTCGTCTCGCTGCTCGGTGTGAAGGCGGACGCCCCCTGGCTCCTGCCGGGTGTGAAGTCCACGAGCTACGCGGTCAACATGGCGGCCGGCTCCGAGGCCAAGCGGCGTGGAGCGGACGACGCGCTGTTCGTGGACGCCGCCGGGACGGTGCTCGAGGGGCCGACGACGAACATCTGGTGGCGGTGCGGCTCGACGCTCTGCACGCCGTCGCTTGACCTCGGCATTCTCGCGGGCGTGACCCGGGCGGCGCTGCTCGAGGCCGCGCCCGCGCTCGGGTACAGCGTCGCCGAGGGCGCCTTCCCGCTCGCCGAGCTCGCCGCGGCGGAGGAGGCGTTCACGTCCTCCACGGTGCGCGAGGTGATGCCGATCGCGGAGCTGGACGGCGTCCCCGTCGGCGATGGCCGACCGGGAGCCGCGGCCACGGCGTTGCAGCAGGCGCTACGCGCTGCCGCCGGAGCCGTCGACGATCAGGTCGGCTGACTCGCGCGGCCGGTCGCGTGCGATGTAGCGCTCTCCATCGGCATCCCGACCTCTTCCCACGTGCGCCGTGCCGCTTCGCCGTCGCTCTCGACACCGCGCTCGAGGCGTAGCTCGCGTGTGGCGCCTCGACCCAGATCCGCAGGTCGCACACGTCGCGGAACCTGCGGTGCAGCGCGCACACGCCCTCGACCACCACGACTCCCTCGGGTCGCACCACCCGCTCGTCCGGGAACGGTTGCTGCCGGTCCCAGTCGAAGCCGCGGTAGCCGGCCGCCTCACCCCGGGCGAGCGGCCCGAGCACCTCGCGCTCGAGCCGCGAGAGCTCGAACTCGGAGCCGTTCCAGAACTCGTCCGTGGAGACCACCTGTGCGTCCTCGACCGCGGCGGCGAGCGTCGACTTACCGGCGCCGCCGCAGCCACCGATGCCGACGAGGGTCACAGCGCCGCGCGGGCGGAGAGCCCGGATACGCTCCTGCGCGGTCGCGGCGTCCACCGGCATGACGCTACCCTCTGGGCGATGGCCAAGCTACGTCTCGGCGGGATGGCTCTCTCGAACGGCGTGCTCGTGCACGGGCCAACAGCCTGGGCGTGCGCGATCCGGCTCCCCGACGGCCGCATCAAGGTCGCCTCGGCACCGAAGAGCCGATTCGCGGCGCACGTCCAGCAGCCCGTCCTCCGCGGCCCGGCGCGGCTCGCCGAGGCCTTCGCCCTCCTGCCCCAGGTCAGACGCCGGCTGCCGGAGGCACGCTTCGCGTTCGAGCGCCCGGCCGTGATCGCGGCCACCCTCGCAAGCGGCTTCGTGGCACAGTCCGTGCGCCGCTCCCGCCGTCTTGGCGGGCTTGCCCAAGAGCTCGTGGCCGGAGCTGTCTCGCTTGCTCCGGCCGCCCTGGCGCTCTCGGGGGGCGAGCTCGCCGCCTACCACGGGGCCGAGCACGTGTCGATCGGGAGCTACGAGCACGGCGGCCGCGCGACGAAGGAGCACGAGCGCTGCGGCACGCACCTCGTCGGGCCCCTGCTTGCCGCGCTCGCCGCCGGCAACGTCCTCGCCGCCGCCGCCCCCGCGCGGCTGCGGCGCCCTGCACGGCTTGCGGCGACCGTCGGTGCCGTCGGCGCAGCGGTCGAGGTCTTCTCGTGGATGAACCGGCACTCCGGGCACCCACTCGCCCGCGCCCTGGCGCGGCCGGGCCACGAGCTGCAGAGCCGCGTCGCCACCGCCGAGCCGTCGCCGGAGCAGCTCGAGGTTGCGAACGCCGCGCTCGCCGCCTGCCTGGAGCTCGAAGCGTGAATGTGATCGACCGCTCCCGGCGTCTCCCTCCGGAGATCTTCGATCTTCCCGTCGAGAAGATGCGGGAGGGCTACTACACCGACGCGTACTTCAACCACACGCGCAACGCGCTGCTCGCCGACGGACGCCACCCGCGTGTGGTCATGCAGGCATTCCAGAAGAAGCGGGCGGTGCTCGGGGGCATGGACGAGGCGATTGCGATCCTCAAGCTCTGCGCCGACGAATGGGACACGCTGACGGTGCACGCCCTCCACGACGGCGATCGCATCGAGCCGTGGGAGACGGTGCTCACGATCGAGGGCGACTACACGCTCTTCGCGCACCTCGAGACGGTCTACCTCGGCACACTGGCGCGGCGGACGCTGATCGCGACGAACACGACGCGCGTGCTCGAGGCGGCGAACGGCAAGCCGATCATCTTCATGGCCGCCCGTCACGATCATCACCGGGTGCAGACGGGCGACGGCTACGCGGCGTTCGTGGCCGGCGCGCTGATCGGGGCTCCCGTCGGGGTCACCTCGGACGCGCAGGCCTCGTGGTGGGGCGGCCGCGGCATCGGCACGGTCCCGCATTCGCTGATCGCCGCGTACGGAGGCAACACCGTGCTCGCCGCGACGAAGTTCGCCGAATGGGCGCCGCCCGACTTCAACATCGTCGTGCTCGTGGACTTCGAGAACGACTCCGTGCGCACCGCGCTCGAGGTTGCGCGGGCGCTCGGCCCGCGGCTGTGGGGCGTGCGGCTCGACACCTCGGGCCAACTCGTCGATCGCTCGCTGTGGGACGAGCTGGGCGACTTCGATCCGCGCGGGGTCAACGAGCGACTCGTCTGGAAAGTGCGCGAGGCGCTCGACGCGGACGGCTTCGAGCGCGTGAAGATCGTCGCCTCGGGCGGCTTCACCGTCGAGAAGATCGAGGCGTTCGAGGCGAAGGGTGTGCCCGTGGACTCGTACGGCGTCGGCTCCTCCCTGATCCGCGGCGAGAACGACTTCACGGCGGACATCGTGCTGACGGACGGCCGTGAGTCGGCGAAGGTGGGGCGGCGCTTCCGGCCGAACCCCCACCTCGAGCTCGTGGAGTGACCGTGATCCTCTGGGACGTGGATACGCAGGTCGACTTCATGCTGCCGGAGGGCAAGCTCTACGTCCCGGGCGCGGAGGAGACCATCCCCGCGATGGAATGGCTCGTCTCGGCGGCGCGCGCCGCCGGCGTCGTCCACGTCGCCTCGGCCGACGACCACGAGCTGACCGATCCGGAGATCTCGGACGCGCCCGACTTCCTCGACACCTACCCGCCTCATTGCCTGCGCGGCACGCGAGGGGCGGCGAAGATCGCCGCGACCGAACAGTCCGATCCGCTGCCGCTCTCGCTGGCGCCGTACCCACCGCGGCTCGTGCCCGGGCTCGTCCGCGGCCGCCGCGAGCTCCTGCTGCTGAAGAAGAGCTTCGACGTCTTCACCAACCCGAACGCGGAGGCCCTGCTCGCGGCGCTCGACCCCGACGAGATCGTCGTCTTCGGTGTCGCAACCGACGTATGCGACGACGCTGCGATCCGCGGCTTCCTCGCGCGCGGCAGGGCGGTGAGCTTCGTCGAGGATGCGGCCCGAGGCCTCTCGGAGGAGCGTGTCGCGGCGTGCACCGCGGAGTGGCGCGAGCGCGGCGTTCGTTTCACGACCGTCGGCGAGGTCGTCGCGCGGCTTCCGTGATCGTTCCGCCGCTCGTCGTCCGAGCCGGCCAGGAGGACGCCGTCCACGGACCGCTGCTCCACGTCCTCGCCGGCCACATCTCCGCCGGGAGGGTTGGAGAGCGAGGCACCGGCTCATCGGCCTGGCTCGCGGCGGCGCTCGCACCCGGGATCCCACTGTATGCGGTCGCTCCTCCTGCGGCTCTTGCCACCGATCCCGATGTCCATGCGGTGGACCGGCTCGACGGTGAGGCTCCGTATGAGCTGCTCGCGCTGGAGGGTGCCGAGCCTGAGGAGGCCCTCGGCCTGCTGACGCCGCGGGGCCTGGCGGTCGTGACGGCTCCGGGCGATCCGGCCGCCTGGCTCGGCCACCCGGAGCTCGCGGCCGCGGCGCTCCCGGACGGGACGATTCTCGCCGTCCGCGCCATGTGACTTCAGAGGAGCTACCCTGCTGCCGATGAAAGGCCCGGATGCCTGACGTGGGTCAGTTCCTGCACGAGGCGGGTCAGTGGACACTGACCTGGCTGCCGCTGATCTTCTTCGGCCTGATCATCTACCTGCTCTGGCGGACCCTGCAGTACATGCCACGCGTCAAGCCGAGCAAACCGGAGGCGAGCTCGGGCTCGACGGTCACCTGGGGCGACGTCGCCGGGCTCGAAGAGGCGAAGGCCGAGCTGCAGGAGGTCGTGGACTTCCTGCGCAACCCGCAGCGCTTCGAGCGGCTCGGGGCTCGCGTGCCGAAGGGGATCCTCCTCTACGGCCCGCCGGGCACGGGGAAGACGCTGCTCGCGAAGGCGGTCGCGAACGAGTCGGGCGCCCGCTTCTACTCGCAGAGCGCGTCGGCCTTCGTCGAGATGTTCGCCGGCCTCGGCGCCTCGCGCATCCGCAAGCTCTTCGCCGAGGCGCGCAAGCACGCACCGTCGATCGTCTTCATCGACGAGCTCGACGCCGTCGGCACGTCGCGCTCGGGCACCGGCTTCAATCGCGAGCACGACCAGACGCTGAACCAGCTGCTCGTCGAGCTCGACGGCTTCGGCGAGCGCGACCAGGTCGTCGTGATGGGCGCCTCCAACCGGCTGCAGGACCTCGATGCGGCGCTGCTGCGCCCGGGGCGCTTCGACCGCCAGGTGCTCGTCTCCCCGCCGGATCTCGCCGGGCGCGAGGAGATCCTGCTCGTGCACAGCCGCGGCAAGCCGCTTGCTTCCGACGTGGACCTCAACTTGATCGCGCGCCAGACGTCGGGTCTCACGGGTGCCGATCTCGCCAACATCTGCAACGAGGCCGCGATCTTCGCCGGCCGCGAGGAGCGCACGACGATCATGCAGCGCGACTTCGAGGGCGCGATGGAGCGCGTCGTCGCCGGACTCCAGCAGCGCCGCGTCGTCACGGAGAAGGAGAAGCGGATCCTCGCCTTCCACGAGGGCGGGCATGCGCTGATGAGCCACCTGATGGGGGGGCTCTTCCCGGCCCAGAAAGTGACGATCGTGGCCCGCGGCCAGGCGCTCGGCTACACGCTGAACATGCCGACCGAGGACCGGTACCTGCACACGCGGGAGGAGTTCGTCGACCTGATGAAGGTCTACCTCGCCGGGCGGGCCGCCGAGCAGGTCGTCTTCGGGCGGATCACGAACGGCGCCGCCAACGACCTCGAGCGGGTGACCGAGCTCGCGCGCTCGATGGTCTTCGAGTACGGCATGTCCGAGGTGGCCGAGTCGCGGACGATGCGGGCAGACAACTACGCGCTCTCCGAGGCGTCGAAGCGGCTGCGCGACTCCGAGCAGGCGCGCCTCACCGACCACGCCTACAGCGAGGCCCAGAGGCTGCTCGTCAAGCACCGGGCGGCCCTCGACCGGCTCGCCCACGGCCTGCTGGAGAAGGAGACGCTCGTGCGCGAGGAGATCCTCGCGCTGCTCGAGGGCGTCGAGCCGGAATCCCACGCCTCGGAGACGGTCGGAACCGTTCGCATCCTGGAGAATCACCCGCCTGCGGCGGCCGATTCTCTATGACGGTTCACGTAAGGCGGGTGCAGGGACGCTTCGTCGCTCCACCCTCGGCGCCGAAGCCGTAGCCAAGGCGCCTCTCTAGAGGAACGGCCGCCGCAGGCGGGCGTTCGTCTAGCATCGAAGCGATGCGCGCCCGCGGGATCCACCATCTCGGCGTCGCCGTGCCGGACCTGGACGAGGCGCTTGCGACGTACCGTCGCCTTTTCGCGGCGGAGCTCGAGCACCGCGCGGTGGTCCCGCACATGGGTGTCGAAGCGGCTGCGGTGCTGATCGGCGATTCGCGCGTCGAGCTGCTCGCGCCGACCGGCGAGGACACTCCGGTCGGTCGCTTCCTCGCCAGCCGCGGGCCGGGCATGCATCACGTCGCCTACGAGGTGGAGGATGTCGCGGTCGCGCTCGCCGAGCTCGTGGCCGCCGGTGCGCAGCTCGTCGACGACGTTCCACGCCCGGGTCTCTTCGGCCTGGAGGTTGCATTCGTCCATCCCGACGCCGTTCACGGCGTCCTCACGGAGGTGGTATCGGTTGGCTGACGTCGATTCCGTCCGCGTCGAGATCGGCTTCGACGGCGGCCAGGTGATGAGCGCCCTCGTGACCGTAGAGGCGGCGGATGCGCTCGAGCGCGCCCTCTCGGCGAGCGCCTCCGGCACGCTCGCCCTCGACGCCGAGGACGGCCGGTACACCGTCGCGCTCGCGCGCGTCGTCTACGTCAAGCGGTTCGCGCGCGAGTCGAAGGTCGGCTTCGGGCTCTAGATGCCGCTGGACGTCGGGATCGTCGGTCTCCCCGGCGCCGGGAAGACGACGCTGTTCACGGCGCTGACGAAGGCCGGCGCCGGCGGCGACTACGGCAAGGAGCACGTCGGGATGGCCGAGATCGCCGACGAGCGGCTGGAACGGCTCGCGGCGCTCGTCGGCGCCCGCAAGGTCACGCCGGCCACGATCCGGGTCGTGGACGTTCCGGGCACCGGCAAGGAGCTGCTCGGCAACCTGCGCCAGGTGGACGCCCTGCTCGCGGTCGTGGACGGCTTCTCCGCGGCTGCGAACCCCGCCCGCGACATCGAGACGCTGATGCTCGAGCTGCTCGTCGCCGATCAGGATCACGTCGAGCGCAGGCTCGAGCGGGTCGAGAAGCAGGCGAAGTCGGGCGACGCCACGCTGCGCAAGGAGGCCGAGCTGCTCCGCGACGTGCTCGCCCACATCGAAGCGGAGAGGCCGCTCTCGGAGTACGAGGACGGGCTGCCCGCCGAGCTCGAGCCGCTGACGACCAAGCCGCTCCTCACGATCGAGAACGGCCCGGGCGGGATCGATTGCAAGCTCGAGGCCGAGCTGTCGGAGCTCCCCGACGACGAGGCGGCCGCCTATCGCGACGGCGGCCCCTCGGCCCTCGACGAGATCGTGCGCAGGTTGACCGAGGCGCTCGATCTGATCACCTTCTTCACGGCGGGCGAGAAGGAGACGCGCGCCTGGACGCTGCGCCGGGGACAGTCCGCGCTCGACGCGGCCGGAATCATCCACTCCGACATCGCGCGCGGCTTCATCCGCTGTGAGGTGATCCGCTGGAACGACCTGCTCGAGTGCGGGTCGCACGCCGAGGCCGCCCGCCGCGCCCTCCAGCGCCTGGAAGGCAAGACGTACGTCGTCGAGGACGGCGACGTCCTGAATATCCGCTTCAACGTCTAGGCGTGCTGTAACCGCTTAACCCCCGATTAACGCCGTCGAACCACCCGCTGCCTACACTCACGGCATGGCGGGGATCGAGGCTGTCCCGAGCTCGCCGGACGGGCGGCTCGCCCGCGCCGGAGCGATCGCCGCGCGCTTCCTGGACAACATCGAAACCGTCGTCTACGGCAAGCAGGACGAGATCAAGCTCGTTCTCAGCGCGCTCGCCTGCGGCGGTCACGTGCTCTTCGAAGACGTGCCCGGCACGGCCAAGACGGTGCTCGCCCGCGCGATCGCCGGCTCGCTCGACGGCGGTGTCCCGGCGCGCATCCAGTGCACCCCCGACCTGCAGCCGACCGACGTCACGGGGCTCTCGATCTACGACCAGCGCACACGCGAGTTCGAGTTCCGGCCCGGGCCGATCTTCGCCAACGTCGTCCTCGTGGACGAGATCAACCGCGCGATGCCGAAGACGCAATCGGCGCTGCTCGAGGCGATGGCCGAGCGGCAGGTGACAGTGGACGGCGAGACGCGACAGCTGCCCGAGCCGTTCCTCCTGCTCGCGACCGAGAACCCGATCGAGCACGAGGGCACCTTCCCCCTCCCGGAGGCCCAGCTCGACCGCTTCTTCCTCAGGACCGCACTCGGCTACCCCGGGCTCGAGGAGGAGCTTCAGGTGATCGACGACCAGCGGCGGGAGCACCCGCTCGAGCGCCTACGTCCCGTCATCGGCGTCGCCGAGGTGCGGGAGCTCCAGCATGCCGTCGGCGACGTGTACGTCCATCCTCTCGTCGAGCGCTGGATCGTCGAGCTCGTGCGCGCGACGCGGCACCTCGAGACGGTCGCGATCGGGGCGTCGGTGCGCGGCAGCCTCTCACTCGAGCGGGCGGTGCGGGCCTGGGCGCTCCTCGACGGTCGCGACTACGTCACGCCCGCCGACGTCGAGCGGCTCTTCCTGCCGGTGCTCGGGCATCGGATCGTCTTCACTCCGGCGCTGCTGGCCGAGGTGCGGCGCGTTGGTTGGGAGCGCGCGCTGCAGGGTTTCCGCGACGAGTGTTTGCGCGTTGCGCCGCCACCGGCGCTCGAGCTTTCGGCCACCGAGGGCTGACGTGGCGCTGCGCGAGCTGACGTTCCCGCTCGTTCCTCGCCGGCGGCTCGTCGGGCTGGCCTTCGGCGCCATGCACAGCGCCCGTCGAGGCACCGGCTCGGACGTGGCCGGCTCGCGCCCGTACGTCTCCGGAGACGACGTGGACGCGATCGACTGGGCGGCGTCCGCCCGGCTCTCCTCGGCCCGCGACACCGATCAGTTCATCGTCCGCGAGCGCTTCGCGGAGGAGGCGCCGCGAGTGGTCGTCGTCTGCGACCGCAGGCCCGAGCCGGCGCCGCCGGCACCCGAGCTGCCCTGGCTGCGAAAGGCGGAGGCGATGCGAACGGTCGCCGAGCTCGTCTCCGAGAGCACCGCCAAGGCGCGCGGCTTCGTCGGGTATCTCGACTTCGCCGAGGGTGCCGCGCGGCCGTTCTGGCGACCCCCCGGAGGGCATGCCGAGGCGTGGACGATCCAGGAGCGTCACCTCAACAGCCCGGACGCTACGGGCCCGGCTGACGGGGTCACGCGTTCGCTCGACTTTCTCGCGGGCCACCGACGCTCGGTCCCTGCCGGCAGCTTCGTATTCGTGCTCTCGGACTTCTTCGCCCCGCCGCCGCGGGCGGCGTGGGCGCGAGCGGTGGAGCTGCGCTGGGACCTCGTCCCCGTCGTCATTCAGGATCCCGTCTGGGAGCAGAGCTTCCCCGGCGTGGACGGCGTCGTCGTGCCGTTCGCCGGCGGCCCGCGGCCGGTGCGGCTCGTCCGGCTCACGCGCGCGGAGGTGCTGGAGCGCAGGCGCGCCAACGAGGAGCGTCTGCGCGTCCTCCTGGCCGACTTCCGCACGCTCGGAATCGAGCCGATCCTCGTCTCCCGGAACGATCCCGAGCACGTCTTCCAGGTGTTCCTCGGCTGGGCCGATGAGCGCCGGTTCCTGCGGGGGCACCTCTCATGAGCCGCGGGACCGGGGTCGCTGCCGCCGCGGTTGTCATCGGTCTTGCTGCCGCGCTTGCCACGCTCGCCCTGTGGGATGGCACGACGGTCGTCACGCCGGCTCCGTCGGCGGAGCAGACGGTCCGGGTCGAGGCTGCCGTTGCGCCGCGCGTCTCCCTCTTCGGAGACCCTGTGGTCGCGAGCGTCGACGTGCTGTTCGACCGGCGCGTCGTCAGACCCGAGTCGGTCGGCATCGATGCGAGCTTCGAGCCCTGGAAGCAGCAGGGAATGACTTCCCCGGCGCGGTCGGAGTCCGGAGACCTCATCCGGCTCACCTACCGGATCACGCTCACGTGCCCGACCATCGAGTGCCTCCCGTCGGGCTCGGTACAGCAGCTCCAGTTCCCGAGCGGGCAGGTGCACTACGGGTTGCAAGCACGGCGCGGGCGGGTCCTCGACACCTTCACGTGGCGACCCTTCCAGGTCGTCTCCCGCGTGACCGAGGAGGAGGTGGCCGGCGCGCGCTGGCGCGCCGACCTGCGCGCGCTGCCCGCTGTCTCGTACCGGATCTCGCCGAGGACGCTCGGTGTGCTGCTGCTCGGGGCTGCCGGCCTGCTCGGCCTCGCCGGCGTCCTGCTCGCGTTTCGCGCCTTGCCCCCTCGAGCCGGGTTCGCCGCAGAGCAGGACGCCGCGGATCCGCCGACGCGGCTCGAGCAGGCTCTCGAGCTCGCCCGGGAGACCTCGGCGGCCGACGGCGGCTCACCCGAGGCGCGAACGGCGCTCGAGCGGCTCGCCCGCGAGCTGGACGCAGAGGGTCTCCGGCGCCGGGCCGACGAGGCACGGCGCCTCGCCTGGTCGCCGGCCCAGCCCGCGCGGGCGGACGTCGAGGCGCTCGCCGTGGCCGTGCGTGGCGAAGTCGGGAGGATCACGTGACGGCCGCCACGCTTCCGGTCCGCCGGCGCAGAGGGATTCCGCTCGCCGACTCCTCCGCGCTGCGCAGGCCCGCTCGCCGGACCTCAGCGCTGCGGCTCGGGCTCGCGCTCGCGCTCCTAGGGCTCGCGCTCGGCGCGCTGCTCGTCTCCCGCGATCTGCGCCCGCGACCGAGCACGTACCTCGCCTCGGGCAGCGGCGCCGTCGTCCTCGACCTTTCCACGAGCGTGGATCCACAGCGCTACCGCCGGCTGGCGCGCGTCCTGAGCACGCTCGTCGCGACGAACCAGCGGCTCGGCCTCGTTGTCTACTCCGATGCCGGGTACGCGATGCTGCCGCTCGGTACGCCGGGCGAGGAGCTGCGGCCGCTGCTGCGTTTCTTCGAGCCGCCGGCAGGGCAGGGCGGCGCCGCGCGGCAGCAGGGCTTCGGCTACCTCCAGAGCCCGTGGGCCGGGACGTTCCGCGGGGGCACGCGCATCTCGACCGGACTCGTCGTGGCGCGACGGATGATCGGGCTCGAGGGCGCGGGCGCCGCCTCGGTCCTGCTGGTCAGCGACCTCGACGACTCGCTCTTCGACGTCGGCACGCTGACGCAGGAGCTCGTGCGCTACGAGCACGAGGGGCTCGGCCTCCGAATCGTGCCGCTCTTCCCGGCGGAGGACGACCGGGAGCTGTTCGGGCGGCTCGCCGGCCACGACGCGTTCGTGCGCAACGACGAGCTGCTCGCCAACAGCCGGCTCGAGGAGCAGCGGACGCTCGTCGGCTCCTTCCCCGTGCTGCTCGTCTCCGTGCTCGCCGGCTTCCTGCTCCTGCTCGCCGGCAACGAGCACGCCTGCCGGCGGCTCGCGTGGTCGAGCCGGAGGGCGTCGTGACCCGCGGGCGCCTGCTCGCCGTCGCTTCGGCATCCTGCCTCGGGCTCGCGCTGCTGCTCGGGCTTGCCGGGCTCGACGCGCTCCGCTGGCGCGGGCAGCTCGAGCGTGGAGACGTCGCGTTCTCGGCCGCGTCGCCGCCACGCTCGTGGGCTGCCGAGACGCGCCTGCCGGCCGGGCTCACCCGCTCGCTGCTCGGCGTCGCCGACGACCTCTCGGCGCGCGAGGCGGTCCGGCGCTTCGACATCGCCACGCCGTGGCGGCCCGCGCGCAGCCAGCACGACCTCGCCTTGCGCAGCGAGGCGGAGGCCGCTCTCGCCCGCATCGAGCGCGGCGGGGGCGACGCGGCGCAGCGTGCCCACGCGGCCCTGCTCCGCGGCATCCTCTCGTTCGAGGAGGCTCGCGGCGACCAGCAGCAGGCCGGCGTGCTGCTACGCCGCGCGCTCGTCGAGTTCCGGACGGCGGCGCGGCTCGATCCCGCCGGCGACGATGCCAGGGCCGACGTCGAGCTCGTGCTCCGGCTCCTCCAGGAGGCCGCGGAGGGCGCGTCCGCCGGCGGTGGTGGCGAGCGGCCGAACATCGTCGCGAGCGGCGCGGGCGCCGCGACGAGCGGCAGCGGCTACTAGCCCCGCGTCATGCACGTCTCGTTCCTCACACCGCTCGGAGGGCTCGTCGGGCTCCTCGCGCTCGCCGCGCTCGCCGCGCTGTACCGCGCCGAACGGCGCAGCCGGGCCCTGGCCGCCGAGCTGGGGCTGGCGCCCGCAGGATGGTCGGCTGCGCTCCTTCCGGCTTTGGCGCTCGTCCTCACCGGCGTCCTCGCGGGTCTCGCCGCCGCGCAGCCGGTGATCTCACGCAGCGCCGCTCGCAGCGGGCGGACGGACGCCGAGGTCGTGGTCGTGTTCGACATAACCCGCTCGATGCTCGCCCGCACGAAGCCGGGTGAGCCGACGCGGTTCGATCGCGCCCGAGCGATCGCGAAGGCACTGCGCGCCGCGTTTCCCGACGTTCCGTTCGGCGCCTCCTCGCTCAGCGACCGGCTCCTGCCGCACCTCATGCCGACGACGAGCGCGAACGTCTTCACCGCCACGCTCGACCGCGCCCTGGGCATCGAGCGCCCGCCGCCCGACCGCTCGGGCGGACGCGTAACCGCCCTCGGCGCGCTGTCGGCGCTCGCGACCAACAACTTCTTCGGCGAGGGCTCCCGCCGCCGGCTCGTCGTCGTGCTGACGGATGGGGAGAGCCTGCCGGTGGATGTCGGTACCGTGCGCGCGCGGCTCTTCCGCGGTCGCATCGTGCCCTTCTTCGTTCACGTCTGGGGTCCCGACGAGCGGGTCTTTACGCCCGCCGGCACGGCGGAGCGATACCGCCCGGATCCCGGCAGCGGCCCGCTCCTCGACGACCTCGCATCCGCTCTCGGGGGCCAGGTCTTCCAGGAGGGCGAGGGCTCCGCCCTGGCGGCCGCGGCCCGCTCGGTGCTCGGGAGCGGGCCGACCGGAACGCAGGGGCGGGAGCTCTCGTCCCTGCAGCTCGCCCCGTACCTGCTCGCCGCGCTGCTGCTGCCGCTCGGGCTCCTGCTCTGGCGGCGGAACCTCTAGCCGGTGCCGACGGGCCGCGTCGCGGCGACCGCGTCGAGCTGGTTCGCGCTGTAGAGGACGGCCGCCTCGGCGGTGCGCGCCGCCTGGCGGTCGTGGTGGCAGGCCACGATGTGCAGGAGCTCGGCGCGGGCGGCCACATCCAGCGCCTCGCCTCGCTCCTCGATCAGCCGCAGGCCGAGGTGAACGTGGCCGAGCAGCTCGCCCTCCTGCGTCGGCCGGAAGGCCGGGCCGCGGCCGAGCTCGCGCGTGCGGCCCATGTCGTGGAGGAGCGCACCGGCGAGGAGCAGGTCGGCGCGCAGCCGCGGATGGAGCTGGGAGACCTCGCGGCAGAGCGTTGCCACGCCGACGGTGTGCTCGAGCAGGCCCCCCGCGTAGCCGTGGTGGCCGTCCGCACCGGCTGCGGGCAACGAACGGAGGGCTTCTCGCAGGCGCGGGTCGGAGAGGAAGAGCCCGACCGTGGCGGTGAGGCCGGCGTGGCCGATCTCGCCGGCGAGGAACTCGAGAAAGCCGTCGAGCTCGTCGGCGTCGCGGCGCAGCTGCGGCGTCAGGGCGCCCGGGTCAGCCTCTTCGGCGGCCTCGATTCCGTGCACCCGCAGGGTCAGGCGGTTCTGGTAGCGCTCGACGCGGCCGAGCACCCGGACCGCGTCGCCCTCGGCGAAGCGGCGGTCGAGCAGCTCCACGTCGTCCCACACGCGCGCCTCGATCCGTCCGCTCTGGTCGACCAGCTCGAGCGCGAGGTAGGCGGCGCCGGCGCGGGTCCTCAGCCGCTGCTTGCGCGCGACCGCGAAGACGCCCTCGACGACACGGTCCTCGGCCAGCTCGGAGATCGTGCTCACCCCCCGAGTCTAGGGCGAGGGCCTGATGCTACGCTCGCCCGGCATGGCCGTCGTCCAGCCCTTCCGGGCCGCGCGCTACGACGAGACGAGCGCAGGGCCCCTGGACTCGCTCGTGGCGCCGCCCTACGACGTGATCTCCGCCGGCGAGCGGGAGCGGCTGCGGGCGCGCAGCCCCCACAACATCGTGCGCCTGACCCTGCCGGACTCCGACGATCAGGCCGCGCGGGATATCGCGTCGTGGCTGGGGAACGGAGTGCTCGTCCGTGACGAGGTGCCTGCGGTGTGGGCGCTGGCGCAGGACTTCGTCGGCCCCGACGGTGTCGCGCGCCGGCGCGAGGGGATCGTCGCGTCGCTGCGGGCCGAGCCGTACGAGCGCGGCGTCGTGCTTCCGCACGAGCGTACGCACGAACGACCGAAAGAAGGGCGGCTGCGCCTGCTGCGGGCGACCCGGACACAGCTCGAGCCGATCTTCCTCCTCTACGACGGACCGTCGCCGGTGCGGCCGCCGGATCGGGAGCCCGACCTCCAGGCCGAGGGAACGCGGCTCTGGCGGGTCGTGGGCGCCGCCGACTCCGTCACGGCCGCCCTCGCCGAGACCCAATTGCTGATCGCCGACGGCCACCACCGCTACGAGACGGCGCTCGCCTTCCACGCGGAGGAGGAGACTCCGGAGAGCGCGTTCCTGATGGTTGTGCTCGTCTCGACCTCGGACCCCGGCCTGACGATCTTCCCGACGCACCGGGTGTTCACCTCGCCGCGCTCTCTCAGAGGGGAGCGCCTGGCGGCTCCGAGCCTCGAGGCGGCGCTCGCCGAGCTGGAAGCCACCACTCCCGAGACCCCCGCGGCTGTCGAGGTGACGCGGGACGGCGTCGTGCTGGTGACCGGCCGGCCTGGGCAGCTCGACGTCGAGCTCGTGGACACACTCGGCCACGCGGACATCTCGTATACGCCGGACCAGGACGAGGCGGTGCGGCGTGTCGCCGAGGGCGAGGCGGAGGTCGCCTACCTCCTGCGGCCGACGCGGATCGAGGACGTCTTCGCGGTCGCGCGCCGTGGCGAGGTGCTGCCGCAGAAGACGACCTACTTCTACCCGAAGCTCCTCTCCGGCCTCCTCCTGCACCCGTTGTGAGCCCGTGGCTGGAGACCTGCCGGGGCGCCGCGGCCGACATCGCCGGCGTGCTCGCGGCGCTGCCGACGCGGCTCGAGCGCGAGCCGGTGATCGGTGCGGGCGAGGGCGGCGACGACACGACCGCGGTCGACGCCGCCGCCGAGCGGGCAGTCGTTGCCCGGCTCGAGACCCTGCACGCGAGCGGCGTCGACTTCACGCTCGTCTCGGAGGAGCTCGGCGAGCGGGTCTACGGCGACGGCGGCCCGTGGCGGATCGTCGTGGACCCGATCGACGGCTCGAACAACGCCAAGCGCGGGATCCCGTTCTTCTCGCTCTCGATCGCCGTCGCCGGCGGGCCTGCGCTCGCGGACGTCGTGTTCGGCTACGTCTACGACTTCGGCACCCGCGAGGAGTGGACGGCAACCCGCGGCGGCGGCGCCTTCCTCGACGGCCGAGCTCTCGGCGTCGTGCGGCCGAAGGGCACGATCGAGATCCTCTCCTTCGAGGCGACGACCACCGCGTTCGTCGCCGAGCGCGCGCCGGGAATGGTCGGGCTCGCCGAGCGGCTGCGGGTGATGGGCTCGCTTGCGCTCTCGCTCTGCCATCTCGCCGCCGGCCGGGTGGACGCGGTCTGCTCGCTCAAGCCGGCCCGCTCGGTGGACATCGCCGCCGCGGCGCTGCTCGTGCGCGAGTGCGGCCTGGCGATCGAGCTCTTCGACGATCCGCCGTTCGCCGCCGGCCCGCTCGATCTCGGAGCCCGCTCGCGCGTGGCGGCGGCGGGCACGCCGGAGCTCTGCGAGCGGCTCGCCGCCGCCTTGCGCTGACGCCCTTTCCCTCCGATCCTCCGCCGCTTAGAATGGGGCGATGCGGGTTGGCGCACTCCTCCTTCTGGTCGCGGCTCTCCTCGGCGGCTCGGTCGCCGGCTCGGCACATGCCGTGGGCATGCTCAAGGTGACGATCTCGGCTCCCGTGAAACCGAAGGTCAACGTTCCGTGGGCGTACTCGGTCAAGGTCGTCGACGCGAGCGGCAAGCCGGTCGCGGCCAAGCTTTCGCTGGTCGTGATCGACCCTCTCGGCACCGCCCACCCGGTCGAGTTCTTCAAGAAGAAGGCATTCGTCACGAACGTCGCGATCAAGGGCTCCTTCAGCGACAAGATCATCTGGCCGCCCGCCTCGGTCGGCTACCCGCTGAAGCTCAAGGCGACGGCGAAGGCCGGTGGCGTCACCGCGAGCAAGATCTTGACGCTCACCGTCAAGTGAGCGTCGCGGCCGGCGGCGCCGAAGTCGCGGTCGAGCACGTCCGCAAGGCCTTCGAGGGCGGCGTCATCCGCGCGCTCGAGGACGTCAGCCTGCACCTCGACCCCGGCGAGTTCGTTGCGCTGACCGGGCCGTCGGGTTGCGGCAAGAGCACCCTGCTCAACCTCATCGGCGCGCTCGACGGGGCCGACGGCGGCTCGATCGTCGTCGCCGGCGAAGACCTCGCGCGCCTGCACGACGATGCCGAGTACCGGGCGGGGACGATCGGCTTCGTCTTCCAGTTCCACCACCTGATCCCGACCCTGAGCGCGGCGGAGAACGTGCAGGTGCCGATGCTCGGCCGCGGCCTGGGCAGGAAAGAGCGCAGGCGCCGTGCGAAAGAGCTGCTCGCCGAGGTCGGCCTCGCGCCCCGCGAGGACATGTATCCGGCGACGCTCTCCGGCGGCGAGCGCCAGCGCGTCGCCATAGCCCGTGCGCTCGCCAACAGCCCGAAGCTCGTCCTGGCAGACGAGCCGACGGGCTCGCTCGACTCCAAGACGGGCCTGCAGATCGTGGAACTCCTGCGCCGGGTCCGTGACGAGCGCGGCACGACGATCCTGATGGTGACGAACGACGATCTCGTTGCCGGCCATGCCGACCGCGCGCTGCGGATGCGGGACGGCCGCGTCGAGGACGTCACTCGTGCCGCAGCGCCTGTATCGGCGTGAGCTGCACGGCGCGTAGCACCGGGTAGATCGCCCCGATCAGCGCGACGCCGAGCGCGAAGACGAGCCCCCAGATCCAGACGGCGGCGGTGAAGCTCGGCACGATCAGCGCCGAGACCGTGGCGCGGCGCGTGAACGCCTCCGCCCCCGCGACGCCCACTCCGATCCCGAGCCCCAGGGCGATCAGGCAGATCCCGATGGCCTCTCCGACGATCATGCTCGCGATCCGCCGGCGCCGCCAGCCGACCGCGCGCAGGATGCCGATCTCGCGTGTCCGCTCGAAGACCGACATCGCCATCGTGTTTGTGACGCCGACACCGCCGACGATCAGCGCCACGAGCGACATGATCCAGCCGACGTTGACGATCAGCCTGCTCGACGTGTCGATCTTGACCGCCCGGCCGGGCTCGGTGACGGCCGTCAGGTTGGGGAACCTCTGCTCGAGTCGCTTCGCCACGACGTCCGGCCGCTCGCCGTGGCGCACGATCACGCCGACCGTCGTCACCTCACCGGGACGTGCCGCGAGCGACTGGACGACGTTCAGCGGCAGCGTGGCACCGATGTCCTCGAAGCGGTTCCCGCTGTGGTAGAGGCCGACGACGGGGAAGCTCCGCTTCCCGATCGTGAGCGTGCCGCCGAGCCCGACGCCGTTGATCTTGGCGAAGCTGTCCCCGACGATCGCCTCCGAGCGCCCGCGCGGCCTCCGCCCTTCGACGATCACGAGGCGCTTGATCGCCAGCTCGTCCGGGTCGAGGCCGAAGACGAGGCTCGACTCCTGCCCGTTGACCGTGGTCACGAACACGAACACCTTGGCGGTCTCTGCCACTCCCTGGACGGAGCCGACGCTTTCCGCGAGCGACTCCGGCAGAAGCGAGCGCGTGAGGTCGGAGATGCCGCTCTGGAAGACCCCGAAGTCGGAGCGGCCGACGTGGATCAGGTCGCCCGCCGTCTTGCGGACACCGGCCGTGATCGAGAGCAGCGCGACGATCAGCCCGACGCCGATCGAGACGCCGAACGCGGTCAGGATCGTCCGCGCAGGGCGGCGCATGAGGTTCTTCCAGACGAGGCTCGCCCAGGTCACGGGGCCATCTTCGGCCGGAACGGCAGGTCAGCGCAAGGGGCAACCGCCGGAGACCCGCTCGCTGCGGGCCTCCGGCGAGCGGAAACGGTCGTTCTTAGGCGAACGCCTGGAAGAACGTCGGGAACGTCAGCACGAACCCTGCCGCGACCAGCACCGCTGCGGCGACCAGGATCTGGCGCAGCTCCGGGTTCTTGTCCTTCCAGAGGAAACCGAGCAGGGCCCACGAGGCGAAGAAGGCGATCACTCCGAGGATCGTCTTCCCCATCAGCGGACCGACGCTGTCGTTCCACTGGAGCCAGCTCTTCATCCCGCTCGAGGCCTCGGCCCACGTTGTGAAGACGCCGAGCACGAACGCCCCGATGCCGGCGCCGAGCAGTGCCGCGGCGGCAGGCCCCGAGGCGGGCTCTGCGCCTCCCTGGGAGGCGGGTGTCGTGGTTTGCGTGTCGACCATGTTGTCCCTCCTCCTCTACTTGACCGCGGCAGCCTTCGTGATCAGCGCGCCGAAGAGACCTGCCACGGCGGCTGTTGCGAAGGCACCGACGAAGACGACCAGCACGATGCTGCGCAGCTTCGTGTTCCTGGCGAGCGACGCCCCGTAGTAGACGACGAGGAACGCTGCCACCGTTGCCAGCATCGGCGAGATCCAGGCGATGTGCTCCTTCCACTCCATCCCGAACTCGTGCCAGTCGGCCGTGTCCGGGTTGGCGAGCAGGATGGATTTGGCGCTCGTCGGTACCGCCTCCCGGTACCACGGGTAGACGATGTACGTCCCGGTGATGACAGTCGCCCAGGTGGCCACGGCCATCGCGACAATGCCGATCTTGAGGCGACGCATCCGCTCGGCGAGACCGGCAGGTGTCACGAACTCGGAGCGGAGGCTCCACAATCCGGCCAGCCCACCCGCGAACGCGAGGAGGAACGCGGTCCCGATCACCATGCCGTGGATCAGCGTCCAGAACTCGCGGTTCGTCAGCTCCATCGGCCCTCCCTTCGGTTGCCAGACCTGGGAGCGATCGTCACGAGTGTTACAGGTGTCGCCCATCGGGACAAGTGCCGCTTGTCTCAAGTCGAGATTCACGGAAACCCGCCGCTGGTACTCTCACCCACGTGAGTCCGGATCGCGACGCCGTCCTGAAAGCGCTCGAGCTTGTCATCGACCCGGAGCTCCAGCGCCCCGTCACCGAGCTCGACATGGTGCGGGACGTCGAGATCGACGGCGGCGACGTGGCGGTGACGATCGCGCTCACCGTTGCGGGCTGCCCGTTGCGCAACTCGTTCCAGGAGCAGGTGGCGGCGCACGTCGGCGCCGTTCCCGGCGTGACGTCGGTACGACTCGCCTTCGACGTCATGAGCCCGGACGAGAAGGCGGCGCTGACCACGAAGCTGCGCGGCGGCCGGGCGGAGAAGTCCATCTCGCTCGACCCCGGCACGCGCGTGATCGCTGTCGCGAGCGGCAAGGGCGGTGTCGGCAAGTCGTCGCTCTCGGTCAACCTCGCCGCCGCGCTCGCGGGCCTCGGCGAGCGCGTCGGGATCCTCGACGCCGACGTCTATGGCCATTCGATCCCGCACATGCTCGGCATCAGCCAGAGGCCGATCGTCGTGGACAAGATGATCGTGCCGCCCGTGCGCAACGGGCTGAAGCTGATGTCCATCGGCTTCTTCCTCGAGGACAACGCACCGGTGATGTGGCGCGGCCCGATGCTGCACCGGGCGCTCGAGCAGTTCCTCTCCGACGTCCACTGGGGCGAGCTGGACACGCTCGTCGTGGACATGCCCCCCGGCACGGGCGATGTCTCGATCTCGCTCGGGCAGCTCCTGCCGAATGCCGAGGCGCTCGTCGTGACGACGCCGCAGCCGGCCGCTCAGCAGGTCGCCGTGCGCGCCGCGCAGATGGCGAAGCACACCGGGATGCGCCTGCTCGGCGCTGTCGAGAACATGTCCTGGCTCGTCGGCACCGGGCAGGAGGTCTTCGGCTCGGGTGGCGGGCAGCAGCTCGCCGATGAGATCGGCATGCCGCTGCTCGCGCGAATCCCGCTCGACCCGGCGTTGCGCGAGGCGGCCGATGCGGGAGTGCCGGTCGTCGAGTCGGATCCCGAGAGCGAGGCCGCGCGCGCGATCGTCGGGCTCGCCGAGGCGGTTGCGGCGACGCGGCAGCGCCCTGCCGGATTCGTCAGGGCGCTGCCGCTCGTCTCGTAGCGCGCTTCCTAGTGGTCGTCCCCGCGCTTCTTCGCCTTCACGAGCACCCACGCGCTCTCGATCTGGGCGCACGTCATCTCGACGGAATCGCCCTTCACGACTGACGGGCGCTCCGAGGTGGCGCCGATCGCGCACGTCTGCACGGCACCGCCGTCACGCGGCTTGACCGAGATGGACGTATCCGAGACGGCGTCGACCGTGCCCTTGACCGTGAGGCGAACGCTCGAGCCGGCGGGCTTGGCGGTGCACGGCTTGCCCGCGAGCACGGCTGCGCTCGTCGACGAGCCCGTGCCGAGCTTGCCGTCGGTGAAGCCGCCAATGCGGGTCCAGCCGGCGGTCATGCTGCCGAGCAGGGCGGAGCCGCGATGGCCGGCCTCGCCGTAGACGAAGCCGTCGAGGGCGCCGTCGGAGTTGACAGCCCACAGCTTCGCGTACGAGCGGGTGTCGCCGTCGCCGATCTTCAGCCGGCCCTCGAGCCAGCCGGTCTTGGTCGTCGTGTTGTAGACGCTGGTGACCTTGAGCTCGACAGGGCCCGCGAGGCTCGGCTCGGTGCTCGCAGCCGCTCCGGCGTAGGTCGCCTTCACGATCTCGTAGGCACCGTCGGCGCCCGTGCAGGCGCGAGTCTCGGTCTTGGCGGCGGTCGTCGCCGCGAACGTGGCCGATACGGCCTTGACTCCGGTGCTGCTGCCCCCTGAGTCGGCGACGGCGACGCCTGCAAGTGCGGCGGCGAGCGCGACGAGGATGGGGATGATGATACGGCGCATGTCGTTTCTCCCTTGTTTGGTCGTACCCAGGTGGAGATGCCGGCGCGCCCGTCAACTTGCTTTGCTGCGGTAAGCATCCTGTGAGGATTCGATGAAGGCCGCCGCTAGACTCGCCGGGTGCTGCCCGAGGAGGTGCTCGCGCGGATTCGCGCGCTCGGCTTCGCCGAGGAGGCCGCGGCGCTGCTCGCCGACCACTTCCTCGACGCCGAGCGGCGGGGCAAGCTCGGCCATGGTCTCGCGCGGCTGCCCTTCCTGGAGTCGCTGCCCGGTCTCGACCCGCAGGCCCGGCCGGAGCGTGTCGCCTCGGGACCGGGGTTCGAGCGCTGGGAGGCGCGGGGCGCGCTCGGCTACCTGACGCTGGCGGCGATCTGCGCGGCGGTCGAGGCCGACCCTCCCGCTCCCGCGCGGGTGATCGCCGCGGGCGACTGCTTCCCGACCGGCGCACTCGGCTACTGGGTGCGCCGGCTCGCACGGGCGGGCCTCGTTGCCGTGCTCACCGCGACCTCGCCTGCCCGTCTCGCCCACCCCGGCGGCGGCGAGCCGCTCGCCGGCACGAACCCGCTCGCCATCGGCCTCCCGAACGCGGGCGGCGAGCCGATCGTCGTGGACGTCTCGATGGGGGCGGTGACGTACGGCGACGTCCTGAGCGGAGCGGCCGCGCCGGAAGATCTCGTCCCCTTCGGCGGCAAACAGGCCCACAAGGCGTTCGCGCTGGCCGTCGGCCTGCAGGGGCTCGTCGAGTCGTTCGTCGGTGAGCGCTTCGGCGCCGTGCTCCTCGTCGCGCAGCCGGAGGAAGCCGGCTTCGCAGCCCGCCTGCGCGAGCGCGCGGCCGGGCTGCGGCTGCCGGGCGACGCTTAGCTGGAAAGCCGCCGCAGCTCGGCGAGCACGACGGGATCGATCGCGTCCTCGCCGTCCACGCGCTCCTCGAGGTTCTCGACGCCGGCCCAGTCGGCGAGCCGCTCGAAGCCGAGGTGCGCGAGCCGCTCGGCGAGCTCGGCACGCAGCTCCTCGGCGACAGGCACCCACTCGGAACGCGGGGTCCTGCCGAAGATCGTTTCGTGGAGGCCGTAGAGGCGGCGCAGCTCCTCGATCGGTGCGGAGTGGTCGTCCACGCGTAGATCGACGAGGGTGTCGGAGAGGTGGGCGTACCCTCCGTCGCGCTCCGCGACGAGCAGCGCGGCCGACTGCTGGCCGCGGCTGTCGCCGCCGGCGGCCTGCGCGGCGGCGAGGCAGTCGAGCAGGCGTATGGCGAGCGGTCTTCCGGCCGTTGCCTCGAACGTCTGTGCGAGGGCGTCCACCGTCTCGCCGGAGACGAGGATGTTCCCCTGGGCCGCGTAGCAGGGCCCGGTGCGGCCGCCGGCCCAGGCGTGGCACTCGGAGCCCGTGAAGGTCGAGGAGCCGCCGCGTGCGTCGACGACGCCGAGCTGGCGCTGCTCGCGGCCCTCGTCCGCGGTGGTCAGCCGGGCGACGACCTCCTCCGCGCCGAGCCCCTCGCGCAGCAGAGCCAGCCCGTCGGGCCCGTAGCGCGGGTTCGCGTACGACTGCGTGGCGACCGCACCGGCCTGCGGCTCGGCCCACGGCACGACCGAGCCGACGGCGAGGAACTTCGACTGCGTCGCGACGCCCCACTGTCCCGCTTCGAGGTCGCACGCGACGATCGAGTAGGTGCTGACCGGCCTAGCCGTAGGTCAACTCCGTCAGATCGAGGTCGAGCAGGTCACGGTGGCCGGTGGGCACGAGCACGCACGCCACCTCGGGCCGCGCGAGCGCCGTCTTGACCGCCTCCAGCGTCGAGGCGCGCACGACCACGGGCGTTCCGGCCTCGTGGGCGGCGTGGAGCTGCTCCCCGTCGTCCACCGAGTCGAGCACGAGCGCGCCCTCTGCGTCGAGCTCGCCCTCGACCGCGATCTCCGGCACGCGGCGGCCTGTCGCGCCGAACCAGCGCTCCCTCACAGCTCGATCGTCTCCCCCGGCGCCGGGGCGAGGATCTCGACGCCTGCGGGCGCGAGCTTTTGCAGCGCCTCCGGCGTTCCGGTCAGCAGCGGGAACGTGCCGTAGTGGCAGGGGACGCAGCGCCGCACGCCGAGCAGCTCGAGCGCGACCGCCGCCTCCCGCGGGCCCATCGTGAAGTGGTCACCGATCGGCAGCACGGCGAGGTCGGGCTCGTAGATCCGGCGGATCAGGGCCATGTCGCCGAAGACGTTCGTGTCGCCGGCGAAGTAGATCGTGAAGCCGTCTTCCAGCTCCAGCACGAGCCCGCACGGCTCGCCGAGGTAGGTTCCGTCGTCGGCGCTCGAGGAGTGGTTGGCGGTCGTCAGGCTGATCGCGATGCCTTCGACGGTGACGGTGCCGCCTTTGTTCGGCGCCTGCGCCATGTTCGCCTCGACGCCGTGCCCGGCAAGCCAGCCGCGCACCTCGACCTGCGCGATCAGCGCCGGCTTGAAGCGTTGCCAGAGCGCCACCGAGTCGCCGACGTGGTCCGAGTGCCCGTGTGTGAGCGCGATCACGTCGATGCGCTCCGGGCGCTGCTCGGCCTCCGGGCACGTCGGGTTGCCGGCGAGCCAGGGGTCGATGTAGATCCGCTTGCCCCTCGGGGTGTCGAGCCGGAAGGCCGCATGCCCGAGCCAGGTGAGTGTTCTCGTAGTCATGCCTCGGAGAGTAGAGGAGGTTCGACGGACGCGGCGAACTCCGCGCGCATGACCATGCGAGTCACCACCGTCTGTCTCGTCCTGCTCGCCGCGCTCGCCGACTCTGCCGGCTGGCACGACCTCGGCTACGTGGCTCTCGTGGGTGCCGTCCCGGCGGCTGCGATCGCCGCACTGCTCGGCTTCGGCGACCTGCTCGAAGAACGCGGGCACGAGCCCGCCGAGCACGTGCAGGCGCTCCTGCAGGCCGCTGCGCTCGCGCTCATCCTGCTCGCCGCCGCCGTGCGCGCCCCGCTCCTGAACCAGGATGGCATTCCTGCGCTCGGGATCACCGCAGTCGTCGGCTGCCTCATCGTCTTCGCGGTGCAGGTGCTGTTGGCCGGCTGGGTCGCGCTGCCGCGCGAGCGCCTGCGCACGTCGCTCCGCGGCCGCTAGGCGAGACCGAGCAGGCGCGGGACCTCCGCGATCTCGCGCGCGAGGTGGGCGCCCGGCGGCAGTTCGCCCCCGCGGGCCCCGGGCATCCAGACGACAGCAGCGAGGCCCGCGCGCAGGCCGCCGAGGACGTCGTTCTCGAGGGAGTCGCCGACCATCGCCGTCTCCTCCGGGGCGGTGCCGAGCAAAGTGAGCGCGGCGACAAACGCCGCTGCGTCCGGCTTTGCCGCCCCGATCTCGCCGGAGATCGCGATCGCGTCCAGCTCCGGCGCCAGCCCGGAAACCTCGAGCTTGCGCCGCTGCAGGAGCGACGGCCCATTCGTCAGCACCCCGAGGCGCAGCCCGAGCGCGCGCAGGGCACGCAGGGTCGCGACGGCGTCGGGGAAGGGCACGAGTTCCTCGACCACGCGCAGCTTGGCGGCGGTGTAGCTTCGGAACAGATCGTCATCCACGCTTGCCCAGGGGCTGAGCGCGTCCGTGAGCCGGCGGCGGCGGAACGTGTGGAAGTCCACGCGTCCCGCGGCGAGCTCGCTGTAGTGACCCTCGAGCACGTCCAGGTAGCGGCGGCGCAGCTCGGCGCGGTCGATGTCCGGGACGTGTTCGGCGATCACGGAGACGACGTCCTCCCACACACGCTCCTCCACCCCGGACGAGTCGGCGAGCGTGTCGTCGAGGTCGAAGAGGATGCCGCGGAGCGGCCGCGAGCCCACTTCTAGAGCGGCAGCGCCGCGACCGCGTCGCGGGCGACGTCGATCAGGGGCTGCACGAAGAAGAACGAGCCGACTGTGACGGCGAGCGCCAGCCCGACGGCGGCCAGGAGCCACGGGTCGCGCGGCGGCGAGCCGCCGGCGACGGCCAGGCCGGCCGCAGGCGAGCGCATGTACAGCGCCCGAACGACGCCGAGGTAGTAGTAGAGGCTCACGGCGGTCGCGACCACGCCGACGACGATCAGCCACCACCAGCCGGCCTCGTAGGCGGCCGCGAACACGTAGAGCTTGGCGACGAAGCCGCCGGTGAGCGGGAAGCCGGCGAAGCCGAGCATGAATGTCCACATTGCGACGCCGAGAAATGGCCGTTCCCAGCCCATCCCCGCCAGGTCGTCGAGCGTCGCGGCGCGGCCGAGCTCGCGCTCGCGGGCGGCGACGACGGCGAAGGCGCCGAGCGACATCGAGCCATAGGGAATGAGGTAGTACAGAAGGGCTCGCCCGCCGAGCTCGTTCGCGGCTGCGATCGCGATCAGCATGAAGCCCGCGTGCGAGACGGAGGAGTAGGCGAGCAGCCGCTTGACGTTCGTCTGGACGAGCGCGGCGAGGTTGCCGATCGCCAGCGAGGCGCAGGCGAGGACGGCGACGGCGACCGTCCATAGGTGCTCCTGCTCGGGGAATGCCACCGTCAGCACCCGCAGCGTGAGCACGAGCGCGACCACCTTGGTCGCCGCTGCCATGAAGCCCGAAATCGTGGTCGGCGCGCCCTCGTAGACGTCAGGCGTCCACATGTGGAACGGCGCCGCCGAGGCCTTGAAGCCCAGCCCGGTGATCAGGAGCGCCAGTCCGGCGAGCAGCAGCTCGTCACCCGCGAGCCCCTGCGCCGAGACGGCCTCGGCGATCGAGCCGAGGCCGAGCTCCCCGGTCGCCCCGTAGACGAGCGCGGAGCCGAAGAGCAGCAGCGCCGAGCCGAACGAGCCGATGATCAGGTACTTCAACCCTGCTTCGAGCGACGTCGCGCGGCCGGAGTCCATCGCGCAGAGGATGTAGAGGCAGATCGAGAACCACTCGAGCCCCAGAAACAGCGTCATCAGGTTCGAGGCCGAGACGAGAAAGATCATGCCTGCACCCGCGGCGGCGAGCAGCGAGTAGTACTCGCTGCCGTGGGCGCGCCGCCGCTCGCCCCAGGCGATCATCGAGGCGAGTACCCCGGCGCCTGCGATGAGGATCTGCGCCAGCGCGGCCAGCCGGTCACGCACCATTGACTCGGCGATCACCGTGCGCGCCGTCTCGCTCTCCCCGAAGACGACTCCGGCGAGGATGCCGGCGCTCACGAAGCCGGCTCCCGTGATCAGGGCGGCGAAGCCGCGCCGGATCGAGCCCGGCAGGAGCACGGCGCCGAGCAGCGCGAGGCCCGAGGCGCCGAGCAGCGCGAGAACGGGCGAGAGGGCGAGCCAGTCGACGTTGGGCGTCGGGATCACTTGAGCACGTCCGTGACGAAGGAGTGGGCGGTGATCGCCGCCGGCCAGGCGGAGAGCGCGAGCAGGCAGGCGATCAGCGGCACGATCAGCGCGAGCTCCGCCGGGCGGAGGTCGAGCGCCGCGCTCGGCACCGCCCGCCCGCCCCGCTCGTGCAGCACCGCCGAGATCAGCCGCAGCATGTACATCGCCGCGAGCAGGATCCCGGTCGCGCCCACGACCGCCCAGCCCCAGCCGACCGAGTAGACGCCGGCGAGGATGAGGAACTCGCCCGCGAACGCCGCCGATCCGGGTACGGCGAGCGCGATGATCCCGGTTGTGATGAGCACGGTGGCGAGGGCGGGCCGTCCTCGCGCCATCCCGCCGAGGTGGGCGAACTCGCCGGTTGACGTGCGGCGCTCGATCGTCGCGGCGAGGAGGAAGAGCGAGGCGGAGACGAGGCCGTGGGCGATCGCCTGCAGGATCGCGCCGTCGGCGCCGAGGTCGCTGAACGCGAAGAGGCCCATGGTGATCAGGCTCATCTGGGCAAGCGAGGAGTACGCGATCACGCCGCGCAGGTCCGGCGCGCGGAAGGCGAGCAGCGAGCCGTAGACGAGGCCGAACGCGGCCAGCGCGAGGATCGTCACCTGGAAGTCGTCCGCAGGGCCCGGGAATTTCGCGATCGCGATGCGGATGAAGCCGAAGACGGCCGCCTTCGAGATGACGCCGGAGAGCAGCGCCGCGAGCTCGGGCGGCGCTTGCCGGTAGGCGTCCACGAGCCAGCCGTGGAACGGGAAGAGGGGCGCCTTGACCGCGAAGGCGACGGCGAAGCCGAGAAAGACCCAGTCGTTCTCGGAGACGCCGGACTCCACGAGGTCGAACGTTCCCTGCGAGAGGCCGAAGACGACGATCGAGGCCAGCATCAGCAGCGAGCCCGCCATCGTGTAGACGATCAGCTTGACGGTGGCGGCCACACGCCGCGGCCCGCCCCACACGCCGACGAGGACGTAGAGCGGGATCAGCATCGCCTCGAAGAAGACGTAGAAGACCAGCAGGTCCTGTGCGGTGAAGACACCGACGGTCGCGCCGAGGAGGAACAGCATCAGCCCGAAGTAGGCGCGGGGCCGCTCGCGCCTGGCCCAGCAGGCGTAGCCGATCGCGGCTGCAGCGACGACCGTCGTCAGCCCGGCGAGCCAGAGCGAGAAGCCGTAGAGGCCGACGTGGTACGACACGGAGAGGTCGCCGAACCAGCTCGTGCGCTGGTCGAGCTGGAGACCGCCGGTAGAGAAGTCGAAGCGGCCGAGGGCCGTGATCCAGAGCGCGACCTCGGTGAGCGCGACGAGGAAGGCGAGCGGCCCGAGCAGGTGTCGCGCCACGGGCGCGACCCAGACGAGCATGGCGCCGGCCAGGGGCAGCAGGATGAGAGCGGTCGTCACAGGCTCACTTCACCGAGACGAAGACGACGAGGAGGATGGCGGCCGAGACGGCGATCGCGAGCACGTAGCTCCGGAGGAACCCGGTCTGGGCCCGGCCGACGGCAGCGCCCGCCTCGCGCGCCCCGAGCGCGACCCCGGCGATCGAGCCGTCGATCAGCGGCTGCTCGACGGCGCCGCGCCAGAACCGGGCGAGGCCGACGGCGGGCCGGTAGAAGAGCGCGTCGTAGAGCTCGTCGAAGTAGAGCTTGTGCTCGAGCAGCCGGCGCAGGAACGGCGCGTGGGGCACGGTGCGGCGGCGGGCGGCGTACACGAGCCACGCCACCCAGATCCCGGCGAGGCCGAGCGAGACGGCCAGCACGCTCGTCAGGTAGTCCTGCCCGGTCGAGGGCTCGACGAGCGGCTCGGCGACCGGGTGCAGCCAGTCGCCGAAGACGTGCCAGAGGCCGGGCACCTCGAGCAGCCCGCCGACGGCCGCGAGCACGGTGAGGATTCCGACCGGCACCGTCATCGAGCGCGGCCCCTCGCCGTGCCCGTGGCCGTCCGCGTGCTCCGCGACGAGGCCGGACGGCTCGCCCCAGAAGACGAGGAAGAGCATCCGGAACGTGTAGAGCCCGGTGAGGAAGGCGCCGGCCAGTCCTGCGACGAACAGCACACGGCCGTAGCCCCCGCTCGCCAGAGCGGAAGCCAGAATCGCGTCCTTCGACCAGAAGCCGGAGAGCGGCGGGATGCCGACGAGCGCGAGCGAGCCGACGAGGAAGGCGAGCGACGTCCGCGGCATGGCCTTCCTCAGCCCGCCCATGCGGCGCATGTCCTGCTCGCCGGCGAGGTGGTGGATGACGAGACCGGCGCCCATGAACAGCAGCGCCTTGAAGAAGGCGTGCGTCATCAGGTGGAACATCCCGCCGCCGTACGCGCCCAGCCCGGCGCCGAGGAACATGTAGCCGATCTGCGACATCGTCGAGTAGGCGATCACACGCTTGATGTCGGTCTGGACGAGCGCGACGAGGCCGGCGGCGAGCAGGGTCGCTGCGCCGAGCCCCGCCGCGAGGTCCTGCACATCGGGGGCCAGCTCGAAGACGGGATGGGCGCGCACGATCAGGTAGACCCCGGCCGTCACCATCGTCGCGGCGTGGATGAGGGCGGAGACCGGCGTCGGTCCCTCCATCGCGTCCGGAAGCCACGTGTGCAGCGGCAGCTGGGCGGACTTGGCGACAGCGCCGCCGAGCAGGCCGAGCGCGACGAGGTTGACGGTCGTGGACGACAGCCCCTCGGCGCCGGCGAACGCGCCCGCGAAGTCGAGCGTGCCGGTCTGCTGGATCAGCACGAAGAACGCGAGCGCCATCGTCGCGTCTCCGACGACGTTCATCACGAATGCCTTCTTCGCGGCGGCGACCGCCTGCGGCCGCTCGTGCCAGAAGCCGATCAGCAGGTAGGAGGCGAGGCCGACGAGCCCCCAGCCCACGAGGAGGAGAAGGAAGTTCCCCGCCTGTACGAGCAGCAGCATCGAGAAGACGAAGAAGGCCATGTAGGCGAAGTAGCGGCGCTCCTCCTCGTCGCCCGCCATGTAGCCGATCGAATACCAGACGATCAGGCCGCCGACGCCGGAGACGATCAGCATCATCACGGCGGCGAGCGGATCGACGAGGAGCGAGAGCCCGACGTCGAAGCCGCCCGCGGAGAGCCACGTCCACGCGGTCGAGAGCTGCGCGCGCTCCTCCGCGTCCTTGCCCGCGAGGGCGGCGAAGGAGACGAGCGCCCCGGCGAAGGCGACGAAGACGGAGAGCGTCGCGACGATCCCGGCCGTGCGGCGGCTGATCCGCCCTCCCGCCAGCGTGATCGCGAGGCAGCCGGCGAGCGGGGAGAGCAAACAGATCCAGGCGCCTGCGGTCACATCATCCCTTCAGGAAGTTCAGCTTGTCGACGTCCAGCTCGAGCCGGCCGCGCGCGATCGCCACGATCAGCCCGAGGCCGACGACGACCTCGGAAGCGGCCACCGCCATGACCGCGAGCGCGAAGATCTGACCGTCGGCGCCGCCGTGGTGGCGCGCGAACGCGATCAGCGTGAGGTTCGCGGCGTTGAGCATGATCTCGAGCGAGAGCAGCACGATCAGCGGGCTGCGCCGCAGGAGCACGCCGAGGGCGCCGATCCCGAAGAGGGCGCCCGAGAGGGCGACGTACCAGGAGATCCCGGGGCCGGTCATCCGTCCGTCTCCGTGGTCTCCCCGAGCGCGAGCACGATGCCGCCGACCGCGGCCACGAGCAGCACGATCGAGGTGATCTCGAACGCGAGCAGGTGGTCGGTCAGGAAGAGCGAGCCGATCTCACCGGGGCTTCCGAACGAGCGCTCGATCGTCGCCGAGGCGGCGAGGCGCCCGCCGGCCTGCAACGCGGTGACGACGACGATCTCCGCGAGCAGCACGAGCGCCGCCGCGACGGCGCCAACCTGCGTCCACGTGGGACCGCCGCGGCGGGGTGCCGCCGCGCGACCGCCGAGGTACGCGATCACGAACAGGAACATCACCATCACCGCTCCGGCGGAGACGAGTACCTGCGCCGCCGCGAGGAACTCGGCCGACGCGAGGAGGAACAACGCCGCGAGCGAGCCGAGGTTCCCGATCAGCGCGAGCGCCGAGTAGAACGGGTTCGTGGACAGGACGACGGCGACGCCGGAGCCGAGGCACGCTCCCGCTGCGATCAGCCACACGGCCCAGACGAGGAAGGAAGCCACCTAGGACCGCGCCTTGTAGGCCGGGATCGGGGTGTCGTAGGCCTTCGGGTCCTCGATCTGCACCCGCTTGATCGGAGGTGCGAGCAGCATGTCCTTCGTGTAGATGAGGTCGTCGCGCGAGTACTCGGAGAGCTCGAACTCGTTGCCGAGCGTGATCGCGTCGAACGGGCAGGCCAGCTCGCAGTAGCCGCAGAAGATGCAGCGGCTGAGGTTGATCTCGTAGATGCGCGCGTAGCGCTCGCCCGCCGAGACGCGGTTCCCCGGCGTGTTCTCGGCCGCCACGACGCGGATGCAGTCGGACGGGCAGGCCGCCGCGCAGAGCGAGCAGCCGACGCACTTCTCGAGCCCGTTCTCGTGGAGGTGGAGGCGGTGCCGGCCGCGGAAGCGCGGATAGAGCACGACCTTCTCCTCCGGGTACTGCTGCGTCAGCGGCTTCTGGAAGATCTGCCGGAAGGTGACCGCGAAGCCCTTGACCGAGCCGACCGGGTGCACGCCGATCCTCACGCGCCCCCCTCGCCGGCGCCGGCTCCCGCTGGGCAGAGCCCAGCTCCGCCTGCGCCTGACGCCGCTCGCGGCGCCGTGCTCTCCAGGGCTGTACTCCCCGTACTGTCCCCTCCGGCCCGGCACCGCGACCGGCGCCCGAGGAACCCGCGTGTGCTGGGAGTTGAAGCAGGGCAGTTCATACGGCCACCACGACGATCGCGGTCACGACGGCGTTCAGCGTCGCGACGGGCAACAGGACCTTCCAACCGAACTGCATCAGCTGGTCGTAGCGGAGGCGCGGCAGGGTCGTCCGGATCCAGATGAAGAGGAAGATCAGCGCCCCCAGCTTGAGCAGGAACCAGACCGGTCCGAGCGGCGCCCAGGGCCCCTGCCAGCCGCCGAGGAAGAGCGTCACGGCCAGAGCGGAGAGCGTGATCAGGTTGATGTACTCGGCCATCTGGAAGAGGCCCCAGCGCATGCCCGAGTACTCCGTGTGGTAGCCGGCGACGAGCTCGGAATCGGCCTCGGGCAGGTCGAACGGCGCGCGGTTCGTCTCGGCGATGCCGGAAAGGAAGAAGACGGCGAAGCCGACGGCCTGCGGCACGATGTACCAGACGGAGTCGATCTGAGCGTTGACGATGTCGGTGAGCGACAGCGAGCGCGCCATCAGCACGACGCCGAGCACCGAGAGCCCGAGCGAGACCTCGTAGGAGACGAGCTGCGCGCACGTGCGCATCGAGCCGAGCAGCGCGAACTTCGAGCCCGAGGCCCAGCCCCCGACGATGAACCCGTAGATGCCGACCGAGCCGAGGGCGAAGACGAGGATGAGCGCGATCGGGACGTCGGCGACCTGGCCCGCGATGTACGTGCCGCCGACCGTCCAGCCCTCGCCGAACGGGATCACCGAGAAGGCCGAGAGCGCGGTGAAGGCCGAGACCATTGGCGCGCCGATGTAGAGGACGTCGATTGCCGCGGCCGGCGCGAACGCCTCCTTGCGGATCAGCTTGAGCAGATCGGCGAACGGCTGCAGGACGCCGTACGGGCCGGCCCGGTTCGGGCCGTACCGGCGTTGCATGCGTCCGATCAGCTTCCGCTCGGCCAGGGTGAGGAAGGCGAAGGCGCCGAGCAGGAGGTTGACCATCACGGCCGCCTTCAGCGCGCCCACCCACCAGGTCTCGACGACCGCCGCGATCACGTCTTCAGCACCTCGATCTCACGGTGCAGCTCGCCCGCGTGCTCTGCGGCGATGCGCGCGACCCCGGCCGCGAGCGTGCCGTCGACGCGGGCGCGCAGCGTCACCGATGTGCCGTTCGATCTCGCCGAGACGAGGTCGCCGTCCGCGATCTGCCGCCGCGCGGCCTCCTCGGGCGCGAGCGCGAGCTCGGCCTCGGGCCGCTGGAACTGGAGTCCGGCGACCCGCTCCACGGCGGGGCCGGAGAAGAGCGGCCGGTAGCGGAGGAGGCGCAGGTTGCCGATGAAGTGCTCTCCGGCGGCCGGCGCAGGAGTCGTCGCAGGCTCGGCACCGGCCGGCGGCGGCTCGTAGCCGATCCGCGCCGGCAGCGGCGCCTGCTCGCCGACGGCGGCGAAGGCGATGTCGCCGTACAGCTGCGCCGACAGCTCGGCGAAGACGCCCGCCGCGTGTGCGGAGACCTCGACGTCGAACCGGGCGGCAAGCTGCGAGATCCACTCGAGCTCGTCGGGAACCGGCGGCATGACGGCGCGGCGCAGGCGCTGCAGCCGCCCCTCGAGGTTCTGGAGCGTGCCGTCGCGCTCGAGCGCCCCCGTCGCCGGAAGGACGAGGTCGGCCCAGCCGACCGAGAGGCCGTGGAACATCGTCAGCGCGATCACGGCGTCCGCGCGCTCGGCGAGCGCCCGGACACTCGGATCGGCGGCCGCGTCGTCTCCGGAGACGATCAGGAGCGCGATCGGCTCCGGGCTCTCGCCCTGCTCCTCGTCGGAGGCGGCGGCCCAGGCCTCGGCGACACCGCGCGCGTTCGCTGTGGCCGGCAGGTGGAAGGCGCCGCAGCCGGGCTTGTCCTCGAAGCCGAGCGCGTGGGCGAGCTCGGCGAGCCGCGCGCCACCCCCGCCGCCCGACCCCGACCAGATCAGGATGGCCCGCTCGGACTCGCGCAGGCGCGTGCCGAGCTCGTGCGCCGGCCCGGCGAGCTCGCGGCAGACGCGGGCGGCCGCGCCGGGATCGACCTGGACGTCACCGGCCGGCGAGATGGTGATGACCTCGGTGCCGCGACGGCCCGCCGCCTTCAGCCAGAGGTCGACGATCGGGGCTCGGTCGACGACCCGGTCGTCGCCGACGACGACGACGAGCTGCGCCTCCGCGATCGCCGACAGGGGGACGGAGAAGGCGTGGAGCGCATCCGAGGTCGCCTCGGGCAGCACCGCGTTGTGCGCGCCGAGCCCGCCGCGCAGCAGCCTGCCGAGCGCGTAGGCCAGCTCGACGGGCTCCGAGCCCGACAGCGCGGTCACGATCCGTCCCTGGGCGCCGCGCAGCAGCCGCTCGGCTTCGCCGAGCGCCTCGTCCCACGAGATCTGGTCGAAGCCCAGGCGGCGCACGCGCTTGAGCGGCGCGACGATCCGGTCGTCGGCGTACAGGTACGGGAACGTGAAGCGGCCCTTGTCGCAGAGCCAGCCGCCGTCCACCTCCGGGTGGTTGCGCGAGAGAATTCGCTTCACCTTGCCCTCGCGCGTCGTCGCGGTGACGTTGCAGCCGACCGGGCAGAGCCCGCAGACCGTCGGCACGTTCTGGATCTCCCACGGCCGCGCCTCGAAGCGGTATTGCGTCGAGGTGAGCGCGCCGACCGGGCAGAGCTCGATCACGTTGCCCGAGAAGGCCGCGCGGTACGGCTCGTCCTCGAAGGTCGCGATCTGCGAGAGCGCCCCCCGGTTGACGGCGACGAGCTGGCCGTCCTCGGCGATGTCGCTCGAGAAGCGCGTGCAGCGGTAGCAGAGGATGCAGCGCTCGCGGTCGAGCGCGATCAGCGGCGAGACCGGGATCGGCTTCTCGAACGTGCGCTTGGCGAAGGTCATCCGCGTCCGTCCCGGCCCGTAGCGGAACGTGAGGTCCTGGAGCGGGCACTCGCCGCCCTTGTCGCAGACCGGGCAGTCAAGCGGGTGGTTGACGAGGATGAACTCGAGCGTGGCGTTCTGGCCCTGGGCCGCCTTGGCCGACGACTGGGCCGTCTTCACGACCATCCCGTCCTGGGCGGTCAGGGTGCAGCCGGCCTGCAGCTTCGGCACGCCCTCGACCTCGACGAGGCACATCCGGCAGGCGCCGGCAGGCGCCCCGAGCCGCGGCTCGTAGCAGAAGACCGGGATCTCGATCCCGGCCGCGGCGGCTGTCTCGACGATGCCCGTGCCTTTCGGAACCTCGACGGTGCGGTCATCGACGGTGACCTTGACCATCTCGCTCACGCGGGCACCTCGCCGGTGTCGCGGTGCCGGTCGACCGGGGCGACGAGGCCGGTGAGCGGCGAGTCGTCGCGCATCGGGCAGCCGTGCTCGAGGTGTGCGCGGAACTCGTCGCGGAAGCGGTCGATGTAGCTTGCGACCGGCATCGCGGCCGCGTCGCCGAGCGGGCACAGGCACTTGCCGAGAATGCGGTCGCAGACGTCGAGCAGCAACTCGAGATCCGCTTCCGTCGCGTGCCCGTCCTCGATCCGGTGCAGGAGCTGCACCATCCAGCGTGTCCCCTCGCGGCAGGGCGTGCATTTGCCGCACGACTCGTGCTGGTAGAACTGCGCGACGCGCAGGCCGAGTTGCACCATGCAGGTGCGGTCGTCGATCACGATCACCGCGCCGGAGCCGAGCATCGAGCCGACCCCCGCGATCGAGTCGAAGTCGAGCCCCGTGTCGAGCTGGTCGGCCGTGAGCACCGGCACCGACGAGCCGCCGGGGATGACCGCCTTCAGCTCCCGCCCGCCCGCGATCCCGCCGCCGAGGTCGTAGATCAGCTCGCGCAGCGTCGTCCCGAGCGGCACCTCGTAGTTGCCGCCCTTGACGACGTTTCCGGAGAGGGAGAAGACGCGCGTGCCGGCGGAGTTCGCCACGCCGAGCTTCGCGTACTCGGCGCCGCCGAGCTCGAGGATCTTCGGGACGGTCGTGATCGTCTCGACGTTGTTGATCAGGGTCGGCGCCGCGTAGAGCCCCTGCACGGCCGGGAACGGCGGCTTCGAGCGCGGCTGGCCGCGCTTGCCCTCGAGCGACTCGAGCAGCCCCGTCTCCTCGCCGCAGATGTAGGCGCCGGCGCCCCGGTGCAGGACGACCGTCACACCGCCCAGCAGTCCCTCTCCACGCGCCTCGTCCAGCGTCCGCCGCAGGATCTCGAACTCCGCCAGGTACTCGCCCCTGATGTAGATGAAGACGTGCTGCGACTGGATGGCGTGCGCCGTGATCAGGCAGCCCTCGACGAGGCGGTGGGGAACCGTGAACATGATCTCGCGATCCTTGAAGGTGCCCGGCTCCGACTCGTCGGCGTTGACGACGAGGTAGGTCGGCCTGCCGGTGCCCTTGGCGAGGAAGCTCGCCTTGCGGCCCATCGGGAAGCCCGCTCCGCCGCGGCCTCGGATCTCGGCGGCGAGCAGCTCGTCCAGCACCTGCTGCGGCTCGAGGCCGCGCGCCCGCTCGAGCATCGCGTAGCCGCCGATCGCCCGGTACTCGCCGATCCGAGTGAGGTCGCGGCCCTCCTCCGCCCCGGCGAGGACGATCCGGCGGCGCTCGTCAGCCATTGCGCAGCTCCTCGACGATTCCGGGAACGTCGGCGGCGCCGACGCGCTCGCGGTAGCGGTGGTCACAGGCGACGACGGTCCCCCAGCCGCAGCCGCCGGCGCACTCGACCGTATGCAGGGTGAACTCGCCGTCGGGAGTCGTCTCGCCGGGCGCGATGCCGAGCTCCCGCTCGAATGCCTCGAGCACCTGCTGGGCGCCGACGAGCGCGCAGGAGACGTTCGTGCAGACCTCGACGAGGTGCTTCCCGATCGGCTCGAGCTGGAACATGTCGTAGAAGGAGGCGACCGAGCGGCAGTACGCCGGCGTCTCGCCGAGCGCGTCGGCGACCTCGCGCAGCGCCTCCGGCGAGAGCCAGCCGTAGTGCTCCTGTGCGAGCCGGAGTGCGGGCAGCGTCGCCGAGCGCGCGCCCGGGTACAGGGCCCGCGCCTCCTGGATCGCCTCGAACAGGGAGGTCGCGCTCACCGGTCCGTGTCCCCCATGACCGAGTCGAGCGAGCCGACGACCGCGATGAAGTCCGCGATGTAGGCGTCGGTCATGCACGTCGCGGTCGCCTCGAGCGCGACGAGCGAGGGCGCGCGGAACTTCACGCGCCACGGCTTCGGGCCGCCGTCCGAGCAGACGTAGACCGCCGACTCTCCGCGCGGCGACTCGATCGCGACGTAGACCTCGCCCTCGGGCACCCGGTAGCCCTCGGTGACGATCTTGAAGTGGTGGATGAGGGACTCCATCGAGGTGTGGAGCTCCTCGCGGGGCGGCAGCACGACCTTGCGGTCGTCGGCGATCCACGGCTCGCCCTCCATCCCCTCGAGCCGCTCGAGGCACTGGGCAACGATCCGCGTGGACTCGCGCATCTCGTCCATGTGCACCTTGTAGCGGTCGTAGACGTCGCCGTTGTAGTACACCGGGACGTTGAACTCGACCTCGTCGTAGGCGAGGTACGGCATGCTCTTGCGCAGGTCCCAGTTGACGCCCGAGGCGCGCAGGACAGGGCCGGACTGGCCGAGCGCGAGCGCATCGGCGGCCGAGAGGAGCCCGACCCGCTTCGTCCGCTGGAGCCAGATCTGCTGGGAGTCGAGCAGCTGCTCGTACTCGTCCACGGCCTTCGGCATCCGCTCGCAGAACGCGCGCGCCTTGGGGTAGAAGCCCGGCGGGATGTCCTCCGCGAGCCCGCCCGCCTGGAAGTAGCGGGTGTGCATGCGCACCCCGGTGACCATCTCGAACAGGTCGAGGATCACGTCGCGCTCGCGGAACGCGTACCAGAACACGGAGATCGCCCCGAGCTCGAGCGCGGACGTTCCGAGCCAGACGAGGTGAGAGTGGATGCGGGTCAGCTCCGAGAGGCACTGGCGCATCCACGTCGCCTTCCGCGGCACCTCGATCCCGAGCAGCTGCTCGATCGCGAGCACGAACACGAGCTCGTTCGCCTGGAAGGCGACGTAGTCCACGCGCGTCGGGTAGGTGATCCCCTTCCACCACGTCTTCTGCTCCATCGTCTTCTCGAAGCCGGTGTGGAGGTAGCCGATGACCGCTTCGAGGCCGGCGATGCGCTCGCCGTCGAGGTCCACGATCAGGCGCAGGACGCCGTGCATCGACGGGTGGTTCGGGCCGAAGTTGATCGTGAGGATGTCCTCGAGGTCGTGCTGTGCGGGATCGACCGCGAGCACGGTCGGGATCGGAGAGGGGATTCGCGTCCCCTCGTAGATCGCCGCCCGCGCCGGGATCACGGAGCTCACTCGGCCTCCGAGAAGCGCACCGGCTCGCCGCCGACCGGGTAGTCCTTGCGCAGCGGATGCCCCTCCCAGTCGTCGTCCAGGAGGAGCCGGCGCAGGTTGGGGTGGCCGGTGAAGCCGATTCCCATCAGGTCCCAGATCTCGCGCTCGTGCCAGTCGGCGGTCGGCCAGACCGAGACGACGCTTGCGAGCTCGTCCCCGTCGTCGAGCCAGGCCTGGACGCGCACACGCCGCGGTTCGTCCGCGACGGCGAGCAGGTGGTAGTTGACGGCGAAGCGCTTCGGCTTCGGCTCCGGCACTCTCGCGTGGCCCTGCGAGCCGGGCGCGTGGAGGTCACGGCCGCCGCGCGTGCCGATGTAGCCGGCGACGCCCCGCTCGCCCCAGCCGAGGTAGTCGACAGCCGAGACGTCGGAGCAGAAGTTGAAGCCTTCGGCGTCGCGGAGGTGCGTGCAGGCCTCCACGATGCGCGCGGGGTCGACGACGAGCGTCGTCTCCCCGAAGGCCTCGCGTGTCTCGACGAGACCCGGGACACCCTCGTAGTCCACTAGCTGGCCACCCCGCGGATCTCGTAGGCGGGCGGAACGCCGGCCTGCACCTTCTCGTGCAGGCGGATGATCCCCTCCATCAGCGCCTCGGGCCGCGGCGGGCAGCCCGGCACGTGGATGTCGACGGGCACGATCTTGTCCACGCCCTGGAGGATCGTGTAGTTGTTGAACATCCCGCCCGAGCTCGCGCAGGCACCCATGGCGATCACCCATTTCGGCTCGAGCATCTGGTCGTAGATCTGGCGCAGCGGCTCGGCCATCTTGTGGGCGACGCGGCCGGAGACGATCAGCAGGTCGGCCTGCCGCGGTGAGGCCCGCCAGGCCTCCATGCCGAAGCGCGCGATGTCGTAGCGCGAGGTGACGATGGACATCATCTCGATCGCGCAGCAGGCGAGCCCGAAGGTGTCCGGCCACATGGACTTGGACTGTGCCCAGGCGATCGCCTTCCCGAGCGTCGTCAGGCCGACAGCCTGCTCGAGCGCGGCAACTTCCTGCTCGAAGACGCCGGGGCCTTTCGCGTGCGGCCCACGCGTCGGCCAGAGCAGCCGCTCCGACTGCAGGCCGAGTGCGGCGAGCGGCCCGCCGCTCTCTACCGCCACTCGAGCGCTCCCTTGCGCCAGATGTAGACGTAGGCGACGGCGAGAATCGCAACGAAGGCCAGGAACTCGACCAGGCCGAACCAGGCGAGCCGGTCGAGCACGATCGCCAGCGGGTACAGGAAGACGATCTCGACTCCGAAGACGATGAACAGCATCGCGGTCAGGTAGAAGCTGACCGTGAAGCGCTGCTGGGGCGGCGCGCCTTCCGAGACGCCCGACTCGAACGGTATCGCGCGGCTGGGCGGGTGCCGCCTGCCCGAACGCGTGGAGAAGACGAACGACATCACCATCATCGAGGCCGGGATCGCAGCCGCGAGGATTGCGTAGATCAGAAATGGGAGCCAGGTATGCAGCACTCGTTCGGTGCGAGTCCTCCCTCGCGGTTTCTCCGCACGGAAACTACCATGGCCGCGGGCGGTCACGAGGATATGTGCAAAGCCGCTCTTTTCGGCGAGGAACACCGTCACAAGCCCCGGGCTGCGGCGCACGCGGAGGCCGTTGCTACCATGAGTCCATGGAGATCGCCGAGCGCCCCACCGCCTCTCTCTTGCTGACCGAGCCCGCGGCGGCCAAGATCAAGGAGTTGCTGGCCGAGGAGCCGGACGGCGAGGCCCTCGTCCTCCGGGTCGCGATCCAGGGCGGCGGCTGCTCCGGCTTCCAGTACGGCCTCGGCTTCGATGCCGGCCCCGCCGAGGGCGACGAGCTGATCCAGATGCACGGCGTGACGGTCGTCGTCGACCCGTACAGCGCGCCGTATCTTCGCGGCGCGACGGTCGACTTCCTCACCGGCCTGCAGGAGTCCGGGTTCAAGATCGACAACCCGAACGCGGCGTCCTCCTGCGGCTGCGGGCACTCCTTCCAGGTCGAAGAGGGTGCGGACGCCGAGGTCGGCGCCCACGAGCACGGCGCCGGCGGCTGCGGCTCCGGCTGCTCGCACTGACGCAGGGGACTTCGCCGCCCGAGTAGCATCGTCCCGCGATGGGCTCCGGCAGTCAGCTCCGCGTCGCCGTGGTCGGCTCCGGGCCGGCTGCGTTCTACGCCGCCGGGGCGCTGCTCGCGAGCGAGCTCGAGGTCGAGGTCGACATGTTCGAGCGGCTGCCGACCCCGTGGGGGCTCGTGCGGCTCGGCGTCGCGCCGGACCACCCGAAGATCAAGGAGGTCTCGCGCGCGTTCGAGCGGATCGCCCAGCAACCCGGCTTCCGCTTCTTCGGCAACGTCGAGGTCGGCCGCGACCTTCAGCACGACGACCTGCTGCAGCTCTACCACGCGGTCGTCTACGCGGTCGGCGCGCAAACCGACCGCGCGATGGGTATCCGCGGCGAGGATCTCCCCGGCTCGTGGCCGGCGACGGAGTTCGTCGCCTGGTACAACGGCCATCCCGACTTCCACGACCTGTCCTTCGACCTCTCGTGCGAGCGCGCCGTGGTCGTGGGCGCGGGGAACGTCGCGGTGGACGTCGCGCGGATGCTCGCGCTGACCGACGAGGAGCTGCGCGGCACCGACACGACCGACGAGGCGATCGCGGCGATCGCAGGCTCCGGGATCCGCGAGATCGTCCTGCTCGCAAGACGCGGCCCGGCGCAGGCGGCGTTCACGACCCCCGAGCTGAAGGAGCTCGGCGAGCTGGCCGGGGCCGACGTCGTCGTCGATCCCGCCGATCTCGAGCTCGATCCGGCGAGCGAGGCGGCCCTCGAGACCGACACGAACGCGCGGCGCAACCTGGAGGTGCTGCGCGAGTACGCCGCTCGCGAGCCGTCCGGCAAGCAAAAGGTGCTGAGGCTGCGCTTCCGCGTGTCGCCGGTCGCGATTCTCGGCGTCGAGCGCGTCGAGGGGGTCGAGGTCGTCCGGAACGAGCTCGTCGCCGACGAGCGCGGGAGGATCCGCGCGGTGCCTACCGAGGAGCGCGAGACGATTCCCTGCGGGATCGTCTTCCGGAGCGTCGGCTATCAGGGCATGCCGCTGCCGGGCGTTCCGTTCGACTCCGGGAGCGCCACGATGCCGAACCGAGATGGGCGCGTCCTCGGGGAGCAAGGCGAGCCGCTCTCGCGCGTCTACTGCGCAGGCTGGATCAAGCGCGGCCCGAGCGGGGTCATCGGGACGAACAAGAAGGACGCCACCGAGACGGTGGAGCGCCTCCTCGAGGACGCGCGCGCAGGTCTGCTCGCGCACCCTGCCGATCCACCCGCCGAGCGCCCCCTGGAGCTCCTCGCCGAGCGCGGCGTCGAGTTCGTGAGCTACGCGGGCTGGGAGGCGATCGACGCCGCCGAGCGGGCCCTCGGCGCGGCGCAGGGGCGCCCGCGCGTCAAGCTGTGCACGTGGGACGAGCTGCTCGCGGCAGCGCGGCGCCCGCCCGGCGCGTAGAGGGTTCCCCCGGACAGGGGTTAACAACGCGGTCCCCGCGGCCGACCATGTGGCTGTGGAGACGGTCATCGAGTGCCTGTGCTGCGGTGAGCAGCGGCCGTACACGACGGATCCCGGCCGCCACGCGGAGTCGGGCGAGTGCCCGCGGTGCCGCTACGTCGGCTGGGCCTTCGTCGAGGACGTGTCCGAGAGCCTGCGCCGTGCGCTTCGTGACCGCCCGCTCGAGTACCGCACGCTCCATACGGTGTACCAGGCCTGAAGCGGCACGCGGGCGCGTGGCGGATTCCCCGCACCCCTGATCAGGCGTAACTACCGATCAGGCATGCGGGGAGGGCGTTAGACTGCCGCGCATGAGCACGGCCGAGCGGCAGGAGCTCTGGGGCGGCGAGACGCGTAAGGCGATCGCGAACTTCCCGGTCTCCGGCGAGCCGATCCCGGCTCCCGTCGCCCGCTGGCTCGGCCGGATCAAGGCCGCCGCCGCCCGCGTGAACGCCGACCTCGGCCTGCTCGACGCCGGCGTGGCCGAGAGGATCGCCACTGCCGCCGACCGCATCGCGGCGGGCGAGCTCGACGACCAGTTCCCGATCGACGTCTTCCAGACCGGCTCGGGCACGTCGTCGAACATGAACGCGAACGAGGTGATCGCCACGCTCGCCGGCGAGGGCGTGCACGCGAACGACCACGTGAACATGGGGCAGTCCTCGAACGACGTCTTCCCGTCGGCCGTGCACCTGGCCGCGCTCGACGAGGCGACGCACGACCTGCTGCCCGCGCTCGAGCGCCTGTCGGCCGCGCTCGCCGCCAAGGCCGTGGAGTTCGACGACGTCGTCAAGTCGGGCCGCACGCACTGGATGGACGCGGTGCCCGTCACGCTCGGCCAGGAGTTCGGCGGCTACGCAGCGCAGGTGCGCGAGGGGGTCGCGCGGGTGCAGGACGCACTGCCGCGGCTCGGCAAGATCGCCCTTGGCGGCACCGCGACCGGCACCGGGCTCAACACGCACCCTGAGTTCGCGGGGCGTGTGCGCGACCGGCTCGTGCAGGAGACGGGTCTCGCGATCTCGCCTCCGGCCGACCCGTTTGAGGCGCTGGCGTCGCGCGACGGCCTCGTCGAGGTCTCCGGCGCGCTGAAGACCGTCGCGGTCTCGCTGACCAAGATCGCCAACGACCTGCGCTTCCTCGGCTCCGGCCCGCGTGCGGGGCTCGGCGAGATCTTCCTCCCGGAGCTCCAGAAGGGCAGCTCGATCATGCCCGGCAAGGTCAACCCGGTCATTCCCGAAGTGGTGACGCAGGTCGCAGCTCAGGTGATCGGCAACGACCAGGCGATCGCGATCGGCGGCATGCAGGGCCACTTCGAGCTGAACGTGTTCGTGCCGCTGATGGCGCGGAACCTCTTGCAGTCGATCAAGCTCCTCGCCTCCGCCTCACGCCTCCTCGCCGAGAAGTGCGTGGACGGGATCGAGGCGAACCGCGAGCAGTGCGAAAGCTACGCCGAGCTGACGCTTTCAGCCGCGACGGCGCTCAACCCCTACATCGGCTACGACAAGGCGGCGGAGATCGTCAAGGCTGCCGCCGCGAGCGGCCGCTCGCTACGCGAGGCCGCCCGCGAGGCGGGCGTCTCCGACGAGATCCTCGACAAGGCGCTCGACTACCGCGCCATGGCGATGCCGCACGGCGCGTAAGTCTCGACGGCGCCGCCTTCAGATCTCGACAAAAGGCCGGTTCCGACTAACGTGGGACAGGAAACGGTCCGGGCCCGGCTGCACGACCTGCCCGGCTCGGGCCACAGCAAAACCGGGGAGGAGAGCAACAGGATGCGCAGGAAACTCGCTCTGCTCGCGGCGCTCGCATCGGTGCTCGCCCTGGGCACCTCCGCGGCGAACGCGATCACCTACGGCCAAGTCGACACCGCCAACCGCTACGACTTCGTCGGGCTGGTCGGCTTCTACAGCTCGTCCGGCGCGTATATGTGGCGCTGCACGGGCACGCTGCTCTCGCCGACCGTGCTGCTCACGGCCGGCCACTGCACGTCCGGGACGTCGTCGGCGCGGGTGTGGTTCGGCGTCGGGCCGATCGTGAACGGCAACTACCCGTTCAGCCCCGTGTCCACCAGGCCTCCGTGCGCCGGCTACACCGGCTTCCCGTGCACGGGCGAGGACGCCACCGGCACTCCGTACGCCCATCCCGGCTTCGACGACTTCGCGACGTTCCCGAACACGAGCGACACGGGCATCGTCGTGCTCGACGCGCCGGTGTCCGCGAGCGCGTACGGCACGCTCGCGCCCGTCGGGTTCCTGAACTCGTACGCGTCGAAGAAGGGCCAGCAGAGCAGGCTCTTCACGCAGGTTGGCTACGGCCTCCAGGAGGTCAAGCCGGTCTTCTCGGCGGATCGCACCCGCTACTTCGCAAGCTCACCGCTCGTCAACGTCAACAGCGCGAACACCGGCGGCTGGAACGTCCAGTTCGGGAACAACCCGGGCGACGGCAACAGCATTGGCGGCGGCACGTGTTCCGGCGACTCGGGCGGCCCGGCGTTCTTCGGCGACTCGAATGTCGTCGTGGCGGTGACGTCCTTCGGAATGAACAACAACTGCAAGGGCGCGGACTTCTCGTACCGGGTCGACACGACCTGGGCGCAAGGGTTCATCACGGGCTTTCTCCCCTGACGGGAGAGACCCACCGCAGCCGATCGGGGGCTGCCGCGAGGCGGCCCCCGACGTTTCCTGCGCCTCCTTGACAGTCGCGCGATCCGGCGGGAGACTCCGGCCGCGCCGTCTCGGGAAGACGGCGCGAGGGCACAACCCACAGAGAGGGGGAGAGATGCGGAAGCTGCTTCTGGCCGCGGGTGCGCTCGTCATGCTCGTCGCGGCCGCAGGGGCTTCTTCGTTCAGCGGCGCGCCGTTTCCGTCCGGCAAGATCGACCTTCAGAGCGCGTCGCCGATTGCCGTCGAGTCCGACTCGATCTTCACCGTCGGCATCGGAGGTCCTGTCAATGCAACGGGCTCGCCGCCTCGCGTCGGCGACAACGTCTTCGCGAACGCGCCTCAGTCCGGACCGCCCGGCGGCCTCGTCGGCCGCAGCGAGACGACGCTGACGATGCACGGGCAGAACGTGCTTGCCGGCTGGAACGACGCCCAGGGCTTTTGCGGCCCGCCGTTCGGCTCGGCGTGCACGCCACAGTCGCCCGCGGGCCTCTCGGGCTACGCGTACTCGACTGACGGCGGCCAGAACTGGACCGACGGAGGCGGGCCGGACCTGCTCGGCACCGACATCCTCACGCGGGGCGACCCGTGGATGGATGACAACGGCTCGGGCACGTTCTACTACGCCAACCTCGCGGTGAACAAGAACACCGGTGCGTCTCTCGGCTTCAGCGTCCACCGCGGCCACTTCGCGGGCGGCACGTTCGTCTGGGACGACGTGCAGGCGTTCGACTCGCCGGCGAACGCGGTGCCGGACTCCGACTTCTACGACAAGGAAGCGCTCGTCGCCGGGAAGAACACGAACCGCGACGACGCATACGTCTCCCTCACCAACTTCCAGGAGCTGTGCGGCTTCCCGCAGAACGGCTTCGGGCAGATCGAGGTCTGGCGGACGCACGACGGCGGCACGACCTGGCAGGGCCCGTCGATCGCAGGTCCCGAGGCGCCTGACTCGGCCGCGGCGTGCGGCTTCAGCGGCACGCTCCAGCAGAGCTCGGCCCCGGCTGTGGCCCCGAACGGCGACGTCTACGTCGCCTGGCAGTACGGGCCGGTGTTCCTCACCACCGGAGGCGTCAGCTCCGACGCGGCGATCGTCGTCGCCCGCTCGACCGACGGCGGCGCCACCTTCGCGCCGTTCTCGACGGTGGCCGGCATCAACTCGTCACGCAACAATCCGCCGCTCGGCTTCAACCGGTCGCGGATCAACGACCACCCGCGGATCGACGTCGCGCAGACGGGCAAGTACAAGGGCCGCATCTACGTGACCTACTACAGCTCGGTTACCCCCGTCGGGAACCCGAGCGCGTCGGTGCAGGTGCTGATCGACATCCAGACCTACCTCAAGTACTCCGACGACGGCGGCGCGACGTGGAGCGCACCCGTCGCGATCGGAGGCCCGCTGCCCGCGCACACGGCGACGCTCGGCGCGACCAAGCGCTGGTGGCCGGACGTCAGCGTGAGCCCGGGCGGCGAGGTGCACGTCGTCTACTACGAGGAGCAGGCGACGCAGCTCACGGCCAACCCGACCGACACCGAGTGCGTGCGGTCGAGGGACGGTGGCACCCGGAACGGGAAGTACAGCTCGCTCGGCGACACCTGGTGGACGTACTCGAAGGACGGCGGCGAGAGCTTCTCGATGCCGTTGAAGCTCTCGAGCGGGACCTCGTTCTGGTGCACGCCGAGCGGGAACCCGATCTCGAACATCCGCCCGAACATGGGCGACTACATCGACGCCGAGGCCGGCCCCGGCCTCGAGGTCCATGCCCTGTGGGCGGACGGCCGTGACGCAGGCCCGTACCCGCCGTTCGGCGCCGGGACGTTCCTGATGACCGGCGCGGCGTACGGCGTCGGCAAGAGCTAGCAGACGGTCGGAGCGGGGCGGTCGCTAGTACGCGACCGCCCCGCGGCCGGTCTCGGCCGCGTGCCGCTGCTCGTCGGCGCGGTAGCTCGAGCGCACGAGCGGCCCGGCGAAGATCGAGCCGAAGCCGAGCTCCTCGCCCTGCTCGCGGAACCAGCGGAACTCGTCCGGGTGCACCCAGCGGTCGATCGGCGTGTGCTTCGACGAGGGCTGGAGGTACTGGCCGATCGTCACGACGTCCACGCCGTGCGCGCGCAGGTCGCGCAGCGTCTCGACGATCTCCTCGTTCGTCTCCCCGAGGCCGGCGATGATCCCCGATTTCGTCATGACCGGATAGTCCGCGACCTCTTTCGCGCGCGCGAGCAGCCAGAGCGCCTGGTCGTAGTCGACCTTCGCGCCGCGCATCCGCCGGTGCAGGCGGCGCACGGTCTCGATGTTGTGGCTGAAGACGTCGGGCCGCGCGCCGAGGACCGTCGCGAGCGCCTCCTCCTCGACGCCGAGGAAGTCGGGCGTCAGCACCTCGACCTTCGCCTCGGGCAGCTTCGCGTTGAGCGCGCGGATCGTCGCGGCGAAGTGGCCGGCGCCCTTGTCTGGGACGTCGTCGCGGTCGACCGAGGTGACGACGACGTGGCGCAGGCCCATCTGCGCCGCCGCCTGCGCGAGCCGCAGCGGCTCGAGCGGGTCGGGCGCGTGCTCGGGCCTGCCGGAGGTGACGTAGCAGTAGCGGCAGGCACGGGTGCAGGTGTCGCCGAGGATCTGGAACGTCGCAGTGCCGTGGCCCCAGCACTCGCCGATGTTCGGGCAGCGCGCCTCCTCGCAGACCGTGTTCAGGCTCGCGCCGTGGATGAGCTTCTTGACGTCGAAGTAGCGGGAGTCCGCGCTCGGTGCGCGGACCTTCATCCATTCCGGGCGCCGCGGCCGGTCGGCGACGGGCTGCGAGGTCTGCATCCTGCGGGCCAGTGTAGTCAAGGGAGGAGCTCGAACGCGGCCACGTGGCGGGGTCGGACTACGGAGAAGTGACGGTGATCGAGCGTGACGATCGCCGTCTCGCCGAGCCGTTCAGCGAGGGCGATCACGGACGCGTCGACGAGGCCCAGCGGCAGATCCCCGTAGCGGCGACACAGCGTTCGAATCCGTAGGTAGTCGTCCCGCGTCAACTCCTCGACTTCTAGCGAGCCGTCCTCGACGGCCTTCAGCGCCGTGTCCGTGACCATTCGGCGACCGAATGATCGCCCCAACCAGTCGACCTCGACGAGCACCGGTGCGGGCACGACGATGGGATCGGGCGTCTCGGCGAAGAGCCGAGCGCAGCGCGCGTGCGAGTGCTCCCGCTCGTCCATTGCGGCGTAGAGCGGGCCCGTATCGCAGATCAGCGCCAGGAGAGCGGCTCGTATGGCAGATCGGCGCTTCGCTCCGCGAGATCGTGCGGGCCGGCTTCGGAGGCGAAGGCGCCGATGAAGCTGGGCCGTCGCGGTCGCTGCCGCACGCGCAGCTCGAGGCCCTCGCGGATGACGGCGCCGAGCGAGCAGCCCTCGCGCCGCGCGACCTCGCGCAAGCGGTTCAGGAGCTCTTCCTCGGCCATGATCGTGGTGCGCTTCATGGGCATAGTTATGGCACGTATTATGTCACAAGACCGCGACGATATCGCGCCGGAATCGCACGACCGGTGGGCTCAGGGTCGAACCGTGGTCGGTCGCTCGACCAGTAGCGTCAGCGTGTGCGACGTCTCTGGGGCGCCGTTCCGCCGGCGACCGACGTGAAGCCCGCGCGCGGTGCCGGCGACCACTCGGGGCGCGGTACCGGCGCGACGTCGGGGGATCACCGCGACGCGATCTGCCCATGCACGGGTTGGGGCCAGAGTCCGGTGCCGCCCTCGGTCGGGAGCTCCTCGAAGGCGAGGTCGAAGACCTCGGCCAGCGCGTCCACCGCGGCCGGTCGCACGTCCTCGATCGTGAGCGGCCGCCCGAGCTCGCGCGCCATGGTGGTGAAGGCGGCGTCCTCGAGCCCGCAGGCCGTGATCCAGTCGGTGAACGGCGCCGGGTCGAGGTCGACGTTGAGCGCGTAGCCGTGCGTCGTGATCCAGCGCGAGATGTGGATGCCGATCGAGGCGATCTTCCGCGGCTCGCCGCCCCTGGCCAGCGACGCGTCAGGAACGGCGGAAGGCCGGGTCATCCAGACTCCGGTCAAGCCTTCGATCCGCTCGCCTTCTAGTGAAAACGCTGCAAGCGTTTTCACCAGCGCTTCCTCGAGGTCGCGGCAGTAGCGCTTGACGTCCTGCCCGTGCCGTTTGAGATCGAGGATCGGATAGCAGACGAGCTGGCCGGGCGCGTGGTAGGTGGACTTGCCGCCGCGGTCGGTCTCGACGACTTCGACGTCCGCGCCCGCCGGCACGTGCAGCTCCCCCTCGTCCGTTCGCCGCCCGAGCGTCACGACCGGCGGGTGCTCGAGGAAGACGACCGTGTCCGGGATCGCGCCCTGCGAGACCGCGCCGGCGAGCGAGCGTTGCAGCTCCAGGGCCTCGAGGTACGGGATCGTTCCGAGCTCGAGCAGGTAGGCGCCGCGGCTCACGGATCGGAGCGTACCGGAGGTCGCCCGGGTTTGACAGCACACTGGTTACGGCTGTAGAAACAGGCGAAGACCTCGCCGCGCGCAAGCTGCGAATCACGTCGGGAGCACCTTGAACGCCGATTGGGTCACGGTATTGGCTGTTGCCGCGAGCGTAGCGACGATTGCGTCGACACTCCTCGCCGTCGCGCAGACGGAACGCTTTCGTGCGAAGAGCGCGGAGTTGACGAAGCTCCAACGAGTGAGAAATACGTCGATCTGGACCTCCATCTCACTGACGCTCCAGTGCTTCGAGACGCTGGAGGATGCGCGCAAGATCGATCCGGTGGTGGAGCCGCACCGCATCAGCCAGAAGATCGCAAGTGCACGCCGATGCGTCGTCGCCCAGTACCTCCACCTGCTTGGAGAAGCCGCTCTCGATGAACCTGAGTTCAGCTCGACCACGGTGGAACTCTGGAAGCGGCAGGGGCGCCTTGAGAATACGTGGCGTGTCAATGAGGCGATGAAACTCGTCCCGACCCATGCATTCCGTCCGAGCAACCAGCTCGAAGCGACGGAGGAAGCTCCGTTCCTACCGGGGGCGGGTGCTCCTTAACGGTTTCCCACCGTTCGATGTCCAACGACCGGTATGCGCTCGCTGTCGCCTGGAGCAACACGGAAGGGCAGGTGCTCTTCGGGTGCCGGCGAGCCAATCTAAAGGAATACCCGTGCCACTGGAGTCTCCCCAGTGCCTCAGTCTCGCGGGAGGACTATCGGCGCAGCGTCGCGGGACCGCTTCCGGCCGACGTCGTGCACCGGCTGAGTTTCGAGTGCTTCGACCGGACGGTCGAATCATCGCCGGTCGTCGTGCGCACGGCCGTTCGCGACCGCGGCAGCTACCGCCTGACCTTGGCGCTCGCGGTATCTGAGTTGAGCTTCGAGGTGGGCCCAGCATCGACGAAGTACTCGCAGTTCGGGCTCATGACGCCGGAGCAACTGCTGGTCGCCACCCGGAGACGTGTTAGCACATGCGTCTCGCTCCTCCTACTCCACCTTCGAGCAGCGACCGGCGCGGAGCTCGGGGAGGACTACCTCGAGCTGTCGCCGCTGCTCGCGGACTCGGACACACCGCTAGAGGAGCGAGGTGCCGCGGAGCTCTGGCAGCTCGCTGCACCCAACTACCGCATCCTCGTCGAGGGTCAAGGTGGGAGCGACGGAGGCCTCCTGCGATCTCTGACGCTCGACCGCTTCATGGAGGCGTACGTCAATGGACTCCCCTCCACGACCGGGCGTGTCCTCGAGCTTGGTTGTGGCTCCGGTGATCTGCTGAGGCGGGTTCGGCGTCGCGGATTCGACGCCGAAGGGCTTGAGCTGGTCGCCCCGCCGTCGCCCGACGCCAGCGAGCTCGACCTGACGATCGAGAGCATCGCCAATCTCGAGGCCGTCTATCAACGGGGGAGCTTCGACGTCGTCATTGCGAATCTCCTGTTCGAGTGGATCGACGATCTCGAGTCCTCAGCAATGTACGTAGCCGGAGTCCTCGCTACGGGCGGTCGGTTGATCGTGAGCACCGTGGTTCCTGACACAGCAAAGAATCTGCGCTGGGCGATGGTGGGCGATCGGCAACGATGGATTCTCGACAAGCCGGTTCGCAGAGCGCCGTTTCTCACGATGATCAATCGCTCGGTCGGCCCCGTCTGGTACTTCCCCAGAACCCTGCCGGAGTACGTCAATGCGTTCACCCGCGCCGGTCTGTGTTGCGAGCAGATGCGCTACGTGTATTTGGACACGATGCTCGACTCGGATGAGCTTGTTCGCGCGCTTGAGACGACTCCGGCGTTCCGTCGTCATGTCGACTACCCGGTCTTCCTCGTCCTCGAGTTCGTCAAGCCGCGTGTTTCCGAGCTGACAACCCGCGCGTAGTTCGCAGATCGAGCTGGGACCCAAAACGCGAGCGTCGCCGGAGGCGCCGCCCGCTAATAGCGTGTCTCGTCCCAGCTCTCGAGCGACTCCCGCAGCTCCTTCATGAACTGCGCCGCATAGGCGCCGTCCACGAGCCGGTGGTCGTACGAGAGGCAGAGGTTCATCATCGAGCGGATCGCGATCGAGTCGCGCCCGTGCTCGTCGGTGATGACGACCGGCCGCTTGACGAGCGCCTCGACGTCGAGGATCGCCACCTGCGGCTGGTTGATCACCGGCGTGCCCAGGATCGCGCCCCAGCCGCCCGGGTTCGTGATCGTGAACGAGCCGCCCTGGACGTCGTCGGGCGTCAGCTTCTTGTTCCGTGCCCGGTAGGCGAGGTCGGCGATCGCCTTGGCGATGCCGAGCAGGTTGAGCGTCTCGGCGTTCCTCAGCACCGGCACGATCAGGCCCTTGCCGCCCTCGAGCGCAACGGCGATGCCGAGGTTCACGAACTGCTTCGTCACGATCGTGTCGCCCCGGATCTCCCCGTTCACCCACGGCCAGTTCTTGATCGCCTCGACCGTCGCCCGGGCGATGAAGGCGAGATAGGTGAGATTGACGCCGTAGGCGCGCTCGTACTCCGGCTTCAGCCGCGCGCGGATGTCCACGACGCGCGTCAGGTCGACCTCGAACACCGTCGTCACGTGCGCCGAGGTGTCGAGCGAGCGGCGCATGTGCTCCATCACGCCACGGCGCATGGCGGTGATCGGCTCGAACGCCTCGCCGGCCCCGACCTCGCCTGCGGCGACCGGGGTGGCCGGAACCTGCGCCGAAGCAGGAGCCACGGCCACCGGTGCCGCAGGCGCCGGAATAGCTTTCGTCGAGGCGCCGGCCTCGACGAAAGCCAGGATATCCTTCTTCGTCACCCTGCCGCCCTGTCCGGTGCCCGGCACCTGCGCCGGGTCGATGCCGTGCTCGGCCGCTATCCGGGCGACGACGGGTGAGACGAACGCCCTGCCGTTGCCGGAGACTGCGACCACGGGGGCAGGCTCGGGCAGAAGGACCGGCGCGGGCGGAGGCTCGGGCGCAACGGCCGGTGCGGGCGGAGGCTCGGGCGCGGCGGCGACCGGCTCGGGCTCGGCCGGCGGGGGCTCGGGTGCGGCAGCCGGAGCCGCCGGGGCGGCGACCTCCGTGCCCGCGGGCGCGATCACGGCGAGCACCGTGCCGACCTCGACCGTCTCGCCCTCGGCGACGAGGATCTGCGCCAGCACGCCCTCCCCGGGGCTCGGCACCTCCGTGTCGACCTTGTCCGTCGAGATCTCGAGCAGCGGCTCGTCCCGGGCGATCGCCTCGCCCGGCTGCTTGAGCCACTTCGTGACCGTCCCCTCCGAGACGGAGACGCCCATCTGGGGCATCACGACCTCGACCTGCGTCCCTGTGGCCACCACGTCCTCCTAGTACTCCGCGAGCTCCCGCAGCGCTGCGACGACGCCGGCGACCTGGGGGATGAACGCCTTCTCGAGCGGCGGCGAGAAGGGCACGGGGGTGTCCGGCGCGCCGATCCGCCTGACCGGCGCGTCGAGGTTCTCGAACGCCTCCTCGGCGATCGTTGCGGCGATCTCGGCGCCGAAGCCGCCCGTGCGCGTGTCCTCGTGCAGCACGAGCACCTTCGAGCACTTCGTGACGCTCGCGAGCACGGCGTCCTTGTCCCACGGGATCAGCGTGCGCAGATCGACGATCTCGACCGAGACACCGTCCGCGGCGAGGGTCTCGGCGGCTTCGGCCGCGGTGTAGACCATCGCGCCCCAGGTGACGACGGTGACGTCGTCGCCGGCACGGTGGATCCTGGCCTCGCCGAAGGGGACGGTGTAGCGCTCGTCCGGCACCTCGCCCTTGATCCGGCGGTAGAGGTGCTTGTGCTCGAAGAAGAGCACCGGGTTCGGGTCCTCGATCGCGGAGAGCAGCAGGCCCTTCGCGTCGGAGGGTGTCGCCGGGCAGACGATCTTCAGGCCGGGGATGTGGGCGAACGAGCTCTCCGGGTTCTGCGAGTGGAACGGGCCGCCCGAGAAGCCGCCGCCCGAGGGCAGGCGGACGACGATCGGGATCGGCGTCCCCGCCCGGAAGTGCTGCTTCGCGGCCACCGTCGTCAGGTGATCCCAGCCGCACGAGACGAAGTCCGAGAACTGCATCTCGGCGACCGGGCGCATGCCCATCAGGGCCGCGCCGGTCGCTCCGGCGAGGATCGCGGTCTCCGACAGCGGCGTGTCGAGCACACGCCAGGGGCCGAACTCCTCCTGGAAGCCCAGCGTCACCTTGAACGCCCCGCCGTAGACGCCGACGTCCTCACCCAGCACGAAGACGCGCTTGTCGCGCCGCATCTCTCCGCGGAGCGCGTCGGAGATCGCCTGCAGGTAGGTCTTCTCGGCCATCACTTGTGGTGGGGCGTGTCGAGTTCCTCGGGGGCGGCGAAGACGCCCTCCTCGAGGGTCGCAGGGTCGGGCCAGGGCGACTCGTCGGCGCGGCGCGCGGCGTCGTTCAGGATCTTCTTGACGTCGCCGGTGAGCTCGGCCTCCTCCTCTTCGCCGAGCTCGGCGTTCTCGCGCAGCCAGGTCCGGAAGCGCTCGATCGGGTCGCGCCTGGCCCACTCCTCGAACAGCTCCTTCGGAACGTAGAAGGCGTCGTCGTGCACGGCGTGACCCTCCATGCGCAGCGTCACCGACTCGATCAGCGTCGGCCCGCCGCCCTCGCGCGCCTTCTCGATCGCGACCTTCGCCTCGCGGTAGACGGCGAGCACGTCGGTGCCGTCCACGACGACACCTTCGAAGCCGTACGCGGCCGCACGGTCGGCGAGGTGCTCGATCGCGAAGCCGAAGTGGGTCGGCGTCGAGTAGGCCCACTGGTTGTTGTCGATGAAGAACACGACCGGCAGCCTGCGCACGCCGGCGAAGTTCATCCCTTCGTGGGCGTCGCCCCGGGCGGCTGCGCCCTCGCCGCACCAGGCGACGGCGACGCGCTTCTCCTCGCGGATGCGGAACGCGAGCGCCATCCCGACCGCCACGGGGAGCATCGCGGGCAGGTGGCTGACCATGGGGTGCAGCCCGAGCACCGCGTCGCCCATGTGCACGTTGCCGTCGCGGCCGCGCGTCGGGCCGTCCACGCGGCCCATGTACTGGGCGAGGATCCGCCACGGCTCGATTCCGCGCGTGACGTGGACGCCCATGTCCCGCTGGATCGGGGTGCCGACGTCGTTCGGCCCCATCGCCGTCGCGACGGCGACCGAGGCGGCCTCGTTCCCACGACCGGTGTAGAAGGAGCCGGGCACCTTCCCCTGCTTGTAGAGGATGTGGCCGCGCTCCTCGATCCCGCGCGTGATCAGCATGTTGCGGTACATGCCGAGGAGGTCCTCGCGGTCGAGGCCCGCCTCCCTGATCTCTCTCAGCGAGCCGACCGGCTCCGCCTCGCGCACCGCCATGTGCAGCACCCCCATCGTGGGCTGACGGCTTGCACTCTAACGAGTCCAGGTGGGGCTAGAGTTGGCTGTGTGGCAAGGAAGCGCACCTGGATTCAGGAAGAGCGGCGCCGCACCCTCGGCGACTGGGTCGCGTTCTGCCTCGCGTGCGGGCACACGCTTCGCTTCTTCGACGAGAGCGAGCAGGCTCTGCCGTCGGGCTGCCCGCATTGCGGCGGCGAGCTGCGCCATCGCTGCCCTGCCTGCAGGGAGCTGATCGCCTCGGCGTTCGCCGTCGAATGCGAGGCCTGCGGCGCCCAGGTGCGCCCGAACGAGTTCCTCGGCGCCCCCATCCGCAAGAGGGGCCGCTAGAACATCGTGCCGACGATCTGGGAGAAGCGGATCACGGTGACGATGTCGTCGTCGGTGACCTCGCGGTTGTAGAGCTGGCCGAGGAAGCGCGCCATCTCCTCGGGCCGGCGGATCCCCGGGTTGTCGTGCTCGATCTCACGCGGCGAGACCTCGCGCAGTCGCTTCACCTCGACCTTGTCGATGACGGCGTCGAAGATCTTCTCGCGCTGCCCGTAGCGCACGCCTACGAGCACTGTCACGATCATCCCCTTCTTGTACTTCGCCGATTTGTCGCCGAGGCGGATGGTCGCCGTCTTGCGCTGCGTCCGGAGCTGGTCGGCCACGAGCGGCGAGTAGAAGTTGAGCGCGAACGTCGCCACGGCTGAGCATCATAGTGCTCGTGTTCGACGGTCGCGCAACGGTCGCGGGGTGAGTCCCCGCGCCGTCGGGCGCCTTGTAACAGGTCTCGTGCCGCGTGCGGCCCAGGATCTCAGTCCGAGAGACTGAGATCAGCTGGACTGCTGGAACAACGGTGCTACACTCCTGCTGGCACTCGGCAAGCATGAGTGCCAACGTGTGTCACAAAGTTCACACAACAGGAGGCGTGTGCATGAACCTGCAGCCGCTAGGCGACCGTCTGATCGTCGAGGTCCTCGAAGAGGACATGACGACGATCAGCGGCATCGTGCTGCCCGACACCGCCCAGGAGAAGCCGCAGCGCGGCCGCGTCCTTGCAGTCGGCCCGGGTCCCCGGGACGAGGACGGCGAGTACATCCCCATGGACGTCGCGGTCGGGGACGAGATCATCTTCTCCAAGTACGGCGGTACAGAAATCAAGATCGGCGTTGACGAGGTGCTGATTCTCCGCGAGTCGGACGTGCTCGCGAAGGTCGTTGGCACCCGCAAGCCCGCCGGCTCCAAGAAGAAGTAAGGAGGAATTCGAAGATATGGCTCACAAGGAGCTCAAGTTCAACGAGGACGCGCGTCGCGCGCTCGAGCGCGGCGTCAACATCCTCGCCGATGCGGTGAAGGTGACGCTCGGCCCGAAGGGTCGCTACGTCGTGCTGGACAAGAAGTTCGGCGCGCCGACGATCACGAATGACGGCGTGACCATCGCCCGGGAGATCGAGGTTGAGGACAACTTCGAGAACCAGGGTGCGCAGCTCGTGCGCGAGGTCGCAACCGCGACGAACGACGTCGCCGGCGACGGCACGACGACCGCGACCGTGCTCGCCCAGGCGATCGTGCGGGAGGGCCTGAAGAACGTGGCCGCCGGCGCGAACCCGATGGGGCTCAAGCGCGGTATCGAGCAGGCTGTCGGGCTCGTCGTCGACGACCTCAAGAAGCAGTCGAAGGAGATCTCGGGCAAGGAGGACATCGCCCGGGTCGCAACCATCTCGGCGCGCGAGCGCGAGATCGGCGACGTGATCGCCGATGCCATCGAGAAGGTCGGCAAGGACGGCGTCGTGAACGTCGAGGAGGGCCAGACGTTCGGCCTCGAGCTCGAGTTCACCGAGGGCATGCAGTTCGACAAGGGCTACCTCTCGCCGTACATGATCACCGACGCCGAGCGCATGGAAGCCGTGCTCGAGGATCCGTACATCCTGATCGCCAACCAGAAGATCGGCGCGGTCAAGGACATCCTGCCGGTGCTCGAGCAGGTCATCCAGGCCGGCCGGCCGCTGCTGATCGTGGCCGAGGACGTCGAGGGCGAGTCGCTCGCGACGATCGTCGTCAACAAGCTGCGCGGCACGTTCACCGCCGTAGCGGTCAAGGCTCCGGGCTTCGGCGACCGCCGCAAGCGGATGCTCGAGGACATCGCAGTCCTGACCGGCGGCGAAGTGATCACCGAGGAGCTTGGGCTCAAGCTGGAGAACACCAAGCTCACGCAGCTCGGCCGTGCCCGCAAGGTCGTCGTGGACAAGGATTCCACGACGCTCATCGACGGTGCCGGCAAGGGTGACGCGATCAAGGCCCGGATCAAGCAGCTCAAGGCCGAGATCGAGACGACGGACTCGGACTTCGACCGCGAGAAGCTGCAGGAGCGGCTGGCGAAGCTCTCCGGCGGTGTCGCGGTGGTCAAGGTCGGCGCTGCCACCGAGACCGAGATGAAGGAGAAGAAGCATCGCGTCGAGGACGCGCTGCAGGCCACCCGCGCGGCCCTCGAAGAGGGCATCGTGCCGGGCGGCGGCGTCGCGCTGCTGAACGCTGCCGATTCGATCAAGGCCGCCCTCGACAAGATCGAGGGCGACGAGCGCACCGGAGCGAACATCATCGTCCGCGCGCTCGAGGAGCCGATCCGGCAGCTCTCGTACAACGCCGGGCTCGAGGGCTCCGTCGTGGTGGACAAGATCCGCCAGCAGGCGAAGGGCTTCGGTCTCAACGTCGATACGGGCGTGTACGAGGACCTCGTCAAGGCCGGGATCATCGACCCGACCATGGTGACGCGCTCGGCGCTGCAGAACGCAGCCTCGATCGCAAAGAACATCCTCACCACCGAGGCGATCGTCGCGGAGGCGCCCGAGAAGCCGGGCTTCGGCGGCGGCGGCGGCGGAATGCCCGACATGGGCGGGATGATGTAGGGAGGGAGCCCGAACGGGTTTCTGCTCGACCGAAGGGGCCGGCGCAAGCCGGCCCCTTCGCACGTATCAGGCGGCCGGTAGGGCCCCTCCACAACGAAAGACGGCGCCTGAGGCGCCGTCTGTCGGGGATGGTACTGGGGGAGGTGGGTAGCCGAGGTATCGGTCGCCCGCAGCGCGGCCGTATCCCTTGATCGAGGGATTCCGGGATTCGCCCCCGACGACCGGCTACGGCGAGGCCGAGTCGCCGTTGTCCGACGATGTTTTCATCCTGAAGCGATGGCGAAGGGCACCGAACCGGCCGAGGCGGGCGCAGTCTCGCCCGGCTCCGATCGCTTGCGTGCTGCGGTGCGCGAGGCACGTGACGACGCGGCGCCCTTCGCGCTCGCAGCCGCGGGAATCCTCATCGCGTTGGCGCTCGTGAGCAGGCTTGCGCACTGGGAGCTGCTCGGGCACCGGCTCTGGTGGATGTGGCTCATCGTCGCGGCTCCGTACGCGCTCCTCGCCGCGACCCTGCTCCTGGGCCTTGGCCGCCTCGTCGAGCATGACCGCCGGCGGGAGATCGTGATTGCGATTCTCGCGCTCGTCTGGGTCTTCAACTTCCTGAGCGTCGTCGTGCTCGTCCTCTCGTTGGTGTCTCACTCGGCAGTCCACATAACAGGGCGGCAGCTTCTGCTGAGCGGCGGCGCCGCGTGGTTCACGGGCGTGATCGCGTTCGGCCTCGCCTTCTGGGAACTGGACTGCGGTGGTCCAGTCGCCCGCGCCCTCGCAACGGTGCGTCGCAAGCCCGACTTCCAGTTTCCACAGGACGAGAACGCTCAGCTCGCACGGGACGGCTGGGCACCACGCCTGTGGGACTACTTCTACCTGTCGCTTACGAATGCGACGGCGTTCAGCCCGACCGACGCGATGCCCCTAACGCGCCCGGCCAAGGCGATGATGGCGGGCGAGTCGATGCTCTCGGCGGTCACCGTTCTTCTCGTCGCGGCGCGCGCGGTGAACATCCTCGCCTAAGAGCTCGTTTCAGAATGAAGCGTTGTGTCGCCGGGACCCGACTGCAGGCAAGGCGTCCGTGGGGGGTCATGGGTTAGAAGCCGTACCGCTCTTCCTTCCAGGGATCCGCGTCGTTGTGGTAGCCGTACCCCTCCCAGAAGCCGGGGCGGTCGTGGTCGAGCAGCTCGATGCCGCGCAGCCACTTGGCGCTCTTCCAGAAGTACTTGCCCGGGATCACGAGCCGCAGCGGCCACCCATGATCGGGCGTCAGGGGTGCACCGTCGGCCTCGTAGGCGAGCAGCGCTCGAGCATCCTCGAGGAACGAGATCGGGACGTTGGCGGTGAATCCCGCCTCGGCGTGGGCGACCGCGAAGCGCGCGCCCGGGCGCTGCCCGATCAGCCGCTTGACCTCGCTCCACGCGACCCCCTTGAAGGTCGTGTCGAAGCGGCTCCAGCGCGTGACGCAGTGGATGTCCTGCGTCACCTCGACGGCCGGGAGCGCCGCCAGCTCCTGCCACGTGAGCTCGATCGGCGTCTCCACCTCGCCCCAGACGCGAAAGCGCCACGTTGCGAGGTCGATCTTCGGCACGCCGCCGGCATGGAGGACGGGCCACTTCTCGGTCAGGTACTGCCCGGGGGGCAACCGCGCCGGGTCGTAGCCCAGCTCCTCGGCCTTCCGCTCCGCCTTGCTCCTGAACATGCTCCCTACACTAGTCCACGTGGTCGCCATGGCGTTACGCGCCGGCCGCCGGCCCCGCGCCTTCGTCGGGGTCACCGGCCCGGATGCGGAGGACTATCTCCAGCGGATGCTCTCGAACGACGTCGAGGCGCTCTCGCCCGGCGAGGCCTGCGAGGCGCTGCTCCTGACGGCGAAGGCGCGCCTGATCGCGCCGCTCGTCGTCTTCCGCCGAGCGGCGGACGACTTCCTGCTCCTCACCGAGCCCGAGCTCGGCGAGCGCGTGCGGGACGAGCTGCTGCGCTTCCGGTTCGCGGCGAAGGCGGCGATCGCGGTCGAGGAGCACGAGTCGTGGGTCGTGCTCGGCACCGGCGAGGGCGGCATCCCGAACGGCGAGTACGGGGTGCCGGCCGTCGAGGCGCTCGATGCGCGGCCCGACGCGGCCGACGTGGGCGCGGATGAGCTCGAGCTGCTGCGCATCCGCGCCGGGACTCCGCGCTGGGGGCGTGAGCTCGACGAGCGCGTCCTGCCCGCCGAGGCGGGGCTCGACACCCGCGCGATCTCGTTTACAAAGGGCTGCTATCCGGGGCAGGAGCCCGTGGCCCGGCTCCACTACCGGGGTCACGCGAACCGGGGGTTGCGCGTGCTCGCGCTGGACGGTGACGAGCTGCCGGCCCACGACGCCGAGCTGGCATGGGAGGGAAAGGCGGCCGGACGCATCACGAGCGCCACCGGCAACCCGGAGGGCGGCGTTCTCTGCCTCGCCTACGTGAGGGCGGAGGTGCCGCCGGATGCAGCCCTGGAGCTCGACGCTCGGCGCGCACGGCAGCTTCCCGCGTAGTGCGTTCCCGCGCGTTGCGATGCGCCCGGCAAGATTCGAACTTGCGACCTCTGCCTCCGCAGGGCAGCGCTCTATCCCCTGAGCTACGGGCGCGGGGAGAACTAGTCTAGCGGCGGTGACCCTCTACCTCTCCGAGACCGATGTTGCGTCGCTCCTGACGCCGGCCGAGGCGGTGCCGGTGCTCGAGGAGTGCTTCCGGAGGCTTGCGGCCGGGACGTGCAGCAACCGTCCCCGAGAGCGGCTCCCGCTGGAGGCAGGCTACTTCGCCGTCATGGCCGCGACCGACACCGAGCTCGGCTATGCGGGCCTCAAGAGCTACACGCTCGTGGACGGGAACCTCGCCTTCGTCGTCTGCCTGTTCGAGCTGGCGTCGGGGTCGCTCGCGGCCGTGCTCGAGGCCGACCGGCTCGGCAGGATCCGCACCGGCGCGGCGAGCGGGGTCGCCGCGCAGCACCTTGCGCGCCCGGGCGCGACGAGCCTCGGCGTGATCGGCTGCGGCCGGCAGGCCGAGAGCCAGGTTGAGGCGATCCGCGCCGCTGTGCCGTCCCTCGCGCGCGTCGTCGCCCACTGCCGGACGCCCGCGAGGCTTGCCGCCTTCTGCGAGCTCACCGGCGCGGAGCGGGCGGAGAGCGCGAGCGACGCCGGCGCGCAGGACATCGTCGTCACGGCGACGACGTCGAAGGACCCCGTCCTGCGCGGGGAGTGGCTGCGCGAGGGTGCCCTCGTCTGCGCGATCGGCGCCAACGATCCCCGGGCGCGCGAGCTCGACAACGTCGTGCTCGGGCGGGCGTCGTTCGTCTGCTGCGACTCGCGCGAGCAGTCGCGACTCGAGTCGGGCGACCTGATCGAGCCCGTCGCCGGCGGGGTGCTCGACTGGCTGGAGGTGCACGAGCTGCAGGAGGTCGTCGCGGGCGCCGTGCAGGGGCGCGGCTCCGACCGCGACGTCGTCGTCTTCAAGTCGAACGGACTCGCGGCGTGGGACGTCGCTGTCGGCGTCGCCGTCGTCGCGCGCGCCCGGGAGCGCAGCGCCGGACGCGAGCTCTAGGTGTAAGTCCTAAGCACGTTGTTCCATCCGGGCCTCCTTGGAGGCTGGGGGTGTCGAAGCCACCCAGTCCAAGGAGGACTCCGGATGAAGCTGCACGGTAACGCCAGGACCTGTCTGCACAG